>Ga0308170_10001846_pt1 | contig 19064 bp, 15 predicted proteins | sample PhyBR2_2_FD_202136 | JGI IMG/M metagenome (GOLD analysis project Ga0308170, IMG submission 202136) | Phyllosphere microbial communities from UC Gill Tract Community Farm, Albany, California, United States - DLSLSB.R2 | ecosystem: Host-associated > Plants > Phyllosphere > Unclassified | place...
GCGATCTCCCTGGGGCTCATCGGGCCGGCGCGTTCGGCAGCTGCAGCTTGCAGGCCATGGCCTTGGCGCCCTGGCCGAGCTGCGTGCCGCGGATGCGGGCGACTTCTTCGGATTTGCCGGCGGCCGGGTGCTCGATGACCCGGTAGCTGGCCGAGCCGGCGTCGAGCCGGTGGACCAGTTCGTGGAAGACGGGCGTGCGGCCGACGCCGGGCGGCGTCATTGGTTCAGTCATGCGGATGCTTCGTGCAGGAGTGGTTCGGAGGGAAGTGGCGGATCGAGTTCGGCATCGAGCTCGGCCTCGAGTTCGGCCTCGAGCTCGCGATGGGAGCCGACCACGCGCCAGGCGCCATCGAAGGGATAGCCGGCCAGCAGCGCGCTGCGCAGGACGATGCAGCGCAGGCCGGCGGCGCGGGCGGCGGCCAGGCCGCGCGGCGAATCCTCGACCGCGATGCAGTCTTCCGGGCGCAGGCCGAGCTTGTCCAGCGCATGCAGGTAGGCGTCCGGATGCGGCTTGGGGCGCTGGCCGTCCGCGCGGGCAACGATGTGGTCGATGTGCCCGAGGGCCTTGCCGGCGCGGTGGGCCAGCTCGATGTGCTCGGCGAACGAGGCGCTCACGATGCACATCGACACGCGCGGCGCCAGGCGCGCCAGCATGGCTTCGACGCCGTCGAAACACAGGCCCGGCGTATCCGACAGCAGCCGGGCATAGCACTCGTCGCGGGCCGTGCGGACTTCCGCGATCCTTCCGTCGTCGTAGCCGCGTGCGCGCAGCACGTGCCAGGCGCCGTGGTTCTCTTCGAGGTACCAGGCCACGTATTCGGCATGCGTGAGGGCCAGGCCGTGGGTCTCGAGGACGCGGCGGTTGGCCTCGAAGAACAGGCGCTCGGTGTCGCACAGGACGCCGTCGTTGTCCCACAGGATTGCCTTGATCATGGCTTGTTGATGTCGTTGTAGGCGGTGGCGCGCGAGATGCCGAGATGCGCGGCGGCGATCTCCATGGCGCGCCGGATCTCGAGGTAGCCGCCGGCCTTCAGCTCGCGCATCAGCGCGCGGCGCTCGTCGGCTTTCAGCAGTTGCGGCGACGACGCCAGGCTGGCCGCATACTGGTCGATGCGGCGGCGGATCGCCTCGGCGTTGGCCGGATCGAGGGATTCCTGGGGCGGCGAAGCGTCCGTGGCGGTGAACTGTTCGAGCGCGCTCTGCATCGAACGGAACAGGGTCAGGTCGACGTTCAGGCAGAGGGCGGCCACATAGCGGCCGTCGGCGTCCCTGATGCCGATCGAGGTGCTCTTGGCCGGGCGGCCGTCGGCGAACTGGTTGGTGTAATTCGCCACGATCTGCGGATAGTCCTGGTCGGCGATGCGCGCCAGGCCCAGCTCGGTGGCGGGATCGCCGGTCGCGCGGCCGGACAGCTTGTTGTGGATGGCGAGCACGGCATGCCGCGGGTCGCGCAGGTCGTGCACGACTACCTCGCAGAAGGGCGCGAAGGTCTGGGCGAGGCCGGCGGCGATCTGCCCGACCTGTTCGATCAGCGAGGCCTGGGCCTTGGATGGCTCGGGCATCTCAGCTGCGGTCCGGGCCGTTGAGGTAGTTGTCCTTGACGCGCACATAGTGCTCGGCCGAATAGCGCAGGTAGGCGATCTCGGCCTCGGTCAGGGCGCGGACCTTGACGGCCGGCCGTCCAATATACAGGAATCCACTTTCCAGTATTTTGTTCGGCGACACCAGGCTGCCGGCGCCGATCATCACGCGGTCCTGTACCACGACGTCGTCCATCACGATGCTGCCCATGCCGATCAGGCATTCGTTGCCGATCCGGCAGCCGTGCAGGATCACCGAGTGGCCCACGGTGACGTAGTCGCCGATGACGAGGGGCGAACCCTCCGGCTTCATGGTCGACCGGTGCGACACATGGCCCATCGCGAAGTCCTGGACATTGCTGCAGCGGCCGATCACGATGTCGTTGACGTCGCCGCGCAGCACGGTGTTGCACCACACCGAGGCATCCGCGCCGAGCCGGACATTGCCGATCACCTGGGCGGATGGATGGACGTAGACGCGCTCGTCGAGGGCGGGGGAGGCGTCGAGGTAGTTCGAGAGTGGCATTGTCCGGCTCGCTGGAATAAATGTCTAAGTCCGGACATTTTGCCAAATGCCGCCCGATACCGCAAGCGAGAATGAAAAACGGCAGACCGAAGTCCGCCGTTTCGCGAGCCAAGACCGGCAAACCTTACCAGGTATAAGCCACCTTGCCGTAGAAGAAGCGGCCATTGAAACCGTTCGGCGCCCACACGCTGTAGGGCTGGGTGCCGTTCACGTTCAGGTTGCCTGCCGAGGTCACTTGCGCCGGATAGCGGTTGGTGAGGTTGTCGATACCCAGGGTCACGCGCCAGTTGCCGGCCACGCGCACCGAGGCCGAGACGTCCAGCACCCATTGCGGATCGTAGGTCTGGTCCAGCGCCACATTGTTTTGCGGGACGGTGAATTTTCCGTAACGCGTCACGTTGGCGTGGCCGCTCCATTGGCCGCGGGTGTAGTCGCCGGCCAGGGTCAGCTTGTCCTTCGGCGAACCCACGGTGAGGCGGTTCACGGTCTGGCGGTCGGCCAGCACCAGGTTGGCGTTGGACAGCACGGCCGGGGTGGCGGCCACGTGACGCACTTCGTTGTCGTTGTGGTTGTAGGCCAGCGTGAAGTCGGCGCGCGCGCCCTGGGCCAGGTTCATGCGATAGGTGCTGACCACGTCCACGCCCTTGGTGCGGGTGTCGACGGCGTTGGTGAAGTAGCGCGCCGCGCCGACGAAGATGCCGCGGTTCTGCAGCGCCGTGTTGAGGCCGGCGGCCGCGGCGCCCGAGAGCTGCAGGTTCGACGAGAAGATGACGCGGTCGTCGATGTCGATGCGGTAGAGGTCGACGGTGGTGGTCCAGTTGCGGATCGGCTGCCACTGGGCGCCGAAGCTCAGGTTGCGGGCGCGCTCGGGCTTCAGCGGCTGGGCGCCGAGGGCCTGGGCGGCGGCGCTGTTGACCGGGAAGGTGCCGGTTTCGATCGGCGTGTTCTGGCCGTTGATCACCAGGAAGTTGGTGGTCGTGATGGTGTAGTACTCCTGCGCCAGCGAGGGCGCGCGGAAGCCGTTCGAGACCGTGCCGCGCAGCGCGAATTCCGGCGTGAAGGCATAACGCGCCGAGGCCTTGCCCGAGGTCGTGTTGCCGAAGTCGCTGTAACGCTCGTGGCGCACCGCCAGGGAGCCGGACAGCTTCTTGGTGATGTCGCCTTCCAGGTTCAGGTAGAGCGACTGGTTGTTGCGGCTGTTCTTGCCGGCGTTCTCGGGACGGAAGCCGGAGAAGCCCTGGGCGCCGCCGCCGAACCAGGAATTCGGCTCGCCGGCGCCGATCTCGTACGATTCGTGGCGGGCTTCAACGCCCAGCGCCACGGTCAGCGGGCCGGACATCCAGGAGACCGGAACGTCGCGCGCCACGTCCAGGTTGAACAGTTCCTGGGTCGAGGTCAGCTTGCCGGCGTAGAAGCTGGTCTGCGCCGGGTTCGGGAAGCCGGCGCTCAGGTTGGTGCTGTTGTCGACGTCCAGGCTGAAGCGGTTGCGGCCGTAGTTCAGGCTCGCATCCCAGCGCCAGCCGGAAAGCATCCCGCGCAGGCCGGTCACGACCGAGGTGTCGGTCGACTTGCTGTCTTCCAGCGGCAGGAAGCCTTCTGGATACAGGGTCGAGCGCAGGTGCGGGTTGGCCGGGTCGAAGGGCGTGGTGTAGGCGGTGCGCCAGGTGGCGGCCGACGAGGTCTTGCGCTCGCCGTAGTTGGCGAAGGCGTACCAGTCGATGTCGTCGTTGATGGCGTACTGGCTGTTGACGAACAGGGTGCGCGGACGGCTGTCCGGATCGCCGTAGCGCTGGGTGATGGTGCCCCGGCGCGGGCCGGCCTCGGGGCGCGGGTCCGGGAAGGCGCGGTTGGTCGGGTTGCGGTTGGCGGCTTCCACGGCCACGCGCACCCAGCCCTTGTCGCCCAGCCTGAAGCCGGTCGAGCCGCGCACGGTGGTCTGTTCGCCGTCGCCCTTGTCGTATTCGCCGTACTGGATCTCGGCGTCGCCGCCGTCGGCGCCCTTCTTGAGGATGATGTTGACCACGCCGGCGATGGCGTCCGAGCCGTATTGCGCGGCGGCGCCGTCGCGCAGCACTTCGATGTGGTCGATCGCGGCCAGGGGAATCGCGTTCAGGTCGACCGGGGCCGAGCCGCGGCCCAGGGTGCCGTTGACGTTGACCACGGCCGAGGTATGGCGGCGCTTGCCGTTCACCAGCACCAGGGTCTGGTCGGGCGACAGGCCGCGCAGCTGGGCCGGACGCACGGCATCGCTGGCGTCGGCGCCGGTCGGATGCGGGAAGTTCATCGAAGGCAGCAGGCGCGACAGCACGGTGGCCAGCTCGCTCGACCCGGTGCTCAGCAGCTCGCGGCTGGAGATGACGTCGACCGGCGATTCGGTCTCGAGGGTGCGGCGGTTCAGCGAGCGGGTGCCGGTGACGACCACGGCTTGCATCTGGCCGCCGGCATCGGCGGCGGTGTTGGCGGTATTGGCGGCGGCGCCGTCCTGGGCGCGGGCGGCGGGCAGGGCGGCGGCGATCAGGCCCAGGGCGAGCAGGGCGCGCGCGGGATTCGAACGGGAATATTTGACGCTCATGTTCTTCTCATTAATGTTGCACAGCACAAAGGCTGGGAGGGTGGGGAGATTAACAGACTGGAAATTAGCTGACCAATAACCATTCGGATTATGCTTATACCCGGATTGGATAAGCGCCAGCTTGCATTAGGAAAACTTATGCATGATGGGTGTGGTAAATTGTCAATTTTTCGTTTACGGATCGCTCCATGTCCTTTCAACGCTTTCCCCTGGCTGTCCTGAGCGCGGCCATCCTGGCCGGCTGCGCCGGCATGCACCCGGCCGGCGACCGTGTGGAATCCGCCTTCGTGATCCTCGGCGACGACGGCGCCGCGACCGCGCGCGCCATCACCACGGCGGCCAGCTGCCCGGCCATCGAGATCGACGGCAGGTCCGCCACGATGACGGTGCGCTCGCCCCTGTCGCCAATCCCGCAGCGGTCCCAGGCCGGCGGAGCGAAGGACCGCCCCGTGCCCGTATCGTCGCCGGTGCAGAGCTGCGAGACGCCGCTGCCGGCGGGTGCGCGCAGCGTGCTGGTGGCCGGCCGGGCGCTGCCGCTGCCGGTGCTGGAGCCGAAGCGCATCGTGGTGATCGGCGACACCGGTTGCCGCCTGAAGGGCAAGGAATTCCAGGACTGTAACGACCCGCAAGCCTTCCCCTTCGCCAGGGTCGCCGCCAGCGCCGCCGCCTGGAAGCCGGACCTGGTGATCCACGTCGGTGATTTTCATTACCGCGAAGACCCGTGCCCGGCCGACCGCCCGGGCTGCGCCGGCAGTCCCTTCGGCTATGGCTGGGATGCGTGGAAGGCCGACTTCTTCGCGCCGGCGCAAACCCTGCTGAAGGCGGCGCCCTGGGTGGTCGCGCGCGGCAACCACGAGACCTGCGCGCGCGGCGGCCAGGGCTGGTGGCGCTTCCTCGATCCGCGTCCGCTGCGCCCGGAATCCGGCTGCGACGACCCGGCCATGGACGCGACCGCCGACTACACCGATCCCTACACGGTGCCGCTCGGCGGCGACGCCCAGCTGCTGGTGTTCGACAGTGCGAACACCAGCTATAAAGGGTTCGCGGTGGGCGACCCCCGCCGCGAACGATACATGGACACCTACCGCAAGCTGGAGGCCTTGTCGGCGAAAGCCCGCCACACCATCGCGGTCGACCACCACCCGCTGTACGGCTTCGGCGCCACCGAGGACAAGAAGACCGGCGCGATCACCCTGTTCGGCGGCGACGCCGGCCTGATCCAGGCCTTCGGCGCCATCCAGCCGCGCCTGATGCCGGCCAATGTCGACGTCCTGTTGTCGGGCCACGTCCACCTGTGGGAGCAGGTCAGCTTCTCGTCCGACCATCCGAGCCAGTTCGTCAGCGGCTTCGCCGGCACCGCCGAGGACATCGTGCCGCTGCCGGTCACGGTCGCGCCGGGCAGCACGCCGGCCCCGGCGGCCATCGTCGAGTCCATGAGTTCCTGGATCGACGGCTTCGGCTTCATGACCATGGAAAGGACGGGCCCGGACCGCTGGACGGTGGTGGTCCACGACCGCGACGGCAAGGAGCGCAACACCTGCGCCGTCGAGGGGCGCCGGTCGCACTGTGCGCTGCCACAGGTGCCGCGTGTGCTACAACATTGAGCAGTTGCTGGATGGCAAGATGTATTTGCTCAAATGTGATTGCCTGCAATACATAATTTATGTCACAATTGGGGTGTGAGCGGGGCGGTCGGCGCTGAGCCGGCCTGTCTTCGTGATCAGCGATGAGGATACTTTGTATCTGTTCAGCTCCCGGCTGGCCCGGGAGCTTTTTTTCCCTGGTTGCCCGCTCCACCCCGTGATGAACGACGGAGGAGGGTAATAATGAACGAGTTGATTTCCGCCGCCGCCCAGCTGGCCTGGCCCCTGGCCCTGGTGGTGTCCTGGATGGCGGGCGAACTGGCTCACCGCTGGACCGGCGTCCCCCGCATCAGCATCTACGGCCTGGCCGGCTTCCTTGCCGGCAACCTGGCGCTCGAGGTTCAAGGCCCGATCGACCATTCGCCCTATCTGCTGTTCGCCAGCCTGGCCTTCGGCCTGGTGCTGTTCGAACTCGGCTACCGGATCAACCTGCGCTGGCTGCGCGCCAACCCCTGGATCCTGGCGACTTCGCTGCTCGAATCCGGCCTGAGCTTCATCGCCGTCTACCTGGCCTCGACCTGGTTCGGGGCGCCGCCGATCAGCTGCGGCCTGCTGGGTGCGCTGGCGATGGCGACCTCGCCCGCCGGCCTGGTGCGGGTGCTGAACGAGCAGGGCGCCGGCGGCCAGGTCAGCGAGCGCGCCATGCACCTGGCGGCCCTGAACTGCGTGGCCGCCGTGTTCGTGTTCAACCTGATCGTCGGCGTCAAGGTGTTCCAGACTTCGGGCGACCTGCTGCATGCGGCCGGCTCCAGCCTGCTGGTGCTGGCGGTGTCCGGCCTGCTGGGCGCCATCGCCGGCACCCTGGTGCCGCTGTGGCTGCGCAGCGTCGGCGGCAAGGATGCCACGCTCACCTTCGCGCTGGCGGTACTGCTGGTGGTGGCCGCGACCCACGTGCTGAAACTGTCGCCGGTGCTGGCCGCGCTGTGCTTCGGCCTTGCCGCCCGCCACCGCCGCAGCGCCCTCGGCGTCACCCAGCGCAACTTCGGCGCCCTCGGCGACATCCTGTCGGTGCTGCTGTTCGTGTTCGCCGCGTCGACCCTGACCTGGCAGAATGCCAAGGAGGGCATGGTGCTCGGCCTGCTGGTGGTGCTGGTGCGGATGGTGGTCAAGGTGGGGGTGTGCGCCGCGCTGGCCCGTCCGTCCGGGATTTCGGTGCGCAAGGGCGCGCTGTCCGGGCTGGCCCTGGCGCCGGTGGCGGTGTTCACGGTCCTGATGATCGAGCAGACCCGGCGCCTGGGCGTCGAGTTCAACTACAGCCTGGCGCCGCTGACCGCGATGGCCCTGGTGCTGCAGGTGGTCGGTCCCATCATCACCCAGCGCGCGCTGGTCTGGGCCAACGAAGCCCATCAACACAAGGAGGTTTGAATGACCTTGGGACCCTTCGCCACCTCGGAATCCCTGACCATGGGCGTGGAGCTCGAGCTCCAGCTGGTCAGCCTGTCCGACTTCGACCTGGTGCCGGCCTCGCCGGACATGCTGGACCTGCTGGCGCGCGCGCCGTTTCCGGGCAACGTCACGCCCGAGATCACGCAGAGCATGATCGAGATTAACAGCAGCGTCCACAGCGGCCACGAGGGCCTGGTGGCCCAGTTGCGGGAGATCCGCGACACCCTGCTGGCGGCCGGCGACCGCCTCAATGTCGGCGTGTGCGGCGGCGGCACCCATGCCTTCCAGCAGTGGTCGGACCGGCGCATCTTCTCGAAGCCGCGCTTCCAGGAGGTGTCCCAGCTCTACGGCTACCTGGCCAAGCAGTTCACGGTGTTCGGGCAGCACGTGCACATCGGCTGCCGCTCCGGCGACGAAGCCATGTACCTGCTGCACGCGCTGAACCGCTACGTGCCGCATTTCATTGCGCTGTCCGGCTCCTCGCCCTTCCTGCAGGGTTCCGACACCAGCTTCCAGTCGGCGCGCCTGAATTCGGTGTTCGCCTTCCCGCTGTCGGGCCGGGCGCCCTTCCTGCTGAGCTGGAACGCCTTCGCCGAGGACTATTTCGAGCGCATGGCCGGCACCGGCATCGTGAAGAGCATGAAGGATTTCTATTGGGACCTGCGGCCCAAGCCCGAGTACGGTACCATCGAGCTGCGCGTCTGCGATACGCCGCTGTCGGTCGAGCGCGCCGCGGCGCTGGCCTGTTATTTGCAGGCGCTGTGCCGCTACCTGCTGGCCGGCAACGAGCCGGCGCCGCGCGAAGACGATTACCTGGTGTACAACTACAACCGCTTCCAGGCCTGCCGTTTCGGCCTCGACGGAACCCTGGTGCATCCGCAGCGCCACGAACAGATGGTGCTGCGCGACGACATCCTGGCGACCCTGAAACGCCTGGAACCGGATTTCGAGGCCCTGGGCTCGACCGCCGCGCTGGCCCAGCTGCGCCGCGACATCGAGATGGGCAGCGATGCCGATTACTTGCGCCGGGCCTGGCGCGAAGGCGGCAGCCGCGAAGCCGTGGTCGACGCCGCGCTGGAGCGTTTCCGCCAGCCGGAGCCGGCCCTGGTCTGAGACCGGGGCGAGGCGCTTACAACTGCTGCGACAGCGGGACCTTGGCGCTGGCTTCGTCGGCTTCGAGCATGGCGATCAGCTTGCCGAGGTCGGCTTCGAGCCGGTCGAGGGTCGCGGGATCCAGGCTGGACAGGGCGTCGGGCAGCACGCCGGCGAAGGGCAGGGGAGCGCTGTTCAGCACCGCCTCGCCGTCCTGTGCAATGCGCAGGGCCACGCTGCGGCGGTCCATGCCTTCGCGCGCCGCCGTGACCAGGCCGCGCTCGGTCAGGCTCTTGATCAGGTTGCTGGCGGTGGACTGGTGGATGTCGAGCTCGCGCGACAGCTCGGTGACACCGATGCCGGGGCGGCGCTGGATGACGGACAGCGCCCACAGCTGGGCACCGCCGACGCCGGCTTCGCGCTCGACCTGTCGGAAGTGGGTCTTGACCGAGTTGAAGACGACACGGAACTGCCGCAGCACGCGGGTCGCGGGTGCGGGATCGCTGGGACCGGCCGGGTTGGCCGAAGTTGAAGAAGAGGACATGGACGAATGATAACGGAAAATTCACAAACAGAGCCAGCGCCATATCGCGGCGCCGCTACCCGATGAGGCCGCCGCGCAGCATGCGCGAGGCGCTGCGCCAGGAACTGGCCGACTGGCGCCTGTGGTGGGCCCGCACCGTGGTGGTGGTGGCCGCCGTGGTCGCCGGCCTGACCGTGGTCGGCTTCACCTGGCTGGCCGAAACCGCCAGCCATTATTTCGGCGCCATGCGGGCGCTGGCCTGGTGGTCGCCGCTGCTGGCCGCGCCGGCCTGCGCCGCCGCCGTGGTCTGGCTCACGCGCCGCTTCGCGCCGGGGGCGGCCGGTTCCGGCATCCCGCAAGTGATGGTAACGCTGGAAAAGGAAGTCGGCGAGGCCGAGCGCGGCCTGTTCGTGTCGCTGCGCCTGAGCGTGGCGAAGATCCTGCTGACTTCGGCTGGCCTGCTGGGCGGGCTGTCGCTGGGCCGCGAGGGCCCCTCGGTGCAGATCGCCGCCGGCATCATGCTGCAGGCGCGCCGCCTGATGGGCTCGGCCGCCCCGGTCGGCATCCATGGCCTGCTGGTGGCCGGCGGCGCGGCCGGCATCGCTGCTGCGTTCAATACGCCGCTGGGCGGGGTGATGTTCGCAATCGAGGAGCTGGCGCGGGCGCCGGAACGCCGCAGCAGCGGCCTGATCATCGCGGCCATCGTGCTGGCCGGCCTGGTGGCGGTATCGGCCCACGGCAACGGCGCCTACTTCGGCGTCATCCACGCCGCCGCGCCCGGGCTCGCGCTGCTCCTGCCCGGCCTGCTGCTGGCGGTGCTGGCCGGCATCGCCGGCGGCCTGTTCTCGCGGCTCCTGATCGTTTCGCTGTCGGGGCAGTCGACCGACTGGTTCAGCCGCCAGCGCGCGCGCCGTCCGGTGCTGTTCGCCGCCGGCTGCGGGCTGGCGGTCGCAATCATCGGCGTGGCCACCGCCGGCGCCGCGTTCGGTTCCGGCTATGGCTCGACCCGCACCATGGTCGAGGGAACCGGCGCGATGCCGGTGGCCTACGCCCTGTTCAAGTTCCTGGCGACCTGGATCACGAGCTGGTCGGGCGTGCCGGCGGGGATCTTCGCGCCCTCGCTGGCGATCGGCGCCGCGATCGGCAATGACGTCGCCCTGCTGCTGTACGGCACCCAGGCCCCGGCCCTGATCGCGCTCGGCATGGTCGGCTTCCTGTCCGCCGCCACCCAGGCGCCGCTGACCGCCTTCATCATCGTGATGGAGATGGTCGACGGCCATGCGATGGTGCTCAGCCTGATGGCCTGCGCCCTGGTGTCCTTCGTGGTCGCGCGCGCGATCAGCCCGCCGCTGTACGCGACCCTGGCCGGTTTCCAGCTGGCGCGGATTCCGCTGGCGCCGGGCGAACAGCCGCGCAGCCTGGAGCATCACTAGGCTGGTCCCTGCGGCCCAATCCGGCGTGCGGGCGCCTGCATCCCTGCTACCATGAACCATGTCGTCATGGATTGCGCGCATCGGCCGCGTCCGCCTGCGGCCACCCGATATCGCCGCCGTCCTGACCTTGCTGGGCGGCGTGGCGATCGCTATCGCCCTCGCCGGCGGACTGCATGAGGCCGAACGCGAGCGCGCCCATGCCGAGTTCCTGCAGCGCGCCGAGACCCATTACGCCGCCGTCGCCAACAGCTTCGGCGAGGTGCTGGTCGTGCTGCAGGCCAGCAACGCCCTGTTCGAGTCGGTCGGCGCGGTCGGCCGCGACCAGTTCGGCGCCTTCACCCGTCCGCTGCTGCGCAGCCATCCCTACCTGGACGCGGTGGCCTTCCACCGCGTGGTCGGCGATGACCAGCGCGCGCAGTACGAAGCCGAGCAGGGCCGGCACCAGCCCGGCTTCCGCATCCTTGAGCGCGGTCCGGCCGGCCTGACCGCGGCCGGCGTGCGTTCGCGCTACCTGGTGGCCGAGTACGTCGAGCCGCTCGACCGCTACGAGGACGCGCTCGGCTACGACACCCTGTCGACCGCGCCGCGTGCCCGCGCCTTCGACGACGCCGTGGACAGCGGCCAGCCGGCCGCCAGCGCCCTGGTGCCGCTGCTGCGCGACCGCGGACGCCTGGGCGTGGCCCTGGTGATGCCGGTCTACCGTGGCGGCGTGGTGCCGCCCAGCATCGGCGGGCGGCGCGCCGAGGCGATCGGCGATACCGCGGTGATCGTCGACGTCGCCGCCCTCGTCGGCAGCGCCCTGCTTGAGGCCAACCTGCTGGGCCGCGCCGGCATGGCGGTCGAGCTGGACGGGATGGGCATGCGCGGCATGCGCACCGCCTTCCGCTGGGATCGGCTGGAACGGCGCGCGGTGCCGGCCTGGCACGGCTGGCTGGGCGAAGAGATCTTTACGGTGCGCCACCCCTTCGAGCTGGCCGGCCAGCGCTGGGAATTGCGCCTGTCCGGGCGCTCGACCGACATGCTCGGCGGCGCCGCGCCGTTGACGGTGCTGGTACTCGGCTGCCTGCTGAGCGCCGCGCTGGCGGCCTGGGTGCGCAGCCGCTTCCGCCACGCCGGCCGGGTCGAAGCCCTGGTGGTGAGCCGCACGGCCGACCTCGAAGACGCCCTCGGCCAGATGCACCTCTACCTGCGCGCGATCGAGGCCAGTGCCAATGCCATCATCCTGGTAAATGCGAAGCCGCCGGATTACCGGATCGAATACGTGAACCCGGCCTTCACGCGCATGCGCGGCTTCAGCGCCACCGAGGCGGTCGGACGGCGCCTGTTCGAAGCCGCCGAGGCCGAGCCGGACCAGAGCGCGGTGGCCGAACTGCTGAACGCGATGCGCGAGCGCCGCGAAGCCCACGCCACCATGCGCCTGCGCTGCAAGGACGGACGCGAACTGTATGCCGACGTGTATGTCGCGCCGGTGTGGGAGGGTGGCGCCGAGCCGGGCCACTTCGTCATCACCCAGTATGACGTCAGCACGGCCAAGCGCTACGAGGCCGAGCTGGAGGTGAGGGCGCGCTACGATACCCTGACCGGCCTGGCCAACCGGGTGCTGCTGCAGGACCGCATCGAGGCGGCGATCGCGCTGGCCGGGCGCGACGCCGCCGTGTGGGTGGCGGCGCTCGACCTCGACCACTTCAAGTACGTCAACGATACCCTCGGCCACGGCACCGGCGACGAGATGCTGAAAGTGGCGGCGGCGCGGCTGCAGAAGGCGGTCGGGCGGGCCGACACCGTGGCCCGCACCGGCGGCGACGAGTTCGTGCTGGTGCTGCCCGGGCGCGCCGACGAGAGCGAGGCCGCGGCCACCATGCGCGCGGTGCTGGCGGCGCTGGCCGAACCGCTGCGCCTGCACGGCCAGGAACTGGTGATGACCGGCAGCGCCGGGCTGGCCGCCTGGCCGGCCGACGGCCACGACGCCGCCACCCTGGTCCAGCACGCCGAGGTGGCGATGTACCGGGCCAAGGACCTCGGCCGCAACGCGGTGCAGTTCTACACCCCGGCCATGAATGCGCGGGCCCGCGAACGGATGGCCCTGGAAGGCGCCCTGCGCAGCGCCCTGCACCAGGGCGAGTTCGAACTCTACTACCAGCCCCAGGTCGATCTGGCGACCGGCTGGGTGGTCGGGCTGGAGGCCCTGATCCGCTGGCGCCACCCGAGCCTGGGCATGGTGAGGCCGGACCGCTTCATCCACCTGGCCGAGGAGACCGGCCTGATCGTGCCGATCGGCGCCTGGGTGCTGCGCACCGCCTGCCGCCAGAGCCGCGCATGGCAGCATGCCGGCTACGGTCCGCTGCGCATCGCCGTCAACCTGTCGGCGCGCCAGTTCGCCCAGCCCGGACTGGTGTGCGACATCGCCCGGGTGCTGGAGGAGACCGGCCTGTCGCCGCACTGCCTGGAGATCGAACTGACCGAGAGCCTGGTGATGGAAGATGTCGAGAGCGCGATCCGCACCATGGGTGAGATCAAGTCGATGGGCGTCAAGCTCTCCATCGACGACTTCGGCACCGGCTACTCGAGCCTGTCCTACCTGCGCCGCTTTCCGGTCGACGTGCTGAAGATCGACCGCTCGTTCGTGCGCGACATCACCAGCAGCGAGGACGACGCCGCCATGGTGGCGGCCATCATCGAGCTGGCGCGCGGCCTGCGCATGCGGGTGATCGCCGAAGGGGTGGAGACCGAGGCCCAGCTCGACTACCTGAAGCGGCGCGGCTGCGACGAGGTGCAGGGCCATGTGTATGCACGCGCCGCGTCGGGCGAGGCTGTCGAAGCCATGTTGAAGACGGGGCGCCGCGTCGAGCCGCACGACGCCACCGCCTAGCGTCCGCTATGCGGCGTGCCGCACCGTGGTCAAGCCGGCCCTCGGCTATACTTGCGGCGGTCATCAGAGAAGTTTCAGGAACACCACGTGGACGATCACAAGAATAACGAAGAGCAGCAGAACCAGGAACCGATGGGCTATCCGGGCCCCGACCGGCGCCGGCCGGGCGCCGCCGCGGCGCGCGCCCGCGCCCGTTACGCGCAGGTGAAGGCCGGCCTGATGGCGCGCCCGCCGCTGCAGCGCTGGCTGCTGGTCGGGCTGTGGTCGGTCATTGCCCTGATCGTGGTGTTCGCCGTCTACGTGGCGCTGCTGTTCCCGCTGACGCCCGGCATCGAGGACCTCAAGCAGGCGCGCGTGGCCCAGCCCACCGTGGTGCTGTCGAGCGACGGCCGCGAGCTGGCCAGCTTCGAGCAGGGCCTGCAGGAAAAGGTGAAGCTGTCGCAAATCTCGCCCAACGTCATTACCGCCCTGATCGCCACCGAAGACCACCGCTTCTACGAACACCACGGGGTCGACTTCACCCGCATCGGCGGCGCCATGCTGGCCAACCTGAAGGGCGACGCCCAGGGCGGCTCGACCATCACCCAGCAGCTGGCCCGCAATATGTTCCCCGACGAGATCGGCAGCAGGCGCAACCTGAACCGCAAGCTGAAGGAACTGATCACCGCCTTCAAGATCGAGAACACCTACAGCAAGACCGAGATCCTGGAAGCCTACCTGAACACGGTGCCTTTCCTGTACAACACCTACGGCATCGAGATGGCGTCCCGCACCTATTTCGACAAGCCGGCCGCGCAGCTGAGCGAAACCGAGGCCGCGACCCTGGTCGGCATGCTGAAGGGCACCGCCTACTACAACCCGGTGACCAATCCGGAGCGTTCGAAGGCGCGCCGCAACGTGGTGCTGGCGCAGATGATGAAGGCCGGCGCCTTCGACGAGAAGCGCTACGAGCAGCTGGCGAAACGCCCGCTCAAGGTGCGCTTCACCCGCCAGCAGGAGCGCAACGGCAAGGACGACCACTTCACCGCCTATGTGCGCCGCTGGCTGGTCGAGTGGGCCGACAAGAACGACGTCAACCTGCAGCAGGACGGCCTGGTGGTGCAGACCACCCTCGACTACGACCTGCAGCAGGAAGCCCTGCGCGCCGTCGAGCGCCAGGCCGACGCCCTGCAGGCGATCGCCGACGTCGACTGGGCCCATTCCTGGCCGGTCAACTCGACCTCGACCCAGACCTATGCCGACATGCGCGCGAACGTCACCCCCTTCGACTATTTCTGGCAGTCGCACGGCGAGCTGCTGGACGCCTTCGTGCGCGAGTCCGGCGAGTACAAGCATGCGGTGGACGGCGGCGAGGCCCCGGCCGCGGCCCTCAAGCGCCTGAAGGGCGACCGCGACTTCATGCGCCAGCTGAAGACCGCCAAGTCGCGCCTGGAGGCCGGTTTCGTCGCCATGGACCCGACCACCGGCGAGGTCAAGGCCTGGGTCGGCAGCCGCAACTTCCAGCGCGAGCAGTTCGACCACGTCAACCAGGCGACCCGCCAGCCGGGGTCGACCTTCAAGCCCATCGTCTACGCGGCCGCGCTGGAACGCGGCATCACGCCCGACCATCCCTACCTGGACGCGGTGACGACCATCCGCGGCCCCAACGGCTTCACCTGGCGCCCGACCGACAACAGCGGCACCACCGGCCGCCGCCTGACCATGCGCGACGGCCTGGTATTTTCGAAGAACACCATCACGGCCCAGGTAATGCAGGATGTGGGCGTGGCGCCGATCGTCAAGCTGGCCCAGGACATGGGCGTGCGCGGCAGCAAGCTGCAGGCGGTGCCCTCGATCGCCCTCGGCACCAGCCCGGTGACCCTGCTGGAGATGGTCAGCGCCTATTCGACCATCGCCGCCCAGGGCGAGTACCGGCGTCCGGTGTTCGTGCGCAGGATCACCGACCGCGACGGCAAGCTGGTCGCCGACTTCGCCACCCAGACCCCGCAGCGGGTGCTGTCCCAGGCTTCGAGCGAGACCCTGATCGACATGATGCGCGGCGTGATCAACCGCGGCACCGGCACCGCGGTGCGCTACCGCTTCGGCATCACCGGCGACGTCGCCGGCAAGACCGGCACCACCCAGAACAATGCCGACGGCTGGTTCATCATGATGCACCCGAACCTGGTGGCCGGCGCCTGGGTGGGCTTCAACGACAACCGCGTGACGATGCGCTCCAACTACTGGGGCCAGGGCGGCCACAGCGCGATCCTGCTGGTGGGCGACTTCTTCAAGTCCGCCCTCGACAGCGGCAAGCTGCCGGCCGACGCCCAGTTCCCGGGCTTCCGCAAGCCGGAACCGGTGGTGCGCCACGAAGAGCCGGAGGAAGACATGGAAGAGGGCGGCGACATGCAGGAAAACGGCCCGCCGGCCGACCTGCCGCAGCCGCCGCCGGAACCGCCGGAGCCGCCGTCCGAACCGCGGCAGGATGTGGGGAACCGGTTTCCGAACGACGCCTGATTGACTGCCCCGTCGTCCGCGCGACCACGCGTCGCCCCCGCCTTCGCGGGGACGGCGAAACGTAAATCGCGGGAACGACGCGTTAAGCCGGGTGCGCCGGATCAGAGAATCGGCGTACCCCCCGTCACCGCGATCCTCGCCCCCGACACATAGCTGGCCTCGTTCGACGCCAGCATCACATACACCGGCGCCAGCTCGGCCGGCTGGCCGGCCCGCTTCATCGGCGTCTGCTGGCCGAAGCTGGCCACTTCGTCCGGCGGCATGGTCGACGGGATCAGCGGCGTCCAGATCGGCCCCGGCGCCACCGAATTCACGCGGATGCCCTTATCGGCCAGCAGCTGGGCCAGGCCGGCCGTGAAGTTGGCGATCGCGCCCTTGGTGGTGGCGTAGGCCAGCAGGGTCGGTTTCGGCTTGTCCGAGTTGATCGAGGTGGTGTTGATGATCGACGAGCCGGGCTTCATGTGCCTGACCGCCGCCTTGCAGATGTAGAACATCGCGTCGATGTTGACGGCGAAGGTGTGGCGCCATTCCTCGTCGGGGATGTCCTCGATGTCTTCGTGGGTCATCTGGAAGGCGGCGTTATTCACCAGCACGTCGATGCGGCCGAATTCCTGCACGGCGCGGTCGACGAGGGCGCGGCAATGCGCGGGATCGGCAATGTCGCCCGGCACCAGCACCGCCTTGCGGCCGGCTTCCTTCACCAGGCGCCCGGTCTCCTTCGCATCCTCGTGTTCGTTCAGGTAGGCGATCAGCACATCGGCGCCTTCGCGCGCGAAGGCCAGGGCGACGGCGCGGCCGATGCCGCTGTCGGCGCCGGTGATCAGGGCCTTCTTGTCGGCCAGGCGGCCATGGCCGACGTAGCTGGACTCGCCGTGGTCGGCCTTGGGCGTGAGCAGGGCCTCGGTGCCGGGCGGCTGCTGCATCGGCGTTTGTTCCCGGGCCTTCTGCCGGTTCTGCTGTTGCGATTGCTGCTGGGACTGGTTTTGCGACATCTCGGCCTCCATCGAAAGCGTGGCCTGCGATCCTACGCCGTTCCGAATCGGGGCGTCGCCGGCTTCGGGCCGGTCGCGTCGTTCAGCAGCAGCTCCTGGGCGCGCGGCGCGGTGGAGATGCCGAGTTCGCGGCACATCTGCATCGTCTCCAGCAGCACCTGCTGCTGGGTCTTGAGGAAGAGGCTGAAGTCGGCGTCCGACAGGTTGTAGACGATCTCGTACTCGATGTAGTTCTGGTCGAGCACCGTCAGGTTGACGTGGTCGAGCCTGACCTTGTCCCTGCCTTCGATGATGGACGACAGCCTGGGCGGCACCCTGGCCGCCAGCTCGGGCGGGGTGTTCGGGTTGATGCGCAGCGTGAACTGCACGCGGCGGGTGTTCATGCGCTTGAAGTTGTGCACCACCTTGCGCAGCAGCTCGGCGTTGGCGATCACGATCTGTTCGCCGGACAGGGCGCGGATGCGGGTGGTCTTCAGGCCGACGTGTTCGACCGTGCCCGAGAATTCCGGCACCGAGACGAAGTCGCCGACCTCGAAGGGCTTGTCGACCGCGATCGACAGCGAGGCGAACAGGTCGCCGAGGATGTTCTGCACCGCCAGGGCCACCGCCACGCCGCCGATGCCGAGGCTGGCCACGAAGGTGGTGACGTTGATGCCGAGGTTGGACAGCATGGCCAGCAGGAACACGGTCCAGACGCTCCACTGCAGGGCCCAGATCATCAGGGTGTGCGCCACCGTGACCTGCTCGTTTTCCTTGTTCCTGCCGTGGATGCGGAAGTAGCGCCGCGCCGTCACGCCGATCGCGCGGTGCAGCCACACGGCGAGCTGGGCGCCGAGGGTGATGAACCACAGGTGGCCGATGCGCTGGTCCCAGGGCGGCGGCAGGTCGAGCACCGAGGCGCCGATCAGGAGCGAGGTCGCCAGGATCGCCACATTGCTGGTGCGCGCCAGCGTGTGCTGGAGCACGTCGACGATGGGCCGCTGGGCGGCTTCGCCGGAGAGCTTGTCCAGGCGGCGCCGGAACAGCAGGACCGCGGCGTGGATGAGGACGAAACTGATGACCGCCGCGGCGATGGCGAAGGCGGCGTTGGTCCAGCCGATGTCGAGGGATGTGAAATAGCCGCGAATGTCCATTGGGCTCCTTTCGGGGTCGGGCGGGGATTGGGCGCCGAAGGGCGCGGAAAGACGGCCTGCCGGGGCAGGCGGGCGCCGGCAGGCGGCGCCCGGGATGCTGCGGAATCAGTGCCTGCTCAGTGCCGGCGCAATGCCTGCTCAGTGCTTCGTGCGCAGGTGCTGGCGTACGGCTTCGGCGCTGTTGCCTGCCTGTTTCACAGCCTGCTCCAGTTCTTCCTGGCTCACGCCGAGGGCCTTGGTCCAGTACTGGATCTCGTGCTTCTCGTGCAGGTTGATGCGGGTGCGGTCCGGTTGACCGCGGTTCTGCAGATTGTCGGACATCCTGGCCTCCTTTTCATCGTCGATCAGTACCTTGTCAGGATGCCACCCGCCACGGCCGTATTCCGTTCGCTAATTCACGTTATGCGAACGAAAAAGTTCCCATGCGTCAGCAATAGAGTTTGAGCACGATCAGCAAACCCAGGAAAGCCGGCCTGAATTCGCAAGCCCGACAGTAGGATCGAAGCGATGACGGTGTTGGTAGCCGGAGCCCGATCGAGGCGCGGGATCCGGGTTTTGCGCCCGCGGCCATCCGGCTGCGGGCCTTTTTGATCGTCCAAAATATGCAACTAACCCACAAATCGCGACAAACAAGAAAAACCCGCCACCAGGAAAGAGGGCGGCGGCCGCTCTCGCCGCCGGCATGCATTTGAGGTACGCTACTGTCAATTGCATAATAAGGAGAAAGCATGCCAAAGCCCTATGAAACGTCCCAGCCCGACCGCGCCGCGGTCGATGCGATGCCCGGCGTGGTGGCCGTCGATTTCGGCACCAACT
>Ga0308170_10001848_pt1 | contig 19056 bp, 17 predicted proteins | sample PhyBR2_2_FD_202136 | JGI IMG/M metagenome (GOLD analysis project Ga0308170, IMG submission 202136) | Phyllosphere microbial communities from UC Gill Tract Community Farm, Albany, California, United States - DLSLSB.R2 | ecosystem: Host-associated > Plants > Phyllosphere > Unclassified | place...
TTGGAATCAACGGCCCGGAGTTCATTCTTCTGCTGATCATTGGCGTGTTGGTGATCGGCCCCCAGCGGCTGCCGGAATATACCCAGAAGCTGGCGAACCTGGTCAAGGAAGTCCGCCGCATGGCCAACGGTGCGCGCGAACAAATCAAGGAAGAAGTGGGCATCGACATCGATGATGTCGACTGGAAGAAGTACGACCCCCGCCAATACGATCCCCGGCGCATCATCAAGGAAGCACTGCTCGACGACGACACCAAGCCCGTGAGCGCAGGCGCTCCGGCCGCCGTGGCTGCGGTATCCGGCGCGGCAGCGGCCGACTCGGCTCCCAAGCGGCCGGAACGGGTTGTGCAGCGGCTGGCCCCGGGCGAGACAGCCCCGTTCGACACCGAAGCCACCTAAGCGGCATTCAGCGGGGCTGCAGCCCCAGTTTCATTCCGGCGAGGCCGCGGGGTTTGGCCGCGAGCTGCCCTGCAATTTTTGCCAGCGCGGCAGCCCCGGATGCTTCCGGACGCCCCAGGACGATCGGGACCCCTGAGTCCCCGCCTTCGCGCAAATGGATGTCCAGAGGGATCTGGCCCAGCAGCGGGACGTCCGCCCCCACTGTGGCGCTGAGGCGTTCCGTGAGGACTGCCCCGCCCCCGCTTCCGAACAGCTCCATCCGGCCGCCGTCGGGCATTTCGAGGTAGGACATGTTCTCAATGACCCCGGCGATCTTCTGCCCTGTCTGTGTGGCGATGGTACCGGCGCGTTCCGCGACGTCGGCGGCCGCGGCCTGAGGGGTGGTCACCACCAGGATCTCGGCCTTGGGCAGCAGCTGGGCAACGGAGATGGCGATATCCCCGGTACCCGGCGGAAGGTCCAGGAACAAAGCATCCAGGTCGCCGAAGTAGACGTCGGTGAGGAACTGTTCAAGTGCCCGGTGCAGCATGGGCCCGCGCCAGGCGACGGGCTTGTTGCCAGCCACGAACATGCCGATGGAGATCACCTTCACCCCGTACGCGACCGGGGGAAGGATCATGTCGTCCACCTGGGTGGGCTTTTGCGTGATTCCCATCAGCGCGGGTACGGAAAAGCCGTAGACGTCCGCGTCCACGATGCCCACACGCAGGCCCTGGGCGGCCAGGGCGGTGGCAAGATTCACCGTGACGGACGACTTGCCCACGCCGCCCTTGCCGCTGGCCACCGCGTAGACCTTGGTGAGGGAATCGGGCTCATTAAAGGGGATGCGCCGCTGGCCGCCTTCACCGCGAAGCTTCTCCTTGAGGGCGTCGCGCTGCGCCTGGTCCATCACCTTGAGCTGGACGTCGACGGCGGTGACGCCCGGAACGGCGAACAGTGCCTTTTGGGAATCGGCCGTAATGGTCTCCCTCAGGGGGCAGCCCGCAATGGTGAGCAGGACGGCCACCGTGACCTTGCCGTCGTCGGAAACCTGGACGGAATCCACCATGCCCAGCTCGGTGATGGGGCGGCGGAGTTCAGGATCGATGACCGTGGCCAGGGCATCGTTGACGGCCTGGTGCAGCGGGGACGTACCGGCAGCTGCGGAATCGGTGGGGGCGCTCATGGGAGGAGCCTCGGCTTTCATGCGTTTGCGGGCCGTCCGATCGTGGACGGCCTTGCGGTCATTGGGCAGAGTGGCCGGGTTTGACCCGGGGGATCTGCTGGGTACGCGGGCTGCGCTGCCGGTCCCGTTGTTCACGGAGCTTGTCTTTGACCTTGTCCCGCTGGGACTCGTGCGAACCCGGGCCCGTCTCCTCGTGGGTGCGCAGCTCCTCCTGGGCTTCGAGCAGGTCCTCAAGGAGGGAACGAAGCTCGGCCCGCACGTAGTCGCGGGTTGCTACCTCCCGCAGGGCGATCCGCAGGGAGGCAAGCTCGCGGGTGAGGTACTCGGTATCGGACAGGTTGCGTTCGGCGCGCTGGCGGTCCTGCTGCAGGGAGACGCGGTCGCGGTCGTCCTGCCGGTTTTGCGCGAGCAGCAGCAGGGGTGCTGCGTAGGAAGCCTGCAGCGACAGCATCAGGGTCAGCAGGGTGAAGCCAAGGTCCCGGGAGTCGAACTGCCATTCTGCGGGCGCCCACGTGTTCCAGCCCAGCCAGAAGATGCAGAACACCGTCATGTACACCAGGAACTGGGGCGTACCCATGAACCGGGCGAAGGCCTCGGTGGCGTGCCCGAACGCGTCCGGGTCCGGACGGAAGGTGGGCAGGATCCGTTGCCTGCCGCTTAGGGGCGTGTCGAGGCTGCCTTTTGATTCCGCTTTGGCCAGGTTCCGCTGGTTGGGGTTCTTCGGAGCACTGATATCAGCCAATGCGGCCACCGAGCTTTCTTATCGGGGCTTCGCCATCATGGGCGCGCCAGTCGTCCGGCAACAAATGATCCAATACGTCATCAACAGTCACCGCCCCCACAAGCCGGCCGGCGTCATTGACCACCGGAAGTGAGTTCAGGTTATAGGTAGCCAGCGTCCGCGCCACTTCGCTGATGTGGGCCTGGTCGGACAGCGGCTCGAGGTTCTTGTCCACCAGGTTTCCCAGTGCCTCGAACGGCGGGAAACGCAGCAGCTGCTGGATGTGCACCACGCCCAGGAAGCGGCCCGTAGGCGTTTCCAGGGGCGGCCGGGCAATGAAGATCGACGACGCCAGGGCAGGGGAGAGCTCCTCGCGCCGGACGTGGGCCAGGGCTTCGGCGACGGTGGCCTCCGGCGGAAGGATTACCGGCACGGGGGTCATCAGGCCGCCCGCGGTGTCCTCGTCGTATTCGAGCAGGCGGCGGACGTCCTCGGCGCCTTCGGGCTCCATCAGCTGCAGCAGTTCCTCCGCCTGCGCGGAAGGCAGCTCTCCCAGGAGGTCGGCGGCATCGTCCGGATCCATCTCCTCCAGGACGTCGGCGGCGCGCTGGACGTCCAGGGCGGAGAGGATCTCCACCTGGTCGTCTTCGGGGAGCTCCTGGAGAACGTCCGCCAAGCGTTCGTCCTGCAGTTCGCTGGCCACCTCGAAGCGGCGTTTATCGCTCATTTCCTGGAGGGCCTCGGCGAAGTCAGCGGGTTTGAGGTCCTCATGGTTGGCCACGAACTGGGTGGCGGCCTGCGGCTCGGTCTTCTGGCCTTGCTGGGCGTCCGCCCAGTCGATAATCAACGTCTCGTTGCGGCGCAGCCGGCTCAACGGCGAGAGCGAGTGCCCGCGCCGGACAAAGAGCTTGCTGACGAACCAGTCACGGGACCGGTGCTGGTCGATGGCGATGTCTTCGATGGTGGCGTCGCCGCTGCCGTCACGGAGGGTGACCCGCCGGTCGAACATTTCGGCCACCACCAGGGTTTCCGCCCCGCGCTGTTCAAAGCGGCGCAGGTTGACCAGGCCCGTGCAGATCACTTGGGTCTGGTCGATTGAGGTAATGCGGGTCATGGGCACGAAGACCCGTTTCTTTCCCGGAACTTCCACCACGATGCCCACCACGTGCGGGGCTGCCTGGGTTCCGCGGGACAGCACAACAACATCGCGCAACCGGCCCAGCCGGTCGCCCAGCGGGTCGAAGACATCGAGGCCCAGGAGGCGTGCCACGAAGACACGGGTAGGTGTTGTGCTCACCACTACAGGCTACCGAGTCTGCTCTCTTTTAGCTGAATTTACAGGCAGCATCCACCTTGATGGGCAAGAATGGGGTTATGTCGAACATATTTGGTGCACCCAAGGCCGGCGCTCCGAACGGACCGGACGATGCCCGGGCTGTTCCCACCGGTGACACCGTTGGCTCCTACACCTCCTACCTCGACGCCCAAAAAGCGGTTGACTACCTGGCGGACCAGCAGTTCCCGGTCCAGATGGTTTCCATCGTCGGCAACGAACTGAAGATGGTGGAGCGGGTAACGGGGCGCCTGAGCTACCCCAGGGTGGCCCTCTCAGGGGCACTGAGCGGCATGTGGTTCGGCCTGTTCGTTGGCGTCATGCTGTCCTTCTTCGCGCCCTCACCCGGGTACTTTTCCATCATGACGTCCGTGCTGATGGGTGCCGCCTTCTTCATGCTGTTCGGCATCGTCACCTACGCCATGCAGCGCGGCAAGCGGGACTTCACGTCAACAAGCCAGGTGGTGGCAACAAGCTACGACGTCATCGTGGCGCCCGAAGCAGCCCACGAAGCCCGGCGCCTGCTGCAGCAGCTGCCCATGTCGCGTTCGGACGCTGCGGCCACCCACCGGCCATACACCCAAAACGACTACTACAACCAGCCGTACCAGCAGCAGCACCCCCAGCAGGGGCAGGGGCCTGCCCGGCCGGCCGGTTGGAACGATCCTTACGGCCAGCGGTCCGCAGGCCAGTCCCACAGCGGCCCGGAACACGGTGGGTCGACGCAGGATGCCCAAGGTTACCCGGACGACGGCGGCCAGCAGCAGGGCGGCCAGCAGTACGGCGGCGGCCAGCAGCAGCAGCCGGCCCGTTCGGTCCGCTACCCGGACCTGCCGGACGGCCGCCCGCAGTATGGCGTCCGCCTGCCGCAAGGCCCGGCCGCTGAGCCCGGCCAGCAAGGGGCTGGGCACAACGCCGAACAGCACACTGCAGGTGAGCGCGGCGCAGAACAGCGCACTGCCGATCAGCACACTGCGGAACAGCATGGTGCAGAATATGGCGCGGAACAGCCGGCGCAGCACGGTGGAGAACACCGTGCGGAAGAACGGTATGGATCCGACGGCGACCAGCACCAGGGCGAGCACCGGCAATAACACGGCCAAAGGCCCGACAGCACCAAAACGAAGAGCGGGACCGCTGGAATGACATCCGGCGGTCCCGCTCTTCTTAATGCGGGGAGATGGTGTCAGGCTTCTTCGGTCCGGTAGATGCCCGCCATCCAGTCCTCCACGTCCTCGGCATTGCGCGGAAGGGCTGCGCTTAGGTTCACGGGCCCGTCAGCGGTCATGAGGATGTCGTCCTCGATCCTGACGCCGATGCCGCGGTACTCCTCCGGGATGGCAAGGTCTTCCTTCTTGAAGTAGAGGCCCGGCTCGATGGTGAACACCATCCCCTCGGTGAGGACGCCGTCGAGGTAGAGCTCGCGCTTGGCCTGGGCGCAGTCATGCACGTCCAGTCCCAAATGGTGGCTGGTGCCGTGCGGCATCCAGCGGCGGTGCTGCTGGCCTTCCGGGCTGATTGCCTCCTCAACGCTGACGGGCAGGATGCCCCACTCGGAAAGTCGCTCCGCCAGGACCGTGGTGGCCGCGGTGTGGATATCGCGGAACTTTGTGCCCGGCTGGGCTGCCGCGAATCCTGCGTCGGCGGCATCCAGGACCGCCTGGTACACCTTGCGCTGGACATCGGTGAAGGTGCCGCTGGCCGGGAGTGTCCGGGTGATGTCTGCGGTGTAGAGGGAGTCGGCCTCCACGCCCGCGTCCAGGAGCAGGAGCTCGCCGGCGTGGATGCGGCCGGTGTTGCGGGTCCAGTGCAGCACGGTGGCGTTGTTGCCGGATGCGGCGATGGTGTCGTAGCCGAGTTCGTTGCCAACTTCGCGTGCCCGGGCGAAGAACGCTCCTTCCACCACGCGTTCGCCGCGGGCATGCGTGAGGGCGCGCGGCAGTGCCTTGACAACCTCTTCGAAGCCTTCGACGGTGGCGGACACGGCAATCTTCATCTGTTCGATTTCCCACTCGTCCTTGAGCAGGCGCAGTTCTGAAAGTGCCTCGCTGAGCTTTTCGTCCAGGGCATCCAGGACGCCCAGGTCCAGGTTTTCGGGGTCTTTGGCGGTGTTGTACCGGGCGGTGTCCACCAGTGCGTCAATGTTCTCGTCCACTTTGCGGACCAGACGGATGGAGATGCCGCCGATTTCCGGGGCGCCCACGTCTTTGGTGATGGCCGTTTCGAGGTGGTCGATGTGCGCCGTGGGCAGGCCCAGACGGGCTTCGAACTCCTCCAGGGTGGGGCGGGCCCCGATCCAGAACTCGCCGGACCGGGAGTCCGCGTAGAACTGTTCCGTGTCCCTGCCTGCCAGCGGGCGGAAGTAGAGCGTGGCCCGGTGGTTCCCGCCGTCGTCGCCCGTTCCTTCTTCCACCGGTTCCAGGATCAGCACGGCATCAGGCTCGTGGTCCAGGCCCAGCCCCGTGAGGTGCGCGAAGCCGGAGTGGGGGCGGAAGCGGTAATCCGTGTCGTTGGAGCGGACCTTCAGCGGCCCTGCGGGAATGACCAGCCGTTCGCCCTTGAACAGGGCCGAAATTGCCTTCCGCCGGGTTGCGGCGAAATCAGCGACGGCGTCCCGCTGGGGGAGTTCCTGGCTGGACGGCGCCCAGTTGCTGGCCATGAAAGCCTTGAAGGCGTTGGAACTGGGCCGCTGCGAGCGGTTGTTGACGCGCTCCTCCAGCGGCTGGGAAGCAGAGTTTTGGGTGTTTTCGGCATGGTTCACGGCACCATCGTCTCACCAGCTTCCCGGCTAAGCGAACAAGCCTTCCCGGTCTGCTGTTCCCGTTCCACTACGCTGGATAAGTGAGGATCGACCTGCATGCCCACTCCAACGTCTCCGACGGCACCGAGACCCCGGCGGACGTCATGGCGTCCGCTGCCCGCGCCGGCCTGGACGTGGTGGCCCTGACCGACCATGATTCAACTGCCGGCTGGACGGAGGCAGCGGCGGCCGCTGCAACGTACGGGGTAACCCTGGTGCCGGGCATGGAAGTTTCGTGCCGCACCGAGGAAGGCATCAGCGTCCACCTGCTGAGCTATCTGCATGACCCGGCCCATCCCGGCCTCCTGGAGGAAATCACCAAGGCCAAGGACTCGCGCCATACGCGTGCGGAACGGATGGTCAGCATCCTGGCAGAGGACTACCCGCTTACGTGGGACGACGTGATCCACCATGTGGCCCCCGGGGCCACCTTGGGCCGGCCGCACATCGCTGACGCCCTTGTCGCTGCGGGCGTTGTTGAGGACCGGTCGGAAGCCTTCGCCTCCATCCTGACCTCACGATCCCGCTATTTCATCCCGCACTATGCTCCGGACCCGGCCACCGCCGTCGAGCTTGTACGTGCCGCCGGCGGCGTGCCGGTGTTTGCCCACCCCGTGGCGTCTGCCCGGGGACGGATCGTGGGGGAGCGGACCTATCGCGACATGATCGACGCCGGCCTGGCGGGCCTGGAAATCGACCACCGGGACAATCCGGAAGAGGGCCGTGACTTCCTGCGCCGGCTGGCGGCGAAGTATGACCTGCTGATCACCGGCTCCTCCGATTACCACGGGACCGGCAAACCCAACCTGCTCGGGGAAAACCTCACCGCACCCGGGATGCTGGCGCGGATCGAGGAACTCGGCACGGGAGCCGCCGTCGTCCGCCCCTGACCCGCCAAGTTAACGAAGGGTTAGATTGGCTGCCGGGTTACCAGGGTGGCGTGCGCGCCCAGCCGCTTGGCCATGATGTCGATGGCCGGCTGGTTCTGGTCGACGCACACGAACTTGCGGCCAAGCTTGGCTGCCACTGCTCCCAGCGTGCCGGAGCCGGCGAAGAAGTCCAGGCACCAGTCGCCGGGGCGGGACGACGCAGCGACCACCCGGCGGACCAGGCCCTCCGGTTTCTGGGTGGGGTAGCCGGTCTTCTCCTTGCCGGTGGGCGAGACGATGGTGTGCCACCAGACGTCCGTGGGCAGCTTGCCCAGTTCCCGCTTGGCGGGGGTCACCAGGCCCGGCGCCATGTAGGGCTCGCGGTCCACCTCGGCGCTGTCGAAGTGGTACTTCGCGGGGTTCTTCACGTACACCAGGATGTTGTCGTGCTTGGTGGGCCACCGGTTCTTGGCGCGGGCACCGTAGTCGTACGCCCAGATGATCTCGTTCAGGAAGCATTCCCTGCCAAAGATGGCATCCAGCATCACCTTGGCGTAGTGCACCTCGCGGTAGTCCAGGTGCAGGTACAGTGTGCCGTCGTCGGCCAGGAGGCGCCAGGCTTCGACGAGGCGGGGTTCCAGGAAAGACCAGTAGTCGCTGAACGCGTCGTCGTAGCGGTGCAGGGCTCCCTTGATGGTGTCGTAGGAGCGGCCCTTGAAGCCCACCCTGTCCCCGCTGCCCTCAGCGTTGACCACCATCCGGGTTTCCTGGCGTTGCTGCGGCCGCCCCGTGTTGAAGGGCGGATCCACGTAAATAAGTGTGAAGGCGCCGTCCGGCAGCGTGGGCAGGTACTCCGCGTTGTCCGCGTGCACCACAAGGCTGCTGCCGTCCGGCGCCCAAACAGTGTCAGTCATCTCCGGCAGTTAGCCCTCGGAGTTGCCAGGCTGCGCGCCCTTGTCGGCGCCTCCAACCACTTCGCCGTTGCGGCGGCGGGTACGGGTCCGGGTGCGGCGGGCGCGTGATGGCTGTTCGCCGTCGGTTGCGGGCGCGGCAGTTTCACCGGCAGGTGCGGCCTCCGGGGTTGAGGTACGACGGCGGCGCTCGCCCGTGCGGCCGGCCGAATCACTGCTGCGGCCTCCTTCGCGGTTGTCGCCCTTGCTGCGTCCTCGACCTTCCCGCTCGCGGGAGCGGCCCGAGTCCCTGCCGCCGCGGCTGTTTTTCTTGCCGGTCTCGCCGAGGTCTTCGAGTACCTCAGCGTCTACTCCGGCAAGGGTGCGCTTGTCGCGCGGCAGGCGGCCCTTGGTGCCTTCGGGAATGTCCAGGTCCGTGTACAGGTGCGGCGAGGAGGAGTAAGTCTCGATGGGCTCCGGCACGCTCAGGCCCAATGCCTTGTTGATCAAGCCCCAGCGCGGCATATCGTCCCAGTCCACGAACGTGACGGCGGTGCCCTTGTTGCCGGCGCGGCCGGTGCGGCCCACCCGGTGCAGGTAGATCTTCTCGTCCTCCACGCACTGGTAGTTGATCACGTGGGTGACGTCCTCGACGTCGATGCCGCGGGCCGCCACGTCCGTGGCCACCAGGACGTCCACCTTGTTGTTGCGGAACGCCCGCAGCGCCTGCTCGCGGGCACCCTGGCCCAGGTCGCCGTGGAGTGCGGCGGCAGCGAACCCGCGGTCTACCAGTTCCTCTGCCACCTTCGCGGCGGTGCGCTTGGTCTTGGTGAAGATGATGGTGCGCCCGCGGCCCCGGGCCTGCAGGATGCGCGCCACCACTTCGGTCTTGTCCATGCTGTGCGCACGGTAGATCAGCTGGCGGATGTCCCGCTTGGTCAGGCCTTCGTCCTCGGGATCCGCTGCGCGGATGTGCGTGGGCTGGGTCATGTACCGGCGGGCCATGGCGATGACGGGGCCGGGCATGGTGGCGGAGAACAGGAGCGTCTGGCGGACGGCGGGGGTGGCTGCGATGAGCGTCTCCACATCCGGCAGGAAGCCCAGGTCCAGCATTTCGTCGGCTTCGTCCAGCACCACGATCTTGACGTTCTTCAGGCTCAGGTGCTTCTGCTTGTAGAGGTCGATCAGGCGGCCGGGGGTGCCCACCACAACTTCGACGCCCTGCTTCAGGGCCTCTACCTGGGGCTCGTAGGCGCGGCCGCCGTAGATGGTGGTGATCCGGGCATTGCGTTTGCGCGACGCCGTCTGCAGGTCGTTGGCCACCTGCACTGCCAGTTCACGGGTGGGAACAATGACCAGGGCCTGCGGGGCACCCGGCACGGCCAGCTTGGCGTAGCCGGGGTCGTCCTGCCCGATTACGCGCTGAAGGGCGGGAATGCCGAAGCCCAGCGTCTTGCCGGTGCCGGTCTTGGCCTGGCCGATGATGTCGTGGCCGCCAAGAGCCACGGGCAGGGTCATGGCCTGGATGGGGAACGGGTGGGTGATCCCGGCATCGGCCAGGGACTCCACGATGTCTTCGCGGACGTTGAAGTCGGCAAAGGATTTCTCGGCGATCTCGTGCGGCGTCTCGTCCGAGATGATGGTCTCTTCCGGCTCGAGGGTCTCCGTGCCGGACACATCGCTCAGGAGCTGGTGGGTATGCAATTCACTCACAGGGGAGTTTCCTTATTCATTTAGGCAATGGCGCTGCCTGCTCAACGGGCCGGCCTGGAGTGGCCGCTCCGGAGCACGCTCGGGCGCGCAAGCAATTTCCAGTGGAAGCCGATCGCGGGCTATCTAATGCTGGCACTGGTGACCAGCGGGCAAATCTCAAGATCGCGTAGGGGCGGGCTTGTTGGTTTCAAATGGAGGAAATCAACGACCGGGCATCCAGTTCTACCCCTCCAGTCTAGCCGCAAGGGCGCGGAAACACGGTTTCGAGCCTTCGAGGTCCCGCCCCGGCGGTTCAGCTGACGAGTTCGAAGTGGATCTGCCGGGTGGTGATGTCCGAAGAAACCAGGCGGACACGGACCTTCGTGCCGGACTCCAGCTCCCCCGCACAGCGCGCCGTCACTGCCGGCTCGGCGATCTGGATGATCCCCGAACTTCCGTTGCCGTTCTTGCCGTTGCCGTTGCCGTTTTTCCCGTTCCCGTTTCCACTGCCGTTCCCGTTCTGCGGCTTGGAGCCCGAAATCACAATCGCGTCGAACTCCTGCCCGATGTGGTTCAGCAACAGCGCCGCCTCCACGGTGTCCAGGGCCAGGCGTTCCATCCGGGACGCCAGCTGGTCCGACCCCGCCATGATGCCCGGCAGCAGGGGGAGCGCTTCCCGTGCCCAGCCGGGAACGTCACCGCCGTTGCTCAGCGCCTCGCAGATGACCAGCACGAAGCGGTCCACCAGGCGGCGCAGCGGCGCGGTGGTATGGGCATAGGCGGCACCGATCGCGGATTGGATACCGTCCTCGGGAACGGTCCCGTCAAAGGCAGTGTAGGAGGCGCCGCGGAACAGCATGCCGGCCGAATGCATGATGGCAAGCTGCCGGGGGTCGGTGGGATCAAGGGAGCGCAGGTACTCGCCATAACTGACTTCGCCGTCCCACGGCCTGCCCAGCACCTCGGTCTGCAGGCGGAAATGCCGCAGGGACCGTTCGTCCGGCGCCGGCATGGTGCGCAGGATGCCCACTTTGCCTTCCAGCATCAGCTGCGCTGCCGCCATCCCCGTCATCAGCGAAATCTGGGCGTTCCAGTCCTCCACGGGAAGCTGCGGAACGGCGTCAATGCGGTAGCCGCCGTCGGGCAGCTGTACGATCTCCTGCTCGGGCATGTTAAGGCTGGCCCCTTCACGTGCCCGTTCCAGCGCCACCCGCTTCAGGCCCACCTCCCGGAGCAGCTGGAGCACGGCGCTCGCGGTTCCGGCGTCGAGGTCTGCCTGCGCGCCCTTATAGCTGAGCTTGTCACGGCTGCGGACCCGCGCCCGGCGGACACCTACAGAGACCACCGTCGCGTCGCCGTCGAGCGTGAAATCCCAGACGAAGGCCGAACATTCCTGCCCGGGCAACAGGCTTCCCGCCCCCTCGCTGATTACCTCCGGATGCAGCGGGATCCGGCCGTCCGGGGCGTAGAAAGTCTGTCCGCGGCGCCGCGTCTCCGCGTCCAGCGGACCTCCCGGTGCCACAAACGCCGGAACGTCGGCGATCGCGTACATCACGCGGTAGCCGTCCCCATCCAGTTCGATGAACACGGCCTGGTCCAGGTCGGTGGAGGATGCCGGATCGATGGTCACGAACTCGACGGCGGTCAGGTCGTAGGAAGGCAGCCTCAGCGCCGCCACTGCGGCCAGGGCATCCTCCACGGCTTCGGCAGGGTACGGGCCGGGAAGTTCCAGTTCGGTCCGCAGCAGGCCCAGCGCCTCTTCCAGGGCGTTCTTGTGGTCATGGACGTTGGGAGCCAGCCGATGATGTGACACAAAAATCAGCGTAGTCCCAAGTCCGGGGATTAAGCAGGCTCAGGAGCCGGCGGCGTCCAACGCGTCGAGCAGGGAGGCCGCAGCTGCCGCCGGGTCGGGAGCCTCGGTGATGGCACGGACCACCACGATCCTGCGTGCGCCCGCTTCCGCCACCTGGCGGACGTTGCCGTGGTCGATGCCGCCAATAGCAAACCACGGCACGGGATCCGATGCCTGCCGGGAGGCCTCGGCAGCGTACTTCACCAGTTCCGGCCCGACCGCGGCCCTGCCGGGTTTGGTCGGCGTGGCCCAGACGGGACCCACGCAGAAGTAGTCCAGCCCGGAGGTGTCGGCGGTTGCGGCCAGGGCGGCGTCCACCTGTTCGGCCGTGTGGCTGGAGAGCCCGATGGCGGCATTGCCGTTGACGAGGGTGCGCGCGGCGGCCAGCGGCAGGTCCTTTTGGCCGATATGGAACACCGGAGCCCCGGACAGCACCGCGATGTCGGCACGGTCGTTGACTGCCCACAGTTTGCCGTGCCGGACCGCGCTCTCTTTTAGCACCGCCAGGAGGTCCAGTTCCTCGGCAGCCTCGATGGCCTTGTCGCGCAGCTGGATGATGTCTACGCCGCCGGCGAACGCCGCGTCCACGAACTCCGCGAAATCGCCCCTGTCACGCCGTGCATCGGTGCAGAGGTAGAGGCGGGCTGCCTTCAGGGCGTCATTGTCGCGGGCGTTGACAACCTCGGTGGCTGGAGCGTGGGAACCGGCAGGAAAAGATGAGGTGGTCGCATTCATGCCTGCAAGCCTAGTTCCTCTAAACTGGGCTGGTACTGCGGGAGCCCGCGGCAGCTGTCACAAAGCGCCGGGCTGAGAGGGCGTCAGAGCCGACCGCTTGACCTGATCCGGTTAATGCCGGCGTAGGGAAGGAACCCACATGCGTACCTCCGGCAACCAGCACCCCGGCTCGCTCGCTGCCGGCATCCGCGCCGACGTGGCCGTCATCGGCGGGGGAGTGGTGGGGCACGGCATCGCGTGGGAGGTGCAGCGTTCCGGACGGTCCGTCGTCCTGATCGATGATGCCCCCGGCGCCGGCGCCAGCTGGGCCGCCGCCGGCATGCTGGCACCGGTCAGCGAACTGCATTACCAGGAGGAGGACCTCCTGGAACTGATGCTTGAGGCATCCGGCCGCTGGCCGGCTTTCGCTGCGGGTATCACCGCTGCGACGGGCGCGGATTCCGGTTACCTTGAGACGCCGACACTCGCCGTGGGTGCCGACGCCGCGGACCGCCGCGCGCTCATGGACCTGCGCGCCGTCCAGCAGGCGAATGGGTTGGTGGTGGAACCCCTGACGGTCCGGGAGGCCCGCAAGCGGGAGCCGCTGCTCAGCCCCGCCATCGCCTGTGCCCTTGACACCCCGTCGGACCACCAGGTGGATCCACGGCGTTTAGTGGCTGCCCTGCGGCAGGCGCTCGCCGCTGCTGCCCTGGAAACACCGGACCTGGCAGCGGCCGGGGCGGTGGACGGATTTGCCGTGCCGGACCGGGCAACCGGGCTGGTGTGGGAGGCCGGCAAGGTGGCCGGTGCCCGCCTTGCCGGTGGCGGCACCGTCCTCGCCGCCGAAACGGTGGTGGCCAACGGGCTGCAGGCAGGGGCACTGGAGAGCCTGCCCGCCGGCCTTGAGCTGCCGCTGCGCCCCGTGCACGGAGACATCCTCCGGCTTGCCGTCCCCCGGCACCTCCAGCCCCTGGTGACATCGACGGTGCGTGGCGTGGTCCACGGAATACCGGTGTACATCGTCCCCCGGCAGGACGGAACCGTGGTCATCGGCGCCACCCAGCGGGAGGACGCGCTTTCCGACGCCGTCAGCGCCGGCGGCGTGTACCAGCTGCTGCGGGACGCGCAGGTCCTGGTGCCGGCCGTCGCCGAGCTTGAGCTCCTCGAATGCACCGCCCGTGCCCGTCCCGGCACTCCTGACAACGCACCGCTGCTGGGCCGGGTGCCGCTGGCGCCGGCTTCAACAGGAGACCGGTCCGCCGGGGCCGCCGCGGACCACGTCCCGGGACTCATCATCGCCACCGGGTTCTTCCGGCACGGCGTCCTGCTCACGCCCGCCGCGGCGGCGATCTGCACTGCCCTGCTGGACGGCCAAACCGATCCCCGCTGGGCGCCCTTCAGCCCGGACCGGTTCTCCAGCCCGGCAGCGGGCACCCGACGCACCCATATCAAGGAGACAGCGTGAACATCACCCTCAACGGAAATCCCCACATAGTGGCCGACGGCGCCTCCATCACCACGCTCGTCAGCGAGGTCACCGGGCGCCCGCTGGGCAGCAACGGCCAGGCGACCGACGGCGGGAAGCTGGGTGTCGCCGTCGCCCACAACGCCCAGGTGGTGCCGCGCAGCCAATGGTTCGCCACGGCGCTCGCCGAGGGCGATGACATTGAACTCGTCACAGCAGTACAGGGAGGCTGACGCCATGACCGAAACCAGCACCATCAACCCCGCCGGAAACACCGGTGCCGACGACGCCCTGGTGATTGACGGCGTCGCCCTCGGATCCCGCCTCATCATGGGCACCGGCGGAGCGCCCAGCCTGGACGGCCTGGGCGCGGCACTGCTGGCCTCCGGCACCGCCCTGACCACCGTAGCCATGCGCCGCTACTCTCCGGCGGAAACCGGTTCACTGTTCCAGCTTTTGGTGGACCACGGAATCCGCGTGCTGCCCAACACCGCGGGGTGCTTCACTGCCAGGGATGCCGTCCTTACGGCAGAACTGGCCCGCGAGGCCCTGGAGACGGACTGGGTGAAACTGGAGGTCATCGCCGACGAACAAACCCTCCTGCCGGACGCCGTGGAACTCGTGGAGGCCACGGAGCAGCTGGTCAACCGGGGTTTCAAGGTCTTCGCCTACACCAACGACGACCCCGTGCTTGCCCTGCGGCTGGAGAACCTCGGCGCCACCGCCGTGATGCCGCTCGGTGCCCCGATCGGCACCGGCCTGGGGATTTTGAATCCGCACAACATCGAACTCATTGTCTCCCGGGCATCGGTTCCCGTGGTCCTTGACGCCGGTATCGGCACTGCCTCGGATGCCGCCCTCGCCATGGAGCTGGGTTGCGACGCCGTGCTGCTGGCCACGGCCGTGACGCGGGCGCAGAACCCGGCGCTTATGGGCGAGGCGTTCAAGCACGCTGTGATCGCCGGCAGGATGGCAAGGGCAGCGGGCCGGATCCCCCGCCGGGAGCACGCCCTTGCGTCGTCGGCGATGGAGGGCAGGGCGGAGTTCCTCTGACCTCCTAACTAACAGCTGTGGCCGCCACCCCGACGGGTGGCGGCCACAGCTGTTTATGATGCCTCAGCATCTTTGCGGATGTCTTAGCGCCGCAGAATCAGGGTCAGCCGTTCCATGTCGTGACGCGCACGCGTACGCCCCAGATAAACGACGGCGCCGATCGCCGCAGCAACGCCGAGCACAATGGGCAGGACCCACGGAAGCCAGGTAAGGCCCGGCAGGTAACCGCAGCCGGCCGCCATCAGGATGATCCATGCAAGCGCCCCAACACCGGCGGCAACACCCGCCGGCAGGGCCGCGCCGTACTTGGCATGTCGCTTGTCATTGGCCCAAATGATGAAGCCGGCGGCAACCGTGGCCAGCACCACGATGGTCAGCGAAAGCATGGATCTCCCTCTTGCTGCGGGCTAAAACTGGCCGAAGCCCACGCGGCGGACCTCTTCAGCGCCGATCTCGACGTAAGCCAGGGCGTTGCCCGGAACGATGATCAGGCGTCCCTTGTCATCCTTGAGGCGCAACTCGTTGCCTTCGCTGATGGCTTCGCCGACGACCTTGGCCACCGTCTCGGCATCCTGGGTGGACTCCAGCACGATTTCGCGGCCAACGTTCTGAACGCCGATCTTAATTTCCAAGGGGGGCCTCCCAGCCTGTCAAAGTACTCGAGTTTCTCTACGAGGTGTTGTCTTATTTGTAGTCTAGGACTCTTTGGGGAAGCGAGAGATTCCGCGCCAAGCTAAACGGTAGATGAGGTCGCTGGCCACATTGAGGTCCAGGTTGCCGTCAGTTTCCAGCCAATACCGGGCGCTGACCTGCGCCATCCCGGCCAGGCCGCGCCCCAGGAGCTCCGCCTCAAGGTGGGGGAGCTTGGTGTCCTCCGCGATGACCCGTGCAATGGCGTCGGCGAAGGTGCGGTTGAAGGTCTCCAGCCTCGAACTGACATCGGGATCGTTGACCAGGTCCGATTCGAACACCAGCCGGTGGGCCTGGTCGTCGCTGGCGATGAAGTGGAAGTAGGCGCGCATCACTGCCTGGACGCGCTCATCGTTGTCCGTGGTGGAGTTCAGTGCGCCCAGCATCAGTTCGGTCAGGGATGCCAGGTGGCTTTCCAGCAGTGCGAGGTACAGGTCGCGCTTGGACGGAAAGTGCTGGTACAGCACCGGCTTGCTCACGTGGGCGGTTTCTGCGATCTCGTCCATGGCGGCGCCGTGGTAGCCGTTGGCGACGAACACCTCCTGGGCGGCGGCAAGCAGCTGTGCCCGGCGCTCATCCCGGGGGAGCCGGGCGGACCGCTGGCCCGCCGGCCGGGAGGGAGTTTGCGGTTCGGCGCCGGGCGGGCGCTCAGCCCGTGCTTCAGGGACCACAGTTATCCTTCTTTCCATTGCGATTACCCTTCACTTTACTGCGGGGTAATATGACCCGGCGGTATCCCGGGGCATACATTGAAGTATGGCTTCGTCTTTCACCGCAAATGTTGCAACCCAGTCCCTGGATCCGCTGGTGGAACCGGCTGCGGACCTCACCCCTGACGAGGTGGAACGCTACTCGCGGCACCTGATCATTCCGGAGATTGGAGCACTGGGGCAGCGACGGCTCAAGAACGCCAAGGTGCTGGTGATCGGGGCCGGCGGTCTGGGTGCCCCCGCGCTGCTGTACCTGGCTGCGGCGGGTGTCGGAACGATCGGGATCGTCGACGACGACGTGGTGGACCTGAGCAACCTGCAGCGCCAGGTGATCCACGGCGTCAGTGATGTGGGCCGGCCCAAGATCGAATCGGCCCGGGACGCGATTGCTGAACTGAATCCGCTGGTGGATGTCCGGCTGCACAACGTGCGCCTGGACTCTTCCAACGCGCTGGAGCTGTTCCGCGGGTATGACCTCATCCTGGACGGCGCCGACAACTTCGCCACCCGGTACCTGGTCAACGACGCCGCAGCCATCCTGGGCAAACCCTACGTGTGGGGGTCCATCTTCCGCTTCGACGGCCAGGTGAGCGTCTTCTGGGAGAAGCACGGCCCCACCTACCGCGACCTGTACCCGGAGGCGCCGCCGGCGGGTTCCGTCCCCTCCTGCGGCGAGGGCGGCGTGTTCGGCATGCTGTGCGCTGCCGTCGGGTCGCTGATGGTCACTGAAGCGGTGAAGCTGATTACCGGCGTCGGACGCTCCCTGCTGGGCCGCGTGGCTCTGTTCGATGCCCTGGGCGGCAGCTGGCGCGAGATCCGGGTGTCGAAGGACCCAGCGGCGGAGCCGACTACCGAGCTGACTGACTACGAGGCCTTCTGCGGGATCGCTCCGGCAACCCAGGCAGACACCGAGCACACCGTTACGGCCACCCAGCTCGCCACCATGCTGGCCTCGCGGAAGGCCGGACTCAAGGACTTCGAGCTGGTGGATGTCCGGGAGGCGGGGGAGTACGACATCGTCCGCATTGAAGGGGCCACGCTGATCCCGCAGGGACGGATCCTCGCCGGCGAGGCCTGGGACGAACTTCCGCAGGACCGGGACATCGTGTTCCACTGCAAGGCCGGTACGCGCTCGGCCAATGTGCTGGCCGCGGCGAGGGAGGCCGGGTACCAGCGGGTGAGCCATCTCGACGGCGGGATCCTGGCCTGGGTGCGGGACGTGGAACCCGACAAGCCCGTCTACTGACCCCGACGCCTCATCACCTTCCGCACTGAATAAAACAACGCCCCATCACTTCCTCAAAGAAAGTGATGGGGCGTTGCCGAATCCGGGGCTAAAGCTGATGGGGGGTGGGAAGGGAGACCTCAGGCAGTTTCGCGGCCGGTGTGGTCCACCGGGCACTCGGCCTCGGCCGCTGCGGGTGCAGTGCCGGGGCCTGCCGTGCCGGGCTGTTCGACGGTGATGCCGTACAGCGCCTCCAGCGCGGCCACGTAGTCGTCCTGCTGGCCGTTGGCGGCGAGCTCGCGGGCGCGGACCGTGGGGACGTGGAGCAGCTGCTTAACCATCCGGCGCAGCGCAAACTCGACTTCTTCGGCGGCAGCGGTGCAGCCGTGGCGGGCGCGGACCTTTTCCATCTCCGCGTCCAGCACGTTCATGGTGTGCCGGCGCAGGGCAACGATGGCTGAATCGACGGAACGGGCTTCCCGCTCCTGCTCAAAGGCCTTGGCCGCATCCTTGACGATGCCGCTGGCCTGGACCAGGGATTCCGCCTGTTCCTGCGGTGCTGCGAGCCGCACGGATTCCAGGGTGAGCAGCTCCACGCCCTCCAGTTCACCGACGGCGGGGTCGAAATCGTGGGTGAGCGCCAGGTCGATGGCGATCAGCGGCTGCGCGGAGGTGGCGCGGACCTGGGCAAGCTCATCGGCTTCAACCCGGGTGTCCGAGCCGCTGCAGCCGATCATCACGTCGGCGCCGGCCACCGCGGACCGGAGCGACTCCGCGTCCAGGGCCACGCCGCCGCGCGAGGCCACGAACCCTTCGGCCCGGCCTGACGAGGAGAAGACGGAAATATCCGTGCAGCCGCGTTCGCGCAGCAGTGCCATGGTGGCGCCGGCATAGGCGCCGGTCCCGAAAAGTACAACCTTCTTGGTTGACCAGTCAGGATTTTCGGAAAGATCAGTGGCCAGGTCCAGCGCTACGGAGACGATCGAAAGCCCGCGGGAACCAAGGGCAGTCTGCGCGCCCACGTCCTTGGCGGTCTTCGAGGCGGCCTGGAACAGCCGGACCAGCCCGGCACTGGCAGTGCCGTCGTGCTGGGCGGTAATCAGGGCGCGCCGCACCTGCCCCGCGATTTCCCGTTCACCCACGACGGCGGAATCCAGTCCCGCGCTGACGGCGAACAGGTGCTGGGTAACCTCGGATCCGGTCCGAGTGCTGAAGGAACGCGACACAAGGGGTTCGGCCAGGCCACTGGCCTCGCTGATCCGGGAGACGAGTGCTGCCCGGGCCGCTTCGACGTCATTCGGGTTGGGGGCTTCGCCGTAGATTTCGTAGCGGTTGCAGGTGGCAAGGACCACCGCCCCGGCCACGGCAGGGGATTCGGTGAGCGCGGATGCGGCCATCCCGGAGGAACCGTTGCTCAACTGAGCAACGGTTTCAAGATCGATGTCGGCGTGTGTAGCCACCAATGAGAAAAGAACCACA
>Ga0308170_10001851_pt1 | contig 19043 bp, 29 predicted proteins | sample PhyBR2_2_FD_202136 | JGI IMG/M metagenome (GOLD analysis project Ga0308170, IMG submission 202136) | Phyllosphere microbial communities from UC Gill Tract Community Farm, Albany, California, United States - DLSLSB.R2 | ecosystem: Host-associated > Plants > Phyllosphere > Unclassified | place...
CGGTCTTGCCACGGTCGTTATAGACATAGACGCGCTCATTGTTGCGGTTGCGCTTCACCGTGACGAGGTGAGGCGGCAGCGGCGTCAACGCGGTTACCTTCGAGCCGAGCGTCTCCTTCTCGGCATAGGCGTTGCCCCAAAGGTCCATCGCGGCGACCTGCCCCGCCCAGAACTCGGCTGGCGTCTGGTCGCGGTTCGGCTCTTCGTGAACGAGATCGTAAAGCCAATGGTCCGTTCGACTCTTGCGTCCGCCGTCCGCCTGCTTCTCGAAAACGCCCATGCCCATCGAGCCGACGACGTCGGACTTGAGACGGACGCACGCCCAGGCTGCCGGGAGACCGAGCGTGGTTTTCTGATTTACCGTCTGCCCGACGCTGTCGATCGACGAGCCATAGGCGATCGCCTTACTCGTCGAGGCGTCTTCGGGTGCCCCGCTAAGCTTGCCGCTTTCGCCGGACACGCCCGCCCACTTCAATACGGACCCGACCCAAGCCATTAGCGGTTAGCCTTCATCTGGGCGATGAAGTCGTCGAGGCTGTCGTCTTCCACGGTCGGCATCTGCAAAGGTGCCAGCGCGTTGACGGTGGCGTCGACACCATCGATCTTATTCATCGACATAGGCGTCTCCTTCTTCGGCAGGATCGTCCCGTCGACCCTTCGGGAGACGACGGCGTTACCGACACACCACGTCATCACCGGGTTGCCATCGTGTCGCAGCAAGTGCGGGCCGCCGATGACGCGAGCTTCGAGATTCTTCGCCGGGTCGGTCACGGCCTTCGCGGACTTGTGCAGGATCGTTGCGATCGGCTCGCCGCCGTCGTCGAGATCCTCGTTCAGCCTGGACGCCATCGTCTCCGCTGCGGCGAAGTGATCGAACGTCACGCGGCGAACGCGCAGCGCCTTGGTCAACTTCCGAATGCGCCGCTCGATCACATTCTGATCGACCCAGTCGCCGGCAGTCGTCTTGAGGTGCCCGCTGGCCTTCCACTGCCGGTATAGGGTGGCATTGTTGCGGTCCGTCTGCCCGTCGCGTGTCAGCACGGCGTCCGGAAGGAAGAACCACGTCTTGATGAGCAGCTGATCGTTCGCGTCGATCGCGACCAGCGACACGGCAGTCATATCATTCTTGTGCGCGAGATCGGCGCCGATGTAGCAGTCGAGCCCGCGAAAGTCCGACAGGCGAAGCGCGCGATCGGTGCAGGCAATCCACGCCGGAACCGAAAGCCATGCGGACGCCGCCGACATCCACTTGTTCAAGCGCTTCGTGAAGAACTCGACTTCCTCGCCGGGCGCCCCTTTGGCCTTGACCGCAAGGCGCCTCATCGACGCGATGCTAGGCGTTACGGGCATCAGCGGGTTCGCCTTCGCCCAGTTCTTTTCGTCATACGGATCGTCGCCGATCGTACGCTCGGGCGTGAAGTCCTTCGGGCCGTCTAGGGTGAAGATGATGCCGAAGACGTGGTCGGCGACGATCGCGCCCTCGAGCATCTTCGTCGAGAAAGTCCGCTGCTCGTAGCAGACGCCGTCAAGGATGTAGCCGGCCGTCGTGATCTTCCAATAGAGCGGATTGCGTCGCGCACCGTCGGCGGAATGGATCACGTCGTAGAGGCCGCGGTCCTTATGCGCGTGGAGCTCGTCGAGGACGGCGAGGTGCGGGTTGTGGCCGTCCTGGGTTGCCGACTTCGAATTGATCGTCTGGATCGTGCCGCCGTTGGCGTCGCAGGTGATCGCGCGGGCCCAAGCGTGCAGGCCGAAAGCTTCCTGAAGGTCCGGCGTCTTCTGCACCATGAGCTTTGCAGGGTTGAAAACCTTCTGCGCCTGGGCGCCCGTGGTGGCACCGATCAGCACCAGCGGTCCGGGCTCGTCCTCGCAGGTCGTGCAATACAGCACGACCCCGGCGGTCAACGTCGACTTCGCGCCTTTGCGAGCCATCTCGATATAGGTGTCGGTGAAGCGACGAAGGCCGGTCGCCTTGTCCCGCCAGCCGAACACCATCGCGAGAATGAAAACCTGAGCAGGCTCGAGGCTGAGCGTCGGGGTTTCCCACCGGCCTTCGACATGCGGCAAGCCCTCTATGAAGTCGCAGACGTCATTGGCGTGCCAGGGGTCGAACTTGAACGGCCAGTCCTTTTGCTTGGACCGTTTGAGATCGTCGAGATGACGCTGCCCGGCGAGGCGAACCCACTTGCAGTGCTTGACCTGCTTCTTGTCCGCTGCCGCCGCCTTCGCATAAGCGAGGGCGATGGCCGCGAAGTTACGACCGGCCGCGGGCGCCGTTGCGGGCGAAGCGGTTTGTCGACTTGCTGGCATCGGCACCCCCACCGCCGATCCGGCTCTTTGGTCCTGCGATCCGCAGAAGCTCTTCCATCTGACGAAGGTTCGTCAGGTAGGCCGCAGAAGGAAGCTCGCCGTCCTTAGCACTGAAGGCGGCGCGGACTTCGGCTTCGAGCGCGCAGTATCGAGCGAGCAAGTTGCTGTCGGCCTCGGTAACTCCGGCCGCCATGACGCGGCCGATTACGTCCTGCCAAACATCGATCGCCGCGGCGCTCAAATAGTCGGGCCGCACCGGCGGGTCGCCGGGGACGATGATCTCTGTTTTGACACCATCGCGCACCGGCTGGAAAGTGCCGCGCGCGAGCTTGGTGCTGGGCGTCTCCGCCTTCGGTCCTCGCTTCATGCTCGGGCCTCCCAAAATTTAATGCGGCCCAAAAGTTTAATTCGCACGCGCTGAAAAAAGACCCCCAACGCGGTCCCAGGGCCCGCCTCCCTCCGACTTTCGCCCCCCCCTACCCCCTTGGGCCGGAATGGTTCTCATCCAGAGTCAAAGAGGCCTTTTTGTCCGATTCGCGCAACTTTCGTACCCAATTCGGGATTCCGTCGACTGACGGAAGTCGATGCCGACTGTGGTGCCGTCCACCGTTACCACGGCGCTCTCTCCACCGTCGTCCCTCAGCACCTGCGCGCGTCGGAATGGACAGATAGGACAGGCTGTTTCAGCATAGGGTAAAGTGATTCGCGTCACTTGATCTCACTCTCCGATTTGCAGGAAAATTTCGTTGGACAGTCAAAGCTTGCTGAATGCACTTGGTATACTTCGCTTAATGAAGGCGGGCTCGAAGGTAGGACCAAGCGATACCGCTTTAGCGCTAATCAGAAGATTGAGCGGCACATCAAATTTCTCTACCGCAAATTTAAGAGTTGCTGCCTATTTATGCGACCAGGTAACAAGTGCTAAACTTGTAATCGACAACAGCCAGCTTTCCGAAGAAGCCAAGGAAGGCGTGTCACTTGTACTTGATGGCATGATAGAAGCATTCTCGCTTCAAAATTTAACGTCGGCATATTCCAATTATGTTAGAAATATACCCGGTGCAATATCTAACTTTGTAATTCTTATCAGCGCCGCAGGTCTTCGTGAAAGGAATGAACTTCCCGAGGAAGTTTCCGATTTGATCACTAGCATTGAAGCCACTGTCTCAGCCATTGAAGACGATAAGCTTGATCCCATTGTTCGGGATATTTCAAAAAGGCACCTCGATATACTAAAAGCTCTTCTAAAAAATGTTCCGATTTTAGGACTGGAGCCAGCGTTAACAGCATACTTTGAATTGATGTCGTCTGTGAGACGGGCCGAAGTTGATACATCTCCAGAGGCGAAGGAAAAGTTTGAACCCATCTGGAAAGCCATGGCAAAATGGGGCGAGCGCCTTGGGTCGGCTGACCGGTTATGGAATGCCGGAGCAAAATTGGTCGAGCATGCCGATAAGGCTCACGGCATGCTTAGCTATTTGCCGCTTTCCTAAGTCGCGCCCGCTTTGACTCCCGCGCCGTCTTGACGGCGTCGCATGACTTGCAAAGACCCTGGTAGTTCTCGCGCTCGTTCCCGCCGCCTTCGGCCTTGGGGATGATGTGATCGGCGATCTCGGTTGCGGAGTACCGTCCGGCAGCGATGCAGACCCGACATAGCGGTTCCTCGCGCAGTACGCGGGCACGCATCAGGTCGTGGTCTCGTCCGTATCCTCGTGACTGGCGAGACGTGCGCGTCGTCCAGTTGGAAAGCTTGCGGGCGGGCTTGGCTTTGCGCGCCTTCAGGTTCGGCGGGCGGGTTGGCATCACTCGCCTCGCTTGCTTCGTCCGGCACCATGCGGCAGCGTCCGAACAACAGGACGGGAACCCAGCCGATGATCCGATATGCGCCGCTCGCACTGCTCATGATGCCCGTCGCGGCTATGGCCGCGCCCGTCGCGCTGCAATGCACGTTGGACGATCGCGGCAAACCGGTTGCGATGAACCTGCAGCTGAACGAGGAAGCCGGAACCGCAAGCTGGTATTGGCCGGGGAACGGTATGTCGTCGAAGCAGTCCGCAATCTTCACACCGGTAAACGTGTCGTTCGGGCACTTTCAGCTCGACCGCTCGACGATGGTGATCGTTCGGGAGAACGACGCGATCATGGTGTCGCAACTGAATATGCCGGCGACCACGTCAGGCAAGTGCGCGATCGATACGGCCAAGCGGGCGTTCTAGCCTCGGACGATAGTGCGAAGATCCTTCGCCGCCTGCTCAGCATCATCGATAAGGCGATCACTGCGACCGTGATGACGTGACGGGCTGCGCATATCCTCGGCAATCCGAAGCACGCGCATACCGATCGCCTCGACGTGGTCGGCTGTGGTGAACCGCAAAAGCGGTGCGGACATGCAACCCTCCAATTATACCCGAAAGCACGAAGCGGAAGCAGCTGCTCCGATCGCTCCATACCGCAGGACAATCGCCCGAGCGACCTCACGGGGCTCTGCGTTGGGGACGAGGGCAGTAAGGCGATGTCGCCAGCCGGTCACGCTCGTCGCGGGCTGCTCATGCAGCGGAACTTGGAACAGATAGGAGGTTCGCCCGAAGGTGTAAAGTCTCGACCTTAACCTCTTGCGCCCGTCCGAACAGCGAGACCGACAAGGTCGTCGTCTGTCCGTCGCTTAGCTCGACGAACGCCTCGAACCCATTGAAGGCGCCGCTTGTGATCTTGACCGTATCCCCCGGCTCGAACGCTTGCCCGCGCGGCTTGCCTGGCGCCCGCCCGCTCGCTGGCAGAGCGTTCCGATAGCTTTCCTGTTGCAGCGCCCGGAGCGCGCCCAACTCGCGATGCCGGACGAACACGGTTTCTCCGTAATAACGGAAGATTGAGAATCGCGGGTGAGGCGAGACGTCGAGCCGCTCGATGCGCTTCAGGTCTTCCAGATGGACGCCCCGCACGAATGCATAGGTCGCGGCAAGCGGAACGATCCTATGCTCGGTCGACTTGCAACGCGGTACGCGGCGGCGGACGTGTTCGGTCGGCGTCCAGATGGCGAAGCCCGCGTCTTGCAGCGATGCGACGAGGCGCAGCGTCCCCGGGCCCGACGTTCGAAGGATGCACCAGCTTGAATTGTCCGTCATGATTTTTTCCTGCCCTTCAATTTCTTGCGACCCGGCTGACGGCCGCGGTGATCGTCGCACCCCTTCCGCAGCCGATAGGATTCCCGCAGCCCCGTCACGACCTGAAACCGGCCGTCGCACCCCTCGACCAGACAGGTGCCCTCCCAGGTCAAAAGATTGCTTGCGGCTCCGTCATGTTTTCGGGTGTAGGGCTCGACCCCCACCAGACGATACGCATGCCCGTCGACCGACACTTCGGATCCGATCGGGGGAGCGACTGGAAACGCGAATGTCACCGCTGCCCCCTTTGGCTCGTTGACAAACGGGTCCGGGTAGGGGTAAGCGCTGCAAGCGCGCTACCCCTGACCCCTGTTACGGCCTGCCCCCCACGGGTTACGCACCTCAAAATCATCATAAAACCTCCCATAGTGGAACCGCACCACCAGCTCGCAGGCGGCGGCGGAACGTCGTCGGTGTCTGTCGGGCGGGTCCGATCAAGGCGATCTCACTGTCGAGGCTCTGGATCGGCTGCCCTGCGAGCAACACGACAAGCCCCAGACGGTCGTATCGGCCATGCGACGGGTCGGGATTGACGCCGAACACGTCCAGCGTCGTCCAACCCGCTTTTATTGCGTCGTCGGCCCAGATCCGGAGAAACGACAGGCTGTCGCGCACCACTGCCCGCCAGCGCCCGTGATAGAGGTTCGGCAGCACCCGAGCGGCCTGCATGGCGTCAACGCCAGCGACCCAATCTGCGACAGATGCGACAGGTGCGACACGGGCAAGGGAATCAGTCTGCAACCCGCACAAATCAGCTGTTTTAGGTGTCGCACCCCGTGTCGCAGACATCGGCGACATCGGCTGCGACAGGAGCCGTTCAAGCCTCTTCCCTTCCGTTTCTGCGACATCTGCGACAGGTGCGACAGCGCCGCCTGAAACATCAGAATTTCCGGTCTTTTGCGCCTTGAGACGCGCCGCCCTGCGTGTCGCGACAGGTGTCGCAGGCGTTGCGACACCTTCGTCATCTCCCCAGGCAAACCCGGTGCTGAACAGCGTCTCGGTCATGCCGCCTCCAACGGTACGACGGTGTAGGCCTCGACGTAATGCTTCGCCTTGCCGTCAAGGTTCAGTTCGGCGCCGCCGGTTATCTTGACGAGGTGCTGGTGTTCGACGAGCACTTCGATCGCGCGCTTCAGTGTTGCAGCTGCGCGCGTCTGCACCGGCCCCGCACGATTCAGGAATCGGACGCCAACGCGAGGAAGCTCGCGCTTGCGGATCCAATCGATCAAGGCGACAGCGTTCGCCGTGTCGTCATCCATAGATGGCGCGCCGTAGAGCCGCGCAGCCTCACCAGCGTAGAACTCCATGAGCGCGATACCCGCGCCGATCGCCTTCTCGCTAAGGCCCTTGGCGACGAGCTCCGGACCATTGCGGAAGAACGAGACGACCGCCGCCATACGGACGGCGTTCTCCGACATCTTCGAGGCGAAGTCGGCTATCTGCTCATACTTGCCGCCGGGCCCCATGCAGCCCTCACAATGGTCGCTGAACTTCACCAGTGCGGCCTTCGCCTCGGGCGTCAGTCGGACGATGTCGAGATCAAGGCGGCGCGTGGTTTCGTCGAGGAACCGGAAGTCGGTCGAAAGCAGCCTCCCAAGGTGATCCTGATAGCGCCGCAGGTCGGTCCGATGCTCTTCAGTCGGTTCCTTCCAAAACCGTGTGCCCTTCAGACTTCGGGGTGCGACGGGCAGGATCCGGCTTAGCAGACCTTGGCTTCGCACGGCCTTATTGCCGAGCAGCTTTCCTGCAAGATCGGGCTGGATCATCAGATGAACCGATAGCCGCCGATTGTAGAGGATCGTCGCCGGACTATCCTTGTCGGACCGAATGCGCTTGATCGGCGAGCCATCCCAGAGCTTCGACAGCATGCCGCCGGTCGACGCTTGGTTTTCTTCCTGCATCGCCCAACCGCCGAGAAAGGTTGCGCCCTCGTCGGAGAACAAGCCGAGTGCGGGCATGGCTTCAGCAAATAGCCGGAGCATGCCGGGGCCCGTAGGCTCGTCGCACGTCAATAGCGGCTGGATAGGCGGGAGCGGCGGCCTGCCGACGCGTTCGAGCGCCTCGCGTATCTGGTCGCGGTCTTTCTTCCCCGACATCGCCGCCTTGCTGGCGGCTTTGTAGGCGGCGTCGTCGATCGCATAGAGCATCTTGCGGGACTCGTAAGTCGTCGCAAGGTCTTCCTCGCGTTCCTTGATCGGCAGGATCGCGAACTTGTCCGACGTTGATTTCCGGTCACCAGAGCTGGCGATCGACAGGAAGAACAGCGACGCGGGGACATACTGCCCCGTGATCGTCTCGACGTTGATAAAGCCCTGCGCGCCCAGCGATACCGCGGCGAGGATCGATTGCGCCGCCAGTGATATGGGGACCTGCGCCATCGCCTCTATTGCGAGGATCGCCTTCGACAGCACCGGCGGCAGCGCGCCGATCGGGAAGTCGGCAGCCTCCGCCAATGCGGCCTTGATGTCGAGCGGCTGGGGGACCGCGGGCGGGTTCTCGTCGAAGCGATCGTCGAACATGCCACTCATGCGCGCACCCCGCGCAGCTGGTCGTTCCAGTCCTTAAACGCGGCGTCGGGGTAAATCAGCCGGACGGCGATGCCCTTCTCGATAAACGCGGCTCGAGCCTTCTCAACAGCGGCGCGGCCTGGTGCGTCATTCTGCCCGGCGATCGTGATCGTTCGCAGGCTGGGCGGCATGACGATCTCGGGCATCATTGCGGTTCCGAGGGCGACCCAGACGGTCCGGTCGGGCATCTCCTGCGCAAGCGAAAGTCCGTCCTCCGGCCCCTCGCATATGACTACCTCGCCGGAGATCCCGGCTTGCAGACGCACGGCCGAACCGCGGGGCCTTCCGAGGCTCAGCTTCGATCGCTTGCCCCAGCGCTTGTCGCGCCCGTCATCGCGCAGGAAGACACGCTGCAGCCCGACTACGTCACCGGCCCCATCAACAACCGACAGGACCATAGCCGGATAAGGGCGCTTCCATTCCCCGTTGTCATCACGCGAGGTCGGCACGAAACCGAACCGGACGGCAGGCGGCGGCGCGATCGTTATGCCACGCGCCAAGCGGAGATAGGTTTCCGCCGGGGTGCCAATCGGGTCTTCGCATCGCGACCACATCAGCTGCGCGTCAGCGATTGCGTTCAGGCGTTCGGCCGCGTCTTCCGCCGCCGCCTTCAGGCGATCGGCAGGGTCAACGTCGGGAAGACCGGCGGCGCCCAGCCATCGCAGCGCACCCATGAAGTCGAGGCCTTCGACATGCATCACGAGGCGGACGATGTCGCCCGACGACCCGCAGCCGAAACAGTAATATGTTCCTTTGGCGTCGTTCAATTGCAGCGACGGTGACCGCTCGTTGTGGAAGAAACAGAGGCAACGCCAGTCGCGCCCGACCTTCGTCAACTTGACGCGACGGCGCACGACGTCAGTTATGTTATGCCTTTCCTTTGCCTCATCAACGAGGCGGCGGAACTCCGCGTCGCGCTCGGGTGATCCCTTGCCCCTACGCATGCGACTACTTCTTCGCAGGCTTGGGAGGATAGAAGTCGTTAGCAGTCACCGCGCCGCCGCTCGCAGCGATGATGCGGGGGAGCATGATCGTCCCCGGCTTCTTCTGACCCTTGGCGATCCGCTCTATGGTGCGGGCGTGCGGGGTGTCGCAACGGCGGCCGAACTCGGCAAACGAAAGCCCCTCGCGGGCTAGGTATGTGATGAGGTCCATACCCAAAGATTTAGCCTGTGAGGCTAACTCGCGCAAGCTTCTCTTAACCACCTATATGCCTAGTGCGTCTTGGCCTCGTGGGCTAAGGCGGTATCTCGTTATTTGAAGAGGCTTAGCGTGGCGCAGAAAGACATCATGGCGGTCGGTCATCGCATCCGCGAGTTGCGGATCGGCGCAAAGCTGACGCTTGAGCAGTTGGCGGAGCGGGTTTCAGCCGCCGAGCCTGACGCGCCGCCTGTCCACTTCACCACGATCGCGAAGATCGAGAAGTCTCAGCGCACCATCTCCCTCGACTGGATCGTCAAGCTCGCTCGCGCGCTTGGGGTGAACACCGGCGCGCTCGTGTCGAACGACGTTCAGGCGATCCGCATGATTCCCCTTATTGGCAGCATTGCCGCGGGCAGATACCAGGAAGCAGTGCAGGATCCCGAAGAGATGATCGCGGTACCCGCTGATACGGGTATCAACGCCTTCGCTCTGAGGCCGAACGGCGACAGCATGAACATGGTCGCGGACGACGGCTCGATCGTCGTGATTGATCCAGACCAACCCGATCTGCTCGACGGCAAGCTCTACGCCATCATTAACGGCCAGGGCGAAACCACCTTCAAGCGGTTCCGCGCCGATCCCCCTCGCCTCGAGCCGATGTCGACGAACCCAGACCACAAGCCCATTCCGCTCGGTCGCGAGCCGTTCACGGTCATCGGTCGGGTCGTGATGAACATCGTCCGATTATAGAAATAGCCTGTAGGGCTAAATTAACCACTTGCAGTTTTAGCCTGAAAGGCTAGATTAGCGTTATCAGCCGATCTGGTGAGACCGCTAAGGCGCCTCCCCGGTCCCGGCTGATACGCAGGGCTGGGATGAAGCACGCTGTCGGTGTCTCGCAAGAGCACGAGCCTCCGCCAATCCACCTGCTTCACCATTGCAGGGAGGATGGCTTATGGCCGCCGAAGCACAACGCGCGCCGCGTATACCAGCGCACGCAACGAGCATGGCTGCGCTCGCCGCAGCACCAAACGTCCTTTGGAATGAAGACGAACGCCGCGGCGCGATGAAGGCGCTGTTGGCGCTGCTCGATCTCGCTGGCAGCGATGCGGCTGGGGCCATCTTCGGCATCCCGCAGGAAAAAGCAGCATGAGCGCCGTTCCCACCAACGTCTGGATCAACGCCGCCGGTAAGAGTCCGCACGACTGGATCGTCGAGCGCATGACGACCACCAACATTGCACCCGACGGTAGTTTCGAGATCGAAGCATCCGACGGCAAGGTCACCGTCGAGCGTGGGTTCGCGGTCTTCCAGGCGAACGACCAAGTCTACGCTTGCCTCCCAAAGTTCGTGCAGGACAAATTGGCCCTCGCAGTCGGAGCCGACAACGATGTCGTCGTCGATCTTGCCTCCAGAACGGCGGCAATGCGTGACCAGAAGGCGGCTCACACAGCGAAGAGCCGGGCCCGAGCGGCATCGGAGGACTACCAGCTCAAGCTCAAGCCGATGATAGGCATCCCACCAAGTCCGCAGTTCGCGCTCATTGGTTCGCTGGAGGTGGATGACACCTATCAGCGATCGATCGAGGGCGGTCCGTCCAAGAAACTGATTATCAAGATCGCTGAAAACTGGGACTGGCGCCTTTGCCTGCCGTTGTTGGTCTCCCGCCGTGCGGGGAAACTATTCGTCATCGACGGTCAGCATCGCAAGGAAGCCGCGGAACTGCGCGGCGACATCCCACACCTTCCCGTCGTCATTTTCGACTTTGATGATCCGAAGGCCGAAGCGGAACTGTTCATCGCGGCAAATCGCAGCCGGCGCGCAATGAGCCCTCTCGACGATTTTCACGCGGCAGTCGTCGCGGGCGATCCAAAAGCCATGGCCGTCAACGATGCCGTCATCGCGGCCGGGCTGAACGTTGGCCGCATTCAAGCGTGGCAACACTGGAAGCCCGGCGAAGTCGTGTTCGTTCCAACGATCCAACGGGCCCTGAGCTCCAAGGGTCCGGCGATAGTCGGGCAGGCGCTTAGCATGATCGCGCGTGCTTTCGACGGCTTGGTGCTTACCGGCGTTGGTGCCGTCTTCCACGGCCTGTGCGTGATCATTCAGCAGCGTCAGCGAGAGCAGAAGCCGATCGACGCCGAGTTGATGGAGATCGTCCTGAAAGAGGTCGGCATACCTGGTTGGCGTGAGGTTCTCGAAGGCGTCAACAGCGGCGAGGACCGGGCAAACATTATGTGCAAGGCCCTGCTGGAAGCCTACGCTGAAGCGGAGGATGAGTGATGCAGCGCGCTCACGGCATTCCGTTCAACGCCGCCGCGAAGATGCTCGCTTCTGCGCTTCATGAAGTTGGCCAGACTGATCGCGAGATCGCTGACGCCTGCAACACTTCGGTCAACAACATCATCTGGTGGCGCAAAGAAGACGGCCGTCCCGAGCATCTTTCGGCTGAGGCCGAAGCCCGCGCGGCAGATGAAGTGTATACGGCGCCGGTAAAGCGCGAGGCAGCGCTAGGCGGGCCGCGCACGCAGTCCATCGCTTCGCAGGTTCCCGCGCCGCTGACACCGGCAGAGGCTCAAATGGCATACGTCGCGCCGGTTCAGCCGGTCGGAGACAATGCCATTGAGATCGGCAGCCACCTGGACACCAAGGTGTTCGTGGATCTCGAAGAGCTGTTGACGACCCGGCTCCTCATTCAAGGCAACAGCGGCAGCGGTAAGACACATTTGCTCCGTCGGATTATGGAGGAATGCGCAGGCATCGTTCAGCAAGTCATCATCGATCCGGAGGGCGACTTCGCTTCCTTCGGCGAGACGTTCGGCTACACGGTCATCGACGCAACCAAGTTCGAACAGCACAAGCTCGCGGGCATCGCTCGCAGGGCAAGAGAGCTTCGCGGTTCAGTCGTCCTGACCCTCGAGGGCATGCACATCGACGCCCAGCTCCACGCTGTCGCTACGTTCCTCAACGGCCTCTTCGAAGCTCCGTCCGAGCACTGGCATCCCGCGATAGTCGCGGTCGATGAGGCGCACCTGTTCGCACCCAACGGCGACAACGGCGAGGACAAGGACGCTCGCAAGGAAGGCCAGCAGGCGATGGCGAACCTGATGAGCCGTGGCCGTAAGCGCGGGCTCGCAGGGATCATCGCGACGCAGCGCTTGTCGAAGTTGCACAAGAACGTGGCGGCCGAGGCCTCGAACTTCCTACTCGGGCGGACCTTCCTCGATATCGATATCGCGCGCGCGGTCGATCTGCTCGGCATGTCGCGAGCCGACGGGGAGCAGGTACGGAACCTGAACCGAGGCGAGTTCCTCGGTCTCGGGCCTGCACTCGCTCGTCGCCCGCTCAAGATCACCGTCGCCGCAACGATGACCAAGGGAAAGGGTGGCGAAGCGCGAGGGCTTACCCCCCTCCCCGGCACCAGCGCCGAGGACATGGCGATGCTGATGCTGGGCGATGACGACGCTCTGTACGCGATGCCGGCTGGGAGGGTAATCCATTGAGCGGGGCAAATAAGACCGTCACGCCCGAGCTGGTTGCGTTGATCGTGGACCTTTTGCCTACCGCCGGCAGTCTGCGCGACATTGGGGCCATCACCGGCCTGAGCTTCGACCAGATCCGTCGTGAATCCGCACCGTTTCTTGCGATCATGAAACTGGCCGGCACGCATCCACAGTGCGGTTGCGGCAAGGACCGGTTCCACCCGTATGGCTGCGTCGACAGCCAGGTGAAGGGAGCTCGGACCGTTGCCGAACGCGCGCCGACGGCAGCCGAGCGGAAGTGGAGTGACCGCCGGGAGGCGTTCGTGGAGATGCTCGTCGCCGGTCACCGGTTCGTCGACATCGACAAAGCGCTTGGAGCCCTCAAGGCATCGCGGAAATTCCTCCGCTTTCTGTCGAAGGACCAAATTGCGCAGCGGGAGCGAGAGTACGCGCGGCTTGCGCAGTGCAGGAACGCGAAAAAGGAAAAGGAAAAGCCAAAGCTCAAGCCCAAGCCCAAGCAGACGATCAAGAAGGAGAAAAAGCCGAAGTGTGCACCACGTCGATCGGAGCCGAAGCGCCCTTTTAGTGACGGGCTTTACGCCCGCATTGCGTCCGCAGTTCCGCGCTGGCTCAGTCCTGCACTTAGGGACGACGTCATCAGCGACATGTACGTTGCGGTGACCTCGGGTGCGATGGCGGTCGATCTGGTCGAAACCAACGCCCGCAAGTTCGCCAGTGCGGCCGCGAACCAGTTCGAAACCAAGTACGGACCGCGCTCGCTGGACGAGAAGCTGTTCGACGAGGGCGGCATGACGCTCGGCGACACGCTCGTCGACCAAGACGCCCTGAGCGCCTTCGCCGCACTGGATGACATGCCGCTTGATCGCCGTAAGCGGGAGGCGTGGGCATGAGCCAAGCGGGACCAAAAATATTTCGCTTATTCGCCGAGATGCAGCAACAAACGCAAATGTTGCTTGTCGACATACGCAACTTGTGCGTATCTAAGCGCATGATCGATCGGACCTCTATCGCATCCGCCCTTTATTCCCGGCAGCAGGTCGCACGACTGACCGGGATAGATGACTCGACGCTTAACTACTGGATGCGCGAAGGCGTCCTGCAGGCGGCCGAAGGCGGCACGGGCAAGGGGCAACATCGTCGATTCCCGTACCACCAAATCAACCTTGCCCTGCTGCTCGACCAGTTGCGCGGGTTTGGCGTGTCGCTCCCGGCGATCAAGCGTCTGGCCGACCGGTTTCATAGCGCAATCGCATTCTACGCCGAAGCCGGAGTCTCGCGCGCCAATGATGAAGCCGTGACTGAAATCATAAGCCTTCGTCATCAACTCGAAAAAGACGGCGTGATCGTTCGCCAGCTTAAAGAGGACATGGTTTCAAAGTTCGTCGAAGTGTTCCCTTGGCTCGCGGGTCGGAAGCTTTATCGCGAGCATAGTCATCTTTGGTATAAGTTCGATGTCACGTTCGAAGAAGCGTTGGACCTCTTGCGTAAAGGGCATATCGTTTATGATCGTGCGGCTGACTTTGATGGCGCGATAACTGACGAGGTGGTTGATCTGGCGATGAAGATCGACCTGGCAGCCCGCGCGGAGGCTTACTCGTATTGGAGCGCGATCACTTACATTGAGCCGCGTGCGCCCGAAGAGGCCGTTGACGGATATTATACGCCCCTCATCGTCTATCGGAACAGTGACGGTGAATGGGAGATCACCTCCGGTGACCCGTCTTCGTCGATGCTGAGCTATGTCGGTGTCTATCTCGAGCGGCTGGGTGGCGAAGCGTGGAGCAAGCTATGAGCGGCAAGCATCCGCCGCTTCGACGCCGCGATAAAGATCGATGTCGAGGATCCCCGACACTGTGACGACCGGAAGGGTTCACGCTTCCTAGGGCCATAGCCCTTCCGGTCGGTCTCCCCCAGCCACGTAATCTCGGCAGCCTCAAACTGCCGAACGCACAACTGTGGAAAGGCATCTGCAATGCCCGACTGTACACCTACGTCCATTTCCCCTGGCCGCCAAGCTGCCGCCAGTTCCACCGAACCTGGCTTCGATCCCGCCATGTGGCTCGTCAGTGCAGACGCCGCTGGGGTGCGGGTGCAGATTGCCCTTGAAGGCGACGAAGCGACCGCCATCTTTTTTGGCGATCTGCTCGAACGTCGTGACGGCCTCGGCGGAGAGCGGGCCGCGCTGGTCGCAGCCTATATCCTATCCAACGAACCCGACCGCGTTTGCGTTGTACGAGGTGAATCATGATCCGGCTCGCCGCCACCACGGCGCCGGTCGATCTTGCTTGGACCGCCTTCGACGATGCCGCCATTCGGCTCAACCGGATGTACGCAACAGCACCGCTGTCCAAACAGTTTGATGATTCAGAAAATCGCAAGCGTCGCCAAGACGCCGCGATAAACGTCCTGCGTCTCTGGGAGGAATGGCGCGAACTGTTTCTCGGAGACGAACCGGGCGATGCAGCATGACGCCGCTCGATAACGTCGCTCGCGTTCTTGAGAGCATGCTGATCGACGCCGCGGCGGGTCGCGTGAATACTGCGGCCACATCTGAACAGATCCTGCTCGCCATTCTCGCGCCGAGTGAGCGGATGTTGCGCGACGCCTGCAACAAGCACGATCCAGCTCACGGGGGCTGCATCATCCAGCAGCGGGCGAACCGTCGCTGGCGTGCGATGGTGCTGACCGCAATCGAGGAGGGCCACTCGTGACCGACCTGTTCCGCTATCCCGAAGCGCCGGGTGCGCAGGATCGCGAAACGTCGCAGGCTGCGGCCGACTTCATCGCACCGACTGCGCCGCAACTGCGTGCTCGCGCGCTGGCGATCGTCGAGCGATCGAACGTCCTCACCGCCGACGAGGTCGCGGGCAGGTTGGGCCTTTCGATCCTTTCGATCCGCCCGCGCCTCACCGAACTGTCACGGCTCGGCAAGGTGCGCGACGGCGGCACCCGGCGGAAGAACAAGAGCGGTCGCAACGCGATCGTCTGGGTTCCGGTCTTCCCGTCTCGACTGACGTACCAGCGCAAATGAGCCCCGCCGCCGCCCAAGCCTGCCGTTTCGTGCAGCTGGTCGCCCAGGCGCAGCCTCACCCCGGCAACGCGCTCGACGAGGTGATTGTCGGAACCGCGCAGAAGATCGCAGCGGAGATCCGCCGTGAACGAGATCAAACCAGCCGCTCCGGCGTGCCACTGACAAGGAAAGCATGATGTCCGACACCACAACGCCCCCGATCGCCTTGCCGACGCCGGCAGGCCAATCAACGTCTGCTCGCGCGCTCGACACCAAGCGTTTCGGCGGCAACTTCCTCTTATTCCGCAAGGCTGGCGACAGCTTGAAACGCGGCGGCGGCGCAGGCGGTATGGAACAGGCCAAGGCGCATCGCGTCCGCCCGCCGCGCTTCCGTCACCCGTCCTTCGCCGCCGCCGAGATCGAGGCCGGGCGGCTGCTCGATCTCATGCCGGAATCGACCTTTGTTATTCTGCAGGAGGTTGCCCGGGTGAAGCTGATGCCATCCGACGGCACCTTGCCGCCCGAGCCGATAGCGCGGGGAAAAGCATGACCGATCTGCTAAACGATCGCCTCTTACGACTGGGGCAGGTCTTGGAGATCACCGGCCTTAGCAAAGCTATGGTCTATCGGCTTGTCGGACAGGGCAAGTTTCCCGAACCGTGCAAGCCCGGCGGTATCGCTTCCCGTTGGGTGGAAAGCGAGGTCCGCTCTTGGCGCGAGGCGGTCGAGGCCGCCCGCGCGGCGTGACTAGATCGACTCGGGCAATCGTGCTTGTCTTATCGACGTTTCGATTCCTGTGGAGAGTATGTTGACCAAACCCCTACCTGGACCAAGCCTTGCGGAATTAGAGCGCGCTCTCGATGAGGCGGTCAGCGCTATCGTTGCATACCGCGAAAATCCACCAGAGGACGTCGCGCGAGCCCAAGCCGGAAAGTCAGGAAAATTACGCTCCACGTCCGGGGCAGACCTGCTCGACACAGATCGCGAGGTTCTTCTGGCTCGAAGCATCGCGGCATCGCCGGTGGAAGCGGGTTTGAAATATGCAATAAACGAGCTGGGCAAGTTCATCCACGCGCAGGTCGGCGATGGCGGAATGATCGAAGTCGCAGAGCGCGTGGCCGGTCTCGACGATGGCAAATGGCAACGTCGGATGGCACCGATCGATTCCGCATGGAACGGCATAGGGACGTGGTATTCGTGACAGGGCAGCACTTCGAAGACTTCTGCGAGGACAAGGCCCGCAAAGGTGATGGATCGTACGCTGTCGCGTTCGCACTTCTCAAATTGGCGGATGCGCAGGAGCGAACTGCCAACCAGATCAAGGATCTGGGCTTAGCGGGCGCTGCCAGTCCGTTCGGTGCGATCGAAGCGCTTATCATGCAGATGAAAGAAACCGGCGAAACCCTTGCCACCGCCATCAGCGAACAGGAGTAACTATTTTGGCTCTTCGTCCGGACACCGATCTCGACAAGCAACTTGCCGCAATCTCAAGCGACTTCGTTTCACGACTTGATGCCATGGCGGCAGGTCCAGCACTCCGCGCAGGCCTTCTCCGCGCGGCGATAACTGACCTGGTGTGGACATTGTTTTATGACATGCCGGACGAGCAGCATGATCTAGCCGACGAGTTAGAGGCGCTTGCGAGCGCGGCGAAGGCAACGATATCTGAAGAGGCAGAAAAGGCACGTACCGCCCCGCTCCTCTAACGAGACATTTCAGCGACCGGCTCCTGTGGCTGCATATCGCATCGGCTGCCCCAGGTGGTCCTGTGGCGGCACGAAGCCCTCTAGCAGTAGGTCGGCCCACTCTTCCGCGATCTCGCGCCGCCGCGGCATGTAGGCCGCCCGGTTGTAAGCTCCCTCGACCTTGTTGCTCGGCACGTGCGCGAGCATCAGGTCGACGACGGCGCGATCGTCCCCCCGGCCCTGCTCCTTCAGCCGCTCGTTCATGATCGTGCTGAAAGCCGCGCGGAAGCCGTGCGGCACGTGGCGCTGGTAGTAGCCCGCGCGAATCAGCAACTGGCGCAGCGTGTTCTCCGACATCGGCTTGTGCAGATGGCGTTCGCTAGGGAACACGAGGACGAGATCGCCCGTGAGGGGCTTCAGTACCTGGAGGATTGCCACCGCCTGCGGTGCAAGCGGTACGAGGTGGTCACCATCGACCTCGAGCTTCCGATCCTCATCACCCTTCATTCGAGCCGCCGGGATACGCCAGACCGGTTCCTTGCCGTCGAGCCCTTCGAACTCCGCCCAGCGCGCGCCGCCCAGCTCACCCGGTCGGACCGCGGTCAGGGCGAGAAGCCGGAGCGCAAGCTTCGTCGTTGCACGGCAGCGCTCCGCTTCGCACTTCCCCAGCATTGCGCGCGTCGCCTCAATTCGCCCAGGCTGGTCGCGGATGCCGTCGATGATCGACGGCTGTGGCTTCACGCGGGGCTTGGTGCTCAGCACCTTGCCCAGAGAGGCCGCAGGATCGTTCTCAGCGATGCCCGCGGCTATCGCGTAGGAGAAGATGCCCGACAGGCGCTGACGGAGCCTGTGGGCCGTCTCTACTGCCCCCCGGGCCTCGACGGCGTTGAGGATCGACAGGAGGCGCGGTGCCTTGATCGATGTGATCGGCAGGTCGCCTATCTCGGGAAAGATGTTCTCGACGAGGCTTGCCCAGACTTTTTCGGCATGCTTGGCGACCCACGTCTTCTTTTTCAGCGCGAACCACCGCTCGCTAACCAGGCGCAACGTGTTCGCGTTTGCCTCCGACCGTTCCCCGTGCGCCGCCTTCTTCTCGATCGCGGGATCGTTGCCGGCCGCCAGCTGCGCCTTCGCGTCGTCGCGCCGCTTGCGTGCCTCGACCAGCGTGACGGCGGGGTATGATCCGAAGCTCAGCGTCTTCTGCGCGGGCTTGGTCGGATCCTTTGCGCTGCGACCATAGCTGTAGTTCATGCGCCAGTGTCGGCCGCCGGACGGGCTGACCTGCAGATATAGGCTGCCGGCGTCGCTCACTCGGTAGGACGCCGCCTTGCCCTTCAGGGCTTTGATTTTTGCATCACTCAGCATGGCATTGCTCCGATACCATGTGCACCGAGAGCCGATGCCATGGATTGTGCCATGTCGCATGGTAGACGCGGGGATACCGCCATGGACAAGACTGGTCCCTAGAAGGGGCGGAAATCGCTGATTTGCAAGGGTAGGTAGACCGCTGTGTACCGCTGTCTACGTAAGAATGGTAGCGAAGGAGGGACTTGAACCCCCGACCCCAGGATTATGATTCCCGTGCTCTAACCAACTGAGCTACTTCGCCGTACCGTCCGTCAGGGAAGCGTTCTTCCCTGCGAGGCGCGGCCTATAGGAAGCGG
>Ga0308170_10001854_pt1 | contig 18995 bp, 15 predicted proteins | sample PhyBR2_2_FD_202136 | JGI IMG/M metagenome (GOLD analysis project Ga0308170, IMG submission 202136) | Phyllosphere microbial communities from UC Gill Tract Community Farm, Albany, California, United States - DLSLSB.R2 | ecosystem: Host-associated > Plants > Phyllosphere > Unclassified | place...
TGGTCGCAGAGTGGGCTCGAGGCGGGACGGCTTCTTTAGTGACGGTCTCTCTCGTAGCGAGGCTGTAATAAGCTCTTGATTGATGCTTAACGTTGCAGATGCGAGGAAGAGTGAGAGTGTCTAAGTGCTACTGCTGGCTCTACTGGACCTTGCCATCGAGCGCCGCCTTGACGCTCGCCTCGACCGCTCGAAGCGTCGCCGGCTTCGAGTTGAGCGACGACATGAAGTAGATGACGTTGCCGAGAGGGCGCGCGTGAATGTGGAAGGGCGCGCCGGTAGGAGCGACGGCGTCGTCGTGCGGCGTGCCGAACCGGAGCTGGCGCAGGATCGACTCGGCCGCCTTCGACTGGTAGCCCGAGCCGTCGGCCGCTCGCAAATGAATGGCGAGGACGCAGCCGAGCGCCATGACACCCTCGACGGCCGGGTGCGCCGACACGTCGCGCACGAAGTCGGCCGACCAAAAGGACCAAGCCAGCTCGGTCGGGCTCGGCGAGGCCGGCGGCGGGCCGAGCGACTGACGGCCCGGGTGCGAGGCGTGCTGGATCCAGTCGAACTTGGCGTCGTTCCACTCGCCGCGCCGGTCCATGCGCGAGAGGATGTCGAGCGTCTTGTTGGCGATGCCGCACCCGACGGCGTGCGCCGTGTACGAGTGGCCGTGGAGGAGCGCGTCGACCTTCTTGTCGCCCCAGAAGGCCCGGAAGATGGCGTCGCTCGCGAGCGTGACGGCCATCGGGACGAGCCCGCCCGTCAGGATCTTGGCGTAGCAGGCGATGTCGGGCTTGGTCTTCGAGCCGAGGAAGGTCGAGGCGGTCGTGCGGCCGAGGCGGTGCAGGCCGACAAAGACCTCGTCGAAGATGACGGGCAGCCCTTGCCAGACAGGCGTCGAGTCGATCGGCGAAGACGCCGGCGAGCCGGCGGGAGACGCGGTGGGGAAGAGGGAGCGGTTCGAGCGGACGAGGTCGACGAGGACGTGCTGATAGAGCGGGTCGACGAAGATCATGCCGCCTGCGCCCATGACGACGGGCTCGAGGACGAGCGCGCCGAACCGGATGCCGTCGCCCTTGGCGATGCGGGCCGACAGCTCGCGCTCGATCTGCTCGCGGTACGTCTGCGCGAGCGGGTCGTGCAGGGCCCGGCCGTCGACGTCGTACAGCTGGGTCAAGCTCTTGTACCGGGCGACCTCGCTGCCGTCGGCGCCGCCGCGAACGACGACCTCTCCCTGCTCGATGCGCACCTCGGGCGCGGCGAGCCAGTGACCTCGCCCCTCGTACCACTCGACGCGCTCGCTGTAGACGCCGCCCTCGCAGGCGTCCATTGCGCCGATCGTGTCGCCGTGGTAGCTGCCCTTGAGCCCGAGGACGGCGAGCTTGCGGCCCTCGGCGGGCAGGAGCTGCTCGCGGTCGGCGAATGCACGCAGCGCCATCTTGAGCGCGACCTCCATGCCCGTGCTGCCGTCGTCCGAGTAGAAGACCCGGCTCGCCCAGTCTCGCCCGACCGAGGCGAGGAGCTTCTCGGCGAGCGTGAGCGCCGGGAGGTTGGTCGCCGTCGGGAACATGACGTGCCCGAAGCGGCCGGCGGCGTGTGCGGCGGCGAGCGTGAGCTCGGGGTTGGCGTGCCCGAGGCACTGGGTCCACCACGAGGCCGAGCCGTCGAAGACCGGGGAGAGGAGGGGCTGGGAGGGACGTTGAGGGAAGGGCGACGAGGGGAGGGGAGGGTGCGACGAGGCCGAAGAGGTAGCCTGCGCGGCGGGAGGGATGACGGGGGAGGCCGACGGCTCTGGGGATGCCGCACGAGAGGCGATAGGCGGAGAGCTGGTCGAGAAGACGCTGAAGTGGTCGCCGTGCGCCGAGTCGATGACCATGACGTCCGACTCGTCCTTGACGAGGCCGTGCTGGACGAACGGCCACCAGACCGAGTCGAGCGTGCGGCGAGGTGCGGTCGCGAGGTTCGACATGCGGTCGAGGTGGACCTGCTGCAGGCGCTGGACGACGCGCTGGAGCGGCGCGTCGGCGATCTTGGCGTAGTACGCCTCGAGGTTGGCGGCGTCCTCCTCGGCCGACGGGACCTGCTTTGGCGGGTGGTCGACGACGCCGACGCGAATGCCGCGCTCCTCGAACCACCGCTCAAAGTACTCGTGGTTGGCGTAGTACGCCTCGCGGAAGACGAGGACGGCGTCGACGTCGTAGCCGCGCAGGAGGAGCGACTCGTACGCCGAGATCGTTGTAGAGATGCCGCCGAGCTCGGCCGATGCGACGAGGATGGTGGGAGGGAGGAGGGGGCGGAAGGCGTCGAGCTGCGAGGTGCCCGAGAGGGTCGGCGAGTGCACACCTGCGAGGTCGAAGAGGGTCAGCGAGGGGAGCGCAAGGGTCGAGTCCGAGTTTCGAGGGGGGGGATGACGCACCTCCTGCCGACTCGATGTACAGACTGCTGCGCTGTCCCGCCATCTCGAGCGCAAAGTCGCGCGCGTGCCGCCCGACCGCCGCCGCGAACTCGTCGTCGGTCGGGACCGTCATGGTGACGGGCCCGCCGCCGCCCGCGGCTCGCTCGACGGCGAGGTGCGGCGACACGGGCTCGTCGAAGTGGAAGAGACAGGCCGTCTTGGCGCCGGGAGCGAAGCGCTGCAGGTGGCTGCGAGGTCGGCAAGTGGGGGGCGAGTCAGCTAGGCCCGACGGCTCGCTGTGGGTGATTGAGGGGTGCAAGGAGCGCAGGACGTACAGCTCGTCGTCGCCATCGCCGCTACCGGTCCCGACAGGCTTGAGGTAGCCGACCTTTTCGCCGAGGGCGAGCGAGGCGCGGACGAGGCCGGTCGAGAAGATGCTCTTGCCGACCGAGGTGGACGGTGCGAGGACGAGGTGGGTCCTGAGATGCCTCGAGAGCATCTTGGCGGTCGTCGGCGGCGGGCAGTCGGCGGCGTCGTGCCGGTCGGGTCGGAGGGAAGCCGAGACGAGGGTTGGCGACGAGCGAGGAGGGGACGGCGACGAGAGCTCGAGACGGTGGCTGGAGTGGCTGGGCCGGTGCAGTATAGCACACACAGCTGCTGGCAGAGTAGATCTGGCGATCGAGCGCGGGTGGGACGAGCGAGAGCGCTTCATCTCTCCGAGCCCGTCTCCGCTCCCTTCCCCGCCGCGCGAAGGTGCGCCGACCTCGCACCGTTCCCTCTCTCGCGCAGACAGTCCAGTGCATGGTGCAATTGCAGCGACGGCGTCTCGTGCGGCTAGCCAAACATCTTCAACTCGATCCGTGGCGCCTCTTCGACTTGCGCTCCGCCCCTCGCGCCCGCACCGCCCGCTCCCAACGCCGCCCGGATGCTCTCCTCGAGCAGCTTGCGCTGCGCGTCTGGCAGCGCCGATGTCGCCTCCTTGAAGTTGGCCGGGTGCGACGTCGCGAGCTGGACGAGGTGCGACAGGGCGAGCGAGTGCAGGGGTGGTGGAGGCTGCTGCTTCGAGAGGGCGACGATGAGGCTCGGGACGATGACCGACAGCGACTGCGTCTCTGCGAGCGGGTTCGACCATCAGCTTGCCGCACGGCGCAGTCGAGAAGGGAAGAGAAGGCGACGCACTGCGCTCGACCGGGACGCTCATGAGCACGGCGACGAGGGCTTTGACGACCTCGTCCGTCGCCCGCAGCCGCGGGTCGTCGGGCGTGTACTTGCGCTCGACGGCGAGAACGACGAGGTCGATGACGCCGGGCACCAGCTGGCTCGCGCAGTAGGCGAGGACGCCCGAGCGAGACCGCGAGGCCGCAACGAGGAGCGAGGCGAGGCAGTTGAGCGCGACGGCCGACACCTGCGCGACGACCCAGAGTCAGCTGGCAGGTGAGGAGAGGGTCTTTGATGGGCAAAGCAGGGACGCACCTCGCCTTCGCCATCGAGAGCCAGCTCGACAATGAGAAAGCAGGCGTGCTCGACGACCTCGCGCCCGATCTGGGCGCCCTGCGGGACCGACGTGAGGACGAGGACCGACGCGAGCAGGTTGTTCTTGCTCTTGAGGACGGCGATGGGCGACTTGCGGCCGCTGCGAGCAGGGGGGAGAAGGTCAGCCACGCTCGCACGAGCGGACGAGGTGCGAGAAGGGGACGGACCGGACAGCGTCGATGTTGAGCATGCATGCGCTCATGAGGCCGTTCAGAACCTTGGGCAGCATCGTCGACGTGGCGCCCTTGCCCGACAGGGCACGGTCGCACAGAACCTTGACGACTGGGAGCGTCGGCGAGACGAGGTCGACCTCGGTCTTCTCGTCGGCGAGGAGGACTGTGCGCGCCGCCGGCCGTCAGCAAGCACGTCTCGAAGATGGATGATCTCGGAAGAGGGAGAGAGAGAGAGATGGACGCACGCGAGTAAGAATGGAGAGCGAGCGCGTAAAGTTCATCTCGAAGCGAGCCCGGGCACAGGTCGGCGAGGTCGGCGAAGAGGGCGAACGCCGCGACGAGGTGCTTAACGTGCAGTGCGAGGTTGACGGCCGTGGCTGCGAGGTGCACTAGCGTCAGCGAGGGAAAGGCGGCGGGCGGCGAGACGAGAGCGGCGGCAAGACGCACGCTTCGAGCCGCTCGTCGTCGCCGGGATCGACTCGCGCAGGACCGTCGTCGCGATGCGCAAGCACTGCATGAGCTTGACGTCGCCTCTCGCCGCCTCGTCGGCCGGAACCGCCGCGCCGTTGACGCCGACGGCCGTGTCGGACAGGTCGCGCAGGAAGCCCTGGGCGAGCCCGATCGCGATCTCGAGCACGCGCGCCTTGATCTCGGGGCCCTCGGTGATGGCGAGGCGCAAGCACAGGTTGCACACCTCGTCGAAGAGGGCGGCGTCCTGCAGCACGCTGCCGGCGACGTCGGGGCGGGTGAGGCCCACGAGCTCCTCGAGCGCGATCGCCTGCACGGCGGCGGCGGACGTCGCGCCCGCCGAGGACGACGAGCACAGGACCTCGAACGAGAGGCCGAAGAGGACCCAGAAGAAGAGGGCCGGGTCGCCTCGGTGCGGCGAGGGGAGCGGTGCCGACTCGTCGTTCGGGTCGAGGCCGTCGATGGCGCGCAGGAGGTGCGGGTTGGACGCCTTGAGGAGCGTCGCGACGGCGTGCAGCATCTGCGGCCAGGCGCGCTCGTAGAACTGGAACGGAGCGAGAGTCAGCGAGGGTCCGCAGGGAAGGCAGTCGAGAGGGAGAGAGAGAGCGGGGCAGGACGTACAGGAAGCGCCGTTTCTCTCGACAAGCCCGAGTAGACCGAGTCGAACGCTGCGCCGCTCGCGCTCGAGTCGCTCGACGAGGCCGTCTCGGGACCGGTGCGCACCCGCGCGTACTCGCGCAGCGAAGCGAGCCAGAAGGGGCAGAGGAGGGGTAGGTGCGGGCGGATGACGTCGGCGAGGTAGGGCTGGCGCACGCTCGCGCTCTGGAACTGGGCCCAGGCGGCGAAGATGGACGTCTTGAGCATGATGGCGGCGGTCGAGCTCAAGTCCTGGACGTCGCCGAGCGAGGTCATGTCCGAGTCTGCGAGCGCGAGCGCAAGTCAGCTGTGACCGGCGACGACGACGACGACGAGAGGGAGTGTGACGCACCTCGGCAGCTCTCGAGAGCAGTGGTGAGGAGCTTGAGGATGCGGCCCATCTTGTTCGTCTCCTTGACGACGCCGGACCCGACGAACACGGCGCAGACCTGGATGGCCGACGCGAGGACCTCGGGGTACGAGTCGGCGGCGAAGGCGGGCGTGAGGGCTGCAGCGATCGGCGCCTGGTACTGCTCGAGGAGGAGGGCGTCCTCGAAGTCGACGTCCTGCGAGGCGCCGAAGTGCTGCGCGAGCGGAAAGAGGGGCGAGTCAGCTTGAGGTCCTCCTCGACGACGGCGGCGGCGAGCAAGGGGGAAGCCACGCACCTCGATGACGTCCTTGAGCACGACGAGTCCCTCGAGACGGATCTCCATGACCTGCGCCGTCGACGCCGTGAAGGCCATCTTGATGAGGTCGGGCACTCGGGTGATCAAGAGACCGCGCCGGCTCGCTCGGAGCGCTCTCGCCCTTGCGACGTCAAAGTGCTCGCGCCGCCCGCGCTTGAGCACCGTGACGAAGACCTCGTGCAGGCACTCGAGCGCGAAAAGCTGCGTGCGCCACCGCGACGTCGCACGAGCCGTCGGCGCGCCGGGTCGTGCGCCCGTCTCGGCGTCGACGCCGAGTCCTTGGGCCTCCTCGTCGGCGAGCCCGCCTGGGACTGCGACGTCGACGCGCTGCTGCTGCTGCGCCTGCGCGACGCCGGCCGAGCGCGACATGATGCGCTGGCACAGGTCGATCCACCCGGACGGGTTGGCGTCGGCCGTCTGCCGCAGCCACGACGTGATGGCGTCGCGCACGCCCTCGATCGTCGTGTCGTCGTCGAGGAGCGCAAAGAGCTCCTGCACGAGGCCGTCGCCGCCGAGCTTGCTCATGAGGGCGGCGTCGCGCTGCACGAGCTGGTACACGCTGTTGACGGCGGCCACCTTGAGCGGCTGCTTGGACGACGACAGCTGCGCCCGCAGGTTGGCGACGAGGGCGGCGTGGTCGAGCGCGTCGGGCGCGAAGATGAGGAAGTGCTGCGTCGCCCGGATGGCCTCGACGGCGATGCCGTCGTCGCGCTCGAGCGTGAACTCGCGCAGGAGGACGAGGACGAGCTCGCGCACCCGCTCCGAGTCCTGCAGCTCGGGCCCGAGCACGCCGATGAGGGCGTCCGTGACGCGGCACATGGCCTGGTAGGCGGGGAGGTCGCCGCGGAGGTTGGCCGAGCCGGGCGTGCCGCCCTCGGGCTCGTGCGTGTCCTGCATGTAGAGCTTGCAGAGGACGCCGAGCGTGAGGTTGGTGAAGGGCGCGTACGAGAGCGACGCGGCGTCGATGACGTTCGAGAGGGAGCGCAGGGCCTGGTAGTGGACGAGCGGGTGCGGGTCGGCCGAGAGCGACAGGAGGACGTCGACGACCGTCTTGAGGACCGGCGCCGCGGCGAGGCTGCCGACGTGCGAGTAGATCTCGCTGAACGCGAGCGCGCACCCGGCGCGGTTGTCCGGGTCCGTATTGCTGACGACCTGCTGGACGCAGAACTGGACCTGGCCGGCCATGAACGACGTCCCGCCGAGGCTCGACAGGCGGCCGAGCGACTCGGCGGCGGCCTGCCGCAGGGCGGCGTCCGGGTGCAGGAGCGCCTCCTTGACGAGCTCGCGCATCGGGTTGGCGACCTGGTGCGCGTCGATCGCGCGGCGCGCGAGGCGCAGGGCGCCGAGGACGGCCGTGACGGCGTTGGCGAGGATGGCCTGCTTGCGCCCAGGGTTCTTGTCGAGGCGGAACGAGCGCAGGTTGCCGGCGACGATCTGGAGGAGGGCGACCTGGTTGGCCGGCTCCTGCAGCGGGAAGTACAGGGCGAAGAGCTCGAGGGCGGCGTCGACGAGGCCGACGGCTGGCGGCGGCGCCTCGGGCAGCGGGGCGAACGTCGTCTCGTCGCCCGCCGGGCGCGACCACAGGACGAGCGAGTCGTGCTCGCCGGCCTCGAGGACGGCGCGCTGCAGCTGCTCGTCGATGCGCGCCTCGGCTCGGTCGCGGTTGAGCCGCGCGAGCTTCTGCCCGCCGGCAGCGACCGCCGACGACGACGCCGCGCCCGTGTCGCCGCCGCCTGCGACGTCATTGAGCCCGTCTGCGACCTTGACGAGGCTCGTGACGCCGTAGGCGAAGCCGTCCGTCTCGTCCCAGATGGTCGTGAACGTGCCCGCGCTCGCCGCCGCCTGCAGCGCCGACTCGCCGAAGTACCGCTCGACGTCCGAGAAGAGGGGGACGACCTGCTGGAGGAGCGGGATCTGGAGCTGCTGGGTCGCCGACGACTGGCCGAACGCGACGAAGCACTGCAGGATGCGGCGGCGGTACATGATGTCGCGGTCGACGAGCTGGAGGCGGGACGAGGTCGAGGGGGATTGCTCGAGGACGAGGGACGGGTGGGCCGTGGCGAACGACTGCTGGAAGGCGAGGCCGTTGGACAAGAGCTGGACGAGCCGGCGCGCGACGTCCTCGGTGACGAGGCCGCCGCCCGATGCCGAGGGCCCGTTGTGCCGCAGGAAGCTGAGGATGGCGCCGAGGGTGCACTCGCGGATGTGGAGGAGGAAGGCCCACTCGTTGGCGCCGCGCACCTGCGCCGCGCTCGCGTCCTTGCTCGTCGCCTTGGGAAGGGCGTTGCGCCAGAGGAGGAGGAGCTGGGGCAGGTGCAGGCGGACGAAGGTCGGGCCGAGGCTCATGAGCGCGCCGACGAGGATCCACGCGACCTGGATCTCGACGCCCGACACGTGCAGCTCGTGGCTGCCGCTCTGCTTGAGGAGCTGGATCGCGAGGCTCATGCACTTGGCCGACGCGTCGAACGAGACGTACAGCGGCTTGTGCGGCACGAGGTTGATGAGGGCGCCGAGGGCGTGTGCGTGACCGACGGCGCGGCGGTGCACGTTGGCGCTGTTGCTCGGCCCGCCGCTCGAGATGATGGCGAGGTCCTTGTTGAGGAGGTCGGTGACGTGCGTGATGGCGCCGGCGAGGCGGTTCGGCGCGGCGCTGCACAACGTGCGCAGCGCCCAGGCGGCGGCGACCTGCACGCTGTGGCTCGGGTGCGCGGCGAGGCGGACGAGCGGGTCGTAGACGACGTCCTGCGCGGCGGGCGGCGCGCAGCCGAGGCTGCGGAGGAGGCTCGTCGTCTCCTCGAGCGCGAGGAGGAGCGCCTGCTTGGTCGGACCCGGCGTGTTGGGCATGAGCGACGGCCACTTGGCGAGGTACAGGGTCGCGACCTCGCGCAGAGCCGTGATCTGGCCGGCCTCGGAGAGGAGCTGAGCCGAGACGACGTCGCGCAGGAGGATGCCGACGGCCTTGCGCGCCGCGAGCGCGTCGTACCTCGCATTGGCCGGGTCGATGCGCTCGGCTGCGCGCGCGCTCCATCCGACCCAGCCGAGCCCGGCGGCGGCGCCGCACCCGAGCTCGTCGACGAGGTGCCGCACGATGTCGGGGTAGTGCTGCTCGACCCAGCTGCCGCCGAGCGTCTTGAGGAGCTCGGCGTAGACGTCGACGAGGGCGTTGCGCAGCCTGCGCGACGACGTCGAGCGGTTGTAGGCGCCCGAGAGCTGGACGAGCATTTCGAGCGGCGACAGGAGCGTCTTGCCCTGGCCGTCGGTGCCGGCCTGCGGCGCGCCGATGGTCGGGTAGCCGTCGTCCTCCTCGTCGCCTGCTGCCGCCGCGTCCTTGCCCTTGCGCGCAGGGGGAGCGGGTGCGGGTGCGGCGCTGCCCTCCTCCTGGGTGGCGGCGAGGAGCCCGGCGACGAGGCGCGACAGGGACCGGCGCGTGACAAAGTCGGCCGGCTCGATGGCGCGGTAGGCGGGCGTCAGGACGTCGTTGATGTCGGCGAGGGTCGTAAAGGTGCCCTCGGCGGCCGAGAGGGCGAGGAGGCACTGCGCGAGCGGGAAGGGTTCGGGTCAGTTTCGGCTCGGTCGAGCTCGAAGACAGGCGGAGCAGAGGGGACGCACCTCTGCACACCCTCGCACGATGGCTCCTGCTTTGTCGCCGAGGCCGGCGCGCAGGGCTTTGAGCGTGTCGCGCGTCGTCTGGTCCGACATGGAGCGCGCGACGACCGAGATGACCTTGCGGAGGCAGACGAGGGCGGCGTGGCGGAGGATGACCGGGTGCGACGAGGTGCGGAAGACGCGGGTGGTGGCCATGACGATCTCGATGTAGAGGCTCATGACCTGCTGGCCAAAGCCGGCGTAGACCTCGCCGAGGACGTAGGCGGCGGCGATGCGCCACTCCTTCTCGCGGTCGGGTGCGCCCTTGGTGTCGGAGCCATTGAGGCAGCGGAGGAGGGACTGGGCGAGGTCGAACAGGTGCTTGGTGTCGCCGCGGCGCAAGAGGGTGACGAGGATGCGGGCGATGAGGGCGCGGGCCGGGCGTCCGGGCTTGACGGGCGAGGTGACCGACGCGGAGGGCGGGGTGACGAGGGCGACGAGGGACTTGGTGAGGGGCTGCTGGTGCTTGAGGACGAGCTCCTGCGGGTCGAGGGGGGCGAGGCGTGAGCGGTCGCGAGCAGGAGGGAACGAGGGCGAGGCTGACGACGAGCGACGACAGCCCGAGCGACCGTGCCAGTCCACCCAGGCTCCACAGAGCAGTACCTCGACCGTCTGGACCGTCCACCGCACCCGCCCAGCTTGCCGTAGAGGCGTGGTGGCTCCCCCCACCTCATCGCCCGTCGGGCCTCGTCGTCTCGTCGTGTCGCCCTCGCAGAGCTCGAGGATGAGAGAGAGCTGATGGACGCACCTGAGGGAGGCCTTGTACTGCTCGCTCTGCTGCACTGAGCCACGTCAAGAGGAACAGCTCGCCGCGTTCGGCCTGGGTGCTCGCGACCAGCTTGGCCTCGTCCCACACGAGGTCGTCCTCGTCGGGCGGGGCTTGCCGGCGGGCGGGCATGGCGTGGCGCAGCTGGTAGTGGCGCTGGTGCTGTCGCGGTGAGCGCTGCGCGAGGTCGTAGCGAGATCGGGAGCGCGAGCGACGAGGCGACCGACGAGCAGGACAAGCCTCGCTCGGCCGCCTCGCACACGCTCTCGGTCGCCGCTTTGCTTCGCAGAGCCTGACGAGCTTGCTTTCACAGTGCGACTCGCAGTGCGACGAGCTCCTGCGATGAGGGCGACTCTCGCTCTCCTCGTGAAGAAGCGGCAAAACAACACTCAGTGCACTCGTGCGCGCTCGCTACGGCACGTAGATCCTGCTGAAGCCCTGCACCTCGCTCCTGCACGTCGGGCACAGCGCCCCACCGCCGCCGCCCGAAGCCGCGCCGGGCTGCTGCCCGCCGCTCGCGCTCGTCGCCCGATCGGCGAGCGACGCCCGGCAGTCCTCGCACAGGCACAGGCACCCTGCGAGCACATGGGCGCAGCGCCGTCAGCATCGACCTCGTGCGCAGTACATAGGCCGGGAGGGAGAGAGGGGGACGCACGGCACGGCCACAGGACGATGGTGCGGTCCTCGACCTGGCACACGACGCAGAACCTCGCACGCTCGTCACGCCACTTGTCCCGCGCAGCCTCGAGCTCCTCGGCCGCAGGGCGCACCCCGGGCAAGCTCGCGAGGACCTCGCTGCGCCGCGCCGCGATGGCCGTCGAGAGCGCCTCGACCGGGTCGTGCGGCCGGGCGGGCGACAGCTGGGGCGGGATGGCGCCCGACGACGACGAGGGGAGGAGCGCACGGTACCGCCTGCGCGTGAGCGGGCCGTTGGACGTGCGCGCGAGCTGGTGCGCGAAGAGGTAGGGCGCGAGCGCTTCGCCATCGTCGTCGTCCGGGTTGGCGTCGGCGAAGAGGGCGTACGGCGCGTCGTCCTCGTCGGCGGCGGGCGCAGGCGTCGGCGACCGGCCTCGACAGGGCCGGGGCGAGTCGTCGTCGGTGTCGGTCTCCCACTCGCTCGACGACGAGCCATCGTCGTCGTCGGCCGACGCACCCGACGGCGCCCAGTCCTCGTCGTCGGCCGACTCGCCGTCCTCGTCCTGCGCACGCTCCGCCTCGACGTCGCCCGCCGACGTGAGCGACGTGTCGTCCCTGCGGCGACGCTCGGCCGACCACCTGCGCTCGAGCGTCGTCTCGTCCTTCCTCCACCCGAGCACCGCCGCCGCCCGTCTCGCCCACCGCCTGCCGCGGTACGCTGCGCGCCTCGCCGCCCGCTTGACCGTCGTCGCGCCGCGCCACACGACGTACAGGGCGCAGCGGGCGACGAGGACGATGAGGCGCCACAGGGCGCTCTTGCGCTCGCCCTCGAGGTGCGTGAGGCTCGCCGTGCTGCGCCTCCCCGCGCCGCCGTGCAGGGCCTCGGCGTCGGCGGCGTCGCGCTCGGTCCCGGCGACGCTGATGCGGCGCACCTCGCGGCCGAGCCCGGGCGGCGCGAGCGCGGCGGGCCCGTCGTCGAACGCGACTTCGCCCGCTCGGCCGAGGACGATGCCGGCGCCCTGGGCGCGTGCGCGCTCACGCTCCTGCTGGGCGCGGAGGGCCGGACCGTGCGCCTCGCAATTGGGGTCGCCGCAGGGCGGCGGGTCGACGAGGCCGAGCGTCTCGAGCTGGATCGAGAGCGAGAGGGGGAGGACGTCGAGCGGGTGGAGCTCGAGGGCGAGGCCGGACAGGCGGGTTGTCGACAGGAGGTGCGTCACGTACCTGCGCGAGGCAAGGGTCAGTACAGGACTCGCAGGACGTGGAGAGCGAGTGAGAGAGCGGGACAGACTTGATGAGGGCGACCGGGTAGTCCTCCTCGCTCGAGGGCGACATGACCGGGTGCCCGACGAGGTTGTCGAACGAGAGCTGCAGCGGGACGGTCGAGAGCGTCAGGACCTCGCTGCGAGAGCGGGCGGGAGAGTGTCGAGAGCGGGAGCGACGCACCTCTTCACCACGAATCGCAGCGGCGAGAGCCTTGACGGCGACGCTCGACGCGATGATGACCTCGAAGCACAGCTCGGGGACCTTGTTGAGCCACACGGTGCCGAACTGGTCGGCCTCGAGCATCCTGCGCTCGGGAGTCGCATCGACCCACCCCCACACGACGGCGAAGGACTGGAGCGCGAACGCCTGCTGGACGAGGCTGAACAAGGCCGTGATCGGGAGGCGGTACTTGCGCGGCGAGGTGCGGATGCGGTGCGCTGCGGGTGCGGCGCCGGCGACCGAGGACGAGGGGGCGCGCCAAAAGTGGGCGCAGTAGGAGAGCTGGAGGGTGGCGAGCTCGAGGAGGATCGTGACGAGGTAGATGTAGAGCTGGACCGACGCGAGGCCGATGTCGTCGTTGGCGCCCTTGTCGACGGCGGCCGAGGTCGACGACGGCGAGTCGGCGCCGAGGCCAAAGCCGCCGCCGAGCGAGGCCGTCCTCGCGGCCGACGAGTGGACGTGGAGGAGGAACGAGAACGACAAGAGGTTCAGGGGCTGCGACACGCCCGTGTCGTCTGTGAGGGCGCGCACGAACGTCTCGCACGTGAGGCCGAGGACGGCGGCGAGGTAGGCCGACCACAGGAGGGCGTCGTGCGCGAGGGCCTGGGCGGTGTCGGCGGGCGTGTTTGCGGCGAGGAGGGCGCCGAGGGGCCCTGTGCCCGCCCACGCTGTCGCCCACACGAGGACGCGGAGGGCTGCGCGGCACACGGGGCGCACGAGTGCGGCGCGAGTGGCCGAGCTGGTGCCGTCGTCGAGGGGCACGAGCCATGCCAGGCTCGAGCCGTTGAGGTGGGCGACGGCGGCGACGAGGGCGACGGCGACCCTGAGCATGACGAGGATGCCCGGGAGGCGGACGCCGACCTGGACGAGCGGGCTCGTGGCGCGGAGCATGGCGCGGCGCAGGTCGGGGTTGTGGTTGCGGGCGTGCTGGGTGTAGGCCTGGCGGGGCGGGACGAGGTGGCGGATGCGGTGGAGGAAGAAGGCGAGGGCGAGGGTGGTGAAGAGGTAGGGCGACGTGAGGAACGAGATGGGCGCCGGGAGCCGCATCGACGAGAGGGACGACGACGAGGAGGACGACGAGGAGGAGGAGGGGGGAGGGCCCGACGTCGCGGGCGGGTTCGAGGTGGCGGCGCCGGGCGCTGCGTCGCGGGTGGCCTCTGCGAGTGCGCTGTGCGACTCGTGCGAGAGGAAGGCCGGGCTGAGGCGGGCGAGGGAGCGAGGCAGGCGGCGAACGAGGGCGCGGGGCGGGGCGAGGACGACGGCTCCGGCGCGCATGGCGGTCGCGCGCAGGAACGAGGTCGAGCCCTCGTGCGAGTGGATGCTCATGACTGCCGCTCGCCCCAGGCTGGTGCGGCCGTCGTTGAGCGAGATGACGAGCTGCGCGAACCTCGGCGGTGGGGGGCGGCGACGGCGAGCGCTCGACGAGGGCGGGTCGCGCTGGTCGGGCTGGGTCGGTGTGGTGCGTCTCGAGGTAGTTGGTCGCTCAGGTGCGGCTCTCGCTGCGGAGGGAGACGCTGGACGATCAAGAGGCGGCCGAGGCCGGGGTTGGCTCGGGGCTGACCTCCCCCTCGTTGCCGCTCGCCCTCTTGCGCACCCTGCGACAAGCTGTGACCGACGAGCACAAGCCCAGCACCCGCCCACGCCTGCAAGCAGCCCCGCCCGCCGAGCCGTCGTCGAGCGAGCCCCGCGTCGCCCGTCCGTCCTCATCGCGTCGACGTCGACTCGTCGAGGCTCTCCCCGTCGCACAAGCGCACCAGCGAGACGCCAGAGCCCGGCCACAAGCTCGACAAGATGTCGTACCTGGCCACCCCGCAGCAGCAGCAGGCCATCTTCGCCCAGCTCAACCCGCACGCCCAGCAACAACACCTCGCGCACGCTCAAGCCCAGGCGCAGTACGCCCAGCTCCAGGCCCAGGCCAGGGGCAACCCGCAGCTCCAGCAACAGCTCCACGCACAGTGCGCCCACCTCTCACCCGAACCTCCCTCTCCCCGACCCCGACCCTGCCGCTGACCCCTCCCCTTCCTCTCGTCCGCAGGCAACTTCGAGCCATGCAGCAGCAGCAGCAGCAACAACAGGGCGCACCGCCTGCTCCTGCAGCCATCGCACCTGCCGCACCGCCCGCCGGCGTCTCGGCACGCGAGCGCGACGTCGGCGACGGCGACGACCACTACCGCAACGCCAAGTGCGTCCCCCTCTCTCTCTCTCTCTCCTCGTCTCGTGCCTGCACCTCCCGCTGACTCGAACCCTTCTGCCTGCAACAGACGCCGCAAGCCGACCGACCGCTCGCTCCCCTCGTCCTTCAAGCCCTCGCTCCCGCCCTCGGTCCACCCGGGCCCGTCCGACCTCGCCCTCGCACCCTCGCTCGACGCCCTCGACCGCCTCGGCGACGCCTACCAGCGCCTCCAGGACATCGAGCGCAAGGTCGACTGGACCGTCGCCCGCAAGGCCGTCGAGGTGCAGGAAAAGGCGTCCGGCGCAGTCGGCCGCGGCGAGCCCGTGCGTCCCTCGTCCTCTTTCTCCCTCGCCCTCGCACCCCTTCTCGCGCAGGCACTGACCCTGATCCTCTCCCTCTCGGTGACAGTTCCGCCGCACGCTGCGCATTCACGTTACTGCGACCGCGCACGACCAGCCGTGGCAACTCTCGCCCGACGAGCTCGCCAAGGAGGGCGACCAGGGCGCCGTTCCCGACTCGGCCAACGAGACCGACACCAAGCCCGACACGGCGACCGACGACACCAAGGTCAAGGTGCCGCGCGTCGAGGTGCGAGTCACGGGCGAGGTCCTCGAGGTGCGTCGTCTCGTCCTTCCTCCCTCTCCTGCGCGCCCGGCCTGACCAAGCTCCCCTCCCTGCAGGACGAGCGCTACCCTTCTTCAACGACGCCGTTCACGACCTTCCTGCACCGCCTCGTCATCGAGACGCCGTCGCGCGACCCGACCGTCCAGCCCGTCGGCGCACAGCCCTTGTCGTGGACCCGACCCTCGCCGCACGGGCCGCCCGGCGCCGCACCACCGCCGCCCAAGCTCCCCGCCGCCCTCGAGTCGTCGCACCCGCTGTCGGGCGGGCCCGACACCAAGCTCGGCCTCAAGCTGTCGCTGTACCTCGCGCACCCGGCCGGCGACCGCTACGCGCTCCACCCGGAGCTCGCCAACGTCCTCGACACGGCCGAGGCCGACCGCGTCGGCGTCCTCGAGGCCCTGTGGAGCTACGCCAAGAGCCGCGGTCTCGTCGAGGAGAACTCGGACGCGTCGGCCGCCGGCGCCGCGACCGCTCCGCAGCAGCCGGGCGCCCAAGTCAAGAGCGGCATCAAGCCCGACGACCGCCTGCGCAAGTTCTTCGGCAACGTCGGCCTCGTCCAGTTCCACCACCTGCCCGAGTACCTGAACCGGCTCCTCCTGCCGCCGGCGCCGCGCCAGTTCGTCGTCTCGGTCCCCGTCTCGGCCGACGCCGCGGCCCAGCCGCAGCACTATGCGTTCGACACGCCCATCTACGTCCCCTCGCCCGTCCAGCCCGCCCTCGACACGGCGTCGCGCGCGCTCTCGTCGCTCGTCAACCCTGCAGCGGCCGCCGCCGCAACTTCGTCGCCGACGGGCACCACAGGCACCTCGTCCGCCGCCGTCCTCGCCGCCGAGCTGTCGGCCCTCGACGACAAGCTCGCCCTGAACGCGCTCGCGGCGCGGCAGCACGCGCAGCAGCTGCACGCGCTCCAGGGGTTCGCGCGCGACCCTCGCGGGTTCCTCGAGCGCTGGGTCGACTCGCAGGCGGGCGCGCTCGCCGACGTCCTCGCCGCAACGTCGACGGGCTCGGCGCGCTCGGCAGGCGCACTCGGCGGTGGGAGCGACGGCGTGCTCGGCCCGCGGTGGAGGGACGAGATCCGCAAGGCCGACAGCTGGGACGCGCCCTGGGTCAAAGAGGCTGTCGAGGTATGGGCCCTGCGCGACGCCGAGGGCAAGGCGCAGCGCGCGAGGCAGGCCCAGGCTCAGGCTCAGGTGCTTCAGCAGCAGCAGGCGTACGCGCAGCAGCAGCAGCATGCTCAGCTCCACGGCGGCGCGGCGGTCGGGTACGGCAGGAGGTAGTGCGCTCAGGCCGTGCAACGACGCTTTCCTCTTGCTCTCTCGGCTTCTCTCTTGCACGTCACGACGAGGAGAGTACGGCTGCACTGCGAGGGGCGAGTTCTACAACAGCGAGAGGGCGACAGAGAGCGCCTCACTGTAACCGCGCGAGCGCGCGCTCCGTCATGACGAGGACCTGCGGGCGAGCGCACGAGCCCGTCAGCGAGGCGAGAGCGAGAGCACGACGAGCATGAGCACGGTGAGAACACGCACCTGCGAGATGTCGGGTCGCTCGTCCGGGTTCACCTTGACCATGGCCTTGACGAGCTCGCGGAAGCTCTCGCTGTACTGGCCGTCGTCAGGGAAGCTGAAGCGGCCGCCCATGGCCGCCATGGCGATCGAGCCGCCGTGCTCCGACTGCTGCGTCGTCTCGAACGGCGAGGTGCCGTACGCCATGGCGTAGAGCGTGCACCCGAGCGACCAGATGTCGACCGCCTCGGTCAACGTCGTGCCCGTCTTGACCTGCGCGCGAGAGGAGAGAGCTCGTCAGCATTGGTCCCACCGCATCCGAGGCTCGATCTGCGACAAGTCGGCCGCAAAGGCGCGCGCCGAGGAAAGGAGGAAGCCGACGCACGTCAAAGAGCTCTGGTGCCCGGAACGGCATCGAGCAGTGCTCGGCGGCCAGGTCTTGCTGCAGGAGCGCGACGCGCCGATCCGGGATCGGGATGCGGGCCGGGAGGGCGGAGCCGAAGTCCATGAGGACGGGCGTCTCGTTGTCGTCGGCGAGCATGACGTTGGCCTGCGGGCGGCGAAAAGGGGAGCGTCTTCAGCGATGAGAACGGCGAACCGAGCAGACCTCGCCGAAGAGGTGAGAGAGGGTACGCACAGGCTTGATGTCGCGGTGCGCCCAGGGCGTAAAGCTGCCTTTCTGGCCCTCGACCGGCTCGCCGTCGCCGACCGTCCCTCCCATCGCCCGCTGCCCGTCGCCGAGCCGCCCGAGCACCGTCGCACCATCTTCCTCGCCCATGCCGGGCACGCCGTCGTCCTCCTCGAGCTGCTGTCGTGCGCTCTCGAGCCCGCCGATGAGCGCCTGGCCCTCGTTCGTCCCGCTGCGCAGCCCGCCGCTCTCGTCCTCCTCGTCCTCCTCGAAGTCGTCAAGCTCCTCGCCCGTCGACATCTCGGCGTCGGACCGGCCTTGCGGAGGATACGCCTGCGCGCCCATCTTTGGCCGCCGGGTACCGCTGCGGGTCGACGAGCCGGCGCCGCGAGCTGACGGCCCGGACTGGTGGAGGTGCATGGCGCGCACGGCGAGGCAGGTGCCGTGGAAGATTGAGAGCATCTGCTTCTCGGGGTAGCGAGTGCCGTTGACGGCGTTGGCCGAGATGACGTTCTGCACGCTGCGAGAGGGCGAATGCGAAGGTCAGCTCTGAGAGGGACGGCGGCGGAGGAAGAGGGGAAAGGCGAGCGCACGTTCCATTCTTGTAGAAGGGGAGGAAGAGCTGCGGGCAGTGCAGAGCGTCAGGGTGGAGCACATGAGGCGGCGCTGAGCGGATGAGGAAGCGGACGCACGTAGATGACCTTGCCGTCGCCCTCGCGGTCCTGGACGACGCAGCTGTCGAGGCAGCGGATGATGTTTGGGTGTCGGAAGCGCTTGTAGGCTGCAGGGGAGCGTTGACGAGGTCAGTCTGGCTCGCAGGGATGCGAGCAGGGAGCGAGAGCGCACCTTCGACCTCCTTGAGAGCGGCCTTGACCGAGTCGGACCCGAGCGGGCAGCGGATCTTCTTGAGGGCGAAGAGGCGCTTTGAGGCGTTGTCTTGTGCGAGGTAGACCTGTTGCAGCGGTCAGGATGCGGGTCAGCGAGTGCGAGCGGGCAGGACGAGCGGGCGGAGGAGAGAGGAGAGGGTGGGGGAGGACGCACATAGCTGAAGCCGCCTTCCCCGAGCAGGCGGAGCACCTTGAAGCTGCGCCCGTTCAGCTTGAGGGTCGCATCTGCATCGAGTGGGCCTCGTCAGCTTCGTCGAGCGGGTGCAAACCGTGCGCGAGGCGGTGCACGGCGTGTTCGTCGACGACGACGAGGGGGAGCGAGGCAACGCACCAGTCTTGCAGCACGACCCTGCGAGGGCGTAGAAGGCGTCCTTGACGCTCTCGAGCAGCGCAGCAGCGTTCATCTCGGGCGGGCGAGCGAGGTGCGAGAGGACAGAGCGGAGCTTGGCAGGCCGGGCCGCGATGAAGCAAGCGGTCGAGTCGCAGCAGCAGCAGCTGCCGGGCGGCTCTCCTCCCACCCTTCCTACACTATCATGCAACGATTGTCGCAAGCGGGAAAAGCCGGGCGAGGACGCCAGCTGCTCGCCTTGGTCGGCTCTCGCCGTCGAGAAAGCTCTCGCGCCCGAACCGCAAGCACAGCTGCTACATAGCTCGGCGACGAAGCGTTGCCACCATCTGGTCCGGCTACAGCTTGGCCTGTGCCGACTCGGCCCGCCGCTGCAGCCCCGGCACGCTCCTCGCCGGCTCGTTCTCGCCTCGAGCCCACTCTGCGACCG
>Ga0308170_10001861_pt1 | contig 18954 bp, 14 predicted proteins | sample PhyBR2_2_FD_202136 | JGI IMG/M metagenome (GOLD analysis project Ga0308170, IMG submission 202136) | Phyllosphere microbial communities from UC Gill Tract Community Farm, Albany, California, United States - DLSLSB.R2 | ecosystem: Host-associated > Plants > Phyllosphere > Unclassified | place...
CAACAACATCGGCTCGGGCAACTCCGACAACAACATCCTCGGCGGGTGCGTCCCCTGCTCTTCTTTTGCGCGCGCTCAGGCCCCGACGACCGCACGAAGCTGACGGTTCCTCCTCCTCCTCGCAGCCTCCTCTCGCCGTCGATCGGGTCGGGCAACAGCGTCGGCAACGGCAACTCGGCTGACGGTGCGGGCTCGGGCAACGACGCCGGCACGATCAACGGCAACGAGGGCAACTCGGCTGGCAGTGAGTTCCTCCCTCCCTGCTCGCCTTTCCATCTCTGCTCTCTCGAGCGGTCCCTCCTCTTCAGGACGCGCGGCTGACTCTAAGCGCATCTACCCTATCTGCAGACGGTTCGGGCTCGGGCAACTCGGCTGGCAGTGCGTCGCTCCCTCCCCGCCCTCCTCCCTCTCGAGCTCGTCGCTGACTCCTCCTTCCCTCTTTTCCCTCCTTCAGACGGCAGCGGCTCGGGCAACGCGAACGGCGCAGGCGCTGGTGCGGGTGCCGCTGCGGGTGCGGGCTCGAGCAACGGCTCGGGCAACGCCGCCGGCATCGGCAACCTCGTCGAGTCGCTCATGAACGCGCTCTCGGGCAAGAGCCACTGAGCGCGGTGGACGTTCTTCTGTCGATAGCTGTCTATACTGTAACCTATCTCTCCTCGTCATACACGCTCGAGTGCTCCTGCGAGAGTTTGTCGAGGAGAAGCTGCTCTTCGAGAAGCTCTGGCCGAGTGCGAGTGTTCTCTGACGCATCTGACGAGGAGAGAACGGCAAGAATATCGATAACGATCGAAAACAGCTCTACGTCTACAGCGCCAACATGCCCGCCCCTACAGCGACGACGAGCACGATCGCCGACGACGACCTTCCCAAGTTGGCGGCCCCGCTCCCGCCCTCCCCACCCGCACCGACACTCCCCGAAGCCGACGCCGACGGCGCCGCAGTCGCCGCCGTGCCTGTCTGCGCCGGTGCCGATTCGGCGTGCGTCGCCGACGGGCGCGAGCGCGTCTCGAGGTCGTTCGTGATCAAGGGGATGGACGAGCCCGAGTCGTTGTTCCTGCGGTGGCGAGAGGGAGAGAGAGTCAGTCACCTGCACGAGGAAGTCGAGGAAGAGGTCCAGAGAGCGGAGGAGGACGCACCAGATCGACGTGACGACGCGCGACGCCTCAGCCTCGACCGACGAGAGCGCCGAACTCGGCACGGCCGACGCCGACGACCCGAGGTTGTCAGCCTGGGCGAGCGCGCAGAACTTGTCGGCTGCGAGCGTGCGATGCGTGAGAGAGCGAGTCAGCTGGGTGTGGGCGAAGTTGCGCTCGGGGGGAGGACGAGACGCACCGGCCGAGCGGATGGGGAGCCACTCGGCGCAGTAAGTCCCAGCGGCCCAGCAGTCGGCCATCTGCGAGCTACGCGCACAGGTCGACGTCAGCGAGCGCTTCTCGGAGAGGCAGGTCACGAGGGGAGAGAGAAGAGGACGCACTACTGGCGGCACGAGTCCTCGGCGCTCGGACCCACTGCGAGGCCCGTCGCCGACAGGACGGGCGGCATCGACGCCCAGGTGCCGAGGCAGTTCATGAGGTCGCTGCCGGCGCTCATCGTGCACCCGCTGTCGTCGTCGGCTGCGGCGAGCGGGACGAGGAGGGCGAGAGAAGCGACGAGCGAGGTCGAGGCGAGGTGGGCGGAGAGGCGCATCTTGACGGTGCTGCGGGCGGGTCGAGAGAGAAGGCGAAAGCGAGGAGCGAGAGGCGAGAAGAGAAGAGGGAGTAAGAAGCAGAGTCGAGAGCTTGGCCACGGCCTGCATCCGCCGCCGCGACCGCGTCACGCCGTTCGAGCACGCCGAGACGGACGGGCGCCGCCGGGCGACGGTGGACGGCCCGAGCCCCGCAGCGCGATGACCATGCAGGCGGCGATCGAGGAAACGAGGTGCTTGCGCCGTCGGCCGAGTCGACGACCGCGCTCGAACCCCCTCCCCCTCCTCTTCCTCGTCACCTCCCGAGCGTCCTCACCCGCCGCTGCTCCTCGACCGCCGCCGCGCGCATCCTCCTCCCGACGACGATCCCCTGCTCCTGATCGCTGATCAGGTCGCGCAGCATCCTCGCCATCTCGCCGCCCTTGGCCGCGCCCGCGCTGCCGTTCCCGAACGCGAGCTCGACCTCCCTCAACGCGCCGACGAGCCCCTCGAGGGCGCGCTCTCGCGCAGTAACGTCGCTCCAGTAGCGCGTCTCGAGGGCCGGGTTGGACGGGTCCTGCGGCGGCGGCATCGTCTCGAGGCGGACGAGGGTCGTGCGCAGGAGGGCGCGCACGGGGTGGCCGGGTGCGTAGAGGCGCTGGGCGCCTTTGTGGGCGAGGCGTGCGGTCGAGAGGGCGGCGGGGAAGGTCGAGGCGTGGAGCTGGAGGGTGAGGAGGAGCTGGAGGGCGGGGAGGACGGGGTAGGAGGAAGGGGCGAGGGCGGGCGTCGAGTCGAGCGGCGCCGTGAGCGAGGTGAGGAGGTGCTGGAGGTGTAGCGCGGCGACGTGCGGTTCTGCAGGCGCGAGGAGAGGTCAGACTGCGTCCTGTCGAGCAGGAAGAGCCGAGGAGGGGGACGGAGAGACGCACCCTTGTACTGCGCCTTCTCGGCGTCAGCAAAGGCCAGCTTGGCGGCGTCGAGCGCAGCGTGCACGCTCTTGTACGACGTCGTTGCTCTACAGGTCGAGCAGGCGACCGAGGTGGCCGTCGAGTCGCGGTCTGCGAGCGAGAGAGCGAGTCAGTGCCGCAGAGCGCGAGACATAGCAAAGGACGGCTCGCACTCGATGCACGACCCGCCCCTGCACGCTCAGCGAGTCAGCGACGCACCTGGAAGCGGAATGAGCCCCTCGCACCCCTCGTTCGCCCTAGGGCAAGCCAGCGCCTCCCTCGGGTCGACCCGCTCGCCCTCCCCTCCCTCGCACGCCTCGCACGCGCACTCGAACTTGTACCGCTCGCTCAGCTCCCTGCGCCGCACGTCGCGCGGAAGCGCGAGGTCGATGTAGCTCGTGACGACCTCGTCGCCGGGCTGGATCGGGCGCAGGGCGACGACGTGCATGTGGCGCGCGGTGGACGGCGACGAGGGGAACGAGGGGAAGACGACGACGGCGTTGGGCGCGCACGAGTGGTTGAAGAGGGCCGTGAGGGGCGAGATCGAGACGCCGAGGTTCGAGAGGTCGGTCGGCGAGGTGAGGGCGAACGAGTTGGCGGCGAACTGCGGACGGGCGGGCGCCGAGGTCAGTGCGCCGGCCAAAGCGGGGAGAGACGGAGAGAGCGAGACGACGCACTCGAGAGCACAGGTCGATGACGGCGCCGGCGTCTGGGCACGCCCGCTTGAGCGTCTCTTGGCCGACGTACTGGGCGAGCGCGCTCGAGAGGTGGAAGAAGCGCTCTTGCTCCTCGGGCGAGAGACGCGCGCGATCTGCAGGAGGCAGCAGGATTAGCTCTGTGCACGCAGGAGCGCCGGTGGAGGAGAGGCGGGACGCACGAGACTCGAGAGACTCGACTTGGGCCCACTGCGGGAGGAGCTCGAGAGCACGTCAGCCGACGCACGACGAGAGGTTGATCTCTGGGAGTGGGGAAGGGACGCACCAGCTCCTTGCCCTTGACCTCGCTCGTCCACAACAACCTGCCGAGCGCGCGTACGGGCGTGTCGGGCACCGTCTTCGTGCCCTTGGTCGCCTTTGCCGCGGCCCTGAGCGCGGCGCACTCGAGCTTGTGGACGGGCCAGTCGCGCTTCTGGCACGCCGGGGTGCAGTACTGGACGACGTGGCACAGCGAGCACTGGAGGAGGTTGCGCTTGGCGCCGGCGGCCGGGTTCGAGGAGTCGAGGCCGTCGGCGGCGCGGTAGCACGAGGCGCAGCGCGTCGAGTAGTGGAGGTTGTCGAGGGCCGAGACGAGGGGTGCGGTGGCCAGGAGGGTGTGGCCTGGGCGGAAGGCGGCTCTGGCGACGATGCCGCGGCCACGGCCGGGGAGGGTGCGGACCTCGAGCGACGAGGGGAGGTCCGGGTGCGAGTAGGGGACGGCGGTGGCGGGCGGTGGGGCTGTTGTGGGCGCAGAGTTAGCTCTAGAGTGCGTGGGTGCAGCTGCTGAAGGGACGGACCTGGCGGCGAGACGGGATGCGGCGGAGCTGATGAGGGTGTTGGAGGAGGAGGCGGGGACGAGGTCGAGGCGAGTGGGGCTTTGCTGGCGCGCTTGTGCTTGAGGTGAGCCCAGTGTGAGGCCATGCGAGCAGTCGCAGGAGCACCCTGTCGAGCTGTCGAGGGTGAGCGAGGTGCAGAGTGGAGGTGAGCGACTCGGCGCGGCTGCGTCGTCGTCGTCCTCTCTCGCTCTCCTCCCTCGCTCGCTGTGCTCCTCGCTTGTCCAGCTACCAGCACTCGCATCCACCATGTCGCCCACCGCCCCGGAAAAGCTCTCGACCAACCCCACCTTCGACGGCGAGCTCGTCAAGTTCTCGGCGCCCGCCAACTCGCTCGGCGGCCTCAACACCAACTTCAACGTCTTCCTCCCCAAGCAGGCCCTCGACGGCGACAAGGTCCCGTGAGCTCTCTCTCTCTCTCCCTGTCCCTGTCCTCTCCCCGACCCGAGCCCCCACGCCGCCAGCGACCTCCCCTCTCGCCTCGCGTCATGTGGGGCGTCGAGGCGGCTAAACCCTCGCACCTCGACCACCGCACCGACAGAGGCCTGCGCCCTACCCTCCGCTCCACGCACAGCCAGAGCACCGTCCGCGAGCAGCGCTGACCCTTGTCGCCCTCCTCGCAGCGTCCTGTACTACCTCGCCGGCCTCACCTGCAACGAGGACACGGCGTGCGTCCCTCTCTCCCCCTGTGCTTCGCCACAGACTCGCCCACACTGACCAAGACTCTTTCCCGCAGACCGTGGAAGGGCGGCTTCCTGCGCGATGCCGCCGAGGAGGGTGCGTCCCCGCTCATCCCCTTCCTCCTCTTCCCCCTCGAGCTGACCCGCCGCTCCCTCGCAGGCATCGCCCTCGTCTTCCCCGACACGTCGCCCCGCGGTGCCGACGTCGACGGCGAGGACAAGGACTGGGACTTTGGTACGTCCCTGCTCGCGCTCGACTCGCCGAGGAAGCAACGCCCCGAGCTGACTCGAGCTCCTCCTACGCGCAGGCACGGGCGCCGGCTTCTACCTGACGGCGAGCAAGGAGCCGTGGAAGAAGCACTACAACATGTGCGTCTCGCTCTCGCTCGCCCGAGTCTCGCTGCCCGCGTCCGGAGAACTCGTCGCGCACGAGCCTCCCTGGGCGCGGTCGTCGACTGTGGTGGAACAGCGCACCCCTGCAGGCCTGCGCGTCGCACATCGCTCCGAGGGACGAGGCAAAGGACGCCGAGCAACTGAGAGCAGGAGACTGACCCTCGGCCACCTACTCTCCTCGTCGCAGGTACGAGTTCATCACCTCGGAGCTGCCGTCGCTCCTCTCGGCGGCCTCGCTCCCGCTCGACCTCTCGCGCTCGTCTATCTTCGGCCACTCGATGGGCGGCCACGGCGCCCTCACCCGTGCGTCGCTCCTTCACGCTGCTCGCACCTCGCCCGGCCGCACCTGGTCGCTGACCCTCTCCCTCCCTCGCGCGCGCAGTGTACCTCAAGTCGCTCCTCGCCTCGTCGCCCTCGACCAAGTACCTCTCGGCCTCGGCCTTTGCGCCGATCGCCAACCCGACTCAGTGCCCGTGGGGCGACAAGGCGTTCAAGGGCTACCTCGCCGGCGGGCTCGACGAGGGCAAGCAGTACGACGCGACCGAGCTCCTCGGGCAGCTCAAGGGCAAGGAGGGCGTCGAGCTCAAGGTGCGCGTCGACGTTGGGACGGGCGACCAGTTCTACCAGCAGAAGCAGCGTGCGTCCTCGGTCCTCCTCTTGCTCCCAGCTCCTTCGCCTCATCCTACACACGCTCGAGCATCCACCCTGACTCCTTCTCTCCTCTCTCTCCTCGCTCCCCGCCGCCTCGCCGCCTCGCACGCTGCAGTCCTCCCCGAGAACCTCATCGCCGCCCGGGACGCCGCCGGTTTCTCCTCCTCGCAGCTCGCCGTCCACCTCCACGAGCGCTACGACCACTCGTACTACTTCATCTCGACCTTCGCGCCCGGTGCGCCCTCTCCTTCCCTGTCCCTCTCGTTCTTCCTTCGAGCACGAGGAGCTGACGAGCGACCGCGCAGCGCACATCAAGTTCCACGCCGAGGTGCTCAAGGCGGCCAAGTGACTCGTGCGGGGACGGCTGTGAGGGCGACGACGAGCGTAGAGCGAGGGCGTGTGCAAAGCATGAGTTCAGGATCCTGCGCGCGGCGAGAGCGAGAGCGAGGGTCTCGAGAGAGGAGGGGGACCGTGCGCGCTCGGCTCGCCCTGCTCTTCCCTCGCTCGCGCAGCTCTCGAAGCTTTCGAGACGGGTCGGCGAGGTGAGAAGAACGACGGCCTGTTTGCGTGTATGGGCTCGTGCGCGTGTCAAACTACGAAAGAGGAGGAGAGAGACAGGAGATCTCGGAAGAGGCGAAAGACGAAAGGGAGGGGAGGAAGGAGCAGAGAGGGGAGGAGGAACGAGTGGTAGTGGCAACGAGGGGAACAAAGAGGTAGTAGAGAGAGGGGAAGGAGAGAGAGAGAGAGGAGGGGAGCGAGGCTCGAGGACGACAGAGAGAGGTGTATGAACGGTACTGAGGGAGAGCTCGAGGAGATTATCGACAAGGTAGGGGGACAAGCACATGCGCACAGGTGCGCTCGAAAGCTGGGGCACAGAAATCTGTACGAGGAGGGTCGCACGAGGGGAATCGAAAGGGGTGGGGGGAATCGAGGTGTCGGGCCGAGGAAGACGCTCGAGGCGAGTGCTGGGCCGACGAGGGGTTGACGCCTGGGGCGACGAGTGCGGCGAGAGAGGAGCGAGAGAGAACGAAGATGGAGGGCGGGAAGGGCGGCGGCTACTTGTTGCGGGTCGAGATGGTCCTCGCGCGCCGGCTCTTGAGCGTGACCGTCTCCTCCTCGGACTCTTCCGATTCGCCCTCGCCGTCGCCGCCGGCAGCAGCGGCCGAAGCGCGCGCCGATGCGCCCTTCTTGGGCGGCGACCGGCCCGTCGACGTCGAGTGCGACGGCGCCTTGAGCGGGAGCGGCTGGCGCACCTGCCCGGCGGCGGCGGCGCCGTGGTGCGGGAGGGCAACCGGCGCGACCATCGGGACGGGCTGCATGCCGTGCGGCGCGTGCTGGTGCTGGTAGTGCATGGACGGGCCGGGCGTGTCGCTGCGGATCGACGACGTCGCCCTCGGGTACTCGCCCGCGCGGCGGCCGATCATGTCGACGAGCGCCGAGCCGCCGCCGGCAATAACGTCGAGCGCCTGCGCCTCGACCGTGCCGGCGAAGACGTCGTCCTCGGTGCCCCACTTGGGGACGCGCGTGTAGTCGCGCTCGGTCGTGCCGCTCGCGCCGTACAGGATGGCCGGGATGCCGCCGCCGTCGCGTTCGCGCACGACATAGCCGACGATGTGCGGGCACTGGCACGAGTGCTCTGGGTGCGCCTGCGCGAGCATCGTGCGCAGCGCGTGCACCTCGGTGAAGAGGTTGCGGCACTCGGCCTGGAGGGCGAGATTGCGCGAGCACAGGTCGGTCGAGGCTGTTGCGACGAGAGGGAGAGAGCGTCAGCAGCTGCTCGTCACCGTGCAGGCAGGAGGGAGAGAAAGGGAGAGAGGGGACGCACCGGTCTCGAGAAGCTCGACGCGCTCCTTCTTCCTCCTGCGACTCTTGCTCGCCGCGACACGGTTGCGCTCGAGCGCGAGCTTGCGCTGCTTCTCCTGCTCCTCCGGGTCGAGCTCGACCGTCGTCTCGAGCGTCGGGTCCCAGTTCTTGGGCTTGCGCCCGCGCTTCTTGCCCGCCGGCCGAGTCGGCGCCGCCGGCGCCGAGTCGTCGTCGTCGTCCGCCTCGTCGAACAGCGGCGCCGGCCCGAGCTGCCTGCTCGGCCCAGCGACGGGCGACGCCTTCTTGCTCGCCTTGGCCGTGCTGCTGCTGACGGGCGCAGGCGGCGGCGGAGCGTACGCCGGGATGAAGGCCGACGTGCCGACGGGCGCGGCGGGCGGTGCGCGACTCGAGGCGGGCATGGGCGGCAGGCGCGAGTGCGGGATGGAGAGGGGCGCGGGGACGGTGTGCATGGCGGGTGCAGGGACCGAGTGCGGGACGGCGGCGTGCATGCCGAGGGGGTGGGGGAGGGGTGCGGCGAGCGAGGTCGGGTTGAGCGGGCCCTGCGCGAACGGCTGCGGCGCCGAAGGGTAGGTCGCGACGAACGACGCCATCGGGTCGAGCGGCATGGCGAGGGTGTCGAACGGCTGGGGCTCGGAGGTGAAGGGGAGGGGTGCGACGGCGTGCGGCGCGATCGACGCCGCGCCGAGGGTCGAGAGGGCGAGGACGCTCGGGTCGCCGTACGGCATGGCGGCCGTCGTCGCGGGCGACATCGAGAAGGCGAGCGGTTGCGGCTGGAAGTGGGTGAAGGTGGACGCCGCAGCTTGGCCGCCGAGCTGGGTCGTGTCGGCGCCGACGCCGAGTTTGGGCGAGGGCGGTGAGGGGGCGACCGACGTGTCGGGCGAGTCCGAGGCGCTGTGCGCACGACGACGACCGAGGAGCGACGTGCCCGTCGTCGAGTCGAACGAGTTGTGGCCCGAGGACGAGCCGCGCGACCGCAACGAGTACGACGAGGTCGACGCCATCATGTCGACGGTCGGGCCCGACTCGACGAAGCCGACGCCGCTGTCGTTGTTGGGCGCGAAGCGGAGCCCTGGCCGCTTGGCCTGGAGGAAGGCGCGCAGGTCGTCGTCCTCGTCGGCGCCCTCCTGCGCGAGGTAGTCGGGCTGGGGCGACCCGCCCGGGGTGAACAGGGCCGGGCTCGACAGGGCGCGCTTGCGCTTGAGGCGGCCGCCGAGGTGCAGGCCTGCAGCTCCAGCGCCGCCGCCGGCCGCAAACGGCGCGGATCCCCCGTCGGCCCCACGCGGGTGGATCGCGGCAGCGCCATCGAGGACGGCGAAGCTGCGCTCGAACGGGTTGATCTCGCGCGCGTGCGTGAACTGGCCCGGCTGGTGCGCCTGGGTGGCGGCAGTCGACTCCTTGAGGGGCGAACCGGCGGCTGGTGGTGGTGCGGCGGGTGCGAGGGTCTGGGTCGGGGTGGACGAACGCTGGCTGAAGAGGGACGGCGAGAGGAACCGGCTCCAGGGCGAGGGCGAGAGGCGGCCGCCGAACGCTGCGGCCAGCGAGCTGTCGTCTGCGGCACGGCGAAGCATCAGCGCCTGCGAGGTCGAGGCGGGTGCTTGTGGGACGGAGGAGAAAGGGCGAGCGAGAGCCCGGCGGCGGCGGCGGCGGGAACTCGATCGAACTCGCTCCTCCCCGCAAGCGAGGCGGTGCCGCTGCACAGGGAGAGAGAGGGACGCACGGAGGTGGGGGCTCATGGCCACGGCTGCTTGCGCCATCGTCGAGCTCGTTGCGGGCGTAGGTGCAGGAGCAGACGAGCTCTCTGCGTGGCCCTTGCCCGCGCAGCTCGCTCGCTCCCACCCACAAACCTCCCGCCGCGCCTCGACTCCGGCAGCATGTCTCAGCAGGCATCGCAGCTGCATCGCGTCGCTCAAAGTGCACCGCCTCGCTCGCCAGTTCGTCCGCCCCCGGCCGGGCTGCTCTCCTCCGGTCCTTGTGCCCCGGCTTGCTTGACCTCGTCGTCATCGTCCGACCGTTCTGCGGCTGTAGAAAGACGCGCGCTCTTTCGCTCGACGCAAGTACTGCGCCCAGCGCACGAGCCTCGTCTCCGCCTTCGCCTCGCACAGTGTACGTGGCCTCGTGCGAGCATGGCCTCGCGCCGGCTGCCGGATTGCAAACCGCAAGGATCGCTCTGCGATCAAAACGTTGCCGCTGCGGAATGCGGATCCTCGACTGCGGACCGCCGCGTGGCTCCGCTCGCTCTCAGGCCCGTCCTCGCGTCCTCGTCGCGGTGTGCCGACGGCTTCCTACGCACCGCTGTCTCGACGTGCACTGCGTCATGCTTGCGAGCTCGCGCCCTGCTCTCTCTGCAACGCCTGCTTCGCTCGCCGCTCGAGAGCCACGACCAGGCGACCTCGTTTGGGAAGGTCGAAGCGGCGTCGACTCTGAACTCTCTCGCACGAGGTGCAGCAGCTTTCGCAGTGCGAGCAGGACACCATCCGAACGAGCTCCATAGCGTACGAGATGCGCAGGAGCGAGGGCGAGAGCAGCACGCCTTGAGACAGAGCGCCAGGCGCGAGCGAAGACTGGTTAGCGAGAGTCGAGCGCGAGAGCTAATCGACGATTACCAGAGTTTAGTGAACGCGAACAGGTAAGCCGAAAGTCAACGAAAGGTCAAGCCGCAAAGGTAAGCGCGTCGGATCGCCCTCGCTCGGACCTCCTTGCTCCGTGTCTCCGCCTCGCCTTCCACACGACCGTGCCGCTTCCAGCATCTCGTTTCGTTCCAGCTCTTAGGAGGGCTCGACAGCTGTATCGAGCGGGACGTCGAGCAGCTCGACCCTGGTGCCTTCATTCCGCTCGCGCCTCACCAGCTCTGCTTACCAGCCAGGCGAGGGTGCGAATTGAGAGAGCGGGAGGACGAGATTGGAGCGCGCCAAGGCACGCAGAGTGAGTTCTCGAACCGCGGCCGGCCATGCGGCGAGCAATTCAGCGCGCGCGCGCCTCGTTCGCCGGCAACTCCGGTCCTCCTTGGCTCTCTCCCTCTCTCTCCACGGACCGGCTCCATCCTCTTGTGCTGTGCACATTCTCCCCCTCCCCCTCTTCGCCCTCGACAGCCCTACACGCTCGACGCGTTCTCCCCAACCTCGCCCACCGCCCTCTCCCCCTCTTCGTCACACACTAGACCTCTCGCTCAACCATGCACCTCTCGCTCGTCACCCTCGTCCTCGCCCTCGCCGCCGCCGCGGCACCGGTCCTCGCAGCTCCAGAGCTCGCGCTCGACCCGCAAGCACTCGCCGAGCGCGACCAGGGCTTCCAGAAGCGCGTCCGCCGGCGCGTCGCCCACGCCGACGGCACCGACCTCGAGGCGCGGGCTCTCGATGAGCGCGACCTCGACGAGCGGGGCTCGATTCCCAACAGCAAGCGCACAAGCTCCAACACCTACTCTTCCCTCGTGGCTATCGGCGCGTCGTACACCGGTGCGTCGGCCTTTCTCTCCTCGAGCGTCGCGCGAGGCCTGCACCGCTAGACAGCGCTGACGGCGGGAAACCCTCTCTTTGCTCGCTCGCAGACAACGCGCATTGGCGCGAGAGCAAGTACGCCGGCTCGCTGCGCGAGTACTGGCCGTACGAGCAGTGGGGAGGGCGTTACGTGAACGGTGCGTCGCCTCGAGCTTCTCCTCCTCCTTGAGCTCTTGAATACGCCGGGACGAGCTGACACTCTCCACCTCCTTGTGCGCAGGCAAGGTCGCCGTCGAGTACATGGCCGAGGCCGGCCTCAAGAAGTCGTCGTCCGGTCTCAAGCTCCTCGGCTGTGCGTCCTCTTCCTCGGCCTCTCTCGCAGACTCACCGACGCTCTCTGCTGAATCTTTCCCTCGCTCGCAGACGCGTACGGCGGCTCGGTCATCCAGAACCAGCTCGCAGGCACGGGCTCGTCCTGGCCGGCCGCCAAAGACCAAGCGGCGTCGTTCCTCTCGGACGTCGCGAGCGGCAAGGCCTCGACTGGCCCGAGCCGCACCCTCGTCTACGCCAACAGCGGCATCAACCCGGTCATGCAGATCTGGAACAACGCCGTCGGCCAAGGCCTCAGCTCGGGCGCCGTCGCGAACGCCAAGTCGGCCATCACGGCCAATACGAAGGCGTACGCCGCCGCGCTGCGCTCGATCAGCACGAGCAGCGCCGTCAAGGCCAAGACCAACGGCGTCGACTTCCTCGTCGTCGGCATCCCGCCGCTCGAGATCGTGCCGACGACGGCGTACCAGGTCCCCTCGGGCTACTCGTCCGCAAAGCGCGCGCAGGCGCTCGCTTTGATGAAGACGCTCGCGACCCAGTTCAACGACGAGCTGAGGACGTTTGCGTCGGCGCTCTCGTCCGAGAACAAGAACGGCAAGGCCTTCTTCTACGACTTGTCGTCGCTCGTGCGTCCCTCTCTCTCTCCCTCTCTCTCTCTCTCTCTCTCCCTCCCTCTCTCTCTCTCTCTCCCTCGCTCTCTCGAGTTGCTCTTTCCCTCTCTGGTCCTCACGCTGACCTCCGCTCCTTCTCTCTCTCTCTCTCTCGCAGTGGTACTCGATCGAGTCGAACCCGAAGAGCTACGGCATCTCGGCCGGCACCTCGGCGACGTGCTACAACAGCTCCTCCGGACGCGTCTGCTCGGACCCGACGTCGCACCTCTACTTTGACACGCTGCACCCGGTCACGAGCGTCCACAAGTGCGTCCCCTTTCGCTCCTCGGCGCGCTCGAGCCCCTGTGTCGCACTCGCTGACCTTGCCTCCTCGTCCTCCCTCCCTCTCCTCTCTCGCTCGCTCGCAGGCTCATGGCCGAGAAGATGACGCTACTCGTCTCGAGGGGATAGATGCACTGTGCCTCGCTCTCGTCGCTGTACCACGCCTCGTCTCTGGGTAGATCCGTCTCTCCTTCTTCTCGGCATCCTCGTTCACGTTCTAGATCATTACGCCTCGTCTCTATTGCAATAGCAAGCGCTCCTTATGACCCTCCACTCCTTCCAGCTGCGGCGCATCATCGAGTCCTGCGAGCGAAGGAGAGCGAGCTCGAGGTCAGGGGCTCGAGCGCGAGACAGGAGCGCGGCAGGAAGGGACGCACGGAAGGAACGTCTGCGCCTGGCAGTACATGGCGTGCGGGCTCTGCTTCCACGTCGCGAAGGCGGCGAGGACGAAGCCGACGAAGAGGAGGAAGCTCGTGACGAGCCAGATGAGGGTCCAAATGGCGGGCGAGAGGGCCGGCTGGCTCTCCCAGTGCAGGTACGGGCACGACGGGTTCTGCTTGGCGAAGAAAGCGTCGTCGGCAACGTCCCAGAGCCTGCGTGCGGTGGCGGGAGACTGTGTCAGCAACGAGACTGCGAGGGCTGAATGAGGAGGACGGGGAGGAAGAGCGAGAAGGTGCGCGGCAAGGAGAGCGAGAGAGCAGGAGACGCACACGTAGAAGGACTGCATGACGCCGACGAAGAGGATGTACCAGCGCAGGCCCCAGGCGTGGTCGACGAACCTGTGACGGGCGAGACGGCGTCAGCTCGACCTTCTCAAATGCAAGCTCGCTCGAAGGAAATGCGTGCACGCGCCAGAGGCCGATCTGCAAGCGCAGGGAAAACGTCAGTGCGTGTACGAGGGATGAGCAGTGCGAGGAAAGAGATGCACCATGAGGCCGACGGCGAGGAGCGTCATGAGCTTGGCGACCATCTCGACCCGCAGGAAGATGCCGATCCAGCACAGGCCGAGGATGAACGACGCGATCTTGCTCGCGAGCGTGTTGAAGCCGCAGAAGGTGAGGAGGCCGCCGACGAGAATGTTCATGACGTAGCCCGGCGGAAGGGCGGCGAGAGGAAGGGGAAGCTCGCGGTCGTCGCCGAGCGCTTGACGAGTGAGGCCGCCGACCTTTGGGTCGATGCAGAATAAGCCGATGTGCCCGCCGAGGCAGATCGTGACGAGGACATGACTGTGGGCGAGAGGAGGGGGAGGAGCGGGCGAGGGAGGAAGAGAGGTGCGTGCGCAGGAGGGGAGACAGGGTCAGTCGCTGCGCTTCTTAGACGATGCCGAGCGGGACGCACCCCATCTCGTGCACGGCGACCGTGAGGACCTTGAACGGGTAGAGGAGCTGCGAGCGGGGCGAAGATTGTCAGAGCGCGCTGTGAGACACGAGAGTGCGAAGGGGACCGTGCGACGCACGTCTCGCAGCAGGAACAGGTTCCAGCCGATGCCGATGCCGACAATACTGCAGGACCTGCGTTAGTAGGACGTCTCGAGAGCCTGCGACGTACGAAAGGGCGCACTCTGCGAACGAGAAGAACGCGCAGGGTTAGCTCTGCCGGCTCACTCGAGATGAGCCGCTCGGACTCACAGATGGCGATGACGTCTGCAGCACGTAGAGAGAGACTTATCAGTTTCTTCGACGACGGTAAAGAGAACGGCGAGAGGGCGAGGACGTACAGAGCGTGATGGACTGGTCGTGCGTCGGCTTGAGGCCGGTCGACTGCTTCTCGTCGGCGTCGCCCGGCGCGCACGTCGTCGGCCTGCTCGACGCTGTAGCCTGCGACGGCGACTGCGTCTTGGTCTTGGTCGTCGTCGGGATCGTCGTGTGCGAGGTGGCGTAGGTCGTCGTCGTCGGATAGTAGGTCTGCAAGCCGACGAGCGAGACGAGGTAGGAGGAGGAGGACGAGAGGAGCGAGTGAGCTGTACTTCCTCTTGCGCAGTACGATGAGTGAGAGAGGAAGGAGCGGCGGGACGCACAATCGTGAGGTAGGACGGGCCAGGGACCGTGAGCGTCGACGCGCCCTTGTAGACGGTCTCGGTGATCACGCCGCCGTCGACGGCGGGCGACTCGCCGTACGTCGTGTAGATCGTGACCGCGTCGGGCACCTCCTCGGACCTGCAGCGCGGGAGGAGAGTCAGAGCGCGAGCTGGGCGAGGAGGCGCAGCGAGAGGAGGTGGACGCACGCAGTCACCCAGACGGTCGAGGTCGACGTCTCCCAGCCTGCAGGTAAGACTGTATCAACGAGCGGCCCGCACTCGTCCAGCACCCTGTGTTCTGCTCGAAGCAGTGCAGCCGCAGGAACATGAGCGAGAGGACGACGCACCTTCCCACCTGCGCTCCCTCGCGCGCTCGCCGTCGCCGACCCCGCCTGCGCTCTCCCCGCCGCTCATACCGCTGCCGCCCGGCGTCCTCGAGCTCGTCGTCGTCGCCGATCTCGTCGCCGTCGAGGCCGCCTCGTCGCCGCCGTCAAGGACCCGCCCGTCCACCTTGGAGACGACCGCCGCGGTCGTGAGCGGCCAAGGCGAGGTCGGCGAGGCGCCTGGTGAGGACGATGAGGTCGAAAGGCTGTCTTCGAGGGCGAGGATGGAGGAGGGGATCGATGACGAGGTCGGCTCGGCGGGCGGACGAACGGCGAGAGGAGGAGCGACAGGGGCGGCGTCCGAGTTGTCGACCGCCTTGCCGGGTTGCGCGGTGCTGGTGAGCGCTCTCGGGCGAGTGTCGAGTGAGCAGGTCGCCGAGTCGAGTGATGAGGCCGGCTGAGCTCGTTCGAGCGACGACGAGGCGGTTGCGCCGGCGACGAGGAGGGCGAGAAGCGCCGACCTGGCAAGAGCGCGCGTCGTGCCCTGCGCAGCCCTGCTCGAGGACGGCATCGAGAGAGTGCGAAGAGAAAGAAGCAGAGAAGGAACCAGGCGCGAGGCGGACGAATGACCGAGGTGCGTGCGCCGGAGAGGAGGCGAAGAAGGTCTCGGCCGTCGTCGACGCCGAGGTCGCACAATATCCGTCGACGACGACGGCGGCGAAGCAAGCAGAGCGTCGGGAGAGGCAAGAGAAAGCGTCAAGCCCAAGCAAAGTGTCCATGGCACCGTCGCGACCGACCGCTCTAGATGTCCTTCTTCGCCTCGTCCCGCCGCCCCTGGTCCTCGTCCCTCGCTCGCGCCTTGCCCTCCTCCTTGTCCTGGTCCTCGCGCTTCTGCGCCTCGACCGCAGCGACGAGGAGCCGCTCGACGAGCTTGGACTCGCTGTTCCACAGGGCGGCGCCGACCGCGGGCGGGAGCTCGTCGAGAGCGGCGATGCTGCGGACGGAGGAGGGGCTCGGTCAGCTCGAGCGGGCGCGCGCGACGTCGACGGAGAGTGAGAGAGCAAAGGACGCGCCGGACCTCCCTCCCTTCCCTGTAGAGCGCCCCGCCTCGGACCCTCATCCTCCTCTTCCCCTCCCTCGAGTCGACCTCCTTCCTCCCGCCCTTGACCTCGTCCTGCTCAACCGCGGCTCCCTCGGGCCCCTTTGCCGCCCTCACCGCCTCGCTCTCGCCCTCGACCGGCCCGAGGAGCGCGCCGAGCACGCCCTGCGCCGCCTCGTCGGCGCTTTTGGCGAGCAGCCACACGAGCGGCGTGCACACGATGGCGAGCGCGAGGCGCATCGGCGCGCGGCGCACCGAGGGTGCGAGCGTCGCGAAGAGGGACGCGCGCGTGAGGCCCGGGCAGACGGAGACGGCGAGGATGGGCGCCGCCGAGGTGGTCGTGCTCGAGGTCGAGGTCGGGCCCGGCTTGGCGGTCGCGAGCGAGGCGAGGCGCGCTTGAAGCTCGCGCCAGAGGAGAACGGCGGCGAGCGCGATGCGACCCTCGGCCTCCCACGGCGCGCCGCTCGGGTACCGCTGCTGCTGCTGCTGCTGCGCGTCGCCGCCGTGGGCCGGCTTGAGCGTGTAGTCGAGGTCGTCCGGGCGGAACTTGGTCGGCTGCGCGGCGGCGATGGCGTACAGAGGGCTGACAGTGCTGATGATGCGGAGTGGCGACGTCGACGTGCTCGCCGACTGAACGAGGACGGGGAGGAGGAGCTGGACGAGTGCGTGCCGGCCCGTGAGGCGCCGCATGCGGTGCCGCGACAGGCGCTCGTCGGGCGCCGCGCGCTGCGCGGCCCAGTTCTGCGCTGCGCCGAGCGCGAGCGCCGACGTGTCGGCGGCGGAGGACCCGGGCGCGTCGCCCTCGAGGAAGACGACGCCGTCGAGCCGCACCTCGTGCTCGCCCATCATGCCCGAGCGCGCATCTTTGCGCCACCGCAGGACGAACGCCCTGACCGAGTCGACCGAGGCGAGGTCGCACTCGTCGGCGTACAGGCGCTCGTTGCCCGTCGTCTCGCGCAGGAGGACGACGAGCTGGACGATGGCGGGCGAGGGCGGGCCCGGGTGCAGCGCGATGACCTGCGCGCCGCGCTGGGCGAGCGACTGGAAGACCGAGAGGCCCGTGCCCGAGAAGGCGCCCTGCGTGCGTGGGAGAGGAGGGGAGGAGAGTCAGCTCGCGCTTCATCAGCTCGTCGAGGGGGAGGGGACCAGTGCTCCACGACGGCGGGGCGTGAGAGCGAGAGAGGGACGCACGTCGATGATGAAGGTCCTGCCGGCCAGCTCACGCTCCTCGACGCACACGTAGCCCTTGCTCCACGACCGGATGCTCGCGACCAGGGCGACGACGAGCCCGCACGCGAGCACCTTGTACAGGCCATCGGTGGCGGATGCCGCGCTGAGAAAGTGCACTGCAGATGCGAGAGGCATCGTAAACGGGCCAGCGGGGGCGCACAGCCGAGGGCGAGGTCGGCGGTGAGGGAGGAGCAGCGACGAGGCGGTGCGACTCCGCTCGGAGCCGGCGCTCTCGAGGCTGCACCTCGCTTTGCGTCTTTCGAGCTGCACTGATCGCTTCCCAGACTCTCTCGAGACGCTGTGAGAACAAGGAAAAGGGCGACTTGCAAGGTGCGCTACAAAGATCGCCTCGGCGACAGGTTGGCGGCGGGCGAGGCCCGTCGTCGCCGACGAAGCCGACGCGGTGCGGGCTCGCTCGCAGCAGGCGGAAGGCGGGTCGAGGTCGAAACGGTGCGCGAGGGACGTGTCGAGGTGAGAGATCGAGAGGGCTGACGAGCAAGCCGAGGAAACACGCTCCGCCCCTTCGAGGAGCGGTCGGCGGCCGCGAGCGACCGAGACGTCGATGGTGCGGGGGCGATAGGCTCGGACGAGAGAAGGAGGAACTGCGAGCGAGAGAAGTCAGCGAGACGAGAGCCCGACGAGCTTGCGGCGAATCGACCCGAGCCGCTCTCTTGCTCCTTGAGGCTAGCTCGCCCGCGACGACGACGACGCCGCCGAGCACGGCGCACTTGCTCTTGCTCTTCTCGACGACGACCTCGAGCCGAGCCTTGCGCGCAACTTGAACACGAGCGAGACGCAGAGCTTGAACATGGACGGCATTTTGCTTTTTGACGGAGACGACGATGAAGGGGAGGAGAGGGCGTTCTTGTACGACAAAGCGGCACGATTGGTGATTGAACGAGGTTGAGGAAGCAGGGGGACAGGCTTGTGCGAGGCCGAGGCGAGGAAGGGTCCGAGGCCGACGAACGGCCTAGTCGCGGCGCTCGTAGTCGTCGTCGCGCGGCGCCTTGTCGCCGACAGGGCTCGGCGAGCGACGGCGGCGCGGCGGCGAGCGCGAGCGGTCCCTCGCCGGTGCGCCGGCGGGGGAGTACGACCTGTCGCGGCGAGGCGGCGGCGGCGAGCGTTCGCGCGAGCGGGACCGGTCGCGGTACGAGCGGCGCGAGTCGCCGCGGTCGTCGCGGCGGCGGTCGTCGCGGCCGTAGTCGTCGCGAGGGCGACGGTCGCCGCCGCCGCCACCGTAGCCCCAGCGGTCGTCGCGAGGGGGAGGGACGCGCCCGCCGCCGCCGTACCCTCCTCCGCCGCCGCCGTACCCGCCGCCGTACCCGCCGCCGCCGCCGTTGTAGCCACCGCCGTATCCACCGCCGCCGTAGCCGCCGCCGTACGGGCCGCCGCGAGGAGGAGGAGGGCCGCCAGCGCCGGCCCAGCGGTCGCCGCCCATGGACGGTGCGCGGTACAGGTCGTCGTCGCGGCGGGGCCCGCGGTACTCGCCCGGGGTCGGGTCGTGCGGGCGCCTGGTGGCCGAGAAGTCGACGCGGATGCGGCGGCCGTGCAAGTCGACGCCGTTCATGTCGTCGATGCCGCGCTGGGCGTCGTCGACCGAGCCCATGGTGACGAAGCCGAAGCCGCGCGAGCGACCGGTGCGCTGGTCGACGACGATGACGGCCTTGTCGCACTGGCCCGAGCGCGAGAACTCGTTGTATAGGTCGCGCTCCTGGGTGCGGATCGAGAGGCCAAAGACGCCGAGGACGTTGGAGGGCTCGGCGGCGGGGGCGTTGCCCGGCTTGGGTGGCGGAGGGGGAGGACGGTCGCGAGCGCTGCCGGAGGCCGAGGGCGGGGCGTCACGGCGCGGGGAGCGGTCGTCGCGGCGGGGGTAGTCGTCGTGGTCGTCGCGGGTGGAGGGGACGGC
>Ga0308170_10001862_pt1 | contig 18945 bp, 19 predicted proteins | sample PhyBR2_2_FD_202136 | JGI IMG/M metagenome (GOLD analysis project Ga0308170, IMG submission 202136) | Phyllosphere microbial communities from UC Gill Tract Community Farm, Albany, California, United States - DLSLSB.R2 | ecosystem: Host-associated > Plants > Phyllosphere > Unclassified | place...
AGAGAGAGCGGAGGAGGACGAGGGAACCTGCTGCTGCTCCTCACGCCCCGCTGAGACCGGCTGAGCTCCTCGACTGCTCGACTAAGCCAGGCACCCACCCTCGAGCCGCTCAACTAGCTCGCACGCCCGCCCGCCGTCCTTCTACAGCGCTCCGCCGCCTCATCGACCTCCCGCCTCAGCACCAGCCCGCACACCATGCCGACCGTCACCGTGGACCGCGTCGAGTTCTTCAGGCGCCTCGGGAGGGACTACAGTCCGTCCAGAGCCACCACACACCGTCCTAAAGTCGATGCAGAGCTGACCCCTCCTCGTCGCCCGCAGCGACCAAGGAGTTCGACGAGCTCCTCTTCCAGTACGGCCTCGAACTCGACGAGGATGTGCGTCCCAGTCCCCTCGGTGTACTTCCTCAGGCGCTCCAGCGCTGACCAGAGCCTACCTCGTCGCGCAGACCCTCAGCAACCCGGACCACCCCGCCGGCGAGCCTCACCAGCTCAAGATTGAGATCCCCGCCAACCGCTACGACCTCTTGTGCATCGAGGGCATCGCACGCGCCCTCAAGCTCTACCTCCAGCCCGAGTTGGGCGTCCCGACCTATGCTCTGCGTCCTGCTCCTGCCGTGCGTCCCTCTCTCCTCTCCTTCTCCTCGGCCCGACCTACCGAGTGCAGGGAGCTGACCTGCGACGAGCATCTCCCACAGGGCACGGAGCGTACCGTCCACGTCAAGGCCGAGACGTCCCAGATCCGCCCCTACTTCGCGTCGGCCATCCTGCGCAACGTCCGCTTCGACAAGCTCAACTACGCCAGCTTCATCGACCTCCAGGACAAGCTCCACCAGAACCTCGCTCGCCGTCGCACGCTCGTCGCCATCGGCACCCACGACCTCGACAAGATCGCGCCGGGCGACATCACCTACGAGGTGCGTCCCTCCTCCCTCCCTCATCTCGTCCGAGCGACTCGAGCTGACCCTCACGCTCCTCACGCAGGCACTCCCGCCCTCCGAGATCAAGTTCGCGCCGTTGAACAAGACGCAGGAGTACTCGGCGCCCGACATGATGGCGCTCTTCAAGGCGAGTCCTCGAACCCCATCCCCGACCGCGCACTCCTCGAGCCGCTCACTGACTCTCGTCACGCCCGCTCGCAGGAGGACAAGCACCTGTCGCGCTACCTGCACATCATCGAGGACTCGCCCGTCTACCCGATCATCTATGACTCGAGCCGCCAGGTCCTCAGCATGCCGCCGATCGTGCGTCGTCTGCTCTCTTGCCCTCGCGCCGCTGTCGCCGAGCCCGTGGCTCACCTCGTCCCCTCTCGTCGTGCAGATCAACTCGGACCACACCAAGATCACGCTCGACACCAAGAACATCTTCATCGACGTGACGGCGACCGACGCGACCAAGCTCGACATCGTCGTCGACATGATCGTCACCATGTTCTCCGAGTACTGCGAGGACACGTTCGTGTGCGTCCCCATTCCTCACTCGTTCTCCTCGTGCAGCAGCTTCTGACCCTGCCCGGACCCTGCCTGCAGCGTCGAGCCGGTCAACGTCGTGTACGAGGCGGGCTGCCCGGGCGGCGCTCGGACCGTCGTCTCGCCTCCTCTTACGTCGCGCCCCTTCGTCGCCCGTGCGTCCTACATCAACTCGTGCACCGGCCTCAAGCTCCCTCGGGACGAGATCGTCACGCTCCTGCGCAAGATGGGCCACACGGCCAACGCGCCGACGGCGCACCTCGGCTCGGGCTTCGCGCCGCTCAACGCCCAGGCGTCGCTCATCATCGACCCGGAGGACGAGATCCACGTCCACGTGCCGCCGACGCGGCCCGACATCCTGCACGAGTGCGACATCATGGAGGACGTCGCGATCGCGTACGGGTTCGACAACCTCAAGCGGACGTTCCCGCAGACCAACACGGTCGCCAAGCCGTTGCCGGTCAACAAGCTCACCGACGTGCTTCGGCGACTGTGCACCGAGGCGAGCTGGACCGAGGTCCTGCCCCTCATCCTCGTGCGTCCTCGCTCTCGCTTCTCTCGCACCCTCTCTCTCCTGCCGACGTCTGACGCCTCGCCCTCGCTCGCAGTGCTCGCACGACGAGAACTACAAGTTCCTAAACCGCGTCGACCCGGGCAAGGAGGCGGTCGTGCTCGCCAACCCCAAGACGATCGAGTACCAGATCGTGCGCACGTCGCTCCTGCCCGGCCTTCTCAAGTCGGTGCGCGAGAACCGCAAGCACACGCTCCCGCTGCGCATTTTCGAGGTGTCGGACATCGTCGTGCAGGACCCGCGCGAGGAGCGCCAGGCGCGCAACGTGCGCCGCATGGCGGCCGTCTTCTGCGGCCGCAAGGCCGGGTTCGAGGTCGTGCACGGCCTGCTCGACCGCCTCATGGTCGGCCTCGGCGTGCGCAACCTCGTCTCCGAGTTGAGCACGGGCGAGTCGGGCTACTACATCAAGGCGTCGGACGGTGCGCCCCTCTCGTTCTCTCACCTCGGCTCCCTCGAGCGAGCCGCAGCTGACTCTCCTCCTCCTCGCCTCGCACAGACGCCACCTTCTTCCCCGGTCGCTCTGCCGACATCTACTACCGCGCACCGCCGTCGGGCGTCGACGCGCACGCGACCCTCGCGCCCTTGTCGTCGGCCAACCCGGACGACGCCCAGGCCGCACCGGGCTCGACCCCTGCGCTCGCACCGACGTCGACGCCGGCCCTCGCGCCGACCGCCGCTGCGCCCGCCGCCGAGGCCGACAAGGACGACGAGAAGAAGGGCGCGCTCGACACGATCAAGGACAAGCTCGCCGCGGCGCTGCCGTCAGTCGTGGTCGGTGCGGCCAAGAAGGCCGGGCACGAGGCGCACGAGGCGGCGCAGCAGGTCGAGCGGATCAAGGACGTCAAGGTTGGGAGCCTGGGTATCCTGCACCCGAGCGTGCTCAAGGCGTACGAGCTCGACTACCCGGCGTCGACGCTCGAGTTTGACGTCGAGCCGTTCCTCTAGAGGTCCGTGTCCGCGACGACGGAGCGTAGAGGGCTTTTGCAACCTGGCTGTACTTCTTTTCCGAGTGCGCGAGAGAGGCTTGACGAAGAGCAGGCCGCGGATCTGGCTCGGGAGCGAGGCAGACGCGGGCAAGTTGGCCGTGAGCGCGGAGATGAGCGAGGAGGAGAAGGCGACGGCGCCACCTGCTCTCGTCGCTCCCTCCGCCCTCGCCCAGCAGCACACAGGCTCTCTGCTTGCGCCTAGCTCTGCACTACCAGCCCCGCCAGCCCACCAGACCCGTCAAGCTCTCGCTGCAGCCCGCCGAAAATGTCCAGGCAGTGCGTCCTCATCTCGCTCTCGTCCCCGAGCCTCGCACACAGCCTTGACTGACTCTTGCGCACCTGCAGCGACCACACCCGCGACCCTTGGTGCGTCTCCTGCTCTCACGTCCCCGCCCGTAGCCCGTGTGCCGAGCTGACTCTCCTCCTTCTCCCTCTCTCCGATCCCGCCCTCATCGCTCTCGTCAACTCGCACTCGACGACGCCCCTCGCTACTGTGTGGCTCCACGACAGCCCCTGGGTCATCCTCAACGACTTTGGCGGTGCCTTGTGCGTCTCTCTTCCTCTCCTCGGACAACCCCTCCGCGCACTCGGCGTCTCGGGCACACGAGCTGACCCAGCCTCACACCGTCGTCCGCTCGCAGCGCCATGGGTGCAGTAGGCGGCACCGTCTGGCACGGCATCAAAGGCGCGCGCAACTCGCCCCGCGGCGACCGCCTCCTCGGCTCGCTCTCGGCCATCAAGGCGCGCGCGCCCGTCGTCGGCGGCAACTTTGGTGTCTGGGGCGGCCTCTTCTCGTCGTTCGACTGCGCCGTCAAGGGCTACCGGCAGAAGGAGGACCCGTACAACGCCATCATCTCGGGCTTCTTGACCGGCGGCACCCTCGCCGTGCGGAGTGCGTCCCCTTCCCCTTCCTCCCCTTCCTCGTTCGCCCCCTCGAGCTCCAAGCTGACGCAGTTCACGCTTGACAGGTGGGCCGAAGGGCATGCTCGGCTCGGCCATCGGCTGCGGTATCCTCCTCGGTGTCTTCGAGGGTGTCGGCGTGCTCGTCGGTCGGTGCGTCCACTCCAGCTCTCCTCGATCCTGCCTCTCCCTACTCCTGCTGACGTCTCGCTCTACGCCGCCACAGGTTGTTCGCCGAGACCAACAAGCCCATCTCGCCTCTCGTGCGTCTCCCTCCTCTTCCCTTGTCCGTCCCTGCTCGTCGTCCGAAACTGACTCTCCCCTCGTGTTCTTGCAGCTCCCCGAAGTACGCCTCGAGGTTGCTCCACTCTCTCCTCCACTCGCTGACGTTCCTCTTCACCTCCTGCAGCAATCCGCCCCTCCACCCGCCGCTCCTCAGCTCGCCTCTGCCTAGACTAGAACCCTCTCCTCCCTCCCCTCCTCCCTCGCCTCGGCTCGCACTCAGCTCCTCCCCACTCCCCCAGCACCTTTCCCTGTTCTTTCCGTTCACAGCATTGCGTCGTCTCGGCCCTTTCGTCTCTGCGCAGACGACGGGCTTGTACATCACGTGGAGGAGAGCGAGGATGTGGTCGAACGAGGGAGGGCGGTACGCAATGGAGGACTCGCAACGCAGCGCCGAGCGAGCTCGAGAGAGGCAGGACTGCAAATGCTCTCGTCGCTGCACGAAAGGCCTCGAGAGCGCGCAAGAAGATCAAGTTGCAGCGACGAGCCGGCTCGACAGCCTCATCGTCCACCCTTCTTCTTGCCGCCCTTCGACTTCTTCTTTCGCACGCTCTTGACCGTCGTCGGCACCGCCGCCGCCGCCTCATCCTCCACGACTGCTGGCTGCACGGCCTCGGCAGCGAGTCGCGCCGGCGATCCCTGCGCCGCTCCCCGCTCGGACCCCTCCCCGCCCTGCTCGCGCGCTCCGCCCTCGTCCTTGTCCGCCCGCGCCGGTACAGGCTCCTGCGGCGCCTGCCTCGCCTCGACGTCCCTCGCCTCGCGCTCGCCGAGGACCGACAGCCAGCTCTCGCCGACCTCGTCCCGCAGCGCCTCGATCCTCCTGCGCAGCGCCTCGCCGCCCGCGCTCGACTCTGCACCGCTGCCGCCTGCGGGCTCGTCGAACGTCGACGCCGAGAGCTGCCGGCGCGCTGTGCGGCGCGCGGCGGTCGAGGTGCTGCCCGCCAGTGCTGCTGCGCCTGCTCGGGCTCCTTCTGCCGCGCCGAGAGAGCGCACGGCGCCGCGCGCACGAGCGGGCGAGCTCGACTGCGCGTCGGACGAGTAGTGCCCTGCGGCGGCGTCGCCCGTGCTGGTGAGGCCCTGCAGGCGCGACGAGCCCGAGTGCTCGGCGCCGGACGAGGACGGCTGGTCCGAGTCCGAGGCGGGCGGTGGCGGTGCGAGCGAGGAGGACGAGGGGTGGGACGGGTCGGCGTCGAGGTCGACGATGCGGCGCGGCTTGCGGCGCGGCTTGTGGTGGACCTTGGCGGGCGAGGGAGGGCGAGGCGCGCCGCTCGCCGAGGCGATCGAGGCGCTGTCGCCGGCGGGAGCGGCGGGAGGAGCGAGGTGCGCAGCCGAGGGGAGCGGCGGCGGCGGCGAGCGCTCGCGGTGCTGCCGATGAGGCGCAGTGACGACCCGGCGGCCGACGACGACCTTGGCCTGGCCGTTCTCGGCGGGCCGGTCCGCCGCGCCTGCGCTCGCCCGCCTTCCCCTGCTGCTGAGCGGCGTCCCGCGCCGCCCAAAGTCGGCCTCGACCGCCCGACGCTCGCTGCCCGTCATGAGCGCGCCGTCGAGGCGCACCTCGGCCGCCGGCACGTCCCGGTGCCCCTGCACCTCCTCCTCGACGAAGTAGCCCCAGCCCTTGACCCGCCACTGCTCGTCGCCGCCCTCCTCGCGCGGGCGCGTAAAACCGTTGCCGCGCACGTACACCTCGCGCACGTGCGGCAGGCGCGAGAGGCGCGACACCTCGAGGACGTCGGCGACGGCGTTGTCGCGCACGTCGAGGCGCTCGAGCGCGGCGAGGCGGTCGAGCCCGGAAAAGTTCTCGAGCCGGTTGCGCGACAGGTTGAGGGCCGTGATGGCGCCGAGCGCCTTGGCGATGCCGAGGAGCGAGTCGATCATGTTGTCGCTGAGGTTGAGGCTCTTGAGCGAGGTGAGGTGGGCGAGCGCGGGCGGGATCGAGATGAGGAGGTTGGACGAGAGGTCGAGCGAGGTGAGGGTCGGGAGGAAGGTAAGAGGGAGCGAGGGGACGAAGGTGAGGGAGTTGTCGGGGAGGGCGAGGTGGCGCAGGGAGGACCAAGCGAGCCGCGGCGGGGTCGCGTACGCCGCAGACGCCCTCGACGAGGCAGGGCGTCGCTCGGCGGCGTCGACGTCGCCGTGCTCGCCGTCTGCGCCGTCGAGAGCACGAGCGCCCGCGCCCGAGGTCTCGACGGCGAGCGACGTCTCGCTGACGCCCTCGGCGCGGCGCTTGCGCTCCGTGCCCACCGGCTTGTGCCGCCGCTCCTCCTCGGTCCTCCTGGCCGAGTCCTCGCTCGGCGCGTCGCAAATGAGCTCGCCGACGTCCTCGATGCCGCCTCGCCGGACCTCGAGGCTGCGCAGCTGGACCGAGAGGACGTCCCACCCGACGAAACCGCGCGGGTCGAGGTCCTCGAGGCTGAGCGCCGTCAGGTTCTTGAACGCGAGGAGGGGCACGCACGTCGCCGGCGGCGGGCAGTCGGCGAACCCCTCGACGGCGCACGCGAGGGCCGGGGTGCCGTCGGCGGCGACGAGGTGGAACGGCGAGAGCTTGAGGGCCGGCAGCTTGGTGCACGACGAGTAGATGTAGCGCACGTTGGCCGCCTCCTCGTCCTTGGTCGGCGGCTGCGCGCCCGAGCCGAGTCCCCACCAGCCGGACCCGAACGAGAAGCTCGAGATGCCGCTGCGGATGCTGCGCGCGTCGTCGCCGTTCGACGAGGTCGGGAAGCCGAGCATGCCCGCGCCGGGAATGCCGCCGAGGAGGCTGCCCGCTCCACCGCCTGGCGCGACGCCGCCGCCGGGGACCGACGAGTAGTCGACCATCATCGGGCGCGTCGTGCCGCCCTCGACGGGCACGTCGAGCTCGCCCGTGTTGGGGATGCCGAGCTCGTCGAACTTGAGGAGGAGGTAGTAGAGGTGGTGCGGGTCGAACTTGAGGACGAGGGGTTGTCGACGAGGAGGAGGAGGTGGGGGCGAGGGCGAGTCGGCGGTGGGGACGATGCCGAGGGTGAGGACGGTCGTCCAGCTCGGCGGCGCGTGGGTCTTGTGCTTGGTGCGCGGCGCGTAGTAGGCTGCGAGGGCGGCCTCGTGCGTCTTGATGAAGCGCGAGAGGGCGGCGAGGTAGTCGCCCTCGGCGACAAAGGACGGCTCGACGTTGCTGACGGACGGCATGCTGTGCGCGGGGACCGAGTCAGCTCTGGAGCGAGTGCGCGAGTGCGAAAGAGCACGCACCTTGTAGTGCTAGCCGAGCGCTCACTTGACCGGATGAGCGCGGCCTGGTCGGCGGCTTGCGGGCGGCGAACGAGGTGGCGCTGGAGCCGGGCGGTGCGTGGAGCGCGTCGAGCTTGTACTTGTGCGCGTGCTGCAGCCAGCAATGGCTTGCTTGAGCTGGCGTGAGTTGAGGGACAGCGAGAGGTGGGGGCGAGGCGCGGCCGCGATCCTCGAGCAGGACGAGCGAGCGACCTCGTCTCTGGTGCTCTCGGCCGGGCCTACGAGTCCTCCAGTAGATCATCGTAGTTCGCTTCGTCCACTCAGCTGAGCCCTACGAGCAGTGGCGAGGGGCGAGCTAGTCGTGACGACTCGGAATAAAGGGGAGGCGTCAGCGCGCCAGCAACCCCTCTTGAGGGGCTGGTAGCTCCCAGGTCGCTCACGAGTAGTCTACGCAAGGTCTAGGAGCGCGCAGAACCAGGCCAGGCGCGAGAGAGAGGGCGCGAGAGTCGCTCGACCCGTCTCTCGCCACGAGCGGCGTCGCCTCTCCCCTCCCTCCTCCCTCTCACACGCCCAGAGTCCAGGGCTCCAGCACGGCAGCCAGACCACCAGGGCCACTCGACGCGTCCCGACCACCGCCCGCCGCCCTCGCTCGCCTCGCCGCCTCGCCTGCTGCGTGCGACCGTTCCCCTCCCCCTCCCCCGCCTCATCACCCGCGCCGCCGCCTCGTGCCCGCACCATGTCGCTCGACCCGAACCAGCGTCGCCTGCACACGGCAGCCGCCGTCTCGGCCGTCCACAACCGCCGCACCCGCCTCCCCTCGATGGACTTCACCGTCCACACGTCCGACGAGGGCCAGGTCTTCAACACGACCGAGCGCGTCGTCAAGGACGTCCAAGCCCCGGCTTTCCTCAAGCCCACCGACGAGCAGTTCTACGCCGACGAGACGCGCCAGAAGCCCAACATCGCCTTCCTCAAGAACCACTTCTTCCGCGAGGGCCGCCTCACCGACGAGCAGGTGCGCTCTCGTCCACGAGCCCTGTCGACGAGCCTCGCCCGCGCGTGCTCCTCGCTGACTCGAGGCCCGTTGTGTCGCGCAGGCCATCTTCATCATTCGTGAGGCGAGCAAGCTGCTGCGCGAGGAGCCCAACCTTCTCGAGGTCGATGCGCCCATCACCGGTGCGTCGCTCCTCCCTGGCCCCTCTCTTGCTCAGCGAGACGCACACGCTGAAACGGGTACTCTTCGCAGTGTGCGGCGACATCCATGGGCAATACGTGCGTCGTCCTCGTCCTCGACCCTTTGCCTCCAGCCTCCGCCCGGCTCGACTGACCCAGCGCACGCTCCCTCTCGCTCGCAGTTCGACTTGATGAAGCTCTTCGAGGTCGGCGGCAACCCGGCAGATACCCGCTACCTGTTCCTTGGCGATTACGTCGACCGCGGCTACTTCTCGATCGAGGTGCGCCGACTTCGCTTCGTCCGCGTCGACAGCGTGTACTTGCCGAAGCGAGAGGGATGCAGTGCTGTACTGACTTGCTCTCACCTGCTCGCAGTGCGTGCTGTACCTGTGGGCGCTCAAGATCTGGTACCCGAACACGCTCTTCCTCCTGCGCGGCAACCACGAGTGCCGGCACTTGACCGACTACTTCACGTTCAAGCTCGAGTGTGCGTCCCCCTCCACCTTTCCGTCTTTGTCTCGGGCGTGGCGCGCAAGTGCTGACTTCGGCGCTGCCGTTCGCTCGCGCGCAGGCAAGCACAAGTACTCGGAGGAGGTCTACAACGCGTGCATGGAGTCGTTCTGCACGCTCCCGCTCGCCGCCGTCATGAACAAGCAGTTCCTGTGCATCCACGGCGGCCTCTCGCCCGAGCTCAACACGCTCGACGACCTGCGCGTCGTGCGTCTCTTCCTCTCTGCTCCTCCCTCCTCCCCCCCTCGAGCGCTCGAGCCCGCTTGCAAGGACCCCAGCTGACGAGCCCATCCCCCGCCGCGCGCAGATCAACCGCTTCCGCGAGCCGCCGACGCACGGCCTCATGTGCGACATCTTGTGGGCCGACCCGCTCGAGGAGTTCGGCAACGAGAAGAACACGGAGGGCTTCGTCCACAACCACGTCCGAGGCTGCTCTTACTTCTTCACGTGCGTCCGGTTCTCTCTCACTCTACATCTGGGGCGTGCGCGCAGCCCTTTTGCACCTGCGCGTTATGCCTTGTCGTTCAAGGTCCCCGGACTGACCCTCATCCTCTCTCGCGCAGGTACACGGCGGCATGTCAGTTCCTCGAGCGCAACGGCCTCCTCAGCATCATCCGTGCACACGAAGCGCAGGACGCAGGGTGCGTCCCCTCTCTCGCTCGTCGGCTCGTCGTTCGTCGCCCCCGCCGAGCTGACTCGCCCTCGACTTGCGCCCTCCTCTTCCTCCTCCTCGCAGATACCGCATGTACCGCAAGACCAAGACGACGGGCTTCCCCTCGGTCATGACCATCTTCTCGGCGCCCAACTACCTCGACGTGTACAACAACAAGGCGGCCGTCCTCAAGTACGAGAACAACGTCATGAACATCCGCCAGTTCAACTGCTCGCCGCACCCTTACTGGCTGCCCAACTTCATGGACGTGTTCACCTGGAGCCTCCCCTTCGTCGGCGAGAAGAGTGCGTCCCTCCTCTCTCCCACTCTCGCCCCGCCGATTCGTCCAGAGCTGACCCTCCCCCCTCTCCCTCGCCTCGCAGTCACCGACATGCTCATCGCGATGCTGGGCATCTGCAGCAAGGAGGAGCTTGACGAGGAGGAGGAGGAGCTCGCCGAGGAGGAGTCCGAGCCTTTGGAGGAGGAGGAGGACGACGAGGGCTTGACCGGTGCGTCTCGCTCCCTCTCACTCTCTTCACTCTCTCCTCATCATTCACTGACGCTCGAGCCATCGTGCGCAGAGGAGGAGATTGCCGAGAGGCGCGCCGCGATCAAGAACAAGATTCTCGCCGTCGGCAAGATGAGCAAGCTGTTCTCCGTTCTCCGGTCCGTACCCTCCCTCTTTGTCCTCTGCTGCAGCTTCTGAACCTCGCCGCTGACGCCCGGCTCTCTGACGCTCGCAGCGAGGAGTCCGAGTCGGTCTCGGAGCTCAAGAACGTCGCCGGCACGCAGGTCCTGCCGCACGACTCGCTCGCCAACGGCGCCGACAGCATCAAGCAGTCGATCACCAACTACACCGACGCCCGCAAGTCTGACATCGACAACGAGCGCCTCCCGCCCGACCTCATCGACCCCGAGGACTTTGCGGCCGTCGCCGCCGCCGCCTCGTCCGGCGACGAGGGCGCCGAGGACGTGTTCGGCGCTGGGCTCGCATCGCCCGCAGGCGGCTCGACGGCGCCTACCTCGCCCGACGTCGGCGTCGCCGAGTCGCCCGATCTCATGGCCAAGGACTCGCCCGGCCTCGTCGACACGCCGACGAGCGAGAAGGACCTCGCCATGGGCTCGCCCAGCTCGCCGTCGTCGCCCGTCCCCGGCTCGCCCGGCGCCGAGGGCTCGCCGTTCAAGCGCCACCACCACCGCCGGCAGTCGTCGCTCGGCACGACGCGCACGTCGCCGTCGACGAGGCGGCGCAGCCTCGAGAACACGATCAGCATGATCCGCGAGGCCATGAGCAAGAACGACTCGTCGATGGAGGAGCTCGCCGAAAAGGTGGCCGGCAACGAGAGCCCTGGGTCGCCGTCGAGGAGCAGGCGCAACTCGCTCATGCGCTCGCCGCCGGCGAGCCCGAGCCCGGCCCGCTCGTGAGCGCGCTCGACCCCCTCCACCCCTCTTCCTCTTCGTATGCCAGCATCCCTTCCCCGCCTCTCTCTATTTCTCGCTCGCTCCGTTACCCCCCCACCTCGCACGCCTGCAGCCCTCTGTATCACCCCTCGCGTTTGCCGCCCTCTTTCTCTCCGTCCTCGGCCGTTTTTCCCCTTTTGCCACCCTCTCGCGCGCGCATCTCATGATGAGGACCTTGGTCTGTAATGTAGACGATGGGCCACCGACTGTGCGTGCGAGTCTGTGCTGTCGAGAGAGCGCTTGACTGGCTCGCGGGTGCACGGCAAAACGCTCGCCCGCTCGGGCCGGGATGAGGTCCGGGCGTCCCCGCTCTACGAGTCCACTCTCTCCCGCTGCATCCAGGCGGCAAAAGGTGGTCGCAGTCCAAGGTCGAGCTCCCCGCTTCTGCTGTTCTACGGAAAAGCCTCGAGCCGCGAGCGCTCCCCCTCGCCAAGTCGCAACGCTCGGCGGGCGTACATGGTCGCCGAGCACACGCTGTGACTGCTCTCGGGCCCTTGAATGAGCTGCACAGAACGCAGACCCCGCCTTCTGCAATGCCCAATACTGTACTTCCGAAGCGTCAGAACGTTGCGCGGGCGAGAGAGCGCCGTCGGGAGGTCGAATGGAGGTTCGAGGAGGAGAAGGAGGGCTCGACGCACAGAACCGGACGGCGATGGCCTGGCCAAAGGTGTGGACGAACGCCATGCACAACGAGCGCAGGCCGAAGAGGAACGAGAGGATCGGGATCATTTTGCCCGGCCTGATCCACCTGCGAGGAGGACGAGGTCGAGAGGGTCAGTGCGCTCGGCGTTCGCTGCCTTCTTCTCCCTCTGGCTCGCTACCCGGCCTGAGCATTCTCATCGTGCCTTGCGAGCTGCAGACTCGAGGCTGCATCGCTGAGGGAGCGAGCGAGCCGTTGCTCTCCGTCTGGACGTCCGCCAGACGTCCGGATGAGCGTGATCGGGCCCGTCGCAGCGTGGGCGAGAGCGTTTCGGTCAGGATGAACTCTCGTGCGTAGCTTGATTGCGACCGCTGCGGCTCGGGCGGGCGTCAATGGGCGCGTGCATCGTGCACCGGGCAAAGCGAGGACCGGATGAGGGGAACGGCCCGGACGGCGAGGCACACGCGCACGCTCGCTTCCATCGTCGGACAATCCGCACGAGTTTCAGCGGCGTCGCACGTAGCGGCACGTCCCCGCGAGGAGGTGAGCGAGAGGTGCCAGTTTGAGGGAGCGGTCGAGCACGCTCGGACCTCTCCGCGCTGCGACGCTCTTCCTCACAAACGGCCTCTTTGGCGCACGCTCCATCGAGCGGGAGCGGGAGCGAACGGCAGGCGTTCAGCCGGGCCAAGCGTGTGGGCGCAGGTCGAGACTCGAGTGCCTGTCCTCGATCGCATTTCCGCCTCTGCGACCGGAGGAAACCTTGTCCGGTTGTTCGTCGCCCCCGCGCTGCGCCCTCCTGCTTCGTTCTGTGGAGACCCATGGGCTCTCTCCTTCCTCTTCGTTCTTCGACACGCTCAGCTCGCTCTCGACGCTCGAGCCTCCCGCCGGCGCACGGCCCCTCGCTCTCGTTGACCTTCTCAAACCGACCCTTCGACTCCCCCACACCCGCCACGATGGACCGCCAGTTCTCCTCGTCCGACATGGAGAAGGCCTCGGTGCACAACAGTGCGTCCTTCATCGCGCAGGCCGACTTTGCGACCGCAGCGGCTGACTCTGTGAAGAGCTCGCAGTCGAGGAAGTCGCCCTTCATGGTCACGCCGCGACCGACATCAAGGACGGGCGCGCTCTCTTCGCCGTCGACGAGGCTGCAGAGCGCGCTCTTCGCCGCAAGATCGACATCAGGATCCTGCCGACCGTCGCCCTGCTGTACCTGTGCGTCGAGCTCCTTCCTTCGCTCTGCGGATGCTGCCTGCTCTCGCAGACCCTGACTGACTCGAGCTCTTCCTCCCAGGTTCTGCTTCATCGATCGGTGAGTCTTCGAGACGGGTCGAGACTGCTCGAGCGGAGGAGGAACGCCGCGGGATTGGACCCTCCTCGCCTCGCACCGCACTTCTCCTGACGCTCTCCCTCGAGCTCGCAGCGCAAACATCGGCAATGCGCGCCTCGCCGGTACGTGATCGTCGTGACGACTCTCCTCGAGCAATCGCTGACGGACGCGCCACCTCACAGGCCTCGAGAAGGACCTCAAGCTCAAGGTCCGCTTCCTCTTCGAGGATCCGCTCTTTATGCCGTAGCTGACGAGCACCTTTACTTCTCGCAGGGCTACGACTACAACATTCTTTTGACTGCTGTACGTCGTCCATCCCAAGCCCTCTCAGCATCGTCGCCGTCGAATGACCCGAACCTCCTCGCAGTTCTACGGTTCGTCGTCTACCGCTTCAGCTCGTCGAGCTCTGCTCATCTCTCTTCGTCCACAGTCGCATACGTCGTCTTCGAGTTCCCTGCGCAAGTCGTCAACAAGTGCGTCGTCGTGCTCGAATGCACAATGACCCCGCTGACCTCGTCCTCCTCGCAGGTGGATCGGACCGGGCAAGATGATCCCGATCCTCTCGTTCATGTTCGGCCTGTGCTCGTTGTGCATGGCGTTCGTCCACACCTTTGGCCAGGCCATTGCCGTCCGCTTCCGTGCGTCCAGACCTCCTTCTCCTCCTCGAACCTCCTCCTCGACCTCCCGACGGCGCTCTCTCGCCCGCGCAACGTTCTGACGCTTCGGAAGTACAGTATTGGGCATTGCAGAAGGCGGGGTCTTCCCTGGTATTGCGTTCTTCCTGTCGCGCTTCTGTGCGTAGGCGATTCTCTCCGTCGTCGTCTCGACTTGGGAAGGTCGGCTTACTTCCCTTCCTCCTCCTCCCTCCCCCCACCTGCGTCCTTCGCTCTCCCTCCTCCACTCCGCTGCTCCCTACTCCTAATTGTGCAGACCGCAAGGACGAGCTCGGCTTCCGCCTCGCCTGCTACATCGTCTGCGCCCCTCTCGCCGGCGCCGTCGGCGGCCTTCTCGCCAGCGCCATTCTCAAGATCGACTCTATTGGACCGTACCGCACATGGCGCAATATCTTCCTCGTAGAGGGCATTATCACGATGGGGCTCGCCATCATCTCGTGGTTCGTCCTTCCCGACCGTCCCGAGGTCTGCAAGTGGCTCACGCCCGAGGAGCGCCGTGCGTGTTCTTTCTCTCCTTCGACCCCTTCTCCCACTCCATGAGAGCTCGCTGTGCTCCTCTCGTGCCGCTTGGACGAGCCTCGGCACCCCTTGAACCCCTTCCTCCCGCTTCGGCTGACGTTCTCCTCCTCCGCAGTGCTCGCCGAGGCCCGCATCAAGTCTGAGAATGTCGGCCAGACTGAGGTCGTCGACTCGCTGCAGACCAAGACGCTCCTCGCCGGCGTCTTCAACGCTACGACCCTGAGTGCGTCCTGCGAGCCGAGCGCTCAGGCCCCTTCGCTGACTTCTCGACGCTCTCGCAGTCTCGTCGACCATTTTCTTCTTCGACAACATCGTCGTGCAGGGCGTTGGCTTCTTGTGCGTGCTCCCTCGAGCTTCTCTGCGTCGTCGCAGCCGCTGACGTCGCCTCCCCCGCCCGCAGCCTCGTCCGTCTTCTCCTTCTCCTTCTCCTCGAGCTCGCTCGTTCCCCTCTGACTCTCTCGCCCCCCTGCAGCCTACCATCATTCGCACTATCTACCCGGGCTTGACGACGGTGCAGCAGCAGCTGCGCACGGTCCCGCCCTACGTCGTCGGCGCCTTCACGACCCTCCTCACCGGCTACCTCTCGTTCAAGACGAAGAAGCGCGGCCTCTACATGGTCCTCTCGGCGCCCTTCATGGTCCTGGGCTACGCGATGTACCTGGCTACGCAGGACCCGCACGTTCGGTACACCGCCGTGCGTCCTCTCCTCCTCGCCCTCCCTCCTTTCCCTCTCGAGCCTTGCCCGTTGCTGACTCGGCTCTCGATCCTGCAGGCCTTCATGGTCGCGATCGGCGCCTTCTCCTTCGGTGCGCTCTGCACGGCATGGGCCGCCGCCAACGTCACGTCCGACACGGCTCGCGCCGGCGCGCTCGGCACGGTCGTCTTCTTCGGCAACTGCGGCGGGCTCGTCTCGACGTGGACCTTCCTTCGTGCGTCGCACATGCTCTCGTCCTTTCTCTAGAGCGACGGCGAGCACGACGGTGTCCGACCGGCAGCAGCAGCTCGGGTGCGAGGAGTGCACGGACCGCGCTGACCCTTCTCCTCTCTCCTCGCTCGCAGCGAACGCCGCGCCGCGCTACGTCCCCGGCAACGCGTTTAACCTGTGCGGCTCGTCCGTCATGCTCATCCTCGCCGCCGGCCTGTGGGCCTGGCAGGTGCGCGAGAACCGCGCCAAGGCGAACGGGCGCGACGACTGGCGCATCGAGGGCAAGACGCAGGCCGAGATCGAGGCGCTCGGGCAGAAGCTTCCGGGCTTCCGCTACTCGTACTGAAGCAGGCCTGCGAGCGGCGTCGTCTTCGTCTCTGGGAAAGGTGCGCTCTCGAGCACGCCGCGCGAGCTTGTTCCCCGGTTTCTGTAGTTCTACCTCTCGTCTCTCGCGCCTCGAAGCGCTGTTATTGCCAGTCCTAGCTATCTCTCCTCGTTCGCGCAAGACAGAGCGATGCCGCAGAGGGAGACGGCGGAGAGGGAAGCGAGCGGTCCGAGCGAGGGTCGAGGCGGCCGACTCGCTGCGCTCCCCTTTCGCCCGCCTGCTTTCTCGCCTGCACTTCATCCGCAGCGAACCTGTGTACATCGAGCCACTTTCTCGCAGGCAAGCCGAGCAGCAAGCACGGAGCATCGGCGGACATTTCGAGCTGGACCAGCGCAACGATGAGCTCATCTGCGACTCCGCGCAGACGCGGAGAAAGGGGCGCCGAGCGAAAAGGCCGAGCTGCTTGCGCAGGGCGCGGCAGCGCGTTTCGGCCTGGCCGACTCGCGGGCGCAAAAGTCGTAACGCTCGCGGTTCGATCGACGAGGACAAGCCCTTCGCCGAGCAGGACGGGCCCGTCGCAGCAAGGCGCTTGCGCTCGACCTCATCAGCTCGCGCTCCTCTGGACCACCTCCTCCACTCGCCACCAGAGCTCGCATGCGGCTGTCTGCAGGGCTGCACGCCCTCGTCCTGCTCACCCTCGCCAGCCAAGCCCAGGCCAGGCGCCGCTTCTGTGCGCACCCTCCTCCCTCGCCCCCCCCCCTCCGCGCCGAGGCCGAGACGCTGACCTCGCTCCCCCCCTCGACGCGCGCAGATGCCAGGGCCGTGAGCTACTGCTCTGATGCTCGAGCCATCGAGGTCGAGCAGTTCCTCCTCCAGTACTTCCCCGACGAGACGCTGTTCGGCTCGGGAGCTGGCACCATCTCGTTCGACATCTCGTGCGTCCTCGTCTCCCCTCGCTCAGCAGTCTCTTGCCAGCAGCACAATGAGCTGACACTGCTCCTTGTGTGTCGGCAGAGCCGCTTCTGTCGACCCGAACCTGAGTGAGTCGCCGTTCCCCTCTCCAGGCTCGAGGAGGGTGAGGGGTCGGTGAGGCGGTGCACTCGGCCTCGCGGCAGAGCGGTGCGATCGTGCGACGGCTGCACGCCGCTGTGTGCGGCAGCGAGGGCAGGTTCGCGCAAGTGCACGATCCAGGGCGGGCGAGCGGCGAGCGGGGGCGGCACCCCTCAGCCTGCGCGGCCTCATCGACGAAGACCAAGCTGACCTCGACCTTCGCCCGCCCTGCAGACGCCAAGCTCGAATTTAGCCTCAACGCGTACGGTATCGACGCCGTCAACACGACCATCGACCTGTGCTCGCTCCTCGGCGGCATCCTCTGCCCGCTCCCGACCTACGACTTTGTGGGTTCGGCGACCCTGCCTCTTCCCGCCGAGGTGGGCGACTCGATCGACATCCCCGGCATCGGTTACTGGATCCCAGACCTCGAGGCGACGGCGACAGGTGCGTCCTCCCGCTGCGCGACTACCGTCACCGGCACAGCGCGAGCTGACGGACCTCGTCTTTCTTGAACCTGCAGTACGGCTTCTACGCGTCGAGGACAACAGCGAGGCGGCATGCCTGCGCGTCGAGCTCTCCAACGGCAAGACGGCGCGGTTCGCCTCGGTCAGCTGGGCGCTCGGCGGCGTCGCCATGTTCTGCGCCCTCCTCGCGGCCCTGTGGTTCCTCGTCGGCACGCTCGTCTGGCCTTCGACATCCCTCCTCGCCTCGTCGCCGCACGCCAACGCCATCTGGGCGTCCCTCGGTCGCCGCAAGGAGCGCCTCCTCCTCTTCATGTCGCTCGTCCAGTTTGTCGCGACGACCGGCCTCCTCTCGGTACAGTACCCGCGCATCTACGAGGCGTTCACGGCCAACTTTGCGTGGGGCTTGGGCCTCATCCGGATCAACCCGGTCATCCGTTCGATCGACCGCATGCGCAACTCGACCGGCGGCAACCTGACCCAGATCGCCGGCACGAGCACGCTCGTCGGCGGCACCGACGCGCTCAAGAGCATCTTTTCGCGCGACGCCATCACCCTCCCCTCTGCACCCGAGGTCGCCTCGGCCATCTTCGCCGAGCTGGCCAAGTCGATCTCGAGCACGCCGGCGTCGGCGCCGTCGTCCTCGCTCGGCGCGCGCGGCCTCTCGATCGCCTCGACCTTGGTCAGTCGCCAGCTCGGCGTCTCCTCCTCCTCGCCGTCGTCGTCGGTCGACGCCGACGCACCGACGTCCGAGGCGATCGTCGTGCCGGACGTGACCAACACGAGCACGATCGACTCGGTGCGGTACGGCCTCCCGCACTACCTCGTCAACCTCGACATCTCGCCGTTCGACGGCTTTATGATCACCTTCATCAGCTTCCTCTTCCTGTGCGCCATCGCCATCGCGCTTGCGCTCGTCGGCGGTGCGCTGTGGGCGCTCGTGCGCTGTGTCAAGGGCAGGAAGGCCGAGCGGCGCCGGCGTCGGCTCGGCCTGAGCGGCGAGGCGGGTCTCGGCGAGGCGGCGTATGGTGCAGACGGCGGGAAGTGGGGCGGGCTGCGCAGGAGGAAGAGCGGGCCGTTCATGACGGTCTTGCGCGCGAGCACGTTCCGACTGGTGCGTCGACTTTCCCTCCTCCTCACCCTCCCCTCCTCGGCGACGGGCCCGATGACTTGTCGCTCCTACACACGCAGCTCCTCGTCGCCTGGTACCCGCTCCTCCTGCTGTCGTTCTTCCAGTGGACGATCGGCTCGGCCGACGTGCGCTCGTCTCGCTCTCTCCGTCCCGCTCTCGCTCGGACCCCTAGCTGACCCTTGTGTTTGCGCTCGCAGTCCTGGGCGCCCATCGTCCTGTCCGTCTTCACGACGGTCTTCACGACGGCCGCCATCCTGTTCCTCGCCTTCCGCTTCTTCCTCCTCGCCCGCCGGTCCTTCCGCCCTTCGTACGGCTCGATCGAGGACCCGACGACGTTCGAGGCGCCGCCCATCCTCGCCTTCCCCTTCGGCCCGACGCCGTCGTCACCGCCTATCACGCCCAATCCCGACCCGAAGCGCGCTCTGCGCAAGGCCGAGCGGCGCGAGGTCGAGACGCACGAGCGAGGTCGGTTCCTCGCGAGCGGGCTCGCGCCGTACAGCCCGCTCTGGAACGCGTACAAGGTGCGCAGCCGGCGCGCGACGGCCAGGCGGCGCAACTGGTGGAAGGGGCGGGGCTGGTGGTTCGGCCTCGTCGAGCTCGTCGTCGCGCCGTTCGTCACGGCGCTCTTTGTCGGCTTCGCGCGCAGCTCGGGCTGGACGCAGACGGTCGCCGTCCTCGCCATCCAGGC
>Ga0308170_10001867_pt1 | contig 18920 bp, 21 predicted proteins | sample PhyBR2_2_FD_202136 | JGI IMG/M metagenome (GOLD analysis project Ga0308170, IMG submission 202136) | Phyllosphere microbial communities from UC Gill Tract Community Farm, Albany, California, United States - DLSLSB.R2 | ecosystem: Host-associated > Plants > Phyllosphere > Unclassified | place...
GCCGGCTGCTGCTGCCCGTCGTCGTAGTGTTGCCCGGCCTGCTCCTGGCTTCCGGCGCCGGGGTACCCGTGGCCTTCCTGCGCCGGAGGCGCGGACGGGCGCTGGCCGTAGGGGTCATTCCAGCCCGCTGGACGGGCCGGGCCCTGGCCCGGATACTGTTCCTGCCCCGGCTGGTGCTGCTGGTTCGGCTGATTGTAGTAGTCATGCTGCGTGTACGGGCCGTGTCCCGACGCTGCGTCGGAGCGGGACATCGGCAGCTGCTGCAGCAGGCGCCGGGCCTCGTGCGCTGCCTCGGGGGCCACGATGACGTCGTAGTTCGTCGCCACTACCTGGCTGGTGGAGGTGAAGTCCCGCTTGCCGCGCTGCATCGCGTAGGTGACGATGCCGAAGAGCATGAAGAAGGCCGCACCCATCAGCACTGACGTCATGATCGAAAAGTAGCCGGGCGAGGGCGCGAAGAAGGAAAGCATGACGCCGACGAAAAGGCCGAACCACATGCCGCTCAGTGCTCCCGAAAGGGCCACCCGGGGGTAGCTCAGGCGCCCGGTCACCCGCTCCACCATCTTCAGTTCGTTGCCCACGATGGACACCATCTGGACCGGGAACTGCTGGTCCGCCAGGTAGTCAACCGCCTTCTGGGCGTCGAGGTAGGAGGTGTAGGACCCTACGGTGTCACCGGTGGGTACGGCCCGGGCGTCATCGGGTCCGGTGGGGCCGCCGGTCTTGGGAGCACCAAAAATGTTGGACATACACCCATTCTTGCCCATCAAGATGGGTGGTGCCTGTAAATTCAGCTAAAAGAGAGCAGACTCGGTAGCCTGTAGTGGTGAGCACAACACCTACCCGTGTCTTCGTGGCACGCCTCCTGGGCCTGGACGTCTTCGACCCCTTGGGCGACCGCCTGGGCCGGCTGCGCGATGTTGTCGTGCTGTCCCGGGGCACCCAGGGAGCACCGCACGTGGTGGGTATCGTCGTGGAAGTCCCGGGGAAGAAACGCGTCTTCGTGCCCATGACGCGCATCACCTCCATCGACCAGACACAGGTGATCTGCACCGGCCTGGTCAACCTGCGCCGGTTTGAACAGCGCGGCGCGGAGACCCTTGTAGTGGCAGAAATGTTCGACCGCCGGGTCACGCTGCGGGACGGCAGCGGCGACGCCACCATCGAGGACATCGCGATGGACCAGCACAGGTCCCGCGACTGGTTCGTCAGCAAGCTCTTTGTCCGCCGCGGCCACTCGCTGTCCCCGCTCAGCCGGCTGCGCCGCAACGAGACCCTGATCATTGACTGGGCGGACGCCCAGCAGGGTCCGCGTACCGAGCCGCAGGCGGCCACCCAGTTCGTTGCCAACCACGAGGACCTGAAGCCTGCCGACTTCGCCGAGGCCCTCCAGGAGATGAGCGACAAACGCCGCTTCGAGGTGGCGAGCGAACTGCAGGACGAGCGGCTGGCAGACGTCCTCCAGGAACTGCCGGAGGACGACCAGGTGGAGATCCTCTCCGCACTGGATGTCCAGCGCGCCGCCGACGTCCTCGAAGAGATGGATCCTGACGACGCCGCCGACCTCCTGGGTGAACTCCCTTCCGCCCAGGCCGAGGAACTGCTCCAGCTGATGGAACCCGAAGGCGCCGAGGACGTCCGCCGCCTGCTCGAATACGACGAAGACACCGCGGGTGGCCTGATGACGCCCGTGCCCGTGATCCTTCCGCCGGAAGCCACCGTCGCCGAAGCCCTGGCCCACGTCCGGCGCGAGGAGCTCTCCCCCGCCCTGGCGTCGTCGATCTTTATTGCCCGGCCGCCGCTGGAAACGCCTACGGGCAGATTCCTGGGCGTGGTGCACATCCAGCAGTTGCTGCGTTTCCCGCCGTTCGAGGCCCTGGGAAACCTCGTGGACAAGAACCTTGAGCCGTTGTCAGACCAGGCCCACATCAGTGAGGTGGCCCGGACCCTGGCTACCTATAACCTGAACTCCCTCCCGGTGGTTAATGACGCCGGACGGCTTGTGGGGGCGGTGACTGTTGATGACGTATTGGATCACTTGTTGCCGGACGACTGGCGCGCCCATGATGGCGAAGCCCCGATAAGGAAGCTCGGTGGCCGCATTGGCTGATAACAGCGCTCCGAAGAACCCCATCCAGCGGAACCTGGCCAAAGCGGACACAAAAGGCAGTCTCGACACACCACTGAGCGGCCGGCAGCGGATCCTGCCGACGTTCCGTCCGGATCCCGACGCCTTCGGGCACGCCACCGAGGCCTTCGCCCGGTTCATGGGTACGCCGCAGTTCCTGGTGTACATGACCATCTTCTGCATCTTCTGGCTGGGCTGGAACACCTGGGCCCCCACGGAGTGGCAGTTCGACTCAAGGGACCTCGGCTTCACCCTGCTGACCCTGATGCTCTCGCTCCAGGCCTCCTATGCGGCGCCCCTGCTGCTGCTGGCCCAGAACCGGCAGGACGACCGTGACCGCGTGTCGCTGCAGCAGGACCGGCAGCGCGCTGAACGGAACCTCTCCGACACGGAATACCTCACCCGGGAACTGGCTTCCCTGCGGATCGCGCTGCGCGAGGTCGCAACCCGCGACTACGTCAGGGCAGAGCTGCGCTCCCTCCTTGAGGACATGCTGGAAGCCCAGGAGGAACTCAGGACGCACGACGACTCCGGCCCCGGGTCCCACGAGTCGCCGCGGGACAAGGTCAAGGACAAGCTGCGTGAGCAGCGGGACCGGCAACGCGGCCCGCGCACCCAGCAAATTCCCCGGGTCAAACCCGGCCATTCCGCCAATGAACGCTAGGCCGGCCCTGACCAGCCGTTCCTTCGCCGCACCAGCACGAAAGCCGAGGCCCCTGCCGTGAGCGCCCCCAAGGACCAGGCACCAGCCAACAACCCGCCGCTGCTCCAGGCCGTCACCACCGCCTTGGGAACGGTCATCGATCCTGAGCTCCGCCGCCCCATCACCGAGCTGGGCATGGTGGACTCCGTCCAGGTGTCCGAGGACGGCCGGGTCACCGTGGCAGTCCTGCTCACCATCGCGGGTTGCCCGCTGCGGGACACTATCACCGACGACGCCCGCAAGGCCCTGACAGCAGTCCCCGGCGTCACCGCCGTCGACGTGGACCTCAAAGTCATGGACCAGGCCCAGCGCGACGCCCTGAAGGAGAAGCTGCGCGGCCCAGGCGGCGCCCGCACCATCCCGTTCAACCAGCCCGAGTCGCTGACCAAGGTCTACGCGGTGGCCAGCGGCAAGGGCGGCGTGGGTAAATCCTCGGTCACCGTGAACCTGGCAACCGCCCTGGCCGCCCGCGGCCTGCGTGTAGGGATCGTGGACGCCGACGTCTATGGTTTCTCAGTGCCCGCACTGATGGGCATCACCCAGGCCCCCACGCAGGTGGATGACATGATCCTCCCCCCGGTTGCCTACGGGGTGAAGGTCATCTCCATCGGCATGTTTGTCACCGGCAACCAGCCGGTGGCCTGGCGGGGACCCATGCTGCACCGGGCGTTGGAACAGTTCCTCACCGACGTCTACTTCGGCGACCTGGACGCCCTGTTCCTGGACCTTCCTCCCGGGACCGGAGACATTGCCATTTCGGTGGCCCAACTGCTGCCCAAGGCCGAGATCCTGGTGGTCACCACGCCCCAGGCGGCGGCGGCGGATGTAGCCGAACGCGCCGGTGCGATCGCCACCCAGACGGGCCAGAAGATCGCCGGTGTCATTGAGAACATGTCGTACCTGGACATGCCCGACGGCGGCCGGATGGAATTGTTTGGAAGCGGCGGAGGGACAGTCCTCACCGGGCGGCTCAGCAGCACGCTGGGCGTGCCGGTGCCCTTGCTGGGCCAGATTCCGCTGGACATCCAGCTCCGCGAAGGCGGGGACGCGGGGGTTCCCATCGTGCTTGGCAAGCCCGATTCCGCGGCAGGGGTGGCGCTGGCGGATATCGCCGCGCAGCTTGCTGCCACACCGCGTGGCCTTGCCGGGATGAAGCTGGGCCTCCAGCCGCGCTGAGCCGGCGTCCTAGGTGGCTTCGGTATCGAACGGTGCGGTTTCGCCGGGAGCCAACCGCTGCACGATCCGTTCGGGCCGCTCGGGAGCCGAGCCGGCCACGGCCGCTGCACCGGAAACCGCAGCCACGGCGGCAGGCGCACCGGCGCTGACGGGCTTGGTGTCGTCGTCGAACAGTGCTTCCTTGATGATGCGGCGGGGATCGTACTGGCGGGGATCGTACTTCTTCCAGTCGACATCGTCGATGTCGATGCCGACTTCTTCCTTGATTTGCTCCCGGGCCCCGGAGGCCATCCGGCGGACTTCCTTGACCAGGTTTGCAAGCTTCTGGGTATATTCGGGCAGCCGTTGGGGGCCGATCACGAGAACACCGATGATCAGCAGAATAATGAATTCCGGGCCGTTGATACCAAACACTTTAGGAAGATTACCCTCTCCGGGCTGCCAGTGACGATTCCCGTCCGGCGGACAGGGAAACAGTCCCCATCACGGGGTGAACAGAGCCGCGATCTTGTTGATGCCACGCTCGAGCCGCGACTCCAGCGGTTCGGCGGACTCCCCTGCGGTCGGCTCGGGGACGGCCGCCGCGACGCCCTCGGCGGCGGCATCGGCGACGTGCTTGAGGATCGGCAGGGCGTCGTCGGCCTGCCCGGCGGGAAGGTCCGAACGGTAGGTGATAGTGAGGCCGGCCGTCCGGTAGGTTGCGGAGGACGGAGAGGTGGACCAGGCCTGGGTCGGGGCGGCATCCTGGCTGGCGGGGTGCTGTTCGATGACGGTGGCATGGTGGGGGCCATCGGTCAGGCGCAGCTCCACCGCAGGCTGCCCTTCCACCAGCATGGCCCGGGCGTCTTCGAGGTGGAATCCCATGGCCTGCAGTTCCGGGCAGGCCCAGCCTTCGGAACGCAGCGAAGCAAGTTGGGCCGGATCCAGCGGGCGGCCGTTCGCCGGGGTCTGCGAGGAGACGTGGGAGAACGCGGCTTCCGTTCCCGTTGGCTCGCCCGCCACGGGATCCCCGGCTGCGGTGAAGGCCCCCACAGCGAGCACACCGGCTGCTGCCATGGTCCCCCCTGCGGTGAATGCGAGCGCGCGCGCGGCCAGACGGCTTCCGCCCGGGCTCACGGGAGGCTCGGGCAGCGCCGCGAGTTCGTGGGTGCGTGCCAGCAGCCGCGCCGTCAGGTCTTGGCTGGCAGGCGGGACGGGCGCCTGGCGGAGGCGCTCAAGATACTGCTGTTCCCGGCGGACGGTGGCAGCACACTCCTGGCACGCCTCGAGGTGGCTGCCGGAGCGCTGGTGCTTGCCGCCGAAAGGAAACTGGGACCTCATGCGCCGTTCAGAGGATGCCCGCGATGCGCGGCATGGAGAGCTTGCGGCGGCCCTGCTGCGGGCGCGGGTCACGGTGTGCCAGCTTTTCCCGGAGCATGGTCCTGCCACGGTGGATACGGGAACGGACGGTGCCGAGTTTAACTCCCAGCGCCTCGGCCACTTCGTCGTAGGACAGGCCTTCGAGGTCGCACAGGACCACCGCGGCACGGAAGTCCGGCGGAAGTTCCTCCAGGGCCGCCTGGACATCGAGGTCCAGGTTGTTCAGCTCGAAGCTCTGCTCGGGGCCGGGCTCGCGTCCGGGCAGCCGGGACTCTGCGTCCTCTGCCAGGGCGTCGAACCGGATGCGCGTCTTCCGGCGCGCCTGGTCGAGGAACAGGTTGGTGGTGATGCGGTGCAGCCAGCCGTCGAGGGTGCCCGGCTTGAAGTTTTCCAGTGAACGGAAGACGCGGACGAACACCTCCTGGGTCAGGTCCTCGGCGTCGAACTTGTTCCCGGTCAGGCGGTAAGCCAGCCGGTAGACCTTCGCGGAGTGATTGGTGACCACTTCTTCCCAGGTGGGCCGGACCCACTCATCATCGGGATTGTTGACTGCAGGGACAGGTGCCACAACTGAAGATGACATCGTCCACTCCCCTCGTGGAATACTAACGCCCGGATACTGTTGACATCTCTGATTCGGCGCCGGTCACCTTTTGGATGAGCGGATACCAATCATGTCAAACTTGGCTGGGAAATTCCTGATGGCAGGGAAACTTCAGCCTTCGGCGCAACAGCTTCTTTCCCGGCCGGCAGGGCCGGACACAGTAGGCTAAAGGGGACATTCCCCCAACACGCCCAGAAAGCGATAATTCATGAGCGCCGACAAGTCCAGCAGCTGGTCCTATGCAGAAGATCTGCCCGCTGAGGATGAGGTCATGCTGCGGGCCCGGGAACGTTCATTCGAATTGGGCGTCAGCGCCATCAGCCCCGGCGTCGGCGCCGTCCTCACGGTCCTGGCCGCCGCGTCCAAGGCACAGACAGCCGTCGAGATCGGCACCGGCGCCGGCGTCTCGGGCGTCTGCCTCCTGCGGGGCCTTGGCCCGCAGGCTGTCCTGACCACCATTGATGTGGACGTCGAACACCTGCGCGCGGCCCGTGAAGCGTTCACCGAGTCCGGCAGTCCGGCCAATCGAACGCGCACCATCTCCGGCCGTGCCGGCGATGTCCTTCCGCGCCTCACCGATGGCGCTTACGACCTCGTGTTCATCGACGCTGACAAGCCCGGACTGCCCGGGTACGTGGAGCAGGCCATCCGCCTCCTCAAGAGGTCCGGGCTGCTGATCATCAACGACGCCCTGGACAAGGACAAGGTGGCCAACCCGGCCGGCCGCGAGGCCACCACCGTGGTGCTGCGCCAGGTAGGCAGGGCCATCCGCGACGACGACCGGCTGGCGTCAGCGATGCTTCCCACCGGCGACGGCCTCCTGGTGGCAGTCAAGAAGTAGGCCGGAAACAGGACAGGGCCCGTGGCACCAGGCCACGGACCCTGTCCGGCACGACTACTCGGTAACGCCTACCAGGCATTCCTTGAGGTTGGCTGCTTCGGCAGCGTTCAGTTCGACCACGAGGCGCCCGCCGCCTTCGAGCGGGACGCGCATGATCAGGCTGCGGCCCTCCTTGGTGACTTCCATTGGGCCGTCGCCGGTGCGTGGTTTCATAGCCGCCATGAGGAATTCCCCTCCATTTTGTTCCAGGACTAATCAGCCCGGGCGGGCTGTGTCCGCATGTCGATCAGGCCGCTGTGGCGAGGTGGAGTTCCACCGCCGAGGCTGCACGTTTTCTGGATGCTTGTGTCCTTGCTTACTTATTATTATCGCGGAATTACCCGCACGTAGCTAATCGATGGACATTTCCGGTCAACGGGCATTTACGGCCTGACCTGCACGGAAGCCTCTTTTGTCAGGGCGGATAATCGCCGCCCCCGGGCAGCTGGGCCCATGCCCAAAGCCACACGATCCAGACGATCTGCAGCAGCAGGAACATGGCCACCACGGTTCCGCGGTACGCCCTGGACCGGGACAGGAAGACGGCTCCCAGGGCCAGCGGAAACAGTGGCAGCAGCATTCTGAAGGTGCTGGTTTGCGGGTGGAGGAACATCAGCAGGTATCCCATATAGCAGGCACACCACAGCCGGAGTTCCGCACCGAGCCGCACCACCGGGGGAAGGAACAGCATCGCGCCGAACAGTGCCACGAAGACCAGCGGCGCCAGCAGCCCCAGGACGGGGCCGAAAAGTTCGACGCCGGTATCGAACCAGGGCTTGAACGGCACCAGGTCCTGCCCCCGCCACACGGTTTCGGTCTTGGTGTAGGCCTGCGGGTCACCCGTGGCGGCCCACGCCGCCGCGGGCCAGATCAGGGCGGATACACCTGCGACGGCGGTGAGTCCGGTCAGTGCTGCAAAGTCGCGCACCGAGTGGGAGTCTTCATCCGTACCGGGCACGGCGCCGCGGCGGCCGCCGCGGATGTGGGTCACCGCCCGGACCACCAGCAGCAGACCCACCATGGCCGCGAAAGGAACCCCGACCGGCCGGGAAAGGCACAGCAGGAATACCACGGGCATGGCCCACAGGTATTGCCGGCGCAGCACCAGCAGCAGGGCCCATGCGAGCAGCAGGAGGGACAAGGGTTCGGCGTACGGCACCTGCAGCACTGCTGAAACGGGGAAGGTCGAGAAGAACGCGACACCCCACATTGCCTGGCTGTGGCCGGCTTTCTGCCGAAAGAGCAGGTAGGCCAGCAGTGCGGCTCCCCAGCCGGCCAGCATGGCGATCAGGGTCAGGGAGGCAGCGGAATTCATTCCGGTGAGGCGGCTGAGCCCCCCGGCCAGGGCAGGAAAGAGCGGGTAGAAGGCCCAGGTGTTTTCCTGGACGTTTCCGGCGGTGTCGGTGGGAAGCACGGAGGGGTAGCCGTTGGAGATGACTTGGGCGTACCAGCGGGCATCCCAGATGTTGATGAAGTTCCAGTAGTCCGGCTTCGGCGGGAACCAGGGGTTGACGCCCTGGTGCAGCGCGGCCGCCATGAAGATACAGGCTGAAACCACTCGGCTGGCGGCGTACAGGACAGTGGCCTGGATCCACCATGGCCAGGCGCGGACGGCGGAGGCAGCCCGGTGGACGGCGTCGTTGGCAGAGGCCAGCGGGCTGCGGCGGTCCACCGTGCTCACAGGCCGCCCGTTCCCGGCACGGCGGTGCCGCGGGCCTCTGAGGCCGCGGCGCCGGCGGTGCCCGGGTCAGCCCGTTCCGGGTCTGCGGGGGCGGCCGGCCCGGCGTCGGAACCCTGTTCCGTCTTGCCGTGTTCGATCGCTGCCAGCCGGCTGCGGAGCTCCGCCACGTCCCTGTCCCTGGCGGCGAGCTGGTCCCGCAGGTCCTCCAGGACCTGGTCAACTTGGTCCATCCGGTAGCCGCGCAGGCCCAGCGAGAACCGCAGCTGATTCACATCCTCCGGTCCGGCGTGTTCGGGCAACAGCACGGGCGGGAGGTTTGCGGGCGGGTCCTCAAGGCCGCCGGCCAGCAGGGAAGGCAGCCCGGCGCCGCGGGAGCGCCGGCCCAGGCCGACCCACAGGACCGCTGCCACCAGGACGACGGCGAGGAATACCAGAAAGAAACTCACAGTCCCATCGTGCCAGATCCATCGTGCCGGGCCGGTGGCCCACGGCACGGATCCGGGCCCGTCCGGGCCCCGCGCTTACTCCGGGCGCTGCTCACCGTTCAGCGACGGAGTCACGGCGACATGAAGCACGCGGTCCACCGCTTCGGCGGGGTCGTCGACGAGCTGGATCAGGTCCAGGTCCTTCTCCGAGACCATTCCTTCGGCCACCAGGGTGCTCCGGATCCATTCGATCATCGGTCCCCAAAATTCGACGCCGAGGAGCACGATCGGGAATGACGTCACCTTCCGCGTCTGGACCAGGACCATGGCCTCGAACAGCTCGTCCAGGGTGCCCAGGCCGCCCGGCAGCACGATGAAACCCTGCGCGTACTTGACGAACATGGTCTTGCGGGCGAAGAAATAACGGAAGTTGATGCCCAGGTCCACCCACTGGTTCAGGCCCTGTTCGAAGGGCAGTTCGATGCCCAGGCCCACGGACACGCCGTTGCCTTCCACCGTTCCGCGGTTGGCCGCCTCCATGGACCCGGGTCCGCCGCCGGTAATGACTGCAACGCCGGCCTCGGCGAGCTTGCGCCCCACCTCCACGCCCATTTCGTAGTACTTGCTGCCGGGTTTTGTCCGGGCCGAACCAAAAACGCTGACGGCCTTCCCGATGTCTGCCAGGGCACCAAATCCTTCGACGAATTCACTTTGGATCCGCAGGACCCGCCAGGGGTCGGTATGGACGAATTGGCCGGGGCCTTTGGTGTCGAGCAGATGCTGGTCGGACATTTCCACGGCGGCTTGCTTGCGGCGCAGCTCCAAGGGCCCTTTGCGGCGTGGCTGGGACATCTTGGCCGGATCAGCGTTGGTACTCATTCCCCTAGGCTAACCTCCAACTCCAGGTATCTCTTGAATCACGATCGGCGCCAACTTGGGGTGATTGGCGTCATAACCCACCGTTGTTCGCTAGATTCGTTCCTATGACTACTCATGTGCCCGGCGATGCTCTCGTCACCCTGAACGCCGTTAATAAGCATTACGGCCAGCTGCACGTTCTGAAGGACATCAACCTCCAGGTCCGCAAGGGCGAGGTTGTTGTGGTCATCGGACCTTCGGGCTCCGGTAAGTCCACCCTCTGCCGGGCGATCAACCGCCTGGAGACCATTGAGGGCGGAACCATCAGCATCGACGGGAAGGTCCTGCCGGAAGAAGGCAAGGAGCTGGCCAAGCTCCGCGCCGACGTCGGAATGGTTTTCCAGTCCTTCAACCTGTTCGCCCACAAGACCATCCTTGAAAACGTCACGCTTGGACCCATCAAGGTCAAGGGCGTGTCCAAGGCGGCGGCTGAAAAGGAAGCAATGGCCCTCCTGGAGCGCGTCGGCGTCGGCCAGCAGGCGCCCAAGCTTCCCGCCCAGCTCTCCGGCGGCCAGCAGCAGCGCGTCGCAATTGCCCGTGCCTTGGCAATGAAGCCAAAGGTGATGCTGTTCGACGAGCCCACCTCCGCGCTCGACCCTGAGATGATCAACGAGGTGCTGGACGTCATGGTCCAGCTGGCCAAGGAAGGCATGACCATGATCGTGGTTACCCACGAGATGGGCTTCGCCCGCAAGGCTGCCGACCGCGTGGTCTTCATGGCCGACGGCCAGATCGTCGAAGACGAGTCGCCGGAGGAATTCTTCACCAACCCCAAGAGCGACCGCGCCAAGGACTTCCTGTCCAAGCTCCTCACCCACTAAGCACACCGCACCCCTCCGGCCGCCGCGGGCGGCCGGCCAATGAAAGGTATTTGATGAAGAACCTCTTTACCCGAAAGAAGCCACTGCTCGTCGCGGCGACCGCGGCGTTGGCTCTTTCCCTCAGCGCTTGTGGTGGTTCCGGAAGCGGCGGCACGGCTTCCTCCGGCACGGACGAGGCCCCGTACAAGGTTGCCGACAACGTCACCCTCACGGGCAGCCCCACCTACGACGCGATCAAGTCCAGCGGCAAGATCCGCATCGGCGTCAAGCAGGATCAGCCCGGCCTCGGCTTCAAGGACGCAGCCACCGGTGAATACACCGGCTTCGACATCGAAATCGCGAAGTGGATGGCAGCGTCCCTGGGCGTCAGCAAGGACAAGATCGAGTTCAAGCCGATCCCGTCCGCCAACCGCGAGTCCGCCATCACCAACGGTGACATCGACTACTACGTGGGCACCTACTCCATCACGGACAAGCGCAAGCAGCTGATCGATTTCGCCGGACCCTACTTCGTCACCGGGCAGGGCCTGCTGGTGAAGAAGGACAACTCCAGCATCAACAGCGAGAAGGACCTTTCGGGGAAGAACGTCTGCTCGGCCACGGGGTCCACCCCGATCCAGAACATCAAGGCAAACTTCCCGGACACCAAGACCACTGAGTTCGATACCTACTCGCAGTGCGTCGAGGCGCTCAAGAGCGGCCAGGTCGACGCGGTCACCACGGACCAGGCCATCCTGCTCGGCTACGCCGCCCAGGAACCGGACAGCCTGAAGGTTGTCGGCCAGCCGTTCACCACCGAAAAGTACGGCGTCGGCCTGAAGAAGGGCGACACCGCGCTGCGTCAGTTCATGAACAAGACGTTCACCGACGGTAACTCTGTGTGGCAGAAGATCTACGACCAGACGCTGGGCCAGTCGGGCACGAAGGTCGAACAGCCCAAGGTAGAGAACTACTAAACCAAAGTTGAGGGGGCGGCCATGCAGCCGCCCCCTCTTCAACTGTCGAAAGCGACGATTCTGTGAATACGCTGCTGAACAATTCGGATCTCTTCATTACGGGCTTCCGGAACACGCTCATACTTTTCTTCTTCTCGGCGATTTTCGCCCTGGTCCTCGGCACCGTCGTTGCGGCACTCCGGGTCTCCCCCGTCCCGGCCATGCGCGCCACGGCAACGCTCTATGTCAACATAGTGCGCAACACCCCGCTGACGCTGGTTCTGTTCTTCTTTGCCCTCGGGTACCCGAAGCTGGGCCTGGTGCCGATCGACTTCACCACGGCCGCCATCATTGGCCTGAGCCTGTACACCGCCACCTACGTGGCCGAAGCGGTCCGCTCCGGCATCAACACGGTGCCGGTAGGCCAGGCCGAGGCTGCCCGGGCCATCGGCCTGCCGTTCACCCAGACACTGACCCTCGTGATCCTGCCGCAGGCTTTCCGCGCTGTCATCCCGCCGATGTTCAGCGTGTTCATAGCCCTGCTCAAGAACACCACCGTCGCCGCCGGTTTCTCCGTCTTTGAAGCCGGCGCCATCCGCGCAAACCTCTCCGAGCGTGGTGAGCCCGCGCTGACGGGTCTGCTCTGGGTCGCCCTGGTGTTCATCATCCTTGTCTTCATCCTTTCCGCGCTGCAGCGAAAGCTTGAACAAAAGTGGAAGGTTTCACGATGAGTTCAATTCTTTTTGACGCCCCAGGCCCCAAGGCACGGTCCCGGTACCGGATTCTTGGTGTCGTCACCGCCCTGGTGATCCTGCTGATCGTCGGATTCGTCGTCCTGCGCTTCGCCCAAAGCGGCCAGTTCGAGGCGAAGAAGTGGCAGTTGTTCACCTTCCCGCTGGTGCAGCAGACCATCGCCCAGTCGGTCGGTGCCACTCTCTCCGCTTTCGCCACCGCAGCGGTACTGAGCCTGGTCCTGGGCGTACTTCTGGCCTTCGGCCGGTTGTCCGACCGTCGCTGGATCAGCGCTCCCTGCTACGGCTTCACGGAACTGTTCCGCGCCGTTCCGCTGCTGATCCTCATGATGATCTTCTACTACGGCCTGCCCACTGTCGGAGTCCAGGGGATCACGCCCTTCACCGCGGTGGTCGCCGGGCTGGTGCTGTACAACGGATCGGTCCTGGCCGAGGTGTTCCGCGCCGGCATCGAGTCGCTGCCGCGCGGCCAGAGCGAGGCCGGCTACGCGATCGGCCTGCCCAAGAGCAAGGTCATGACCAGCATCCTGCTGCCCCAGGCTGTTCGGTCAATGCTGCCGGTCATCATTTCCCAGCTGGTGGTCATCCTGAAGGACACCGCCCTGGGGTTCATCGTGACCTACAACGAGATCCTCTTCCAGGCGAAGTACTTTGGCAGCCAGATCCAGTACGGGTCCCCGATCATCCCGGCAGCCATCGTGGCCGCCGTGCTGTACGTGGGGATGTGCCTGATCCTGGCGGCTTTCGCCAAGTGGCTGGAGCGCAGGCTTTCCCGCAAGCCCGGCGCAGCGGTCACACCGGCCGCTGCTGTTCCTGCCGAGGTGTAGCAACCCGGCAGCGCCGCCGACACGAAGGGCCCGGAACCGTCAGGTTCCGGGCCCTTCGTGCGTTTCGTGTCCCTGTCAGGCGCCTACTGGGCAGCAGTGCAGATTAGCCGGCGAGCCACTCCTCCAGGGCGCGGAGGCAGGTACGGATCGCGTCGGCCGAGACGTGTTCGTTGTCCTTGTGTGCCAGCAACGGATCGCCAGGGCCGAAGTTCACCGCAGGGATCCCCAGCTCGCTGAAACGCGCGACGTCGGTCCAGCCGTATTTTGGCTTGGGCTCCGCACCCACGGCGGCAACAAAGGAGGCGGCGGCCGGGTGCTGAAGGCCGGGCCTGGCACCGGCGGCGGCATCGGTGCGGACCACGTCGAAGCCGGCCAGCAACTCCCGGACGTGGGCCTCCGCCTGGTCCGGGGACTTGTCCGGGGCGAACCGGTAGTTGATCTCCACCACGCAGCGGTCGGGGATGACGTTGCCGGCAGTCCCGCCATTGATCTTGACCGCATTAAGGCTTTCGCGGTAATCGAGTCCGTCAACATTGACGGTACGTGGCTCATAGGCGGCAAGGCGGGCAAGGATGGGCGCCGCTGCGTGAATGGCGTTGCTGCCCATCCATGCGCGGGCCGAGTGGGCAGCTTCACCCACCGTGGTGGCTTCGAACCGGCTGGTTCCATTGCAGCCGCCTTCCACCGTGCCGTCCGTTGGCTCCAGCAGGATCGCGAAGTTGCCTTGCAACAGGTCGCCGTGGTTCCGGACCAGGCGTCCCAGCCCGCTCTTTACGGCTTCCACTTCTTCGTGGTCATAGAACACGAAGGTGACATCCCGCTTGGGCTGCCTGCCGCCGTCGAACAAGCTCGCCGCGAGGGCCAGCTGGACCGCCACGCCGCCCTTCATGTCGGTGGCTCCACGGCCGTAGAGGACGCCCTCGCCCGGAACTCCGGAGTCCCACGTGGAGGGCACCGTGCCGCGGGAGCCTTCAGTGAGGGGCAGCGGGACGGTGTCCAGGTGGCCGGCCAGGATTACGCGCTCGCCCAGGCCGAGTTCGGTGCGGGCGATAATGGCGTCGCCATCGCGGACCACCCTCAACTGGGGGATCTCCGCCAGGGCGGCCTCCACGGCGTCCGCGAGCTGCTTCTCGTTGCCGGACACGCTGTTGATGTCCATCACTGCTGCGGTCAGCAGCGCCACGTCCTGGTGCAGGTCAAGGATGGACAGGGACGAATCGGGGGCGGTTTCAGCAGTCACGAAGCCAGTCTAGTTCGAACCGCCTGCCCGCCCCTCGATAGACTGGAGCACATGACTGAGACTGCTTCCTCTGCCGTGCCCGAGACCCTCACCCCTGACACCGATGACCGTTCCGCCCATGGCTTTGGCGTTGCCACCATCGCCACGGGCGATGCAAGCGTCCTGGACGTCTGGTTCCCGGCACCGGCGCTTGGTGTCGCCGCCGAGAACCTCCGTTCGGTGGAGCACGCAGACGAAGTCCTGACCCGCATTGCCGAGAACGGCGCAGACGAGGACCGCGGTACCGAACAGAAGGTGGTCTTCGTCCAGATCAACCTCGATGAAGCCCCCGCCGACACCGCTGACGCCTACCTGCGCCTGCACCTCCTCTCGCACCGGCTCGTCAAGCCCAACACCATCAACCTTGACGGCATCTTCGGCAAGCTCCCCAACGTGGTGTGGACCAACTTCGGCCCCGCCGCCGTCGAAGGCTTCGAACTGACCCGTGCCAAGCTGCGGCGCCGCGGTGCCGTCACGGTCTACGGCATCGACAAGTTCCCCCGCATGGTGGACTACGTGGTGCCCACCGGGGTGCGGATTGCCGACGCCGACAGGGTCCGCCTTGGCGCGCACCTGGCCGCCGGCACCACCGTCATGCACGAGGGCTTCGTCAATTTCAACGCCGGAACCCTGGGGACCTCCATGGTGGAGGGCCGCATTTCGGCCGGCGTCGTCGCCGGCGACGGCAGCGATGTTGGCGGCGGAGCGTCCATCATGGGCACTTTGTCCGGAGGCGGCAAGGAGAAGATCACCATTGGTGAGCGTGTACTGCTCGGTGCCAACTCCGGCGTGGGTATCAGCATCGGTGACGACTCCGTCGTCGAAGCCGGCCTCTACGTCACGGCGGGCACCCGCGTACGCATCCCCGGCCCCAAGGACGAGGTCGGCGAAGATACCACCAAGATCGTCAAGGCCGCCGAGCTCTCGGGCGTACCCAACCTGCTGTTCCGCCGCAACTCCACCACCGGTGCCGTCGAGGCACTCCCCCGTGCCGGCCAGACCGTTGAGTTGAACGACGCCCTGCACGCCAACTAGTTGATCCGTGGCACCCTTGTCTGTGGCACGCAGGCGCGGCCTGCGCCGCCTTGCGGTGCTGTTGCTTGCCCTCGCGCTGGCAGTCGGCGGCATCTATACCGCGGTGTACTTCGTGCAGCGTTCCGAAACCCTCGTTTCGGAACGCTGCACCGCCTCTGCCGGCAACCGCACTGGCGAACTGGCGCCGGACCAGGCGGCCAACGCCGCCCTCATCACCGCTGTGGCCGTGCGGCGTGGATTGCCGGCCAGGGCGGCCACCATCGCCATTGCCACCGCCATGCAGGAATCGAAGCTCCGCAACATCGGCCACGGCGACCAGGCCGGACCGGATTCGCGGGGGCTGTTCCAGCAGCGGCCGTCCCAGGGCTGGGGCACCGAGGCGCAAATCATGGATCCCTACTACGCCGTTAATGCCTTCTACGACGCACTGGTGAAGATTCCGGGGTACGAAACACTCGACATCACGGACGCCGCCCAGCAGGTCCAGCGCTCTGCCCATCCCGAGGCCTATGCCCAACACGAAGACATGGGGCGGGCGTTCGCCTCGGGCCTGACCGGCCAGACACCGGAGGGCGTACGGTGCACGCTGCGCTCGGCCACCGCCGCAGGGGACGCGGCCGCGGTGGCCGGCGAACTGGAACAGGCCTACGGCGGCGTGGATTCAACGGCTGACGGTGCCACTTTGGTGGTGCAAGCCGACGGCCCGATGGCATGGTCCATCGCCCAGTGGGCAGTTGCCAACGCCAAGGACCTGTCGGTGACCCGGGTTGATGTCGCCGGACGCGCATGGCAGCGTTCGGGTGGCAACGGCTGGCAGGATGCCACCACGGCAGACCGGCAGGTACGCATCACGGTGCGGCAGAACGACGCCGGCAGTTGAGGCTGCCGGGTCAGACCAGGATTTCCAGCACCGGCTGGACGTAGCTGCGGAACAGTTCGGGCTGGCCCATCAGTTCCTGGCTCATGATGATCTTGTCCGGTTCCAGGTACCACGCCCGCTGCTCCTCCAGCGGCAATTCGATGATGGTGAGGCGGAAGTCGCGCGAGTCCCGGCCGATTTCCATCAACCTGTCATCCACCATGTCCGCAAGCAGCTGGTCCGTTCCGCTGGCGCCCCGTTCCCCTTCCAGCTCCGCATACTCGCTCCTGCGTTCCCTGGCCCACGTCAGGGCGGAGCCGAAGTGCGCCTGCAGGACCCGCTGCAGGGCCGGGGAATTGCCGAAGGCCTCAAAGTCCGGCGGAGAGAGCTCGGGCGCCGTCTGCGGGTGCGCCTTGAGGAGTTGCTCCCACCAGGCCTCCCATTCGGTCTTCAGGGCGCTGAGCCCACCAACCTCTGCGGTCAGGTGGGTGTGGTCGGCGGGCCTGACTTTGGGGGCCGCATGGGACAGCATCGGTCGGCCCACTCCGTTCAGGCCGGCCGCGTCACGGACGTAGAGCGCAATCATCATCGGTCCGGACGTATCCGTGGTGATCTGCCATCCTGAACCGCTTGCGTGGTGCATTCAAAGTCCTTCCCTGGCCGACTTCCGCCGGGCCTCGTGCTGGAGCCCGGCGTACCGGCCTTCAGTCTATTCCCGCAGGCCATCCGCGGTAGTGCCGGACATGCTCAAGCTGCCGCCTGCTCACCGTCCCAGCCCGTCCAGGTGCCGCTCCAGGACGTCGCCGCACATCTGTGCAGTCATCCAGCCCGGTTGCAGCAACGCGTGCATGCACAGGCCGTCCAGCGTGGCCAACAGGCGTTCCGCCTCCACCACCAGGATCTCCTGCGGTTCGTCCGGCAGCAGGGAGGCGACCGCGCTCCCGACGACGGCCGCGACCTCACGGTGGCTGCGGTCCGCAACGGCTGCAAGGAATGGCCTGATCCGGGCCGCGTTCTTGAAAGCCAGCCATGCGCAGGCTTCCACCGCGCTGTCCTGGTCCAGGGGCAGCAATCCGCCCAGCAGGGTTAAAACGGCGCGTCGGTGTTCCGGGCTGCCCGGAAGTGCTCCGTCCACCGCGGGAAGCAGCCGTTGGAGACGGCTGACGATGCGGTCCACCACTTCCCCGAACGTGAAGGCCAGAAGTTCCTCGCTGCCCGCGAAGTAGTGCCGGACGGAACCGACCGCAAGGCCGGCCTCGTCAGCGACTTCGCGCAGGGAAGCGCGCTCGAGCCCGTCAACGGCGATAATCCGGAGAACGGCTTCGACCACGTCCTGCCGCCTGGCACCTGCATCAACAATTTTGGGCACCATCCTTATTAGCACACTTGTGCTTCTTTTGGGCTGTCACATCACGCCCGCCATCCGGAAAGCAGGGGCGGCCTGTGCCTGCCGTGGGATAGCGTTGAGGCATGAAAATCTTGGTTACAGGTGGCACCGGCTACATCGGTTCCCACACTGTTCTTTCCCTGCAGGAAGCCGGCCACGAGGTCGTCGTCATCGACAACCTGGTCAACTCGAGCGAAGAGTCGCTGCGGCGGGTTGCCGAACTCAGCGGAAAGGCCGCCGAGTTCCACCACGTCGACCTGGTGGACGAGGCCGCCGTCGAAAAGGTCTTTGCCGGCAGCGCCATCGACGCCGTGATCCACTTCGCCGGCCTCAAGGCCGTCGGTGAGTCGGTGCGGGAGCCGCTGAACTACTACTACAACAACCTGGTAGGCACCCTGAACCTGATCCGCGTCATGGACCGGCACGACGTCCGGTCCATCGTGTTCAGCTCCTCGGCCACGGTCTACGGCGAGCACAACCCCATTCCGTACGTGGAGAAGATGGAGATCGGCGCCAACAACCCGTACGGGCGCACCAAGGAGCAGATCGAGGACATCCTCTCGGACCTCGGCGCGGCCGACTCCCGCTGGCACATAGCACTGCTGCGCTACTTCAACCCGGTGGGCGCGCACCCGTCCGGCCGGATCGGCGAAGACCCGCAGGGCATTCCCAACAACCTGGTTCCGTTCATTGCCCAGGTGGCCGTGGGCCGCCGGGAGAAACTCATGGTGTTCGGCGGCGACTACGACACCCCGGACGGAACCTGCCTGCGGGACTACATCCACGTCGTCGACCTGGCGGAAGGGCACGTGGCGGCACTGAACCACATTGCCGCCCGCACCGGCGTCTTCCGCTGGAACCTGGGCTCCGGCAGGGGCTCCTCCGTCCTGGAGGTCCTGCGCTCCTTCGAAAAGGCCGTCGGCAAACCGATCCCCTACGAGATCACGGGCCGCCGCGCAGGAGACCTTCCCGCATTCTGGGCCGATGCCACGTCAGCGCTGGCGGACCTGAGCTGGTCCACAACGAAGACCGTGGACCAGATGTGCGAGGACCACTGGCGCTGGCAGAAGAACAACCCCCAGGGCTACGCCTCCTGACCCTGCCCTCCTGGCCCCACCCTCCCCATCGATTGCTCAGTACTTGTCGTTTTG
>Ga0308170_10001868_pt1 | contig 18917 bp, 17 predicted proteins | sample PhyBR2_2_FD_202136 | JGI IMG/M metagenome (GOLD analysis project Ga0308170, IMG submission 202136) | Phyllosphere microbial communities from UC Gill Tract Community Farm, Albany, California, United States - DLSLSB.R2 | ecosystem: Host-associated > Plants > Phyllosphere > Unclassified | place...
TTGTCATGGCTCTGCAGGGTCTGGACGGCGCGGCCGCATTCCAGGTCCTGGCGAGCAGAAGCCAGCACGCCAACATCAAGCTGCATATCGTCGCTGAAGAGCTGGTCAACGCGGCAGCAAACGGCAAGGCGGCCGAACTGGTGGCCGGTTTTTGACCTCCCGCTAACCCATGACCTGCTGGTTGACCCACCGTTCCAGGGGCGGCACCAGCAGCAAGACCGCGACGCCGGCCACCATCAGGACGTGCACGAACACATTCCACGCTGTGGTCCCCAACGTCTCGCCTCCACCCGTCGCCGCCACCCAGAACGGCACCAGAGTGACCAGGCCCAGGGCTGCAGAGGCAAGGGCCGCATACTCCCACCAGGTCCACCGCGCGAACAGTCCCCACGTGGCCACCAGGAAGCCCAACACGGTCAGCAGCGAAAGCACCATGGTGACGGCCCACCAGGCGCCCGACGTATTCACGCCCTTACTGGCAAAAGTGGGCGTTAGCCAAAGCCAACTGCTCCCTGCCATCAGGAGGGCAATCCCGCCAAGGGTGCGAAGAGTGAACATTGCCAACACCTCCTCCAGACAGGCTCGCTGCCGCCGGCACCCTTGGAACAGTGCCGAACGGCCCGCCATCCCTCCTGCTGCCGGCGTCCGCATCCTGCCCATGCCGTGGGACCTTCGGCACTTCCCGTTGGCTTCCCTGCAAGCGAGCCTGATGTCAGGAACGTTGGCGCCCGCCTTCTGGCAATCGATTGCTCCGTAGTTGTCCTTTTGAGCGCCCAAAAGGACGAGTACGGAGCAATCGATTCGGGGCCGGGGGAGAGTGGAGGAGGATGGGATGGCGGAGAGGACTACCACCAGCCGGAGCGGCAACGTGGGCTCCGCCGTCATCAACGCCCTGCTCCTGTGGGGGATCAACATCTGGCCGGGCTGGCAGATACTGCCCTTCCTCACAGCGGACATGACCCGCGCAGTGGACCTCATCAACGCATCCCTCATCGCCGGCATCATCGTGAACGTGGTCTGCGCGGTGATCCATTCCAGGGCGCTGCTGGCGTTGGGGAATATCGTGGTCATGGGCTTCGGGGTGGCCGCCCTGCTGCGGCTGTGGGAAGTCTTTCCCTTTGACTTCGGCACCGCCTGGTCCGGCTGGCCCGTGGTGGTGCGCGTGTTCCTGGTCCTCGGCATCGTGGGCTCGGCCATTGGCGCCTTGGTGGAAATCGTCAACCTGTTCCGTGCCATGGCGGGCTTCGAAACGCGTACCCGGCACCGCTGAACGGAGCACGGCGCCAGTCAGTCGAAGTGCGTGATGACGTCGGGGTCCCTTCCCACGGATGCGACCAACAGGGCCGCCACGTCCCGGAGCTTGCGGTTGCGCGTATTGGAAGCGCTCCGCAGGACCTTGATGGCGGTGTCCTGGTTGCACTGGTTCTGCGCCATGATGATTCCCGTTGCCAGGTCGATGACCGTCCTGGACTCAAGCGCGAGGATGGAGCGGATCCCTTCCGACCATGCTGTTTGGCAGTAATGCGGCCACCGGCTCTCATCCTGCAGTGATGGGATGTAGATCGTCTCCAGGTCCCGCAGGGCAGTCAGGCAAGGGCCGTCGCCGTAGCTGTACTGCAACTCGTCCATGGCCCGAACACGCGGATGGCTGGTGGCGACGGTCGCGGGCTTCTTCTTCCGCACCATGGTGACGCCGCAAAGCAACCTGCTGTGGACGGACAGCGCCGCGGCCGAGAGGGTGACCAGTTCGTGAAGGAGTTCAGCCATGTCCGGGCTCTCCAGGACAAGGCCCTGGAGACGCTCCACGATTCCTTCCTGGCGCGGAGTGCTGGTGTCCTCCAAATGGCATCACCCCGATGTGCTGCTTACGGCGATTCTAGGTTGCACGGCAATGCAGGCAGCCCCGTACCAGGCCCCCTTTCCAATGCAGGGGGTACGCAACGGGCGGCCATAGGATAAATCTGATGACTTCCCCGGACGACACCCAGCCCTTTAGCCTGCGCAGTATTGCGGTCGCCGCCTTCGGCCCCACACTGCTTTTTGGGATCGGGCAGGGCGCCATCCTTCCCGTGGTGGCATTGTCGGCCCGCGAACTGGGGGCCACCGTGCCGGTCGCGGCACTGGTCGTCACCCTGATGGGCCTCGGCTCCTGGTTCTTCAACCTGCCGGCATCCCTGGTGACCCTTCGCTTCGGTGAGCGCTGGTCCATTGTGGGCGCCGCCGTCGCTGCCGGCCTGGCCCTCGCCGCTGCTGCCATGTCAGCCCTGGCCCCCAACGGACTGTGGCTGCTCGCGGTGGCGATGGCTGTCGTCGGAATGTCCGGGGCGGTCTTTGGCCTGGCCCGGCAGAAGTACCTCACCGAGGCCGTGCCCGTGGCGTTCCGCGCCCGTGCACTGTCAACGCTGGGCGGCGTGAACCGCATCGGTGTGTTCATCGGCCCGTTCGCGGGGGCGGCGGCAATGCAGTTCCTTGGCCTCGCCGGCGCCTACTGGGTGGGCGTGGTGGCCATGGTGGCCGCCGCGCTGCTGTCGCTCACCATCCCGGATCTTACGACGCCGGAGGTCCGGCCGGGCGGGGATGCCGGCCCCCAGCCCACACTCCGGAGCGTGGCAGTCTCGCATGCCGGCGTGTTCCTTTCGCTCGGCATGGGCATCCTGCTGCTCAGCGCGCTGCGGTCCTCCCGCCAAGTGGTGATCCCGCTCTGGTCCGACCACCTGGGCATGGACGCCACCTCCGCGTCCCTCATCTATGGGCTGTCCGGCGCCATCGACATGCTCGTGTTCTATCCGGCCGGAAGGCTGATGGACCGCAAGGGCCGGCAATGGGTGGCGGTTCCGTCCACGCTGATCATGGGCGCCGCGCTGCTCCTTATCCCGCTCACCGGCTCCTTTGTAGGGCTGCTCCTGGCGGCGCTCCTGATCGGCTTCGGCAACGGCATCAGCTCCGGGCTGGTGATGACCCTCGGCGCCGACTTCTCGCCGGACCGCGGCCGCGGCCAGTTCCTGGGCCTCTGGCGGTTCATGGCCGACGCCGGATCCACCGGCGGGCCCGTGCTCCTTTCCGGGGTGACGGCGCTCGCCTCCCTGGGCCCGGGGATCTCAGCCACCGGCATCCTGGGGTTTGCGGCGGCGGCCGTGTTCGCCGTCGTCATTCCCCGCCTGAAGCACCGCCGCAACTACTGACCGTGTTTGCAGGCCGGTTTGGTGGGTAGCTCGCCCGGCGAGGCTATTCTCGACACATGAGTGATCCCGGCGCCGACGCCCGCATCAGTCCACTGCAGAAAGCTGCGTGGTGGGCGCAGGACTACGTGTACGCCGCGGGCTGGCAGGTCCGGGGACTCCTTTCACGCGTGCAGCCGGCATCCTTCCGCAACGGGACCCGGGCGCCCGTGGTGATCATCCCCGGCGTGTACGAAAACTGGCAGTTCATGATGCCGCTCATCCAGGCCATCCACGACGCCGGGCACCCCGTCCACGTGGTCACGGTGCTGCAGCGGAACAAACTGAAGGTGCCAGAAGCAGCCAAGCTGGTGGCCCAGCACCTGGAGGAGGCGGGGCTGCGCGACGCCATACTGGTGGCGCACAGCAAGGGCGGCCTGATTGGCAAATACACCATGCTGTCCCTGGACCCCGAGCACCGGATCGACCGGATGATTGCCGTCTGCGCACCGTTTTCCGGCTCCCGCTACGCCCGGTACATGCTGCTGCCCAGCCTCCGGATCTTCTCTCCGCGGAACGCCCTGACCCTCCAGATGTCCCGCGAGCTGACGATCAACAGCCGCATCACGTCGATCTACGGGCCGTTCGATCCGCACATTCCCGAAGGCAGCGTCCTTCCCGGGGCCACCAACATTGAACTGCCGGCGGCGGGGCACTTCAAAATCCTGGGGGATCCAGCGACAGCAAGGATCATTGTGGAGCAGCTGAGCCTTCCGGCCTGACTTCTGTTTGCGGCCGGCGCGTTGTTTCCGCGCGCCGTTCCCGTGCGGCGATGTTGCCGGCAATGAACGCGGCATCCCTGCCCACGCCATTGACCATGGACGACGCCAGCGACCGCTGGAAGGTGGCGCCCAGGAAGTAGAGTCCGGGCTGGGCTTTGGCCACGCCGCGGTCCTGCTCGGGCTCACCATCCGGGCCAAAAACCGGCAGGTCAATCCACGCCAGGTCGGGCCGGAACCCGGTGCACCAGATGACGTTGGCCACCTCGAGTGTTCTTCCATCAGCGAGGAGGGGCAGGCCGTCCGTGGTGCCCTCCGTCGCAGCGCCTTCCGTCCTGGGGACGCGTTCGACGCCGGCACGCAGCAGGTCGCGGTTCTTCACCCTGACCAGCGGCCCGCTGTGCGCGAGGATTTGCGGGCGGGCCTTCCGGCCGGCCGGCGTGTTGAGGCTGAGGATGTGTGAGAAGGCGAAGAAGACAGCGAGCGTAAGCGGACGGGCTGCCATGGCGTCGATGGGCCAGGGGATCTCTCCGGGGTGCCTGCCGGATAGATAGGTCTTGCGCGTGGCGGCCAGCTCCAGGGCAATGTCTGCCCCGGAGTTGCCGGCACCGACCACTAGGACGGGGCCCGGGGCGAGATCATCGGGGTTCTTGTAGCTTCCGGCAGTGAGTTGCCGGATCTTTGGCTTCAGCTGCCGTGCGAACTCAGGGACCTTGGGCTTCCGGTCCCAGCCGGGGGCGACCACCACGTTGTCCGCTTCGAAGTGTTGGCCGTCTGCTTGGAGGATGAAGCTGTTGCCGTTGTGGCCAAGGCTGGTCACCTGCGCGTTGTGCCTTACGGGCAACTGGAACCTTTCCGCGTAGCTGTCAAGGTAGTCGGCGAACTCTTCCCTTGACGGGTAGGACCAGGGCGGGGCGGGGTAGCGGCTACCGGGAAGGGCGTCGTAACGGGCCGGGGTGAACAACCTCAGGGAGTCCCATCGGCTGCGCCAACTGTCCCCGTTCTTGGCGTTCCCGTCCAGGATGACGAACGGGCGCTTGAGGCGGGACAGGTGGTAACCCATGGCCAGTCCTGCCTGGCCGCCACCGACCACAATGGTGTCGAAGTGCTCTGACATGATGGCCTGCCCTAGGAGCAGGCTGCGGCCACGCGCGACGCCGTGCTCGATGCTGCCCGAGAGCTTTTCGTGGGGGAGGGGTACCGTTCCACCACCGTCGCAGGCATCGCACGGAGGGCGGGTGTCGCCGTCGACACTGTCTACGCCACTATCGGGCGCAAGCCTGACCTGCTGCGTGAAGTTGTGGAAGCCGCTATCTCGGGGACGGGCCAGGCGGTGCCCGCGGAGCGCCGGGACTACGTGATTCGCCTCCGGGAGGCGAAGGGGGCTGCCGAAAAGATCGCCATCTACGCCCAGGCTCTGGCGGGCATCCAGCCCCGCCTCGCGTCGGTCTATGTCGCCCTCCGCGATGCCGCCGGAACTGATGCCGACTGCGCCGCTCTTTGGCAGGAAATCTCGGAGCGGCGTGCGGCGAACATGCTGAAATTCGTTGAGGACCTCGCCGCCACAGGGGAACTCCGGACCGACCGGCCGGCTGCGGAGCTGGCTGATGCGGTCTGGAGCATGAGCGGGCCGGAGTACTGGGTGCTGCTGGTAAGCCAGCGCGGGTGGAGCGGGGGCCAGTTCGCGGACTGGCTGACCGATGCGTGGTGCCGGCTGCTGCTCATGCCCGGTTCGGCCTCCGGAGCGGGGGGCTGAACGACCGGTCAGCCTGCCGGCCGCCGGGGCGCGAGCGACGACTAGGAATCAGCAGGGCCAAGACGGCCGGGGTGGGCAGCCGTTGGGTGCTCGTTGCCGACTTGAGTGTCCCGGCGCGGTTCCTTCAGCTCAATGAAAAGGCAGTGCGTAGGGGTGGAGCCCGTGTTCGTACCTGAATGTTCCTGCGCGTCGAGCCAGCGGGCCTGCCCTGCCCGCAGTTCAACGTCGGCTTCCCGGTCACCTGATTTGAGGCGGCGGGCGAAGGAACTGAGCGTGACCATCACGCTGTCCGGATGCGAATGGGTGCCGGTGCTGTCTCCGGGCCCGTCGCTGTACTCAAGGACGCGGACACGCTCATTCTCAAAGACGAGCCGGTAGTGCTGTGGATTTACTGCAATGGGATCGGCCACGGGAAACCCCTCGATGTTTTATGAGACGTCCGTACCATGACGGTACGTATGTATCATAAGTCCTGTGCCCGTACGCCACAATGAAAAATATCTGGAGACCGGCAGGACCCGGCAGAAGTCGCGCACCCGGGAAGAGTTGGTGTCTGTCCTCCGCCGCTTGCTGGAGGATGGGCAGGACCCGTCCGTTGCAGAAGTGGCAAGCATCGCCGGCATATCCCGGACCACTGCCTACCGGTACTTTCCGGACAAGGAAGCGTTGCTGCATGCGGCCCTTCCCGAGACCGGACTGGGGTCCCTGCTGGGCGAGGACCCGCCGTTGGACGTTCGCACCCGCCTGGAGCAGACGCTCGACGCGCACTTCCAATTCATCCGGACGTGGGATCCGCAACTGAGGGCCGCGTTGCGGCTGTCTCTCACTCCTGGCGCGGCCCCTCCAACGCTTCGGGGCGGCCGGGCAGTCGCTTGGTACCGGGAGGCCTTGTCCCCCTTGGAGGCCGCCGGCTCCGGGATCGACATTGCAAACCTGGCCGTCCGGCTTCGGGCCGTTGCCGGTATTGAACCCTACGTGTGGTTGCGCGACGTGGCGGGGCTGTCGCAGGATCAGGCCTTCGCGGTTATGCGTGCCAACGCCCTCGACATTCTTGACGCCGCCCTTGCGGGGGCGGGGGTCGCTGGTGAATGAAAGCGCAGGTTGGACGGCTTTCAAACTTTCAAATAATTTGAGCTTTTGTTGACTCTTTACCCCCAAACTTCCTGAGGTCCGCCGTGCAGAGTGGTCCTCAGTTAGGCCACAACAGTTGAGCCAGCCAGGTTTGTAGGCCAACCAGCAGCCAGTTCGGCGGAAGAAGGTGCCGCTGCAACACCTGCCAAGCAGTGGCACCGCCTCCCGCCGAGCTGGTATTGCCTTAAGGCCCGCAGACCTGACGACACCAGTAGTCATTCCCGACTCGCATGATCCTCGGCGCCCCGAGATGTGGGCTGCGTAAAGGAATGTGCGCCTCGACGACCGAGAGGCGCGTCGCACGGAAGTCCCCGCAGGCCCTTCCGTACACTGGCCCCATGTCATGCCGAATCAGTGAACTGGTCCTCAATTGTGCCGACCCCGAACTGCTCGCGCGGTTCTGGAGTGACGTGCTGGGCTAGGAGGAACTTGACCGGGAGGACGGGGCGATCGAGATCGGTCCACCCGATGCCGGGTTCGGGGGACTGCAGCCCACAATCATCCTGAGCCCCAGCACCAACCCGCGCGCGGGGAGGCTTCCGCTGCACATTGACGTCAACCCGGTGGACCGGGACCAGGACGCCGAGCTGGAACGGTTGCTGGCCCTCGGCGCGCGGCCGGCCGACGTGGGACAGGCAGGAGACGAGCAATGGCACGTCCTGCAGGACCCGGAAGGCAACGAGTTCTGCCTGCTGCGCAAGCGGCTCGATCCATAACCGGCAACGCCAGCCGCTGAGAGGTGAGGCTTTAAACGGAAAAGCCCCCTCGCAAGCAAGGGAGCATTTGTGGTTGTGCCGGCCGGCGCTTACTTCAAAACGCCGGCCAGGCACCCTTAACTATCCATGGCCCGGCTCAAGCTAAGGGGCTGCGAAAGCTCAAGGTTTCATCAAGAGTTCCCCGTACGTGGGCTTTTCGTGCTAACGCGGGGACATCCAGCGAAGTAAAAGGAGCACGCATGCACAAGCGCACACTGGGCCGCGGCCTTGAGGTATCCGCGATCGGACTCGGCTGCATGAGCATGACCGGCGGCTATGGCAGCACCCCTGACAGGAATGACATGGTGCGCCTGATCGGGGAAGCCGTGGACCGCGGTGTGACCTTCTTCGACACCGCCGAAATCTACGGCCCCTTCGCCAACGAGGAGCTGGTAGGGGAGGCGCTGGCCCCGTACCGGGGGGAGGTGGTCATCGCCACGAAGTTCGGGTTCGACATCGACCCCGTGGAGCGCAAGCCCCGCGGCAACGTCACCAGCGAGCCCGCCCACATCCGTGCCGCGGTGGAAGGCTCCCTCCAGCGGCTGGGCGTGGAGGCCATCGACCTTTATTACCAGCACCGGGTGGACCCGACCGTCCCCATCGAGGACGTGGCGGGAGCGGTGAAGGAACTGATCGAGGCCGGCAAGGTGAAGCACTTCGGCATGTCCGAGGCTGCTGCGGGAACCATCCGCCGCGCCCATGCCGTCCAGCCCGTCACCGCCGTCCAAAGCGAGTACTCCCTCTGGTGGCGCCGCCCAGAGGAGGAAGTCCTGGGTGCCTGCGAAGAACTCGGCATCGGCTTCGTTCCCTACAGCCCGCTGGGCCGCGGTTTCCTCACAGGGACGCTCGCAGCATCCAGCACGTTCGAGGGCGGCAATGACGCGCGTGCCAACATCCCCCGCTTCGAGCCCGAGGCGATGGCGCAGAACCAGGCGCTGGTGGATGCCGTGGGCGGCATCGCCCGGGCCAAGGGCGCCACGCCGGGGCAGGTGGCCCTGGCCTGGCTGCTGGCCCAAAAGCCCTGGATTGTTCCCATTCCGGGTACAAGGAAACTGGAGCGGCTGGAGGAAAACCTGGCCGCAGCGGACCTGGATCTTACAGTCGAAGAACTGGCGGAGCTGAATGGCCTGACAACCAGGATTCCCGTCCAGGGCGCCCGCTACGCGGAGGCGGCGGAAGCCAGGACCAATCTCTAACGGCTCGGCTCCCTAATGGTCGAGGAACAGCGGCCTGGAGGCGTCCACGGAGTGACGCTAATGACACGTGATTTTGACCTGCACGAAACATGGCAGGCTCCCTCCGCCCTTACCCTTAATTGCAGGAGATTTCAGGGAAGGAGCGGACCAGCACATGGAAACCACGGACGCCGTCGTCAAGCCCGTCATCGGGCTCAGCACCTACCTCGAGCAGGCAGGGACTGCCGGCTGCGGCGATGTCAGTGCGGCCTTCCTGCCGGAGACCTACCTTGCCCCCATCATCGCCGCCGGCGGCATCCCCGCACTGCTTCCGCCGCAGCCCGTTTCTGCCGGTGTCATCGAAGTGCTGGTAAGCCGGCTGGATGGCCTGCTCATTCCCGGCGGCTGGGACGTGAACCCGGCACTCTACGGCCAGGAGCCCCACCCGAGCACTGACCAGCCCCGGCCCGAACGTGATGCCTGGGAACAGGCTCTTATCCGCGAAGCCATCCGCCAGGACGTCCCGCTGCTGTGCATCTGCCGCGGGGAACAACTCCTTAACGTCACCCTCGGCGGAACGCTGCACCAGCACCTGCCGGAAGTCGTGGGGCACGGGCAGCACCAGTTGGGCGGTTTCCAGTACAACCGGATTCCGGTTGAGGTGCGCCCGGAGTCGCAGCTCGCACGGCTGATCGGGTCCGACGTCCAGATGGTTCCCGTGGCCCACCACCAGGCCGTGGACAAGCTGGGCGAAGGCCTTGTGGCATGCGCCTGGACAGCGGAACAGGTGGTGGAGGCGATCGAGTACCCTGCAGCCACCTTCACCATGGGCATCCAGTGGCACCCGGAGGAGCTCTCCGAAGATTACGGGCTCTTCCAGGGGTTCGTCGAAGCAGCCCGGGCCAAGTGCCTTTCCCGCCTGCGCCCTGCAACGCCGTCGGCCGTTGCCGATTCTCCTGCCTCTTTCCTGCCCAATTCCGCACCGGCAATGTCAGTCAACCCCGAAGCCTTCTGACCTGCGGATAAACGCCAAACCAGGGCCTCCCCGGGCTGGCTGCTGCCCCCGGCATCCTTGCGGTTAAGAAATAAGCATGCTTACTATGTGGAAGTAAGGTGAAGCAAGCGCCTGACGGTTGTTGAACCTTGGGAGCATTGTGGCTGATCTTATCCGTAATGGCTTTGCACCTGCAGTGGGGTGGGTGCGGGTGGCGAAGTCGCGCTGCGTTGGGAGTGTGCGATGACGCGAAGAGTGGGTGTTGAAGAAGAATTCCTGATCGTCGACCCCGCGGCTGGTCATCCGGTGGCACTGGGCGAGGTCCTGCAGCGGGTTACGGAATTCCCGAACCTCAGCAGCGAGATGAAGCAGGAACAGATTGAGACCTGTACGCTGCCGCGGCTAACCCTCGCTGACATCGCCCAAGACATCATGGCAGGACGCCGGAATGCAGACGCCCTGGCCCGCCTGGCCGGGGCAAGGGCTGTCGCGCTGGCCACATCCCCGCTGTCCGTGGACTCGACGGTGGCCCCGGGTGAACGGTGCGGGCAGCTCATGGAACGGTACGGGCTGACCGCGGTGGAGCAGCTGACCTGCGGCTGCCACGTGCACGTGGAGATCGAGTCGGACGAGGAAGGCGCCGCCATCCTGGACCGCATCCGCATCTGGCTGCCGGTCCTGCAGGCCATCGCCTCCAACTCGCCCTTCTGGAACGGCGCCGACTCTGGCTTCGCCGGCTACCGCTCGCAGGCATGGAACCGCTGGCCCACTACCGGCCCCAACGAAATCTTCGGGTCCGCCGCCGCCTACCATTCGCATGTCCGGCAAATCCTTGGCTCCGGGGTCCCGCTGGACAAGGCAAGCCTTTACTTCGACGCCCGCCTCAGCGACCATCATCCGACGGTGGAAGTCCGGGTGGCCGATGTCTGCCTGTTTGCCGATGACGCCGTCCTGATGGCGGCGCTGGTCCGGGCGCTCGCGGAAACGGCGGCCAGGCAGTGGCGCGAGGGCGTGTCCCCGGTCCCGGTGCCTTCGGCCCAGCTGCGCCTTGCCTCTTGGCAGGCCAGCCGGTTTGGGCTCGAAAGCAACCTGATCGATCCCATGACTGGGGAGCCGCGGCCGGCGTCGGACGTACTGGCGGCCCTGCTGCATCACGTCCGGCCAGTGCTGGTGGAACAGGACGAACTCGAAACAGTGGAATTGCTGCTGTTCCAAGTGATGGCCAGGGGAACGGGAGCTGTGGCGCAGCGCAGGGCCTTCGCCTACGCCGGCGGTCTTCCGGGAATGGTCGCCCAGGCCATTGAGACCACCGCACTGCCCGCCAGCGCCGTCCGCGGGCGCCACGACCACGTCCTGGAGCCGGACCAGACGGCCGGCAGCACCCCGGCTTCCGTGAAAGACCCGGCAGCCAGGCCTGCTTCCGGCCCGGCTGCCGGACCCGTGTGCGGCCAGCCTCCGGAACACGAAACCGGGACCGCACTGCTGGACAACCAGACCCTTTAACCGACACAGGAGGTCCCCCTTGAGCAGCAATGACTCGGACCAGAATGAAATGGACCAGAACCAGGCGCCGGTCATCGACGCTCTGGCGGAGCACCAGAAGTTGGGACGGTACGGCTTCACCCCGCCGGCGCACCGCCAGGGGAGGGTAGTGGACCCGCGCGTGCTGGAGGTGCTGGGCGAACAAAGCTTCAAGGCCGACGTCGTTGCCTCCTCCGGCCTGGACGACCGGAAGTCCTCCAACGGCTACCTGTCCAAAGCCGAGGAACTGCTGGCGGCCGCGGTCGGCGCCGACAAGGCCTTCTTTTCCACCTGCGGCAGCTCCCTTTCCATCAAAGCCGCCATCCTTGCGGTAACGCGAGGCCAAGGGGAGCTGCTGATCAGCGGCGATGCCCACAAGTCGGTCACCTCCGGTCTGGTGCTGTCCGGGCTGCAGCCGCGCTGGATCAAGCCGCGCTGGGACAACGAACTGAAGATGAGCCACCCGCCGGCACCGGAGACGGTAGAGGAGATGTGGCAGCGCTATCCGGATGCCTCCGCGGCCCTGATTGTCAGCCCCACCCCTTACGGGACCTGCGCGGACCTGGAAGCCATCGCGGAGATCTGCCACAAGCGGGGCAAGCCGCTGATCGTGGACGAGGCCTGGGGTGCACAATTGCCTTTCCACCCGGACACCCCCACCTGGGCGATGTCTGCCGGCGCGGACATCTGCGTTGTCAGCGTCCACAAGATGGGCCTGGGGTTTGAGCAGGGCTCGATCTTCCACCTCCAGGGGGATCTGGTGGACCCGGTGCGGCTCACCCAGTGCGCAGACATCCTCTCCACCACCAGCGCCAACACCCTGATCTACGGGGCCATGGATGGCTGGCGGCGGCAGATGGTGCAGGAGGGCAAGGCCATGATTGACAAGGCCCTGGTCCTGGCCCGCCGTCTTCGCAAGGACATCGAGGCCATTCCCGGACTGCACGTCCTGGAGGATGAGCTGGTCCACGAGGAAGCCTCGCACGACCTGGACATCCTGCACGTCCTGATCGACGTTTCACAGCTCGCCATCAGCGGCTACCAGGCCACGGACTGGCTCCGCGAGAACTGCCGGATCGATCTCGGCACCAACGACCACCGCCGCATCGAGGCCGTCATCTCCATTTCGGACGACGACGAAACCGCGGACAGGCTCCTGACCGGCCTGCGCGCGCTCGTAGACGCTGCGCCCTCCCTTCCCCGGCCGCCCGCCGTCGTGATCCCTGATGAAAAGGACCTTTTCCTGGAAACCGTGATGCTGCCCCGCGACGCCTTTTTCGGCCCGGTGGAAGTGATCCCGGTGGAGGAAGCACCCGGCCGGATCGCCGCGGAAATGGCAACCCCGTATCCTCCCGGTGTACCGCTGCTGCTGCCCGGCGAACGCATCAACCAGGCAGCCATCGATTATCTGCGGAGCGGCGTGGAAGCGGGCATGGTCCTGCCCGATCCCGCCGATCCGACCCTCAAAACCATCCGCGTAGTCCGTGAGGAACCGTAAACAACAGCAGTAGAACCCCATCAACCGCAGTAAAACAGCAAGGAAAACAACATGTGTGGCATAGCCGGCGAAATCGCGTTCAACGGCAGGGCGGCATCGGGGGAAGCAGTTCTGAAAATCATGGAGGCCATGGCCTCCCGGGGTCCGGACGGAAGGGGAAGCTGGAACGGCGGCTGGGTTGCATTGGGGCACCGGCGGCTGAGCATCATCGACCTCTCCGATACCGGGGCCCAGCCCATGGAGGACGACGGCGGCCGGACCATCGCGTTCAACGGCTGCATCTACAACTACCAGGAGTTGCGGCGGGAGCTGGAGCCGGAGTTCCGTTTCCGCTCCACCAGCGACACAGAGGTGATCCTCAAGGCGTACCGGAAATGGGGTGACGACTTTGTCCACCACCTGGCGGGCATGTTCGCGATCGCCATTTACGATCCGCAGCGGGAGGAAGTCCTCCTGGTCCGTGACCGGCTGGGCATCAAGCCGCTGTACGTGTCACACCTGCCCGGGAAGATGCGTTTCGCGTCCACGCTGCCGGCGCTGGTGGCCTCGGGCGGGATCGATACCGGCATCGATGAGGTGGCCCTGCATCATTACCTGAGCTGGCACTCGATCGTCCCCGCGCCCCGCACCATCCTGCGCGGCGTGCAGAAGCTTCCGGCGGCCACCATCCGCACCATCCGGGCGGACGGCACCTGGCAGGACCGCGAATACTGGCGGCCGGATTACACGCGCAAGCCGGAGCACGCTGGATGGTCCGCTGCGGACTGGCAGGATGCGGTGCGGGATTCGCTGCGGACGGCAGTACGACGGCGGATGGTTGCGGACGTGCCGGTCGGTGTCCTTTTGTCCGGCGGACTTGATTCCAGCCTCCTGGTTGCCCTCCTCGCCGAGGAGGGCCAGCACGGGCTGTCCACCTTCAGCATCGGGTTCGACGACGGCGCCGGCGGGGATGCGGGGAACGAGTTTGAGTATTCGGACCTCGTGGCACGGGAATTCGGTACCCGGCACGAGCGGCTCCACGTTCCCACCGCTGATTTTGCGCCGTCAATCGGTGGCGCCCTTGATGCCATGTCCGAGCCGATGGCCAGTCACGACGTCACCGCCTTCCACCTCCTCTCCGATACGGTGTCCAGGCATTTGAAGGTGGTGCAGTGCGGGCAAGGCGCCGACGAGGTGTTCGGCGGCTACGGTTACCACCAACCGCTGGCCGAGGTGCCGCGGGACCAGGCCCTTGATGCCTTCACCGCTTCCTTCGTGGACCACAGCCACGAGGAGCTCCTGGGAATCCTGGAGCCTGAATGGCTGCCGGGCTCTGATGTCAGCCGGCAGGTCCTTGCCGACCACCTGGCCAGGCCGGGCGCCGACACCGCGCTGGACGCGGTCCTCCGGCTCGATACGCACCTGCTCATGGTGGACGATCCGGTAAAACGCCTGGACAACATGAGCATGGCCTGGGGGCTCGAGGCCCGGGTTCCGTTCCTGGACCACGAGCTGGTGGAACTGGCGGCATCCTGCCCGCCGGAACTGAAGGCAGCGCAGGGCGGGAAGGGCATCCTGAAGGACCTGGGCCGGCAGCTGTTGCCGTCCGCCGTGATCGACCGGCCCAAGGGCTACTTCCCGGTCCCGGCGCTGCGGCATTTGGAGGAACCCTTCATCACCATGGTAAGCGACGCTCTGCACGCCCCCGAGGCCAAGCAGCGCGGCCTGTTCCGGCCCTCCTGTATCGATGCCCTGCTGGAGGATCCCAACAGCCAGCGGACCCCGGTGAAGAGCAACGTCCTGTGGCAGTTCGCACTGCTGGAAATGTGGCTGCAGCGCCACGGAGTGGGGTAGCCCATGGCCTCACCGGCACCCGATGACAGGGAGGCCCTCAAGGGCCTGCGCCAAGCCGTCCGCGGCGACTTCACGGCCGCCGTCGAGGAACTCTCGGCGCTGGTCCGGATTCCTGCCATGGCCTGGGACTCCTTCGACCCGTCCCAGCTGGACCAGGCCGCGCTGCAGGTGGCGGACCTGCTCCGCGGCGCCGGCCTGGCCGACGTCGAGATCCTGCAGGCGCCGCGGCCCGACGGCCTGCCGGGTGCTCCCGCTGTGGTGGGACGCCGGCCTGCAGCGCCGGGGAAGCCAACCGTCCTGCTGTACGCGCATTACGACGTCCAGCCCGCCGGCCAGCTGGAGCTGTGGGAGAGCCCGCCGTTCGAAGCGGTGGAGCGCGAAGGGCGGCTGTGGGCCAGGGGAGTTGCGGACAACAAGGCCGGGGTGCTGCTGCACGTGGCCGCCGTCCGCAATGCGCTTCGGGTCCTGGGCGACGACCTGGGCGTGGGCATGACCGTGTTCATCGACGGCGAGGAGGAAGCAGGCTCACCGTCGCTGCCCCTGCTGCTGCAGCAGCACGGCGACCTGCTGCGGGCGGATGTGCTGGTTGTGGCGGATTCCGGCAACTGGAAGGTGGGGGTGCCGGCCCTGACCACCAGCCTGCGCGGGCTCATCCTGGGCACCATCGAGGTCCGGGTGCTGGAGCACGCCCTGCACTCCGGAACCTACGGTGGGCCCCTGGTGGATGCCCTCGCCGCAACGTCCCGGCTTCTCGCCTCGTTCCATCACGACGACGGCAGCGTGGCGGTGGAGGGCCTGCCGGCTTCCGAGGGACCGGGGCCGTCCCTGTCGGAGGAAGAGTTCCTGGCTGATTCTCGGGTCCGGCCGGGGGTGCCCCTGGCCGGCAGCGGCAGCATCACCTCCCGGCTGTGGACCAAACCGGCCATGACCATCATCGGGATTGATGCGCCATCCGTGGCACTGTCCTCCGACACCCTGCAGCCTGCGGCGCGGGCACGGTTCAGCCTCAGCCTGGCTCCGGAGTCCGACACCGCTGCGTCCATGGAAGCCGTCCGGCTGCACGTGGAGAAGCATGTGCCGTTTGGTGCTGAGGTCACGTTCATTCCGGGCGGCCGGACGGAGGGGTTCGCCGGCGATGCGTCCTCGCCGGCCTCACGTTCCATGCTCGAGGCGATGGGTGAGGTGTGGGGTGTTCCCGCGGTCGCGATGGGGGTGGGCGGCTCCATTCCCGCCGTGAACATCCTGAATAAACTGTTCTCGGAAGCGGAAATCCTGGTCACCGGTGCAGAGGACCCGGACTCCCGCGCCCACGGCGCGAACGAGTCGATCCACCTGGGGGACTTCGAGAACGCCATTGTTGCCGAGGCCCTGCTCCTGGCGCGCCTGGCCGGGCTCGGCGCTGCGGGCTAACCGAAGGCCGGTGGCCTGCCGCCGGTCACCGGCGAGCTGCGTCCCGCCGTCGTGCTGCGAACGCGAACAGTGACGTGGTGGCCACGGTGGCCAGGTATCCTGCTATCACGATCAACGAGATGCCCGCCCAGAAGTAGTTGGTGGTGCTGGTTTCCTGCCAGGGGCTGGGCGCGATCCGGATCAGCGAGTACACCGCCACCCCGGCCGAGGCCAGCCCGATCAGCACCGGCAGGGTAAGCCAGATCCGTGCGGAGCCGATGTGTTCGCCGAAGCCCTCCCACTCGTTCCAGGACCCGCGGCGCAGGATCAGCCAGCCGGCCGGAATCATGAAAGCCCCCACCAGCAGGAACGCGGCCACCACGTCCGCCGGCCGGTGCCACTGGTTGATCAGCGTGGAGACGCCGGAGGCGATGGCGAAAGTGCCTCCGATGAAGCCGGCCATGGGCCGCCAGCGCGGGGACGCCATGAGGAACACCGCGGCCGCGGCCGACGCCGCCAGGGTGGTGTGACCTGACGGCAGGGAGTTCAGCTCAAGCGTCAGGACGCCCTTGTCAGGGCGCGGCGGCAGCAGGTCCTTCAGCACCTGGGTGGCCACGTTCGCTGCGACGCAGGCGGCCACGGCGATCCCTGCCTCGGCCCAGTGCCGCCGGATCACCGTGACAAACAGGACCACCACGGCGGCCATGACCAGTGAGATGGTGGGCAGCAGGTCCAGGAACTGGGTGGCGGCCTTGCCGGCCGGCCCGTGGATGTCCACCGCTTCCACCAGCGCCGACTCGTCGATGAACTGCCCCGTGGCGGTCTGGACGAAGAAGTAATAGGTGGCCATCAACCCGGCAATGCACGCCACCGTGGACAGCACGAACAGGAACGCAGAGCCCGGCGCAGGCCGGGCCGGGGTCCTGGTGGACAGTTGCCGTGAAGAAGTCATCGCGGTTAAGGGTTGCACAGAAAACTGGAAGACCGCTCAGGGGTGGGAGGAAGGCCGTACCGGGCCCAGCCGGGGGATGCTGGCGGCGGCCACCAACAGTGCAAGCGCGCCGAGCCCGAAGGGCAGGGCCGTGGCCGTGGCGATGCCGCCCACCAGCAGGGGGCCGCCGGCGTCGCCCAGTTCGCGTCCCAGCTCGGCCGAGCCCATCGTGCGGCCCATCCGTTCCGGCGGCGTGGCGTCCGCCAGGTGCGCAAAACCCAACGGCGTCACGGCACCGATGCCCGTCCCGATGCAGGCTGCGGCGATGAAGATGGTGACCACGCCGGGGGCGGCCGCCACCAAACCGATGCCTGCGGCAATCAGCAGCAGGCCCGTCGTCGTGCCCCTGTTGTCGGTGGCGGCGTTCCGGTCCCGCAGCCTGCCGATCCACGGCTGGGTGAGCACCGAGCCCAGCGCCACCACGCTCACCGCCGCCGTGCCGGCGAAGGCGTCCATGCCGTGCCGGGTGGCCAGCGCCGGGAGGAAGCCAACGGCGGCCCCCAGGGCGCCGGTCGAGGCGGCCAGCACCAGCGTCGGCACGAGGAAACGGCGTTCGCCCACCTGCCGCGCCAGGTCCATCACCGTGTACCGTTTCCGGGGCAGCGGCGCCAGGTGCGGCACGGACACCAGCACCCATACGGCGGTCACGGCCGCCAGCACCGCCAGGGTCCCGAACAGCAGCGGAAAACCGCCGGCCAGGATCAGGCCCGCGCCCAGCGGCGGACCGATGATGTAACCCAGGCTCTTCCAGGAACCGTACCGGCCAAAGTAGGTGCCGGCCTTTCCGCCCCGGGCCATCCTTGCCACCATGGCGGACGACGACGGCGAGAAGGCCGACGCTGCGGCGCCCTGTCCCAGCCTGGCCAGGGCAAGGACGAACGGGTCCGCGGCACCCAGTCCGATCAGGGACAGGGCGGCGAAGGCGAAGAGCCCGCCGACCACGACGGGCTTGGCGCCGATCCGGTCGCTGAGGGCGCCAAAGACAGGTTTGAGGAACACCTCGGCCACGTCGTAGAGCGCCAGCAGGATGCCGAGGTTCAGCAGCGTCAGGCCAATATTGCCGCTCTGCGAGCCCAGCCCGGCTGCGATGCTGTGCGCACCGAAAGCAGTGACGAACCCCGCTCCGTAAAGAGGTGCCGTTGCCGAACGTGTGGCCTGTGCGCCGGGCAGGGGATGGTCGGGGCTCATAGTGGGGACTTTAGTACCTTCACAATTTTGTGAAAACTTCGAAGACTTTGATCATGAGCACCGTTGTCCACACAACGAACCTGCACAAGCACTTCGGCCGCGTCAGGGCGCTGGACGGTCTTGACCTGGACGTCGAGCGCGGTGAGATCCACGGCTTCCTGGGTCCCAACGGTGCCGGGAAGTCCACCACCCTGCGCATCCTCCTGGGCCTGGCCAAGGCGACGTCCGGCTCCGCCACGGTCCTGGGCCTCGAACCCTGGACCCAGGCCGCCGACCTGCACCGCCGCCTGGCCTATGTTCCCGGAGACGTGCGGCTCTGGCCCAACCTGTCCGGCGGCGAAACCATCGACCTGCTGTCCCGGCTGCGGGGCGGCACGGCGGACGGTGCCGCCTACCGCCGTCGGAAGGACCGCCTCTGCCGGCTGTTCGACTTTGACCCTGCCAAGAAGGGCCGGGCCTATTCCAAGGGCAACCGGCAGAAGGTCGCCCTGATCGCGGCCCTCGCCACCGAGGCCGAGCTCTACCTGCTGGACGAGCCCACCAGCGGCCTTGACCCGCTCATGGAGGAAGTCTTCCGCAGGGAGCTGCTGGCCGCCGTCGGCCGCGGCGCCACCGTGCTGCTCTCCAGCCATATCCTCTCCGAGGTGGAGGTGCTGTGCCACCGCGTGAGCATCATTCGTGCCGGCAGGATTGTCGACGGCGGCACGCTGGAGTCCCTGCGGCACCTCACCAGGTCCGAAGTTTCCTTC
>Ga0308170_10001872_pt1 | contig 18874 bp, 15 predicted proteins | sample PhyBR2_2_FD_202136 | JGI IMG/M metagenome (GOLD analysis project Ga0308170, IMG submission 202136) | Phyllosphere microbial communities from UC Gill Tract Community Farm, Albany, California, United States - DLSLSB.R2 | ecosystem: Host-associated > Plants > Phyllosphere > Unclassified | place...
CCACGACCTGATTGCTGGTATCGAGAGCTACTCAGGTTGAAGTGAAGTGAATGGTTGAAACTTGATGAATCTCGCATATCTTCTTTGCCTCTCACCTCTCCACTCAATCGACTCGATTACTTTCAATCCACCTCGTGAGGGCGACAAATACACCAAAATCAATATCAGCAAGCGTCACCCCTTGAACATATTCAATTCGTCTCCCTTCTCTTCTTCCCAATTCATCGACTCTTTCAACAACCTCAACTTGTTTACTCAGATAGAGCAGAGGGAGGGATGGGTATTACTTGATCAGTACGTCTCTAAAAGCTTCTCTATACGGCACAATATCAGCGAGTAGATTCCGTCGCAACCCACTTTGAGCGAATTCGAGTCACCTGATAAGGAAAGAGAGTAAGGACTTGACTTCTCTCTCGCTCTCGATTCTCTCTTCTGTGTATCGAGGGGACATGGGATCGGATTGAAGCGATGGAATGGTCAGGTTGGGGAGAATGATGGAAATAAACCGGGTTGGGAAGAAGAACTTGTCTATCTCCTGTCTATCTTGTATCAGTTTTGTTAGCGATGCAGTGGTAAACCTAGCTATATCAGAACTAGAGGGGAGGAATCATAGAGATGATAGATAAAGTTACGCGTCGAAGAAACCCCCAATCTCTCAACTCTCTCTCTCTCTCTCTTTCACTCGCATCTCTCCTTTCTCTTCACCTCTCACTATGTCACACAAATCAAGGGATACTAGATCAAAGAAGGAACATAGGGCCGCTGAACTACTCCAACACAAGCACAATATGTCCAGGAATCAGAATCGGGCTGCGTTGGATAAATTGGGAGTAGTGATTCTATCATATGACTTGAAAACTGGTAAGCACCCTTCCGAGTCTATTCGAATGAGCATCAGCTGATCACAGTAAGGTCGAGATCAGTGGAAGAGGGGGACAAGAAGAAACGGCACTTCGCTGAGAAGAATCATTTAGTTGGACTCTCGAGGTTTGTACTGAGGACGGAAAGAAGAATAGTAGAGTCAGATTTGAGTCGTTGGATTGATAATGTGAGTAACGAGAGAGGTTGAAGGAAGGAAGGGAGAAAGCTGACACAACTTGGTCGAGCGAAAAGATTTCTTGTCCCCGACATTTTGATCTCAAGGAGTTGATTTTGGAGGGAGGAGTTAATCGTTATGTCGGTGAGTATCACTGTCTTGTCCGAGTCGAAGAAAGTGTGAAGGAAGCTGACAACTTTGCGTACAGAATCGATCAAGGAGGACGAAGAGTTTAAAATGAAGTTGCGGTTCAAAAAAATTTCTCAGATTGGTCAGTCTCTTCACCAGCTTTAGTCACTGATAGCCAGATGCTGACGAGATTGGACTCAACCTCTTGGCGAGTAGGGATTGCGACCGCTAGGAAGATGTGGGAGGAACAGATTCAGACACTCGATGAATTGAGGGACTCTATAGAGAAGGAGCTCGAACAAGAAGGATTATCAGAATCGCAGAAGCTCAAGCTCCGAGGTCAACTTGTCTGTATCGATGATCCCCCTGAGGAGTAAGTCGTCAAGTTTCATTCGATTCTCATCATTTTCTGCTCGCTAACACACTTTCGAACCTCGTGAACTAGTCTCATGTCAGCCGATACTCTGTTGGATTGGATTCAAATGCACCAGTATATGGTGCGGGAGAAGAGACTATCAGTGCGAGACGCGAAGATTCTGGGAGCGGGTAGGTGCGTAGCTTGTCTCTCTTGCGTCGGAAGGTCGATTGGCCGCTGATTCGCTCCTTTGGTATTCGCTACAGCTTGATTAGAGGACGTTTGGCCGCTCCTGATGGAGAGGCGATGATTTTCAGCAAATCTTGGAATGCGGCAAAAGTGGATTCTCATACGAAAGAACTGATTGATTGCGGTACGTCTCTCAATTGCTTTCGTTCTCACTCTTCAACGTCAAAGATCCGTCAAAATCCAACACTGATGACGAGAATGATTCCCTTTCGAACAGGTTTGATCGAAACTGTATTGTTCGCTCGCGAAGCTGAAGAGTTCGACTTTCAACGAGACCTCTACAATAGACCTCCGCTCGGAGAAGGTGTCGCTTATCGCCAAGTAATCGCAAAGGATCCACTCTTCCCACACAAACGACACCTCTTAGATCTGTTCTTCGCTCCGAGGAGTGCAGAAGCAACTGCTGGATTCATGCTCCAAAGCTCGGCGGCGATCGGGGATGCTGCAGTTCACGCTGCCCTCAAGAGGTGGGCCTTGAACTCTTCCTCTTTCCTGCTCGTCGGCTGAGTTGACGATTTCTGAAATGTTTGACAGGAAACATGTTCTGCGTCCTATTGGTCTGATCCCTCTCGCGGAATGGAACCGTTGCAAGGAACTATCCGAACAAGGAGAGGTTGTCGTCCCTACTTTTGAACCAGTGGAAGATCAGCAAGATTTATGCCGAAAGATTGATATTCCATATTTCCGTGTGTCCTCCTTCGCTTCCCTACTTGAATGACTATGCTGCCACTGCACTCATCGGAACGGGACTGACTCACTTGATTGTCTATCGCCTCTTTTCCGCTCGTATTGATTCACACAACTCGCTCATTTCGACTTCTCGCTCAACTCGACTCCTCTCGAATTCTCGACTCCAATTTCTTCCTTCACATCATTCGACCTGCAACTTTCGATCATTAGTTCCCGCTGATCGACACGGTAATACCGCAAAAGATGGTTACGCGTTGAGAGGTATCTCGGATGAGGAATTGGAAGCGAGAGCGAAGGAGGAAGCTGAGTCCGTAATGAGGATGGAGGTAGATGGAGAGGAGGACGAGGAAGGAGAAGAAGCGTGGGTAGACGAAGGAGAGGATAAGAAAGGAAAAGGGAAAGCGAAGGGTGGGAAGAAGAAGAAGAGGACGATGGCGACTCCTCAACGACGACCGGTTCCCTCTCTACCCACCTCGAAAACTCGAAAACGCCCCCGCCCTCGAGGTTCTTCACCTTCTCCAACCGCTAGGAAGAAGACGAAGACTAGAACTGTGACGAACAAGAGAGAGCGAGGAGTCGAGTTAGAGGTAGAGAGCGGTGGAAAGAAGAGGAGAGTGGGACCGAGTAGGAAGGCAGCAAGACGAGGAGCTAGTATCGAGATCTATGATGATTCTTCTGATCTGACCGAGCTCGAGGAGTCGGAAGAGGAGGAAGAGGATATTACTAGGAGTCGAGGTGGGAAAGGAAAGAACAGTAGTAAAGTTGGTCAGAATTCAAAGGGAGTTGGGATGAAGGACTCGACTGGAGGGAACGAAGATAGTGGCACAGGACGTCGACGCTCTCCCAGAGGAAAGGCTGGAGTCAAGAAGTAGCATAATTTGTTCGCATTCAGTTTTTGTGCATTGTTGATATACTATACATAGCTCTCCTACGCTATACTGTCGCATTCGTTTCGTTCGCTCGTAGAGTACTTCGAGTATCGCCAAAAGTGAGAAAGTCGGGGAACAGGCAGAGAAGAATAGGTCATTTCGATGAGATGTCGAAGAAGTGATTGGAGCTCGTGTCTGCTGTGCTGAGACGATATGGGTCAGGAGCCGAGGAGAGATAAAGAGTGGTACGAGGTGGAGAGAATCGAAAGAATCTAGCAGTGAAACGAGTTGAAATGCGAAAGAGCATTCGCAAAGAGCGAGAAAAGTGGTTTGGTCAGACTCTGCCTAGCTTCACTGGCAACCTGATCGTCAGGTAGAATGACTTCGAACGAGGTTTTCGAGTCGCGATGTAGATGAGGACGAGAGCGTAGACCTAGGAGAGTTGCGTTCGACAAGATTTGCATGGGAATCCATCTACAAACGCCCTCACTCCGCTCCCTCTACGTCGACAGCAGCCAGTGACGACGGCACTCCCCACTTGGTGTACTCAGATACGTAATCTATTCCCAAAACCACTGGATTCCTCACTTGAAGTCGATGAAGAAATTTAGACTAAACAATTCCTCCACAAGTCAGACGTGAACGAGCTTGTCTGAAGAGACGAGTGAGCTTACGCGAAAACCGCCACTAGAGAACTCGTTAAGCAGGTCGAGGAGTAAAGATTTGGTCGGATTCGATCTGAACCTCGAGAAAGCCGAAGAGTTGAGAGTGGTTCAAAGATCGGGAGGGGTGACAGTTCAGATCAAAACATTCTGAACTCCTCCCACTATTGACTGGAATCCTCTATTAGATTGTCGATTGTGAGAAGGCAAGCAAGGGAAGTTGATGAAGTTTAGAAGAGGCGAGAGAAGAGAGAGGAGAAGCTCTTGGTGATCAGAGGTGGAGTAAGCTTGGTGGGAAGAGTGCTTTGAAAAGGTAAATGCCACTGAATGACTTAGTCGGGAGTGGTAGGAGACAGAGGAGCAGCATGCAGCGAGTCGAATCCCTCGCGTTTCTGTCTCCTCCCTTCCATTCGCTAACGACTAGTAGCGATTCTTAACGCGCAATACTACCGCTCAGGGTCTACTCAAATGCACTCTAGACAAGATCAACCTATTCAGGCCCCGTCTCGAAAGACTACAACGAGTTTCTTCGAATTCTCATCTGATGGATCTCACGTTTAGCTCGAATGAATAAGGGACTTGATGTAGCTCGTACGTAACACTTCACCTCTCTGTAGGCTTACGCGGATGGCTGATTCTCGCTCTTCTCTGGTCTCAGCACGTGATTTCCAAACCCTTTACTTCAGTTAGCTGCAGATAGAGGATTGTGAGGGTCTCGAGAGTCCTTCCATGCTCGTGTCTTTACAGGGGGACCGCTAGTGACGGGCGGACATGCTTGCAGTAGCTCGTTGGAAGTCTCGACCTGGATCAAACTTTAATTGCTGCTTCGGATCGAGCTTCTAGTCTCTTAAACGACGCAAGACGAAGCTCTGACTCTGAGCTGCTAGTGGGCTGACGAACAGGGATGGTGTTGTTGTAGGTTTCACCCTTCGAGCGAAGTTTTGAAGGTTCCGGAATCGCAATCTCAGCCGATAAATGTGAGTTTCTCGTAGTTCTCACTCGCGAACTCTCCATAGCTTACACTCGTGAAGTGACTAGGTGACTGTGCGGTACAGTAGAAGCGCCAGAAGTGCGGAAAGATGGTCAGCTCGCATGAATCGATGGTCGGAGTAGGTATCTTGCGTTCGTTCGTTCGTCTCTCGCCTCAGGATCGGGTAGAGAAGTGGTGGTACGCCTACTGCGGCTAGTGTTATGGGCTCGTACCCGCTCGTCACGAGGCGGTGATACTGGAATGGAGAAGGATAGCGCAAGACTTCGATTCGCAAAGAGTAGTTTGTGAGCTATCTCTCTCCCTTGTTTCGTCAATGGTTACTCGCTATCGACTCACGAAAGGTCTCGCAGTACGCTCGCAGGAAAGTGTAATGAGCAAGGAAGTGCGAAGGGTGTAATCAATCAGTGACCTTCTTCCCTCGTCTTTCGCTGTCGATGCGAAGAAGAGCCCACTCTTGCCCTTCGGCTGTTATCGTTCCTCACGAACGTGGGACTAGTCATGTGGTCTCTTCCCCGCACCGGACTTGCCGCGGACCTGTTTTTGGGGGGGTATAAAGAGCAAAGGAGAGAGAATTCGTCTCTTGTTTCCCTTCTTCTCACTTTCCCATCACACTTCAGTCTCTTCACTCTTCCTCAACCTCAAGAGACTAGGAGGATGGAGAGTGATGTCTTCTCTTCATCTACCATCAACCAGTACGTTTCCCTTTCGTTCTTCTTATTCCCTTCGACTGTCTCATCAGCGCTCACGCCTCTTTTTGGTTCACAGTCCGAACACTGGAACAACGTCGAAACGACCGAGAACCCTCTATCATTCCCCCGAAGGGTGATATCTTGGTATGTTCGCTTCTCACTCTCGTCGTCGTCGTCGTGAGCTCGACACTGATTCTCTACTTTCGTCAAATAGGAGGCCTTTGATGCCTGGAGTCCTCATACACGTGTACGTTCTCCGCTCTCTCGCTCACCAAGATCTATTTCATAGCTAATGTCGCTGGTAGTGAGTTAGTTCGTCGACGCTCCCTCCCCTGTCCCTCTCCTCTCCTCCCGCCATCATTTTTTTCTCAGGTGCTCAGGTCGCTCAGTGGGCGATCTAATTTTGTGCAACCGGATGAGACAATAACCCCTTTCTTGGTCGAGTTCCTGGTATACGTTCCGCATATCAGGGGCAATCCCTCGGATACGTCGTCGAGGGAGGCTTTGAGAGTGGATGAACGTCATAAACCCCCGATTAGTTCTACTTCCTTTTTTGTCCATTGGTTTTGTAGACACGTGCGGGAAATGACAACGACAAGCTCAAATGTTATGAGCTGGGTTTGGAGGGGACGATACGAGAGCGATGAGAGTCTAGGTCGAGACTAGACGAGGTCGAGGACGAGGAAGGAAGGACGAGGACGATAAACAAGGAAGGGGAAAGTCTGGTCGGGTGCCGGCGACGAGGACGAGGTTGACGAGAACAGAAGAGTCTTTCGATATCTCTCGAAAGGAATCTCTCTGGGACGATGATAGCTCGCTAGTTAAGGTGAACTAAGAACTGAAATGATTGGCACCAGAGGGAAAAGAGAAGAGAGAAGCGAAGTGCTCTCTTTGAGCAAAACTACGAAGAATAATATAGAACGCGATAGAACAAAAGAGTGTGTGAGATAGATCATGTAAGAAGGTTTCGATGTTAAGCAAGTAGAATCTGAGAGAACAAGATAGAAGGAGTGTGGGTGCAGAGTAAAGAGAGACGAGAATCAATAAAAGAAGGTTTCGAGAATACGCTAGAATGTTCCAGCGTAAGGATTACTTCGTGGTCGTAACATCAAACTTCGTCAAAACCGATTCCTCGCTGCAGGAGACCTCAAGGTAAGCACTTCCTTGTGCTCGCGCTCGGATGAGGACTGAGCTTTCTCTTACATGTAGCTTGAAGAAGACGAGACGATCTGGACGATTCCTCTCACTTTCGCTTCGCTCGATTCGAGAACGGAACCAGATTCGATCACGATGTCGACCCGCGAGCTGACGATACCGAAACCTTGTGGGCTATACTTCTTGAATGTCGGAACGGTCGGAACGTGTAAGTCTCGCCTCTCTCCAACTCGTTGTTGCTTCGCTCGAACGCTCATCAATTACTCGTTCACAGATCGTGTCGCATATCCTGAATCTCATCTCCTCCGAATCGCAACCGAGGCGAACAAAGCAGACTCTACTTTTCCCCTAGCTGATCGGTACGTTTCAGATCTATCTCTGCCTCGATTCTCTGCAGGACGAGTTTGACGATTCGGTTCTGATTTTTTTTCGCGCCTCAGCATCGGTCTCGTTCAAGACGCTATAGTCCTCTCAGAAGCTGGATGTCTCAAGACGACGACGGTCTTCTCGCTATTCCAGCAGTTTCGCGACGAACGAGAATTCCTCGTTTGGACCGAGATCGCAGACGCTTTCCGACGAATCCTCGATACTTGGTGGGAACAATCTCCAGACGTGCTCGACACTCTACGATCATTTGCGAGGTCTTTCTTCGCGCCTCTCGTTGAAAAACTCGGTTTCGAACATCGAGAAACCGATGATTCGACGAAACGAAGGTTTCGAACGATGGGGATTGCAGCGTCTGCGGCAGCTGAAGTACCTGAGTAAGTCTCTCGCTACCTCCTCCTACTGAATGACTGATATCTGACCATCACTCGTTAATACAGAACGCTTGAATGGATCAAGTCGAGTTTCGCAGAGATGCTTGCTGGACAGATGTCCTCATCTGCCGCTGATTCCGCACTAGCAATCGTTGCATCTGCTGTGCGACATGGAACAGAAAGAGAGTATCAGATCGCACTCCAGATCTACTCGAATCCTCCGACACCTCAACTTAGAACTGCCGCGATCGCGGGATTGACCGGTTCGAAGGATATTAGACTGCTTCAACAGACCGCAATGATGCTCACGAGTGGTGCAGTAGCTCAAGAAGACATGTCCAAGTTCCTCTATGTGAGTCTCGCTTCGCGCTGTTTCCAATCTCGCTCACACGATGCTGACTCGTCGGCGTCGTGACAGGGCCTCGCGAATAACCCTCAATCACGTCGAATCGTATGGGGCTTCCTTCAAAAGGCATGGCCGAAGTTGGAACAGCAGTTCAAGGGGTCGATGTTGCTCGGACGAATTGCCGCCGCATCTTTCGAATCGTAAGCCTTTCCAAGCTCGCGCTATATCGTCCGATGTCGAGCTGAACTGACCACTCTATCGCCGATGAATAGCTTCACCTCCGACGCCGATGCCGACGCTGTAGAAGCGTTCTTCGCTGACAAGGCCACGAGCGCTTTCCAACAACCTCTTGATCAAGTTCGTATTGCTTCCCTTTCCTCCCTTTCCTCCCCTTTGAAGGCTCACTCGTATCTTAACGAATGTAGGGTATCGAGTCTGTTCGCGCGAAAGCAAGATGGCTGAGTCGGGAGAGTCAGAATGTCGCAACATGGCTCGAAACGGAGGGTTTCAAAGTGAGAAAGGACGTCGGAGAAGTCGGTGTTGCACATTAATAGATGTCTAGAGTTCATGCTATCAGCCGATTGAGCTCCCGGTGTCCTAGAGTGTTGAGGAGGTCATCGAAGAGTGAACACCTGTAGCGAATCTTTCCCATCTTCCTCCTCCGCTTCTGTCAATCCTGGTGTCTCTTTGCCTTCACTTTCTGACTCGTCAGAGCTTGCGTCGTCGTCTTCGTCTTCACTTCTCCTCTGCCTCGGGCCTTGCAGCGGGAACTTTCTCGTTCCCGAGCAAGTAACGATTTGACTTGTATGCGGAAAATTGGGATGGAAGAAAGTTGCTCCGATCGGTTCTATCGTAAGGACCAAGGGCGTAAGCGAATCAGAGATCAAGGCGAGGAAGTAGGGCACCGAGCAACTCACGGGAAGAGATCGAGTGCGAGCAAGTTGGTTCGAGAGGAGTTGAGGAATCGGTGTAAGCGAGAAAAGACGTATCGAACAAGGAGACGGAGCCATTCTGTGGATAGTGAGAGAGACATGATCGTGAGCGCGGGCGTCGTAGCAGTCGAGAAAGGGAACGTGAAAGCTGACTTGATCTCCTGCGATCAAACATTCTCCCTTCGGATCAATATCGAACCCTATGCAACGATAATCTGTGATGAGCATCCACTCGACGGTATGACGTCAAAGATTGCGACTCACCTAATCGTTGGTTCGTTCTGCCCTTTCTTTCCAACCTAATCGGTTCTAACGCAAAGTTCCTCAAATCGAACACTTCGATATAGCTCGATTGCCTCGAAGCGGCGAACAGTAAATGTTCCACAGTCGGATGGAAGAGTATCTGTGCGATTGAAAAAGGATTGTGTTCAGATTAAGTGAAGCGAGTCTCTAAGAAGAGAGAAGTCGAAACGCACTTTGGTGATTCCGCCTTTTTGAGTCGAGGGTAGGAGCCCTACGAGAGGTGAGGGAGAGGAAGGACTGTAGAGTCCGATCGAGCCCGCGAACGAGCCCGCTGCGAGAAGAGAAGTTCCCTGTGACGGTGAGAAGTCGAGAGTCGAGATCAGACCTGGGAGAGTGGAATCCATCGTCAGCTGAGTGAAAGACAACAGAAGGTTGTTGGACGAGATGGCGCTTACCTTTCTGTCCGGTTCGAGATGTTCGATTCTTTGTCGTTTTCAAACGAAACCCTTCTTCACCAGGTCGAGAAACGTCGAAGATTTCGATAGCGTTCTCGAAACCGCAGTACAGACTGTGAACTCATATTTGGTATCTGCTCAGCTGTCGCTGAAAGGCGCTTGCCGATAGCTGTGACTTACCTCGTGCCGTCGGGAGCGAAAAGCATGCTGTTTGGAGCGACGAATCTTTCTGTATGATCAATGATTGGATAGCTCGCGCGTATCTGTGCTCCTGGAAAGATCAGTGTTGGTTAGAGGGCTTCGAGAAGTAAAGATGGTCACTCACTCGTCGATCATTCCCATCGAGCAAATGAACAGGATGATCCTTAACTCCGATAGCGAAGGCGAACATTGAAGGATCTGCACTTGATGCGCCAGGATACCAGTCAAAAGAGAGAAGCGAGTCGGACGGAGAGTGAGTCCAAGAAGGTACGAGTTGAGTCGACGTCGAAGTTTGCGATGGTCTGCGAAGGAGGGTAAGATTGATCGGTTCAGCCTGCGACAATTCGGAGTGACCCATCAAGATACTCACAGTGGATGAAGGGACAGGGAGCGATCATCTGCGGCAGTCAACACGCAGGATCCGTCTGGACAGCTGCGACATCATTTCGAAACATCCTTAGTCGACTTCGCTTCAACGCTGACAGTGAGGGAGACAGTAGCTCACATCCTTGCGTCTCGAAAGAAAGCACCCGAGTCCTTTCGAGAAGCATTCGGTGCGTTAGCAGAAGCGACACGAATTGGCGGAGAATCGAGAGTGAGAGCTGAAGAGGAGGCTCCAAAGTTGCTTGGTGTTGGCTCGTAATTACCAGCAGTCATATTTGAATCCATTCCGAGTGAAAAAGCGGAATCAACGAAGCTAGGTGGAGGGAAGAAGTCGAGAGAGATCCGATTACAAGAGATTAGAAAAAGGTTCACAATTGGCACAAGCAGGGGAAGCGAACCCGCAGATCTGTTTCCTTCTCTTCCCCTCTCCCCAACTTCGAAATGAGTGAACAACCTACTACTACTGCTCCCGCTGGAGATAACGCTTCCCTCAAGGAGGCTGTCAACACTCAAGGTGAGTTTGATCAAGTTGAATCCCACTTTCAGCAAACTTTCTCGTTCTCAATGGGCAAACCTCAAGGCGGATAGAGGAGCTAGAGAAAGATTGTTGAAGGGATACAGAACGGAATGGAAAGGCGACAGAGGTTTCAAAAGAGCCAGTTGACTGACTAAGGCTTGATTTGACTATTTTGTCCAGTTGAATTCTACCTCTCAAACTCGAACCTTCCCTTTGACAAATTCCTATTCAACTTATGGGCTCGCTCTTACCAAGATCCCGCTGCTGTCATCGCCTCGACTCCTCCTCCCGAAGGTTCCACCGTCCACCCTCAGTCAAAGAACAAGCTCAACTCGTTCCACCTCGGATGGCTCCCTTTGGACAAGATCGCTTCTTTCAAACGTATGGCTCCTTACACCGCCGCTCCTCCAGAGGGACTCGGTTCAGTAGACGCGATCGCCGAAGTAGTCAAGGAACAATCTGATTCAGTCGAGGTTCGCAAGTTTGGAAAAGAATCGGATACTGGTTACGGATGGTACGTCAGGAAGACGTCTGAGATGACTCGACCAGAAGATGCTATGCAGAGGAGCGTTTACGCGAAGGGTTTCCCCGCAACCGAGAAGGATGGAGAGACGGATGAGGAGAGAAACGCTGTCAGGGAGAAGGAGCAAGAGTTACAGAAGAAGTTGGAGGAATGGGCTCGTGGACTCAACGTTGGAAAGATCCTATCATTGAGGATGCGACGAGAGGACAAGCCTGGTCAAGATGGAAAGCCCGCTCAGAAAGGTCGAGGAAAGTTCAAGGTGAGTTCAAGCCTATCCCATATCTCCTTACTGGAGAGCTGAATCTCGATCGCTTGACTTTAGGGCTCCGTCTTCATCGAATTCGCTGAAAAGAGCAGTGTCGACAAATTCCTCGCTCTCGACCCCAAGCCCACGTACGAAGGTGCTGAACTCGACATCAAGTCAAAGTACGTCTCTCACTCTTATACGCTGTTCTTGTTACGTGACGTTGATGTAATTGGCGATTTCAGGGCTGTCTACGTCGAGGAGAAGCGTCAACTTTACGCTCCCGGTACCAAAGCTCCCGAATCCAACCCTTCCGCCATCCCAAAGAACCCCTACGCCAAATCTTCCAAACCTTTCAACGCCTGGGCTGAACACCTCATCGGAGAACACGGTTTCCCTTCGATCCCTTCTGCCACCGCTGCTCGTTCCAACAACGACTCCGATGACAAGAAGAAGCGCAAGGCTGAAGATGACGACGCACCGAAAGAACGAGAGATCTCTTACGATGGAGTCCGATACAAGGCTCGCAAGTCGAACGGAAGTGTCGAGATTATCGATGAGGACAAGATTGGACAAGGAGAGTCAGGATGGAAGATGGGCAAGCTTATCCGCTTCACCATCTCGTCGAAGGAGGACAAACCTGAAGCGGGAGAACGATTCAACTATGGAGAATTCAAGCGACGACTGGAACCTATCGCGAAACCCGCTTTCGTCGGTCTTTCCGATAACCGTCAAGTTGCTGGATTACCCGAGAAGAAGGAGGATTCAGAGATGAAGTCCGAGTTCCCCGAGAAGCTCAAGGCTCCCCCGATGGTTGTCGCTTCGAGTGAGGTGAAGAAGGAAGAGGGAGGAAAGTTGGAACTCAAGGATGGTCAACAAGAGTACCCTGCGAAGGGTCAGGCTAGCTTCAAGGATGTCGTTACCGATGAGCTGTTCGAGCAACTCAAGAAGGATGTCAGTGAAGTCAACGGTCGCAAGGTCGAGTGGACTCGCGCTCCTGGTGAGTTATCTAACTTCTTACCTTGCCCCCTCCTTCTTTCCTCTCCTGTCTTTCTGAGCTTGTGTACTGACGTCTTCCGTTATGCTTGCTCTTGACAGAATCTGATGAGCGTTCCCACCAAATCTCTCGCGCTCGTTACCACGCCGAACAAGCTTTCTCTGAAGAACGAGGTGATTCTCGCGGTGGACGAGGTGGAGGAGGAGGACGCGGACGAGGTGGTCGTGGTGGAGGAGGACGAGGCGGAGGAGGACGTGGGAGGGGTGGAGGAAGGGGAGACAACAAGAGGCAAAGGAGGGATTAGAGAATTACCCTCTCTTCTTTTTTTTTGCGCTAAGTTTTGCCCATTTACGTTCAAAAATGCAATACTCTATCATTTGCGGTCAGTCGTCGAGGAGCTTCATGCATGAAAGAGAGAGAGAGATTCGCTTTTCCCTCGGCTCCCCACAGGAACGAAATCGAGGAGAACGAGAGAGGAGGAGCTCTCTCTTTCGCCTCAACCTCTTCGACACGCTTTCGCTTCAATCCCTCAGCACACAGACACAACAACCTTCAACAACGCGAACGGATCAAACAGGAAGGGAAACGACAGAATGGAGGAAAGAAGAGGAGATCAAGAATTCGACGGCAACGAGGAAGACTTGTGGGAAGCTGAAGCGGTCACTGGTGGGATACACGATGGAGATACTTACAAGCGGTATATCATGCTAGCTTGTGCGTGTTTGCTCGGACTCGGCTCGTGAGTCCTTTCTTGGCCTCTCTCCTTGCATTGTCCGTCGCGCTCCCAGCTGATCATACAATGAGAGGTGTGAATAGACACTTTGGAGCGTACTGTCTCGGCCCGATCAAGTCGAGTCTGAAGACTTCGGAAACTGGATTTGCGAGTTTTATCGCTTCTTTCGAACTGCTCAACACAGTCACGCCGCTGCTGAGTGGCTTCCTCGTACCAAGGTGAGTCAAACATATGCCTCCAGTGCAGGGATGGAGGTTGACGTGCGCTTGTCAACAGATACGGAGCCGCGAAAGTCGGAATCTTCGCAACTGGCTTAGTTCTGCTGGGTCAGATCGTTGTCTGTTTCTCGCAAGACGATGGTCACTTTCATCCGATCAGTATCACGGGAACTGTGAGCTCCGCTGTCACCTTTTCATTCAGCTTAGCGTCGAGCTGATTTTCGCAATATTGTTAGATTTGTGGTCTCCTCCTGTTCGGCGGCGGTATCTCTCCGGTCAGCGTCGTTCAAGAGACAATCATACTCTCGAGTAACACGTCAAAGTCGAGCTCGGTAGGTCGATCAGTCGCTCTAGGTCTCGTTCTAGGGAAAACCTCGAGGTGAGTTTACATTCGTCTCTCGTCGAGAGTGCGTGGGTATAACAGAATACGTCACTCGACAGCTTCCTCGCTGGAGCTACATCGAACTGGCTTCACTCAATCTCACCACGACTACCCTTCGCTGCAGCCTCAGGTTTCGCCTTGATCTCGTTCATCGCTTGCCTAATCTTCGCTCGAGTCGAAAAGTCCCTCTCGCGTCTTCCTCGTCGGCAACCTTCTTCGCTCGCACAACCGACTCACAAGCATGGCACAATCAACCTCGCATCTTACGCTCAGTACGGCGATCCTTTTTGGCTTTACATCGCGATTTGCTGTTTCGCTGGAGTATGGTACACCACGATTCATCTCTCGACAAATCTACTACAAGCTGTGTACGATATCGAGCAAGATCCGGCTAGTAAAGCTGCATCGGTTCTATTGCTCTCTCCTACTTTCGTACGTTTTCTGTTCTTTCAACGTTTTTTGTCGTTTCTCGCTCACGGCCGAATGCTCACTTTTGTGGTCAACAGCTGTATCCACTCGCCGGATGGGCTCTTGACAAGCGATCCGATCTGATGTCGAAGCTGTATCTCGCTGTGCCAGCTGGACTGGCTTGTTGTTTTTCCGCATTGATCTTCGTATGTTCCCTTCATCCTGAGTCTCCCACTGGCTGAGCTCACAAAGGCCGCCTGATAGCTATCATCAGTCGTACCCTACACTCTCGTCTTCCTCGGAGGGGCCTTGAGTTGCGGTATCGGACCTCTTCTCTCAGTACTCGTAGTCCCTCGAATCGTCGGTCCCGAGTAAGTCTCGTTCCATTCCAACTTGACACTTCCTTCTAGCGCTGACAATCTCATCCTCCAGACGTATCTCTGCCGCTCTCGCACTACACAAGTCGCTCGAAATGGCCGGAGCAATCGTGTTCCAGAGCATTTCTGGATTCTTCCTCTCCCTTTCCGAACCAATCGACCATTCCAACGATCCTTCAAGCCCACGCTCGTCTCATGACAACCCAGACTCGACTCTCTTCTTTCTCCTCGCCGCATCGCTCGTTCAATTGGGCTTGGTGGCCGCATTTTGGGGACTCATGCGAAGGAGAGGACTCGACGGGACAGATTCTTCAGCTACTGCCAAAGGAAAGGAGTCATCAGCAGATAGGTCGAGCAGCGTGAGGATGAGGGTATCGACTGAACGATTGAGAGGCCCACGAGCGGACGAGGAGCAGTACGGTCTTCTGAATGAAACGAGTGAAGCTAGCGAATCGGATGAGGGCGAAGAGGACGCTATGGCAGGAACCGTGAAGCTAGATCCCGACGAGGCGAAACGAGGCAGGGGTTACTTGATTGTTGCTGGTGTTGTCGTATTATTTTCATGGGTTTGCTTTCTACTAGACCTTTTACGCTGATCACTCGCGCCTGTAACACTATGACAATATCTTGATAGTGAATGAAAGAACGACTCAAAGATTGCAAGAAGGAACGAGGATGCGAGGATGCGAGGAATCGAAAGGACAAAGGGAGAGTCGGAGACAAAAAGCGATACACAGGGTACTGACAACGAGAGGAAGCGGGAAGGAAGAAGGAATGACAGGAGAGCAAGGTATAATCAATAAATAGAGGGAAGGAACGAAGAAACGACGACCGGTGAGGGCAGTTCACATAATGCAACATTTCGTGTTCGACGAGGACGATTCTCCGTCCAGCGGGTCAACGTAAACCCATCGATCACCGCACACTTTGCCATCAATATCGATAAACTATCGAACAGCGAGAAGTCAGCTTGAGCGAACAAAGGGAACTTGCGACGAAGAGACTCACAGGTTTTTCTTCGGGATCTTTGTAGAAATAAGGTCGATTTGGTGAACCAAACACCCCATTGTTTTCTTTCTGTTTCATCAAGGTGGACTATCAGCGACTGCTTCGACGTCTTCATGCGAGAGGGGAAAGCGACTGACCAGTTGAGCACGAGTCGGTTGTCGAACGTAAGTTGCGGATCCTGGTCCAGAGTAAGGTACTTTCTCGTAACGTGAGCCCATTGGAATAGCTGGATTCGACATCGACGGTGAAGAAGGGTACGAGAAGCCGCTATTCGGTGAAGCGTTTGATCCAGCGTAAGGTGAAAGGTGTAAACCAGCGGGAGAGAACGAAGGATCGAAAGTTGAGACCATCGGTGTGTGACCTCTGGAGGTGGGCATGGGAATAGCAGCGACGGTAGCCATTTGACGTTGAAAAGTGATTCCGAGTGTGAAGAGGAAGTGGAGGTGAGGAAGGAAAGAAGGGAGATGAAGAAAGAGGAGAAGGGAGGTCAACGACAGAAGGCCTATTTCAAGGGAAGTCGAGAGTGCTTGAGCGTCGACGAAGGACAAGGCTTGACGCAAAACAGGTGTCAGAGAAGTCGAAGAACAATCCAAAAAAGGGAGAAAAGAAGAGGGAAAAAGGCTGAGCGGTGAGAAATCGCCTTGGAAACAAGGTGGTTGAGAACAACAATCGGGACCTCGTTCGGAAGAAAGGGAGACCGATAGATCAGAGACCACACGGTAGGAGCGAAAGCGAGATCCGAACCGGATTGACAGCGAGGACAGACAAAGGGAACTGAATTTATTTAGCGAAACTCAGAGGCAGAAGTTAGCGCCGACAACGGACCGTTGTGAGTTTCTAGATCATGCTATTCGAGTATTTCCGTCGCTATCTATCTGAGTCGAGCAGTGAATCAACGGCTCAAGTGCAGGACTCGTAGGAGGGCAAATGAGAAGGAGTTCGCAAGCGATTCCCTTTGTTCGCAAAGTCGGTATTTTCACGATCTGCGTTCTGTTCTCACGTGGCTGAAGTAGAAGAAGGAGCCGAAAGAAGAAGAACAAAGCTAAAAAGAGGCTAACTTTTCACAAGCTCAAGTAGTCGATCGAAAAGTAGGAAAGCTATTTTGCGAAATCTGTACACTATTCTCCGCCTCTCTCGCTGTCTACCTACCCTTCTTTCCAAAGCCCTGTAGATGCGGAAGATTCGAGTCGTCGTTAGTCGACCGAGTCGAACGTCTTTCACCGAACGAACGCAGCAACGTAATCGAGCGAGCGAGAGAGAGAAGAGGTTGCTGCTCACCTTGAATGTCAACCCAGAATCAGAATCAGATTCTCTATCGTCGATCATGATCGTTTGTGGTGCAGTCTTGCGAGTCGGACGTTTCGCGGTCGAAGTCGCCGGAGTCGGTTTCCTCCTCGACGAGCTCGACGATGCTTTGCTACCTCTCCCACTGGCTCCCCCGAATCCATCGTCATCGTCATCATCACCATCGAGCTCCATCGTATCACCCTTGAGCGTGTTTGAGCTTCCAACACCAGAATCTTCGTCTTCGTCATCCGAATCCAAAACGATTTGTTTCGCTTTTCCTTTCCCTTTCGAAGCAGCGGAAGTCTTCGCCGGAGCTTTCTTGACGGGTGCTTTCTTGGAGAAGTTGAGTTTCGCTTGTCCTTTCTTGCCTCCTTTACTTCCTCCGATGGCGAGCTCCGAAAACATCTCGTCGTCCTCTTCTTCTGATTCTTCGTGTTGGATCTGAGAGAATGATCGACCTTTCTTCTCGACGTAACCTGAAAGCATACCATTCGATGTGTCAGATCGTATCGAACAGTGAACTAGCAAGAGAGTCATGACTTACCTTCTCCTAATCCGAAATCGACAGCATCGGGAATCGCAAGTTCGATCTGAGGACGAGAAGCGAGAGGTATACGAGGTTCCTTCGAGTTCTTGGGCTGTAGATCATCCTTATGACTCAATTCCACGAATTGAGGGCATCGAAAGAGAGAAATGAGGGACTGACTCTGAATCGTTTGTAATTCGCTCTGCCTTGCCATTTCTCCGGTAACTCGATATCAGTTCTCTGAGGTGCCCTCTCCTTCTTCTCAAACTCGAGTTCCCTAACGTTGAACATAGCTTGAGTAACGGTCCTCCATTTAGTCGGATCCATCTCATTCTCTCCCCCCTCTCCTTCTTCCTGATCCTCTCTGATCATCCTATCCCTCTCTACATCCGAATCTTCTTCGTTCCAACCAATCTTCTTCTTCTCCCTCTCCGGCATCCCTTTCAATACAGGTTTGACAATCTTGAGGGCGTTGAAATCTTCGTTGAAAGCTTGATCCCTTTCGGCTCCTCTACGTTTCGTTACCTTCATCTGAAGTAATTTAGCTTGTTCCTTCTCTTGTGCTTCTTTCTCAGCTTTCTTGAGTGCAGTAGCTTCCTTCTTGTTCTTCGGTGGTGCAACCTCCTTCGAAACCGTTGGAGGAACTACGACTTTCTTGACTTTCTTCTTCGGTGGTGGTGATACCGCTCCTTCATCCTCCTCATCCTCATTGCTAGCCTCCCTCGACCTCTTTTCCGACTCAACGACTTTCTCCTCTTTCTTCTTCTTCCTCTCCCTCCCATCGTTCTCAACACTCTCACTCCTATCCCTCTTCTCCTTCTCCTTGCCCTTCCCTCCTCCTCCTTGAGGTTGAGTTTGTCCCCTCTCAATTTCCCTCTCGTCTTCTTCCATCAACCTCCTCATCCTCTCGGCACGAGGAACCGATTCTCTAACCATTTCCTGATGCCTACTTTCTCCACCTCCTTGCGTTTCTACCCCTCCACTTCCTCCTCCTCCTCCTCGTACTTGTTGTGGTGAATCGAAATCGTAGAATAGAGGAGGAGCAGCTGCGGTAGAAGTTGGGTTGACTCGTCGTTTCAATTGAGTCGGTTTGGAAGATGAAGCGGGAATGACAGGTTGAGCAGATGGAGGTGCATCCTACACATATCCGAACCTGCATCAGATCGGGACGTAGAGAAGAGAAGCAAAGGAAACGTACCAGTGATTGAGCAGAATCTAGATCCATGTCCCTTGAACCCGACGCTCCTCCCATCGAATAATCATTCTGAGTTCTCGCCCTAGTCGTCGTCGTACTCGAAGAAGAACTAGCACCCCTACTCCCTCCTTCATCGTCTTGATTAGAGAAGAACATGGATTGAATCATTTCTGAAGGTCGTCCAGCAGTTTTAGCTCGTCGAGTTAACTGTATAGATTCCTCGTTCAGATTTTAGCTGGTACCATGTTGCTAATACCGAAGGAATACGTACCTTCTTTGCTGGGACGGGGGCTTGAGCTTGAGGAGTTTCTTCTT
>Ga0308170_10001874_pt1 | contig 18864 bp, 17 predicted proteins | sample PhyBR2_2_FD_202136 | JGI IMG/M metagenome (GOLD analysis project Ga0308170, IMG submission 202136) | Phyllosphere microbial communities from UC Gill Tract Community Farm, Albany, California, United States - DLSLSB.R2 | ecosystem: Host-associated > Plants > Phyllosphere > Unclassified | place...
AGAATTCGGTTGGTCGTTGTTGTCTGGCGCCGGGATCTGGATTTCTTCCCACAAATCGACACTTTTTCACACTGTTTCCCACTTTAGTGGAAGCAATGTTGACGGTCAAGCGAAATCCCAACCGTGCATTTCTAATTTTGCCAATGAAACCAATGACTTAGGCGCATCTTAAGGGTACTCGACATTTCAAAATCTCCCTTTAAATTAGGGACTTAGCGGTAAGAGTGAAGGTCAGGCCTCATTTGGAAACACTGTCGTTACGTTTGTGCCGGCGCAAGGCAAAGAATAATATTGACGTAAAGTAACAACCGACCCCTGTTTGAAATCACTGTACGGGCATCCAGCACTCTCATGCACCCCAAGAACTTGCCAATGCGCTATGCTCGGCGATGACGGCACCAGATAACGACTTTTGGTTTGGAAAATTTGTCAGTTTCCAGGTTAACTATTTTGACTTTGGGAAACTTAAAACGTAACATCGGTAAATATGAAAAATTCACTCGACCTGCAGCCGGCCGTACCGTACAACGCCGCCGAGTATTGCTCGACCAAGGAGGCAGCTGCTGTCCTTGGCGTGTCGCACCGCACGGTGCAACTGTGGGTCGAGAACGGCACGCTGCAGGCGTGGCGCACGGCAGGCGGCCATCGCCGCATCACGCTCGAATCGGTCAACCGTCTGGTCGACGGGCGCCGCATCGCCATCGCCGCCCACGCACCGCGTCCGGCCACGCCGGTCACCCCCGTGTCGACGACGCGCCGCGTGCTGGTGGTGGACGATGATCCCCTGATGCTGCGCCTGTACGAACTCGAGATGGCCGGCTGGGGCATGGACCTGGACGTCGTCAAGGCCAACAATGGCTTCGAGGCCCTGATTCGCATCGGCGAAGAACGCCCCGACCTCCTGGTCAGCGATCTGAACATGCCGGGCATGGATGGGTTCCGCATGATCCGCACGCTGCGTGAAGACAGCGGCAGCGCCGGCATGAGCATGATCGTGGTCAGCGGCCTGGACCGCGCAACGATCAAGGCCATGGGCTTGCCGGCCGATATCCCGGTCTTCCCGAAACCGGTGCCCTTCGGCGAACTGCGCGCCGCTGTCGAACACGGCCTGGCGCGCGCTTGATCGCGAACTGAACTGCTATGCTCGGCGCACCGACGCGCCTTCCATGCCAGCCTACCCATGACCGTCCTCCAGGCTCTCCTGCCCGCCCTTCCGACGCTGCTACCCGCCCGGGTTCGCGCATGCATCCGGTATCGCCGCTGGGAGCATGCCGATGCCCGCTAACACCATTCTTGTCGTCGATGACCAGGACGAACTGCGCCTGCTGATCTCGCTGAGCCTGCAAGCACTGGGCCGCATCGTCGAAGCGGCCAACGCCGAACAGGCGCTTGTCCTGTTCGCGACCGAACGGCCGGATGTCGTCATGCTCGACATCTGGCTTGGTCCCGGCGAAAGCGGCCTCGACGTCTGCGCGCGGCTGCGGCAGGATCCGGCCAACGCGGGCGTCAAGATCGTGCTTCTCTCGGCCTGCGGCCAGCAGAGCGACGTTGCCGCCGGCATGGATGCCGGCGCCGACCTGTACATCGTCAAGCCCTTCAGCCCGATCGAATTGATCGACGCAGTAACGGGGTTGCTGGCAGATATCCCTGAAAACACGGCTTGATATTTCTTTTTTGAAATTAATGTTTCTTTTAGAGACTATTCTCTAATTTTCTACAAAGCAGCAAAACCGACAATCATTTTTATTTTTATCGCAACTGTTCGGGCGCTAATTGCTGTCCAGTGAAACGTATCCCGCCGAACCGGCAAGTAAATACCGCCAAACCCGAAATACCGCTACCTGTGCCTGGGGCATCATTCTGCACTGCGTTCGCGCGCGCCGCCGCCAAAGTGGCTATGATGGTCTTCATCGATCATCTACCGGCTACCTGTCCCGAACACAAAGCATGTCGCGCTCCTTCCGTTTCCTCGCTGCTCTCCTGGCCACCGCTACCCTGACCCTGTCGGTCGGCGCGGATGCGCACGTGGTCTCGGCAAGCTTCGAAGCGCGCCTGACGGTGGTGGCAACCTGCTCGATCAATGCCGGCGCCGCAGTGCAGGTACAGTGCGCCAGCCCGGCCACGCCGTATCTTCTCGATGCCCCGGCTGCACCAATGCTGCACAGCGCCGGCCCGGACGCCAGCCGCGTTACCGTCTACTTCTGACGCACTCTGCGCGGCCTTGCCTGCGCCAGATTCTTTTGTTATTTGCTTATCAGCTTTTGTTCGTAGGACACAGTTGCCGTCCGCCGGATAATGCCAGCTGAATACGTCATGCCGCGCCAGCGGTAACCAGACCTCACCGGCCTGCCCCAGCACGCACGCCGATCGCGTTAAAATCAGTGACCCAACGTCTACCCAAGAGAGCCGCCATGTCCCGTCTGACCCTGCACACCCAAGAAACCGCACCCGAAGGCAGCCGCCCGTTCGTCGACAAGGCCGTCGCGAACAACGGCTTTCTGCCGAACCTGATCGGCGTGCTGGCCAATTCGCCGCAAGCGCTGCAAACCTACATGACCGTCTCGGGGATCAATGCCGAAACGAGCCTGACGCTGGCCGAGCGCGAAGTGGTGCAGATCACCGCCGCGCGTATCCACGGCTGCGATTTCTGCATCGCCGGCCACACTGCCATCGCGCTCAAGAAAGCCCAGTTGCCGGTGGAGACCGTGCGCGCGCTGCAGCAAGGCGCCGACACCGGCGACGCCCGGCTGGACGCCGTGCGCGTGTTCGCAGACGCCGTGATTGCCACCCGCGGCGCCGTCGACGACGCTGCCTGGCGCGCGTTCCAGGCTGCCGGCTACAACGAACAGCAGGCGCTCGAGGTGGTACTGGGTATCAGCCTGGCCACGCTGTGCAACTTTGCCAATTCGCTGGCCGGCAGCGCGATCAACCCGCAACTGCAACCCTTCGCCAGCGGAGCGATCTGATGGGCGGCGGCGAACACGCCACCGCGCTGCAGGCTGACCTGTCTGCGAATATGCCAGCGAACCTGCCAGCAAACCTGCCAGCCGACCTGCTGGCCTGGCTGCAGGCCAGTGCCGATGCACTCGACACGACGCCGGACATGGCATCCGAGATCGTGCCGCGCCTGGCCGGCGCCGGTCTGTTCGCCATCGGCGTGCCGGCATCGCTCGGTGGCAAGGGCGGCACCACGACCGATGCGATCGAGGCCATTGCCGCCGTGGCCGAGCAGTCGCTGGCTGCCTCGTTTGTATTCTGGGGCCAGCGCACCTTCATCGAATACCTGCTGCAAAGCCCCAACGAGGGGCTGCGCGCGCGCTGGCTCGGCCCGTTGATGCGCGGTGAATGTGCCGGTGCCACGGGCTTGTCGAATGCCATGAAATTTTTGTCCGGGATCGAGTCGCTGCAAATCACCGCCACGCCCGTTGACGACGGCTGGCAGCTCGATGGCGCCCTGGCCTGGATCACCAACCTGCGCAAGGAAGGGTTCATCGCTGCCGCGGCCGTCAATTCGGTCGGTGACCTGCCCCCGGCAGTGGTCGCGTTCATCAGCGATCGTACTGGCGTGGCCCGCAGCAGCGACCTGGAATTGATGGCCCTGCGCGGTAGTAATACGGCGGCGGTGAAGCTCGACGCCGTCCAGATCGGCGCCGATGACGTGCTGCACCCGAACGCGCGCGCCTGGTTGCCGGGCGTGCGGCCGTCGTTCCTCGGCCTGCAATGCGGGATGTCGATCGGCCTGGCGCGCGCCAGTCTGCGCGCGGCGCATGCACTGGCGGGCGCCGCGCGCGGCCCGCTGCTGGCCCAGATTGAGACCGAACAAGCTGCGCTCGAAGAAAACGTGCGCGCATTGAAGGCCGGCGTGGCCGATGGCCGCTTCAAGACGGCGGCTGCGCCGATGTTCCGGCTGCGTATCGCGCTGGCCGGGAACGTCGCGCAGGCGGTCATGCTCGAACTGCAGGCCAGCGGTGGTCGCGCCTATCTGGTCGATCGCGACCGCAGCTTCGCGCGTCGCTGGCGCGAGTCGGCATTCGTGCCGATCATCACGCCCAGCCTGACGCAGTTGCAGGCCGAGCTGCACAAGCACGCCGCAGCATGAGCGAACCCGTCTCCCCGGTCGCATTGGCGGCCACCGACCTGCGCATCGGCTATGGCGGGCGCACGGTCGTCGACGCCATCACGCTCTCGGTCGACAAGCGCGAGATCGTGTGCCTGCTTGGCGGCAGCGGCTGCGGCAAGTCGACGTTGCTGCGCGGCCTGGCGGGCCTGAGCGCGCCACAATCGGGCAGTGTCACCTTTCTTGGCCAGCCCTTGCTGCAGCCGCACCCGCGCGCCGCGCTCGTGTTCCAGCAACCGAGCCTGCTGCCGTGGCTGAACGTCGAGGGCAACGTCGGCTTCGGCCTGGATTTCGCACGCCAGCCCCCCATCGCGCGCGACGCCCGCAAGACGCGGGTGCAGGAAGCAATCGATGCCGTGGGCCTGGCCGGGCGCGCCAGCGCCTACCCGGCGCAGCTCTCGGGTGGCCAGGCGCAGCGCGTGGCCCTGGCCCGCGCTCTGGCGCGCGAGCCCGAACTGCTGTTCGCCGACGAGCCATTTTCGGCGCTCGACGCCATCACCCGCGCCGAGATGCAGACGCTGCTGGTCGAACTGGTGCACCGCTGGCACACTGCCGTACTGCTGGTCACGCACGATATCGATGAAGCGATCCTGGTCGCCGACCGCATCCTGCTGATGGCGGGACAGCCAGGGCGCATCGTGCGCGAATGGCGCGTCGACCTGCCGCGCCCGCGCGAAGAGCATGCCGCCGGCGTGGTCGCGCTGCGCCTCGACATCCTGCAGGCGCTGCGTACCGGCGTCCCCGCCAGCAGTCCCGCCTGAACACCATAACAAGGACAATCCATGACCAACCCGATCCACATCTGCGTTACTTCCGACTGCGATTGCGGCATGACCCGGCGCGACTTCCTGCGCATGTCGGCCCTGTCCGGCGCGGCCGCCGCATCGCCGCTGCTGTTTGCAGGCGACGCCATGGCGCAGAACTTCAAGGGCGATGACCAGCCGGTGAAAATCGGCTACCTGCCGATCACCGATGCGGCGCCGCTGCTGGTGGCGCATGGCCGCAAGCTGTTCGAGGCGCAGGGCCTGAAGGTCGAGACGCCGCGGCTGTTTCGCAGCTGGGCTCAGATCATCGAAGCGTTCGTGGCCGGCCAGGTCAATGTGATTCACCTGCTCTCGCCAGCCACGCTGTTCGTGCGCTACGGTGCGAAATTCCCGGCCAAGGTCGTGGCCTGGAACCACATCAACGGCTCGGCACTGACGGTGCAGAACGAGATCAACTCAGTTGCAGAGCTTGGCGGCAAGACGGTGGCGATTCCGTTCTGGTACTCGATCCACAACATCCTGCTGCAGAAAATCCTTACTGCGAACAAACTCACCGTGGTCACGCGCGCGCGCGGCGCGGCCCTCAAGCCCAACGAAGTCAATCTGATCGTGCTGGCCCCGTCCGAGATGGTGTCGGCGCTGGCGACCAAATCGATTGCCGGCTTCATCGTGGCCGAGCCATTCAATGCAGCGGCCGAAAACGCCCGTATCGGCAAGGTGCTGCGCTTCTCGGGCGACGTCTGGAAAAACCACGCCTGCTGCGTGACGTTCCTGGCCGAGCGCGACCTGAACGACAAACCCGAATGGTCGCAGCGCGTCACCAATGCCATCGTCAATGCCCAACTCTGGTCGCGCTCGAACCAGATCGAGACGGCCAAGCTGCTCTCGAGCGCCGGCCCGAACCGCTACACGCCGCACCAGTTGCAGGCGCTGACCAAGGTGCTGGCCACCACCGACTACACCGACTATGAAAAGCGCGGCATCGTCGCGCACCCGGCCTGGAAGCAGCGCCGCATCGACTTCCAGCCGTTCCCGTTTGCGTCGTACACCGAAGAACTGGTGCGCGCCATCGGCCAGACCAAGGTCGAAGGCGACACGGCTTTCCTGGCCAAGCTCGATCCGAAGTTCGTCGCGCGCGACCTGATCGACGACCGCTTCGTGCGCAAGTCGATCGGGCTGGCGGGCGGTCCTGGCGTGTTCGGCCTGCCGGCGAATCTGCTGCGCACCGAAACGATCGCGGTCTGACGATGGCGGGTCGTTTTCTGTGGCCGCTGCTCGGCTTTGCGCTGGCCGTGGTGCTGTGGTCGCTGGGCGTGCAGGCGCTCGAGCAGCGCACCCCGATCGCCGCGATGTTCGCGCCGCTCGAGACCATGCGCGCGTTCCAGGTCATGGTCACCGGGCCGGATATCTGGCTGCACGTGAGCACGAGCCTCACGCGCGTGGCCGTGGGGCTGGGCTTTGCAATCCTGTTCGGGGTACCGCTGGGGATCCTGGTGGGCATGTCGAAAGCCTTCTCACAGGCGAGCACACCGCTGTTCCAGCTGCTGCGCATGGTGTCCCCGCTGTCGTGGATGCCGCTGGCGGTGATGGTGCTGGGCGTGGGCGACGCGCCGGTGTACTTTTTGCTGGCCTTTGCCGCCGTCTGGCCACTGATGCTCAGCACCGCCGCCGGCGTGGCCCAGCTCGACCCGAACTGGATGCTGCTGGCGCGCTCGCTGTCGGCCACCCGATGGGAAGTGATCTGGCGCCTCGTGCTGCCGGGGATCACGGCGCAGATCCTCACCGGTATCCGGCTGGCGATCGGCATCATCTGGATCGTGCTGGTGCCCGCCGAGATGCTGGGCGTGTCGGCCGGCCTCGGTTACTTCATTCTCGACACGCGCGACCGGCTCGCGTATTCGGAACTGATGGCGGCCATCATCCTGATCGGCATCCTGGGCTATGCGCTCGATTACGCGGCGCGCTTCGTGCATGCGCGCTGGTTGCATGCGCAGCCGGCCAATCCACTGAAGTGATCTGCTCCCCCACCCTGGCGCGGTGGGGACATTCAGCCGCCGAGCGCCGGCATGCTGCCAGCGTCCCGGCACTCCGGTATCATGCGGGGATGAATCCCATTCCCTTTACGCCGTTCGTCATCGGTGTCGCCGGCGGCAGCGGCAGTGGCAAGTCCACGGTGTCCCAGCAAGTCCTGGCGTCGTTCGGCGCCGACATGGTCTCGATCGTGATGCAGGACGATTACTACCGCGACCAGTCCGACCTTCCCCCTGAAGTACGGCGCCAGCAGAACTACGATCATCCGCACGCGTTCGACTGGCCATTGCTGATCCAGCACGTCCAGGCCTTGCGCAATGGCGAAGCGATCGCGATGCCCGAATACGATTTCACGATCGACAACCGCTCGGACAAGACCATCCCCGTCAAACCGGCGCCGGTGATCGTTGTCGAAGGGTTGTTTGCCCTGTACGACGCCGACCTGCGCGACATGATGTCGCTGAAGATCTTTGTCGATACGGCGTCGGACGTGCGCTTCATCCGCCGCATGCAGCGCGATATCGCCGAACGCGGCCGTACGCTGGAGAGCATCGTCGGCCAGTATCTGGGCACGGTCCGCCCGATGCACAAGCAGTTCATCGAGCCCACCAAGCGCAATGCCGACGTGATCCTGCCCCATGGCGCGAACGGCCCGGCAGTGGACATGATCACCACCAAGGTCGCGAGCATCGTCGGCCGCCTGAAGCGGCCCTGAACCTGGCCGCGCCGGCCGCGCCGGCAAGCATCAGATGTGCACGTGCTTTTCGACGGTGGCCTGCAGCAGGGCCTTGTACTGCGCCAGATCGGCCGACTTGTGGACATAGTCGGCGGCGCCAAGCTGGCGCGCGCGCGCGCGATCGGCCTCGAGATCCGAGTTGGTCAGGATGATCAACGGTATCTTGTACTGCAACTGGTAGCCCCGCATCAGGATCATCGTCTCGAATCCGTCCATGCGCGGCATCTTCAGGTCCATCAGGATCAGGTCGAACTGACGATCCTTCATCAGCACCAGCGCATCCCAGCCGTCGCGCGCGATATCGACCTCGAACCGGCCCTCGTACTTTCCCAATGCCTGCAGCGTGAATTCGGCGTCGAACGCGAGATCGTCGACCACAAGGATCACTTTTTTGGCAACATTGTCTACGTTGGTCATCGCACGGTTCGACGTCGGGTACGTCGCTTCATGAAGTCCTGCCGGGCATCGGTATCATCAATACAGTATAGACGAGCGATTGCCCTGGCGAAGTGCCATGTCCAGCGGATGTCCCGACAATCTGCGGCAATCATTGGGCTTTCCCGATCCGGCGCCTAGGCCGCGGTGACCAGGCAATTGCGCCCGTCCATCTTGGCCTGGTACAGCAGGCGGTCGGCAGCCTCGATGCAGGCCAGCGGCGTGCCGCAGGTGGGCTCGGCCTGATTGCAGGTATGCACGCCCAGACTGATGGAAACGTGGCCATAGGCACTCCCCTCGTGCGCCATGCCGAGCGCCTGTACGGCAGAGCGGATGTTCTCGGCCACAGCACGGGCACCATCGTTGTCGGTGTCCGGCAGGATGATGGCGAATTCTTCGCCGCCGTAGCGCGCCGTCAGATCGGTCGGCCGCCTCGGCCCCGAGGCGATTGCCGCCGCGACCCGGCGCAGGCAATCGTCGCCGGCGACGTGACCATACAAGTCATTGAACTTCTTGAAATGGTCGACATCGAGCAGGATCAGTGAAAACGGCAGCCCGCTGCGCCGCCCGCGTTCGTATTCCACGGCGAGCACTTCATCGAAGCGGCGCCGGTTGGCCAGCCCGGTCATGGCGTCGATGTCGGCCAGGTGGCGCAGCGATACATTATGCAATTCGAGCGCGCTGCGCGCCGCGCGCAATTCGGACTCCAGCGCCTCGCGCAGGCGCAACTGGCTGATCATGCGGTGCCCTCCCCAGCCGAGCATGCACACGGCAAACACAACCACGCAGCTCATCTTGATCACCGCCATCCACCAGCCGTCCAGGATTTCGTCCTTCGTCTGGGCCGTCGCCACCAGCAGCGGAAAGCCGTCCAGGTGACGGTAGCTGTACAGGCGTTCGACGCCATCGATCCTCGAGGTCATCATCGCCGTGCCGACCGGCCCCGATTTGGCATACGTCTGGAACACCGGGCCGTTGCTGATGCTCGTTCCCACCATCACGGCATTGAACGGGCGGCGGTACAGCAAGGTGCCGTCATCGATGGCCAGGATGATCGTGCCGGTGCGGCCGACGTCGAAGCTGTCATAGAACTTGCCGAAGTAATCGAGATTGAGCGAGGCCATCGCGACGCCGCCGAAACTGCCATCCGGGCGGTTGATCCGGCGCGACACGGGAATCGTCTGGACGCCGGTGGAACGGCTGAAGATCGGCTTGCCGATGCGCGTAGCCAGGTCGGTATGCGTCATGTGATAACGGAAAAACTCGCGGTCCATATTGCTGCCCGGTAGCACCGATGGCAGCGAGGTCGCCAGACGCTTGCCGTCGGCGTCATAGATGAACAGCTCGCGTACCTCTTCGCTGGTGCGGGCGATCCGCGCCATCCGCGCATGCAGGCGCTGGACGTCGATCGGCGTGGTCGTTGACTGCTCGACCCGTTCCACCATCTCTGCCAGAACCGAGTCGGCCACCGTCAGCGAGCGCTCGGCGTGGGACGCCAGCGCACGCGCCATGTTTTCGGTACTGATCGCCGTCTGGTCCAGTTCGCCCTGGCGCGACGCCCACAGGCTCCACGCGTGCAAGCCGATCAGCAACAGGCAAAAGCCGGCCATGAGAATAATCGACCGTACGACCAGCGGTGTGCGCCGCTCATCGAGGTGTTGCAGGCGGAGCAAGTTGAGATCGGCGGTAGGCGGCATGGTCAGGTGAAATGCGACAGGTGAGATTGTTTCCCGACAGCTTAATAGTTATCGAGAGAAATGTATTGCCGAGAAGAACGTAAACTCGTGCTCTGTTCATGGCTTACAACGCCTGCCTGACCGACGAGCATGACGACTTCGCCGCGCTGGTCGCAAATGCGCAACAGTGCCTGGAACAGGTACCGGGCGGTCAATTGAATCAGGATACAAAGTGTTAGAATGTTTCCCATATGAAATTAAAATGATAACGATTTTCGTCATGGACAGCCTGGATGCCTCATAGAACCAATCGCGAACTGTTTCGGTGGCGCGTCCGCGCGTTTGCCAGGCTGATGTCGGCCGTGCTGGTGCTGGCACTGGTCGTTGCCGTGCCAAACGCGCTGGTCGCCGCCTACCAGGGCTACCCGCAGGTCGCCCTGATGGACACGGTGGCACTGGCATGGATCCTGGCGATCTGGCGTCTGGACCGCCTGTCGCATACAACCAGGGTCGTCAGCTTCCTTGCCATGCTGTTCTTCGTGGCGGTCGGTTCGATGGTGACTGTCGGCGCGGTCGGCCTTTGCTACCTTCTTGCAACACCGGTCATCGCCGTGATCCTGCTGGGTCAGCGCGCTGCGTATGTCACGATCGGGGCCGGTGCGCTCGCGATGGTCATGCTTGGCGTGGCTGGCTACAGCGAGCTGACGATTGGTAACTTCGCACGTGACTCGCTCGCAGGCGCGCTGATTTTCGCGCTGAACTATGTGTGCGTGGGCACCCTGGGCACGTTGACGGCGGGCAGCGTGCTCAAGGGTTTGTCGCGCTCGTTGAACAAGGCTGACGCGGTGTCGGCGTCCCTCGAACAGGAGCGCAGCGCACTGCGCCGTGTGAACCAGGAATGGCGCCTGACCTCGGCGGCACTCGCGGGCTTGCACGACATGGTGCTGATCGTCCAGGCGATTCCCGGCAAAGCCTCGCACCAACCGATCATTTTCGCCAATGCCGCGTTCGAGCGCCACAGCGGTTATCGCGTCGACGAAATCACCGGACAAAGCCTGTATGCACTGCACGGCCCGGAAACCAGCACCGAAACCGTCGCTGCGCTGGCCGATGCGATGGCACGTTACGAACCGGCGTCGGCGCAACTGGTCAATTACACGAAAGCCGGTGAACCCCGCTGGGTGGAAGTCGATATCGTGCCATTCGCCAGCGAGGGCGGGCCGATCACGCACTGGGTTGCCGTTGGCCGCGACATCACCGAAAAGCGGCAGTCCGCCGAATCGATCCGCAAGCTGGCGTTCTACGACGTGCTGACCGAACTGCCGAACCGGCGCCTGCTGATGGAGCGCCTCTGCGCCCTGACCGACAAGGCGCAGCGCGGCGAAGGGATCGGCGCCGTGCTGTACCTCGACCTCGACAATTTCAAGAGCGTCAACGACGCGCGCGGCCATGCGACCGGCGACGCCTTGCTGAAACACGTCGCCGGCATCCTGCGCGCTACCGTCCACCGGCGCGACACCGTGGCGCGCCTGGGTGGCGACGAATTCGTCGTGCTGGCCGAGCATCTTGGCGACGACCCCGGCGCGGCCACTGCGGCCGCACTGGCGCTGGCAGAGCGCGTCGGCACTGCCCTGCGCAGCCCCGTCGACATCGATGGCCAGGTGTACCAGTCTTCGGGAAGCGTCGGCATTTCGCTGCCCACCCGCCCCGAACAAACCGCCCAGGACCTGCTGCGCGAAGCCGATACGGCGATGTACCATGCCAAGGCCGCAGGCCGCAACGGGGCCGCGCTGTTCGAGACGACCATGCTTGCCGCTGCCGAAAATACGCTGATGCTCGAACGCGATCTGGGCAACGCGCTCGACAACGACGAGTTCGCACTACATCTGCAGCTGCAGGTCAGTCCCGACGGCCAGCCGATCGGTGCGGAGTCGCTGCTGCGCTGGCGCCGTGCCGACGGCGTGCTGGTCCCGCCCGATGTATTCATTCCGATTGCCGAAAAAACCGGGCTGATCGTACCGCTGGGCACCTGGGTGCTGCGTCAGGCATGCCTGTCCTGGCTGCGCCTGTCGCATGCCGGCCACGCGCTGCCGCTGTCGATCAACGTCAGCCCGCGCCAGTTCCAGCAAGCCGACTTCGTCGACGTGGTGCGTTCGGTGCTTGACGAGACGGGCGTGCCCGCCAGCCAGCTGATCTTCGAACTGACCGAAGGCCTGCTGGTCGAGAACATGGACGCGACCGTCGTGCGGATGAACATCCTGGCCGGGATGGGCATCCGGTTCTCGATCGACGACTTCGGCACCGGCTACTCGAGCCTGGCCTATCTGCAGAAAATGCCGTTGTACGAACTGAAGATCGACAAGGGCTTCATGCGCGACATGCCGCACGACGTGAATGGTACGGCACTGGTCAAATCGATCCTCGCGATGGCCGGCCAGCTCGGCCTGCGCGTCGTCGCCGAAGGCATCGAAACCCGGGAACAGGCGCAGTTCCTCGCGTCGCACGGCAAACCCTGCATGCAGGGCTTCCTGTTCTGCCGCCCGATGCCGCTGGGCGAACTGATCAGCCAACTCGAAGCTGCTGCTTGAGTAGCGCAGCAACCCCTCATCAGAACATCAGCAACACCGTCACCGTATCGCGGTAATCGCCCGGTGTCGGGGCGCGCTGGCGCGGCACGATCCCGTGCATCATGACGGCCTGCACACTGCCGGTGCCGATGCCGCTGTAGACCATGGTGCCCACCAGTCCGTCGCCCCAGGCCGGACCGTCGGGCGTGGCCGAGATCCGGTAGGTCAGCGTTTCCCCGGTCACGCTGTTCTTCATCGTGCGCGCCGCCGGATTGTTCGACACGCCGCCGTTCAGCACGATCTGGTACGTGCTGTTGGCGGTGCAGGCCACGCTCAGCGGCGCACTGATGCGCTGGTCGGTGATCGGGCTGCCGCTGGCGAAAGCCAGGTTGCTGGTGCTGATCAGGCAATTGTTGACCGCCGTGGCGCGCGCCTGGAACGAGAATGCCGCACTGGCGCCGGCCGAACACGGCACGCTGCCAAAGCCGTACTGGATGGTGCCGTGGCCCGCGAAGCTGGCGCCATAGACCGTGTCGGCATTGCCGACCGTGGGCACGCCCACCAGGCTCGCCGCCGCAATTTTGCCGTACACGGTGAAGCTTTGCGTCACCCCGCCCAACCCCAGCAAGCCCGTCAGGGTTGTCGTCACCGGCTTGGCGCCGATGGTACTGGCGGTACTGCCCCAGATCTTGGCTGCCGTGTATGAGCTGTCGGTATACAGATTGAAGGCCAGGCGGTTGCTGCCATTGAGCAGGTAGCGCGGAGCGCCGGTGCCGCCGCCCGGGCCCACGCCCAGGTTGACGCACACGTTCGCCGCCGGCAGCAGCAGTTGATTGGTCCCGATGGTCCAGTAACAGGTCACGGTCAGCGTGCCGCTGGCCGTGACGTCGCTGCCCACGATCGGACTGACCACGCCAAGGTCGACGTCGGTCATCGCGGCCACGCAGTTGTCGGCGCGCGCCGCGGTGGCGGCCAGCAACCACAGCATCAAGGTCAGGGTCATCAGGATCAGGCGGCACAGGCATGGCGCGAGCGGGCGGCGAAATATGGTCATGAGGTCATTCTCCTTGCAGTGGCTGGCAAACCAGCGGTCCGATCACGGGCAGTTCGCCCGCTACCGGCGTGTACTCGAAACGCACTTCGCACAGGTTCTTGCCGCTGCCGATGCGCACCCGGTTGTGCGCGCGCAAGCCTTCGACGAACAGCACGCCATCGTAACCGACCATTGCCGTCAGTTCGCTGCCGTCCAGCCGCGCCAGCGTGCCGACGTCGGGCACGGTGCCATCGGCGCGCACCAGCGTGAGCGTTGCGGCCGCGTAGCGCTCGATCGCGAAGCGCGCCACCACGCCAGCGTTCTGGCGGGGGACGATCTCGAGCAGTGTGTGCGGGATGCGGGTATCGGACGGCAGCGACGACGGATCGATCGCGATCCGGCTGGCGGCGTACGGTTGCAGATCGGGCACCAGGAGGCGCCCGTTGCGGTCGGTGCGGCCGATTGGGCGATTGTCCTGCAGCACCGGCAGGCCGGGCACGCCGCTCGAGACGAGCGCAAAGCCGCGGCCGACATTGCGCGCCGTGAGCACGGCGCCGTCCATCGCGACGATGGCGCCGCTGACATCCAGACTCGTGTTGCGGCTGTCGCCGACGCGCTGGGTCGAGACGATCGCGCGACCGTGCGAACCCAGGTATTGCACCTGGGCCTGGTCGTAGCGCTGCGGGCCGGTCTTGCCAGTCTGCAGGGCCCAGCCGAGGCCGCCATCGAAGTCCGGCGCGCGCCCCATCGACAGCGACGCCACCTGCTCGCCACGCTGGCGCCCTGCATTGGCATTGACCGCCACGCGCGAATCGAACGCCATGCTGAACGTGGCCGTGATGCCGCGTTCGGCACGTCGCTCGAGGTCCTGGAACGCGCCCAGGCTGAAGTAGCCGCGCTGGCCGACGCTGCGCGACCAGGCTAGCGACACGGTGCGCGTCACCTGGGATGTGGCCGGGGCCAGGGCCGGGGTCTGGGCCAGCGCGGTCAGCCCGCCCAGCGGGTTGCCGAACGGGTCGAGCACCGGCACGAGGCCCGCCACCAGCGGTGTGCGCAGCCCGATCAGGTTGATGCTGAAGCTGTTGCCGCCGAACGCGGTGCTGATGCTGGCGCGGTCGAGCGCGCGCGGCACCGGCGTGCCTTCGAGCGTGCCCAGGTCGCCAAAGCCGGCGCTGGCGCGGATCGATTGCAGGTCGAGCGCAAAGCGCGGCGACACATACTGGTAACCAAGCGTGGCTTGCCAGCCACGATAGCGGCCGGCGCTGGCCGCCAGTGCGCTACTGGCCACGCCGGCGCCGGGTACGCGCGCGAGCACGCCGCCGCCCACCAGCACCTGACCCTTGCCGGCCTCGGCGTGCCCTTCCAGCGTCAGGCGGTCGGTCCAGCCGTGGCGCACCGAGCCCACTGCCGCCGGTCCGCCGTAGCGGAACGAGTGCACGCCGTAGTCGCGCCGCAGCGCCCCGAGCGACACGGCGAAATCGGTCAGGCCGCGCGCCAGCAACCGCGTGTCGACATACAGCGGCAGCGTGGTGGCAACTTCGCGCCCGAGCGCATCACGCGTGATGACGGTGGCCTGGCCGGCGCCGTTCAGGCCCGCCACCTGGTCGACCACGAACGGCCCGGTCGGCACGCTGGTGCTGAACTGGCGCACATTGTTGACGAACAGGTCCACGCTGGTGGGCACGACGGCCGAACCGGCAATCGAAGCCACCGGATAGGTCACGAGATCCGGGCGCAGCTCGAAGTTGCGGCGCCACTCGATGCCGCCCAGGCGCAGCGCGCGCGACCAGCTCAACGCCGGGGTGACGGTGTCGCCCAGTTGCACGGTGCTCAAGCGATCCTGGTCGGCGTGAGTCCAGGTGGTGTCGTAGCGCGTGTAGCCGCGCTCTTCGCCGCGCAGGATCGCCGCGCCGGTGCTGCTCAAGCTGCCGCGCGGGTCGAAATAACGCAGATCGAGGTTGCTGGCGACCGAGCCGCCGCTGCTCTGGGCGAACACGTTGTAGTTCAGCAGCATGCCCCGGCTGGCCTGACCGGCGCCGCTGGCGCGCACCGTGCGCGCGCTGAGCACGCGCGCGACGCGCAGGCGATCCGCCAGGGTCAGCGCCAGCGTCTGCGCGGCGCTGTCGTAGCGCCAGCTCATGCCATCGATCTCGTCGAGCAGAAAATCCGTGCGGTCGGCCACGCCGAAGCGGGCCGGATCCAGGCCCAGTTCGCGCAGGCTCTCGACCGTCATGCGCAGGCTGGCACCCTCCTGCAGTACCGAGACGAGCAGCCCCGTGGGCTGGCCGTCGATCGAGACGTCCAGGTACAGTTCATTGGGTTGGGCGGCGACGATACCGGTCTGCGCTTCGGGCGCAGCGGGCGAGGCAGCGACCATGGCAGCGGCCGCAGCGATGGGCGTGACGGGTGTGATGGTGAGGGCCAGCAGGCAGGTGGACAGGGACGACGACCGCAGGCCCCGCCACGCCCGGTGGCGCGTGTGCATGGCTGCCCCGGTCGTCAGTCGCGCACGACGGCCGCCTTGGCGGACTGCGACTTGGCGTTGACGGTGGTGTCGATGGCGAGCGGCGCCGGCAGTGCGCCGGCGACGTCGGCGGGCAGCGCCCATTCGCGCGTGCGGCCCGGCAGCGCGTAGCCCAGCAAGCCTTTGCTGAGCACGACGTCGCGGCTGCCGACCGTCACGCTGGTGGCGCCGATCTGCGCATGCAGCGCGCCGGTGTTGCGGGCGCGCAGGTGCCAGGCACCGGCGCGCTGGAAGGTGCTCCATTCGAGTTGCGGTGCGGCCTGGGTGTCAACGGGCAGCACGAAGGCCGGCACCGAATACTGCAGGCGGATTGCGACATTACCCTGCTGGGTGTCGCCGCGCGGCAGTTCGTCGATCAGGATGCGGTAGGTTTGTTCGGCGCCGCCCGGCGTTACCGGGATGCCAGCTGCGCCGCGGCGCACGAGGCGGATCGTCTGGGCGCTCTTGCCCGCGATCTCGATGATCGGCGGGCTGGCCACGAGCTGCGTGGTCGGGGTCAAGGCATCGACGCCGTCACGCTGGTCCCAGGCATACACCCGGACCTGGCCGTACAGCGGCGTGTCGCCATTGTTCTGCAACTGGATGCCGGCCGCATTCTGCCCCGGCTGGAAGCTGATCGACACCGGCGAAATCTGCAGATTGGCGCCCTGCGCCGCCGTACCGGAACACAGTGCCGCCGCCAGCACAATGGAGAAGAAACCCCGCATGCACGATTCCGATCAGAAGTAGATGGTCGCGGTGATCGTCGATTTGTAGTTGTCCGGCGTCGGCGACTTCTGGACCGGGATTTCACCGTACACGGTCAGCGTCTGCGCGTTGCCGGTACCGGTGCCGGCCAGCGTGTCGGTGCCCTGGGTATTGCCCCACAGGCCCGAACCGGCGTTGCGGTACAGGTTGACGGCGACCGTGTCGACGTTCGCGCCGGTGCCGTTCAGGAAGCGCGTGGTACCGGCCGAACCGGCGCCGGTGCCGGCGTCCAGACCCACGTTGTAGGGCGTGGTATTGGTGCACGTCACATTGATGTTCGAGGAACCCGTGATTGCGGAGGTGATCACGCCGGTCTGGCCAAAGTCGATGCCGTTGGCGGCGATGGTGCAGTCGGCCACGACACGCATGGTGACATCGAAGCTGCTGCTCTTGCTCTTGGAATACACCGCAGCGCCCGTGGTGAACGGCATCACTGCAGCGAGTACGGCGGCCAGGACACGGATACGTTTCGGGGTGGTCATCATCATCTTCTCCAGATTCAAGGGCGCTGTCACCGCGACGCGCATCGTCTTGCTCAACTCAGAAAATATGATACATGTGTTTCCACGAGGAATAAAAGCGATTTATTCGATTCTGCTGAATATGCGCGATTTACTGATTTTTTACAACAGTCGTTGCATCCTTGTTATGTGTTTCCGGATCACGCTGCCAGTTCGGCCCATGAACGTGCATGCGCAACCGCACGCGCCCAGCGCGCCATCAGCGCCGCGCGGCGCTCTGCATCCATGCGGGGCTCGAAACAGGTATCGACCTGCCACTGGTGTTCGAGCGCCGCAGGGGATTCCCAGATGCCGCACGCCAGACCGGCAAGCCAGGCGGCGCCCAGCGCCGTGGTTTCGGTCACGCGCGGGCGCACTACCGGAATGCCGAGCAGGTCGGCCTGGAACTGCATCAAGAGGTCGTTGCGCGCCGCCCCGCCATCGGCGCGCAGTTCGGTGACGGCGCAGGCGGCGTCCTTCTGCATCGCCGTCAGCAGTTCGGCGCTCTGGTAGGCGATGGCTTCGAGCGCGGCGCGCGCGATATGGGCCCCGGTGGTGCCACGCGTCATGCCGAGAATGGTGGCGCGTGCGTACGGATCCCAGTGCGGCGCGCCCAGGCCGGTGAAGGCCGGCACCAGCAGTACGCCGCCGCTGTCGGGCACGCTCGTGGACAGCGCCTCGACGTCGCGTGACTGGCGGATGATGCCCAGGCCATCGCGCAACCACTGCACCGTAGCCCCACCCATGAAGACGCTGCCTTCGAGCAGGTAATCACTGCGCCCCTCGAGCGTCCAGCCGACGGTCGAGAGCAGCCGGTGATGCGATACCGGTGGCGTGGCGCCCGCATGCATCAGCATGAAGCACCCGGTGCCGTAGGTATTCTTGACCATGCCCTTGCGATGGCACGCCTGGCCGAAGGTGGCTGCCTGCTGGTCGCCGGCGATGCCGGCAATCGGGATGGCGTGGCCAAACCACTCGGCGGCGGCATGCCCCACCAGGCCGCTGCTGGGCACGATCTCGGGCAGCACTGCGCGCGGGATGTCGAACAGCGCCAGCAAGGCGTCATCCCAGGCCAGCGTGTGGATGTTGAACAGCATCGTGCGCGCCGCGTTGCTGGTATCGGTCACGTGACGCCCGCACAGGCGGTACACCAGATAGCTGTCGACGGTGCCAAAGGCCAGCTCGCCCCGCTCGGCCCGCTGGCGCGCGCCCGGGACATGGTCGAGCAACCATTGCAACTTGGTGGCCGAAAAATACGCGTCCAGTTCCAGGCCCGTCAGTTCGGCGATCATGGCCGCCCTGCCCGCCTCACGCAGCCGGTCGCAGGCGCCGGCCGTGCGCCGGTCTTGCCAGACGATGGCGTTGGCCACGGGTTCGCCCGTGGCGCGGTCCCATAGGAGTGTCGTTTCGCGCTGGTTGGCAATGCCGATCGCGGCGATCCGCGCCGGGTCGATGCCGCTGTCGGTCAGCGCGGCGCGTGCGCAGGCAAGCTGGCTGGCCCAGATGTCCGCCGGATCGTGCTCGACCCAGCCGGGTTGCGGGAAATGCTGGGGAAATTCGCGCTGGCAGCTGGCGACGGCCACGCCGGCATCGTCGAACACGATCGCCCGCGAACTGGTGGTGCCCTGGTCGAGGGCGAGGATGTAGTGGGTCAATGCGGTCTCCGGAACGACCGGGGAAAACGCGCACCGAGCGGTGCGCGTCATGAATTATGTGTAAAGCAGGCCGATAGGC
>Ga0308170_10001876_pt1 | contig 18837 bp, 18 predicted proteins | sample PhyBR2_2_FD_202136 | JGI IMG/M metagenome (GOLD analysis project Ga0308170, IMG submission 202136) | Phyllosphere microbial communities from UC Gill Tract Community Farm, Albany, California, United States - DLSLSB.R2 | ecosystem: Host-associated > Plants > Phyllosphere > Unclassified | place...
GTGGTAAAGAAGCAGCTGTTTATGTGGTGCGCTGCGGCAATGAGCTACGTTGCGCCAAGGTCTACAAGGAGGCGAACAAGCGAAGTTTTCGTCAGGCGGCCGAGTATCAGGAAGGCCGTAAGGTCCGTAACAGCCGCCAGGCCCGAGCCATGGCCAAGGGCTCGAAGTTCGGACGCAAGGAAACCGAGGACGCCTGGCAGAACGCCGAAGTGGCGGCATTGTTCCGCTTGGCCAGTGCCGGTGTGCGCGTGCCCAAGCCGTACGACTTCCTTGAAGGCGTGCTGCTGATGGAGCTGGTGGCCGACGAGTATGGTGATGCGGCGCCGCGTCTGAACGATGTGGTGTTGGAACCGGATCAGGCCCGTGAATATCACGCGTTCCTGATTTCCCAGATCGTGCTGATGCTGTGTACCGGTCTGGTGCATGGTGACCTGTCGGAGTTCAACGTACTGCTGACGCCGACGGGGCCGGTGATCATCGATCTGCCGCAAGCGGTGGACGCTGCCGGTAACAACCATGCCTTCAGCATGCTGGAGCGGGACGTGGGCAACATGGCGTCCTACTTCGGCCGGTTTGCCCCGGAGCTCAAGCGCACCAAGTATGCGAAGGAGATGTGGGCGCTTTATGAAGCCGGCACCTTGCATCCGGCCAGTGTGTTGACCGGGGAGTTCGACGAGCCGGAAGAGTTGGCGGATGTCGGTGGGATCATGCGTGAGATCGAGGCTGCTCGCCTGGATGAGGAGCGTCGCCAGGCCGTACGGGCTGCTGATGATGCTCCGCCTGGCAAAACCGAGGAGCCGCCTCCGCCCTGGATGCAATGATGGGTATGGTTTGTGTGTATATCCGTTGCAAAAAAAACGGATATACACACGAACCAAGCCCAATCGCACCCCCCAACGGGCAAGCCGCTAAGGACAACACCCCGCTCCCAACTCCTTGAGGATCGGACAATCCGGACGATGGTCGCCATGGCAATGCTCCACCAGATCCTGGAGCGTGTCGCGCAGTTCGGCCAGTTCGCGGATTTTCTGGTTCAGTTCATCGATGTGTTGCCGGGCCAAGGCCTTGACGTCGGCGCTGGCCCGTTGGCGGTCCTGCCACAGGGCCAGCAGTTTGCCGACCTCTTCCAGGGAAAACCCAAGGTCTCGGGAGCGCTTGATAAAGGCCAGGGTGTGCAGATCACCCGCACCGTAGATCCGGTAGCCGCTGTCGGTCCGATGGGCCGCCTTGAGCAGGCCGATGGACTCGTAATAGCGGATCATTTTCGCGCTCAGGCCACTCCGGTGGGCCGCTTGGCCGATGTTCATCGTTTGTCCTCCAGTGGCTTGGGGGGTGTCCAGAATTTCAACAGCAACGCATTGCTCACCACGCTGACGCTCGACAGCGCCATGGCTGCGCCGGCCAATACCGGGTTGAGAAATCCGAACGCCGCCAGTGGAATGCCGATCAGGTTATAGACGAATGCCCAGAACAAATTCTGACGGATCTTGGCGTAGGTCTTGCGGCTGATGTCCAGGGCTGCCGGCACCAGTCTCGGGTCGCCACGCATGAGTGTAATCCCGGCGGCATGCATCGCCACGTCGGTACCGCCGCCCATGGCGATGCCAATGTCCGCGGCAGCCAGGGCCGGGGCGTCGTTGATGCCGTCGCCGACCATTGCCACCACCGAATGCTGCTTCAACTGCTGGACGATGGCTGACTTGTCCGCCGGCAACACCTCGGCATGGACGTTGTCGATCCCCAGTGCCTGGGCCACCACCCGGGCACTGCCTCGGTTGTCACCCGTGAGCAAGTGACTGGCGATGTGACGTTCCCCAAGGGCTTGTACCGCCGCGAGGGCGCCGGGCTTGAGGGTGTCGCCGAAGGCGAACAGGCCCAGGATCCGCGGCGCGGTTTCCTGTTCGATCAGCCACGAAAGGGTTCGCCCTTCGGTTTCCCAGGCCTGCGCCGACTCGGCCAGGGCTCCGGCGTCCAGGCCAAGTTCTTCCAGCAGACGGCGATTGCCCAGGGCCAGGCGACGCCCGTCGAGACGGCCGGCAATACCGCGCCCGGTCAGGGACTGGCTGTCGCTGATGTCCGGCACGTTCAAGCCACGCTCGGCGCAGGCGTCCAGCACCGCTTTGGCGAGGGGGTGTTCACTGCCACGTTGCAGCGCGCCGGCGCTCTGCAGCAGGGTATTTTCGTCACCGTCCATGGCACTCAAGTGAGCGATACGCGGTGTGCCGGAGGTCAGGGTGCCGGTCTTGTCGAACACCACCGTGTTGACTTCGTGGGCGCGCTCCAGGGCCTCGGCGTCCTTGATCAGAATCCCGTGGCGCGCGGCCACACCGGTGCCGGCCATGATCGCGGTAGGCGTCGCCAGGCCGAGGGCGCAGGGGCAGGCGATCACCAGCACCGCAACGGCATTGATCAACGCGGTTTCCAGTGGCACGCCATACAGCCACCAGCCGACCAGTGTCGCCAGGGCCAACAACAGGACCACCGGCACGAAGACCTGGCTGACCTTATCCACCAGCTTCTGTATTGGTGCCTTGGCTGCCTGGGCGTCTTCCACCAGGCGAATGATGCGCGCCAGGACGGTTTCAGCGCCCAGCGCCTGGGTGCGCACCAACAGCCGGCCTTCACCGTTGATGGCGCCGCCGGTGACCTTGTCACCGGGCTGTTTGGGCACCGGCAGGCTTTCGCCGCTGATCAGCGCTTCGTCAGCGTGGCTCTGGCCTTCGAGCACTTCACCATCCACCGGGAAACGTTCGCCGGGCTTGACCAGTACCAGGTCATTCAAGCGCAAGGCACTGATGGCGACGTCCCGTTCCTGGCCGTCGATCACCTGAATCGCCCGCTCAGGCCGCAAGGCTTCCAGGGCACGAATGGCGCTGGCGGTCTGTCGCTTGGCGCGGCTTTCGAGGTATTTACCCAGCAATACCAGGGCAATCACCACGGCCGAAGCTTCGAAATACAGGTGCGGCATGCTGCCGGGACGCGCGATGGCCCATTCATAAAGGCTCAAGCCGTAACCTGCGCTGGTGCCCAGGGCCACCAACAAATCCATGTTCCCGGCCCCGGCGCGCACGGCTTTGAAGGCCGCCACATAAAAGCGCGCACCGAAAATGAACTGCACCGGTGTCGCCAGGGCGAACTGCATCCAGGCCGGCAGCATCCAGTGCACGCCAAACGGCTGCAACAGCATGGGCAACACCAGCGGCACAGACAGCAAGATTGCCAGTACCAGCGCCAGGCGCTCGCGACTCAGGCGATGGGGCTGCGCATCAGAGGGATGCTCGGCCTGCCAGACATGGGCGTCATAACCGGCATGCCTGACCGCCTCGATCAACGTTTGCGGATCGACCTGACCGAGCAATTCAACATGCGCCCGCTCATTGGCCAGGTTCACGCTGACACGGTTGACGCCGCCGATTTTGCCCAAGGCGCGTTCGATCCGGCCGACACAGGAGGCACAGGTCATCCCTTCTATCTTGAGTTCCAGGGTTTGCACGGGAACGCTATATCCCGCTTGTTCGACGGCCTGCATCAAGGCCGGCAGGCTGCCCTCGGGTGCCTCGATCCGCGCCTGTTCGGTCGCCAGGTTCACGCTGACGGCGCCGGCGCCGGCGACTTTGCTCAAGGCCCGTTCAACCCGCCCGGCGCAACTGGCGCAGGTCATGCCGGCTATCGGTAGGTCGAAGGTGGTGGGTTCGGACATCGCTAGGCTCCCTGTAGTGAGTGACCACAGGATCAACCTTGCCATGCTGGCAAGGTCAAGCGCCAATCCAAAAGGTTTTGTAAACCATGTGGGAGCGGGCTTGCTCGCGAAAGGGGTGTGTCAGTCGATTAAAGTGTCAATTGACCCACCGCCTTCGCGAGCAAGCCCGCTCCCACCATGATGTGATTCGGTCAGTAACCGAGCGCAGCCTGCTTGAGGTACATGCCTTGCTGACCCATGGCGATGCGGAATTTCAGGATATCGCCGGCCCTGAGGGTGATTTCCTGCGAGCTGGGCGCCAGCATGCCCGGGTTGCATCCCGGTGCCTGGCCTGGCAGCAGCTTCAAACGCAGGGAGACCGTGCCGGGCGGCAAGTTGAAGGAGGTGCTCTGCTCCTGGAAAAGCCGGGCGGAAAGTTGATCCTGGATGTAGATGCCGATTTCGCAATTGGTCGACACTTCCAGGCGCTCGCGGGAAATGATCAACACGCCAAAGTCCTCGCCGACGGCCGACGCCTGGGGGAGTACTGCAAAAAAACCGAGCATGCAAAACAGGCTGAACGCTGACCAGCGCATGGCTGAACCTCCGGTGTGAAATCCTTGATAGGTGCAGCTTGGCTGAGCGCGGGGCCGATTGCCAGCCCGGCAGTTTTTGCCAGAACTTGACCTTGCCATGATGGCAAGCTTGAAACTCTCGGCAACCTCAATCCCTAGGAGTCATCTCATGCAGATATTCAACGTTCAAGGCATGTCCTGCGGTCACTGTGTCAGGGCCATCACCCAGGCAGTACAAGCCAAGGATCCCGCAGCGGACGTGCAGGTCGACCTGGGTAGCCGGACCGTTCGGGTCCAGAGTTCACTGCCGGCCGATGCGGTGGCCGAAGTCATCAAGGAGGAAGGCTACGAGGTCAGCCTGGCCTGAAGATTTTTAATCGTTAGCGACCTATCGGAATGTTCAAGAGCGCCCGGCAGAGCTAGACTGTCGGGCTGCCGACTGACGCCTGACCTGGACGCCCGATGAACTTTCGTACCATTCTGATTCTCGGCGCCTTGAGCGCCTTCGGTCCCTTGGCGATCGATTTTTACTTGCCCGCTTTTCCGGCGATGGCCACGGCCTTCGGGACCGACGAAAAGCACATCCAACTGACCCTGGCCGCGTATTTTCTCGGCCTTTCCATCGGGCAATTGGCCTATGGGCCGGTGGCGGATCGCTTTGGGCGGCGCATTCCGTTGCTCACCGGCGTCGGCTTGTTCACCGTGGCGTCCCTGGCCTGCGCCTACGCGCCGAGCCTGGAATGGTTGATCGGTGCCCGTTTCGTACAGGCCCTGGGTGGATGCGCGGGGATGGTCATCTCCCGGGCGATCGTCAGCGACAAATGCGACGCAGTGGGCTCGGCCAAGGTGTTTTCGCAATTGATGCTGGTGATGGGCCTGGCGCCGATCCTCGCGCCGATGCTGGGTGGGTTGCTGGTGAATTTGCACGGCTGGCAGTCGATCTTCATTGCCCTGACCCTGTTCAGCGCGCTGGCGGCGACGGCCGTGGCCCTGTGGCTTCCGGAAAGCTTGCCGGACCACGTGCCTCGGGCGCCATTGTCGGGCGCCTTGCGCCAATACGGCCGGTTATTGACTGCCCCGGTGTTTCTCGGTCATGCATTGACAGGAGGTATCGCTATCGCCGGGATGTTTGCCTACATCGCCGGTTCGCCTTTCGTCTTCATCAAACTCTACGGCGTGCCGGCCGAGCACTTCGGTTGGTTGTTCGGAACCAACGCGGCGGGCTTCATTCTGGTTGCCCAAGTCAACGCCCGGTTACTGTCCAAACGCGGCCCTGCATTCCTGCTGACCCGCGCAGTATGGGTCTACCTCGCCGCCGGGTTGAGCCTGCTGGCCGTCAGTTCCCTGCACCCTGAGCATCTGTGGCCGTTGCTGGTTCCGCTGTTTATCTGTATCGCCAGCCTGGGGTGCATTATTCCCAACGCGTCTGCCTGTGCGATGAACGGGCAGGGCGCCCGCGCCGGCAGTGCGTCAGCGATGCTGGGGTGCCTGCAGTTTTCCGTGGCGGCGGGGGCCGCGGCGCTGGTGGCTGCGTTGCATGACGGCACGGCGGTGCCGATGGCGTTGGTCATCAGCCTCTGTGGGTTATGTGTGGTGGGCGCCGCGATGCTGACCCGTCGCCTGCAAAATGCCCGGGCGCTGGCCCAGGCCAGTCGCGAGGGCTGACTCAGCCGACGGCGCGCTGCTGCTGTTCAGGGAAGTGATGCGGCGCGTGAATGCGCGCTTGAAGCGTCGTGGCGAAGGCTTGGGCTTCGGCCTCGGTGCGAAAGGTCACGACGTGTTGGTCGAGGCGCACTTGCCATTGGGATTTTGCCACTTCTTTTATCAGGATCTTCATTGCTGACCTCCTCACGTAAAAGACTGCGTTGCAAAGGCCTCGAGTGTAGACCCGAATACGATCGCAATTGTGACAAGGGTCAATTCTCGGACTGACGGTGCAGCCCATCGTTGATGCAGCAGCTGTTGTGGCGAGGGAGCTTGCTCCCGCTGGGCTGCGCAGCGGCCCCTGGTTTTTGCGGTTGCTGCGCAACCGAGCGGGAGCAAGCTCCCTCGCCACAGTGGGTTGACAGGCCAAGGGTTTTGGCTGCCACAAAATAGTCAGAAACCTTCGAGCACAATCTTGCCCTTGGACTTGCCGCTCTCCAGCAGCGCATGGGCCCGGCGCAGGTTTTCGGCATTGATCGTGCCGAAATGTTCGCCGACCGTGGTCTTCAGCGTACCGGCGTCGATCAGTTGGGCCACGCGGTTGAGCAGGTTGTGCTGCTCGATCATGTCGGCCGTTTCGAACAGCGAGCGGGTGTACATGAACTCCCAATGCAGCGACAGGCTCTTGCGCTTGAGTTTGGTCACGTCGAGCGTCTTGGGGTCGTCGATCAGCGCCAGTTTGCCTTGGGGCGCCAGGGCTTCGACCAGTTGATCAAGATGCTGGTCGGTCTGGGTCAGGCTGGCGACGTGGGTTACCTGGGGCTGGCCTGCTTCTTTCAACACTTCGCTCAATGGCCGGCTGTGGTCGATCACCAGGTCGGCGCCCAAGCTGCGGACCCATTCCTGGGTCTGGGCACGGGAGGCAGTGCCAATCACTTTCAGTCCGGTGAGCTGGCTGGCCAGTTGCGTCAGGATCGACCCGACGCCGCCCGCAGCGCCGACGATCAGCAGGCTCTGGCCTTGATCAAGTGGGTCTTCCTTGATGTGCAGCCGCTCGAACAGCAACTCCCACGCCGTAATGGCCGTCAGCGGCAGCGCTGCCGCTTCGGCGAAACCGAGGGTCTTGGGCATATGGCCGACGATGCGCTCATCCACCACATGCAACTCGCTGTTGCCACCGGCCCGGGCAATTGAGCCGGCGTAGAACACCTTGTCCCCAGCCTTGAACAGCGTGACTTCGCTGCCCACTGCCTTGACCACGCCAGCCACGTCCCAGCCCAACACTTTAGCGGCGCCGCCTTCGGGCTGGACGTTCTGCCGGACCTTGGTGTCCACGGGGTTGACCGAGATGGCCTTGACCTCCACCAGCAAGTCTCGCGGACCGGCCACGGGCTCTGGCAGCTCGATGTCCTGCAACGATTGCGGGTCGGTGATGGGCAACGAATGGTAGTAGGCAATGGCTTTCATGAGGCGTCTCCGAGAGGGTAAGTGCAATGAAGCTAATGTTTAGCTATTTATCGGCGAGATAAAACCGGCTAAAAGAACAGGCTCTTTCAATAATTTTTTGATAATGGAAGCGTCATGCTCCGATTCGATGACTTGCAACTGTTTGTCCGGGCGGCGGATCTGGGCAGTCTCTCGGCAGCCGCCAGGGTCATGGACCTGTCGCCGGCGGTGGCCAGTGCCGCGTTGAAAAGGATCGAGCAACACCTCGGCGCCCGTCTGCTGGCTCGCTCCACCCGTAGCCTGCGGCTGACGGTCGAGGGCGAAGGTTTCCTCGAATATGCCCGTGCCGCCTTGGGCAGTCTTGATGAGGGCCGTCGGTTATTGACCAGCGGCCAGGATCAGGTGAGCGGGGTGTTGCAGCTGTCCGCACCGTCGGACCTGGGGCGCAACGTACTGTTGCCCTGGCTGGATGAGTTCCAGCGCGAACATCCCGGGCTGACGGTGCGGCTGTTGCTGGGGGATCGCATCGCCGATCTGTTCAAGCAGCCGGTGGACATCGCGCTGCGATATGGCGAGCCGGAAGATTCCAGCCTGGTGGCCTTGCCTGTCGCGCCGGATAACTACCGGGTGTTGTGCGCATCGCCGGCTTACCTGGCGCTTCATGGTGAGCCCCTCCAGTTGGAGCAATTGGCCCAGCACAACTGCCTGCTGTACATGCTTGGCTCTCGGGTTCACGACCGCTGGTGTTTTCATGACGGCAAGCGGGAGGTGAGCCTCACCGTCAGCGGCGACCGCTTCAGCGATGATGCCGATGTGGTGCGGCGCTGGGCGGTGGCCGGCGCGGGTATCGCTTACAAGTCGTGGCTGGATGTTGGCGCCGATGTGCTGGCCGGACGCTTGAAGGTCCTGTTGCCACACCTGCAATGCGAACGGGCACCGCTCAATCTGCTGTGTGCCCATCGCGCACAATTGAGTAAACCGATCAATCTTTTGCGGGACATGCTCCAGGCCCGTTGCGCCCAGTTGACCGCTCAATTTCCGTGTTCAACGGGGGGCGGTCATTAGTCGCGCACAAAAAGAGACTTTTCCCTCACGAACAATCGCCTCCAAAGGTTTCCGGAGGACAGGAAACCTCGATCGCCGCGCTTATACTAGCGACCGCCTGCGCCAGAGCAGTAGACGAATGATTCAACAGGGAGTGAATACATGGAACATGCACCTTGCATCAGCCAGATCGCCACGTTGCTGGCCGACCCCAAGCGCAGCGCAATGATGTGGGCCTTGATGGACGGCACGGCCCGCCAGGCCGAAGAGCTGGCCTTGCTCGCCGGGTTGTCGCCGTCCTCGGCCAGCGCCCATCTGGGGCGACTGTGCAGCGGTGGCCTGTTGAAAATCGAGCTCCGTGGCCGCAAACGGTTTTTTCGCCTGGCCGCGCCTGAAATCGGCGCGGCCGTCGAAGCATTGGCCAGCGCCACGCTGGTCAGCCAGCCGCGGCAGATCCCGGAGATCTTCAAGCGTGGCGTCATGCCGACCAAGGCCCCTTCGGCCCCTGCGTCGCTGATGCGCGCCAGGCTCTGCGACGACCACTTGGGCGGAACCCTGGCAGCCGACTTGTACCAGCGCCTGCTGGACGCAGGGTGGATCGAGCAATATGACCAGCGGGTGATCGTCACCCACAAGGGGGCTAATCAATTGGCCGGGCATGGCCTGTTCATCCAGGCACTGGCCCATCGCAACGCCCGCATCGCATGCCCCTGCCCGGATTGGAGCGAACGTCGCCCGCACCTGGGCGGCGCGTTGGGAGCGGCGGTGCTGCAGCTGTTCATGCAGTCCGGCTGGCTGAGCCTGCCCAACGATTCGCGAGCCTTGCAGGTCACGGTACTCGGCCAGGAGGAAATTCATCGGTTCGCCCGGGAGGACACGTTGGAAATGGCGCTCTAGAGCGCTTCCCCGCGTCGCTCAGGGCTGTTGGCAGGTCGTATTCAGCAATGGTCAGCTGCAAGGTTCGCGCACACTCGGTTCGGGGAATCATCGGATTGGGGAGGCGACATGAACACTTACGGCTACAGCGCGGCGGAACGCCTTGAGCGGCTGCCCATCAGCGGTTATCACCGGGTTATCTTCATCATCATTGCCTTGGCGTTTTTCTTCGACTCCATGGACCTGGCGATGATGACGTTCCTGCTGGGGTCGATCAAAACCGAGTTCGGCCTGAGCACGGCCCAGGCCGGATTGCTCGCCAGCTCGAGCTTTTTCGGCATGGTGCTGGGGGCTTCGCTGTCGGGCATGCTGGCGGACCGCTTCGGGCGCAAGCCGGTGTTCCAGTGGAGCATCGTGTTGTGGGGCCTCGCCAGTTACCTGTGCTCCACCGCCCAGGACATCGAGACGTTGACGCTGTTTCGTATCTTGCTGGGCATTGGCATGGGCATGGAATTTCCAATCGCCCAGTCGATGCTCTCGGAGCTGATCCCGGCCAAGCGCCGAGGCCGCTACATTGCGCTGATGGACGGCTTCTGGCCGTTGGGCTTCGTGGCGGCGGGGGTGTTGTCGTATTTCCTGCTGCCGGTGATCGGCTGGCGCGACATCTTCCTGGTGCTGGCGGTGCCGGCGGTGTTTGTCCTGGCGATTCGCTTCTTCATTCCCGAGTCGCCGCGCTGGTTGGAACAGGCCGGGCGAGGCGATGAGGCGGACGCAGTGCTCACGCGGATCGAAGACAAGGTCCGCGCCTCCCTCGGGCGTCGGGATCTACCCGAGCCAATCCGCCTGCCAAGGCTGGCGAGCACACCAGGCGGTTTCTTTTCGGCGTTGGCGCAGATCTGGTCCCCGCTGTATCGCCAGCGCACGATGATGATCTGGTGCGTCTGGTTCTTTGCCTTGCTCGGGTTCTATGGCCTGACGTCCTGGCTCAGCGCGTTGTTGCAGCAGTCTGGATTCGCGGTGACCCAGTCGGTGTACTACACCGTGCTGATTTCCCTGGGCGGGATTCCCGGTTTCCTGATGGCGGCCTGGTTGGTAGAGCGCTGGGGGCGCAAGCCGGTGTGCGTCATTACGCTGCTGGGCGGCGGGCTGATGGCATTTCTTTACGGGCAGAGCGCGGTGTTTGGTGGCAACGTCAGCTTGCTGATCGGCAGCGGTTTGCTCATGCAGTTTTTCTTGTTTGGCATGTGGGCAGTGCTTTACACCTACACACCGGAGCTGTACCCCACCTCGGCTCGGGCCACTGGCTCGGGCTTTGCCTCGGCGATCGGGCGCGTCGGTTCTTTGCTCGGGCCACTGGTGACTGGGCTGGTGTTTCCCATCACCGGTCAGGGCGGCGTATTTGCCCTGGGTGCGCTGTGCTTCGCCGTGGCGGCGGGGGTGGTCTGGTTATTCGGGATGGAGACGCGGGGCAAGACGCTGGAGGAGTTGAGCGAAGCGACGAATTGATGAAGATCGCCCGTGGCGAGGGAGCTTGCTCCCGCTGGGCTGCGCAGCGGCCCCGGTTTTGCGGTTGCTGCGCAACCGAGCGGGAGCAAGCTCCCTCGCCACGGGTTGTTCATAACCCCTGTGGTTGGGGGCAGCTCATTGCCACAAGACTTAAGGTTTCACCAACCGCGCATCCAGGCTGTTCTGCGCCAAACGCTTGGCCTGGTCCTGGGTCATGCCCAGGTGCGTGTACAGCGCGTGGAAGTTCTCGGTCACGTAGCCGCCGAAGTACGCCGGGTCATCGGAGTTCACCGTCACCTTCACCCCGCGTTCGAGCATGTCGAGGATGTTGTGTTGCGACATGTCATCGAACACGCACAGCTTGGTGTTGGACAACGGGCATACCGTCAGCGGGATCTGTTCGTCGATGATCCGCTGCATCAGCCGCTCGTCTTCGATGGCCCGCACGCCATGGTCGATGCGCTGGATCTTCAGCAGGTCCAGGGCTTCCCAGATGTACTCGGGTGGACCTTCTTCCCCGGCGTGGGCGACGGTCAGGAAGCCCTCGTTGCGCGCCCGGTCGAATACCCGCTGGAACTTGCTCGGCGGGTGGCCCATTTCCGAACTGTCCAGGCCCACGGCCACGAAGGCATCGCGGAACGGCAGTGCCTGGTCGAGGGTCTTCTCGGCTTGCTCTTCGCTCAGGTGACGCAGGAAGCTCAGGATCAGGCCACTGGTGATGCCCAGTTGCTGCTCACCGTCCTTGAGGGCGGCGGCGATGCCGTTGAGCACCACTTCGAACGGAACGCCACGGTCGGTGTGGGTCTGCGGATCGAAGAATGGTTCGGTGTGGATCACGTTCTGCGCCTTGCAACGCAGCAGGTAGGCCCAGGTCAGGTCGTAGAAATCCTGGGAGGTGCGCAACACGTCCGCGCCCTGGTAATACAGGTCGAGGAATTCCTGCAAATTATTGAAGGCATAGGCCTTGCGCAAGGTGTCGACGTCGCTCCACGGCAGGGCGATCTTGTTGCGCTCGGCCAGGGCGAACAGCAGTTCGGGCTCCAGCGAACCCTCCAGGTGCAAATGCAGTTCAGCCTTGGGCAGGGCGTTCAGCCAGTCGTACATGGTCTTTTCTCATCAGCGAATCGATGGCGGGCATTCTACAGGGCTGGCCGCGCTGTCGGGTAAAACCTGACCGGCTGATCCACTACAACGCTTGCGGCTCACGCCGGTAAGCATAGGTGTCGGCGAAGCGCGACAGCAGGAATTCGGCGCAGGTGGTGGTCGGGTACTTCGGTGGGTGCAGGTCATCCTGGCAACCGGGCAGGCACTGGATCAGCGTGTCGGGGTGCGGTTCGGCAAAAAACGGCATCGAATAGCGGTCCATCCCCAGCGGGCTGATCACCCGATGTGGCGTGGACAGGTAACGGTCGTTGCTCCAGCGCGCCATCATGTCGCCGAGGTTGACCACGAAAGTGCCGTCGATGGGCGGCGCATCAATCCATTGCCCGTCGACGTTGCGCACTTGCAAGCCGCCAGCGGCGTCCTGGTAGAGCAGGGTGATGCAGCCATAATCGGTGTGGGCACCCGCTCCCTGCTGCTCGGTACTGCTGGCGGTGTGGCGTGGCGGGTAATGAATCAGGCGCAGCACGCTGACCGGCTCGTTGAAGCGGGTGTCGAAAAAGTCCCGTTCAATGCCGAGGGCCAGGGTCATGGCCCGCAGCAGCGTTTGTGCCAGGGCCTGCATGTCACGGTAATGCTGCTCCATCAAGGTTTCCCAGCCGCTCAGGTCCGGGTGCCGGTTGGGGCCGCGCAGCGGTTTTTCCGCGAGAACCTCGGGATGATCGGCCGGCAGATGCAGGCCCATGTCGAAGGTTTCCTTCAAGTCGCTGGGTTTGGCCGGGTCCAGTTGTTCAGTGGCGACAGCGCCGTAGCCACGGTGGTGGCGGGTCTGGGTGATGTCGATGTTGAGTTTCTCTTCGACGGGCAGGGCGAAGAAGCGTTGGGCATTGTCCAGTACCTGGGCGATGCGTGCCGGGCTGATGGGGTGGCCCTTGATGTAGAAAAAGCCCCATTGGCGGCAGGCATGGTCGATTTGCCCGGCGACGGCTTGCCAGGCGTCGGGCTCGTCGCCGTAGAGCGGGCTGATGTCGATGATGGGCAGGCTGTTCATGCGGTTTCCTGAAGTGGAATGAAGATTCCATTGTGGGAGCGGGCTTGCTCGCGAAGACGGCGGGACATACGCATTAATGTTGACTGACACTCCGCCTTCGCGAGCAAGCCCGCTCCCACAGGGTATTTACATTGGGCTTGAAGGTTATTTTGGAATTTCGGCCTTCATCCCTTCGACGTAGTAGTTCATCGACGCCAGTTCCGCGTTGGTGGCGCTCGTGCCCGCGGGGATTTTCTCGACGCCGGCCTGGTCCTTGATCGGGCCAGTGAAGGGGTGGAAGGCGCCGCTCTCGATGTCGGCGATGATCTGCTCGGCTTCGCCCTTGACCGCGGCTGGGACCAGGTCGCTGATTGGCAGTTTCACCGTGCCTTCCTTCAGGCCGCCCCAGTAATCCTGGGATTTCCAGTTGTGATCGAGCACGCTCTGGGTGGCCTGGATGTAATGCGGGCCCCAGTCATTGACGATGGACGTCAACACGGCCTTGGGCCCGAAGTGAGCCATGTCCGAAGCGTAGCCCACCGCGTAAACGCCACGTCGTTCGGCAGCCTGGATCGGTGCCGGGCTGTCGGTGTGCTGGAACACCACGTCCACGCCCTGGTCGATCAGCGCGTTGGCGGCGTCGGCTTCCTTGCCCGGGTCGAACCAGGAATTGACCCACACCACTTTGATCTCGGTGCCGGGGTTGTACTTGTTCAAAGCCAGTTGGATGGCGTTGATGTCGCGGATGACTTCCGGGATCGGGAAGGAGGCGACGTAGCCGATCTTTTTGCTCTTGGTCATCTTGGCCGCGAGGAACCCGCCAACGTAGCGGCCCTCGTAGGTGCGAGCCAGGTATGTGCCGAGGTTCTTGTCCTGCTTGTAGCCGGTGGCGTGCTCGAACGTCACCTTGGGAAATTGCTTGGCAACCTTCAGCGTCGGGTTCATGTAGCCGAAGGAGGTGGTGAAAATCAGGTCGTAATTGTCCTTGGCCATGTTGCGGATCACCCGCTCGGCGTCGGCCCCTTCCGGCACGTTTTCGACGTAGTGGGTGGTGATTTGTTCGCCGAATTTCGCCGCCAGTTCCTTGCGTCCCTGTTCATGCTGATACGTCCAGCCATGGTCGCCAATCGGGCCGATGTAGACGAAGCCGACCTTCAGCGGGTCGGCAGCGCTGGCATTCAGGCCGATGCTCAGGCCGGCGGCTGCGATGACGGCGCAAAGCAACTGCTTCAACGGGCGTTTATGCATGAAATCGAACTCCATTTTGTTGTGAGGTTGGCTATACCGCACCAATGCAAAATGCTGACCAAAAGGACAACTAATCGACACAGTCCTGTTGTGGCGAGGGAGCTTGCTCCCGCTGGGGCGCGTAGCGGCCCCCGGTTTTTACGGTCGCTGCGCAACCGAGCGGGAGCAAGCTCCCTCGCCACAATAAGATCGGCCGGGCGATAAAGGTGCGCGCCGCCAGCCACTCGCCACCCACTGGTGCGCCACTGCGGACGAAACGTTCACCGCCCACTACAGTCTGTAGCTCATGACCCCATCCTCGTGACAGGCATCGCGATGCTCATTTTGATCAAGCAAGAAAAACTGCTGTTGCTGGCGCTCATCGCCGCGTTTGTGGCTTATCCGCTGGAACACTGGATATTAGGCAATGGGCAACTGGCGGCGTTGATCAGCGGCCTGGTGCTGATCGGCTTTATCGTCGCGGCCTCCATGCGCGTGGCCCATCACGCCGAGCTGTTGGCGGAAAAGGTCGGCGACCCTTACGGCACGATGATCCTGACCCTGTCAGCGGTGCTGGTAGAAGTGGTGATCCTGGCGATCATGATGAGCAACGAAGCGTCGTCGACCCTGGTGCGAGACACGATCTACTCGGCGGTAATGCTCGATATCAACGGCATCCTGGGGTTGGCGGCGTTGATGGGCGGGATCAAGCATGGCGAGCAGGTCTACAACGATGACTCAGCGCGCACCTACAGCGTGATGATCCTCACCGCCATGGGGGTATCGATGGTGGTGCCGGAATTCATTCCCCAGGAAAGCTGGAAAACCTATTCGGCCTTTACCATCGGCGCGATGATCGTGTTGTACACGCTGTTCCTGCGCATGCAGGTCGGGCCCCACAGTTACTTCTTCAGCTACAGCTACCCGGAAAAACGCCGCAAGAAAGAGCCGGTGGAAAACGAGCCGAAGCCCATCAGCCTGGCGTTCTCCATTGGCGCGCTGGTGTTTGGGGTGGTGGTGATCGGTGCCTTGGCCGAGGTCATGTCCAAGGCCCTCGACGTCGGGCTGGAAGGCTCGGGCGCGCCACCGGTGGTGACGGCGATCCTGGTAGCCGCGATCTCCGCCGCACCGGAAATCCTCACCGCCCTGCGCGCCGCGTTGGCGAACCGCATGCAGTCGGTGGTGAACATCGCGCTGGGGGCTTCGCTGTCCACCGTGATCCTGACCGTGCCGGTCATGGAAGCCATGGCGCTCTACACCGGCCAGCCCTTCCAGATGGCAATGACTCCGGTGCAAACGGTGATGATCTTCATCACCCTGATTGTCAGCGCCATCAACCTCAACGATGGGGAAACCAATGCCATCGAAGGCATGACTCATTTTGTGTTGTTTGCGACGTTCATCATGTTGTCGGTGCTGGGTCTATAAGCCCAGCACAGCACCCATTGTGGGAGCAAGCAAGCTCGTTCCCACAGGGCCTCGGCTGGATCAGGCGCCGGCAATCAATTCCCGCGCCGCCTGGCTGTGATCGGCAATCAAGCCCTTGAGGTCCAACCCTTCGATCTGGCCGTCGATCACTCGCCACTGCCCACCGATCATCACCCGGTCCGCCCGGTCCGCGCCGCACAGCAGCAACGCCGAGATCGGATCGTGGCTGCCGGAGAAGCGCAACTCATCGAGCTTGAACAGCGCCAGGTCGGCCTGCTTGCCCACGGCCAGTTCGCCGATGTCGTTGCGCCCGAGCAGTTGCGCCGAGCCGCGGGTTGCCCAGCCCAGCACGCGCTCCGGCGTGATCGCCTGCGCGCCATAGCGCAGGCGCTGGATATACAGGGCCTGGCGGGTTTCGAGGATCATGTTCGAGGCATCGTTGGAGGCCGAACCGTCCACTCCCAGGCCCACTGGCGCGCCGGCGGAGGTCAGGTCAAGGGTCGGGCAAATGCCCGAGGCCAGGCGCATGTTGGAGCTGGGGCAGTGACAGATGCCGGTGCCGGCGGCGCCGAGGCGGGCGATTTCGTCCGGGTTGAAATGGATGCCGTGGGCCAGCCAGGTACGCGGGCCGAGCCAGCCGACGCTGTCCAGGTAATCCACGGTGCGCAGGCCGAAACGTTGCAGGCAGAAATCTTCTTCGTCGAGGGTTTCTGCCAGGTGCGTGTGCAGGCGTACGTCGAGTTGTTCCGCCAGCTCGGCGCTGGCCCTCATGATCTGGGGCGTGACCGAAAATGGCGAGCAGGGCGCCAGGGCAATCTGGATCTGCGCGCCGTCGCCGCGCTCGTGGTACTGGCTGATCAACCGCTGGCTGTCGTCGAGAATGACCTGGCCCAGCTGCACGGTCTGCTGCGGCGGCAAGCCGCCATCGGCTTCGCCCAGGCTCATGGAACCACGGGTCAGCATCGCACGCATGCCCAGCTCACGGACCGTTTGCACCTGCACATCGATGGCGTTTTCCAGACCTTCGGGAAACAGATAGTGATGATCTGCGGCGGTGGTGCAGCCCGACAGCAGCAACTCGGCCAGTGCGACTTTGCTCGCCAGGGCGAGTTTCTCAGGGGTCAGTCGTGCCCACACTGGGTAAAGGGTTTTCAGCCACGGGAACAGCGGCTGGTTGACCACCGGCGCCCAGGCCCGGGTCAGGGTTTGATAGAAATGGTGATGGGTGTTGATCAGTCCCGGCAGGATCACGTGTTCACGGGCATCGAAAACATGATCGCAAGGCAGGGTCGGATGTTGGCCGGGGCTCAGCAGTTCGACGATGGCACCGTCCTGCAGGACGAGACCGCCACGGGCATCGAGGTCGTTGGCGGTGAAAATGGCGAGGGGGTTTTTTAACCAGGTACGGGTCGCAGGCATGGTGGCCGGCTCCTCTGAAAATGGGTTCAGGTTAGCCAGCTCAGTGATGCCCTGTCTGCTGATCCAGGGTCGCCCTTGGGGGCGAGGGGTGGAGTTTACTCAGGTTGTGCGGCACATATCCAGAGCCTGCCGAGATCCAGATGTGGGAGCGGGTTTGCTCGCGAAGGCGGACTGTCATTCCACATAGATGTCGACGATAGTCCGCCTTCGCGAGCAAGCCCGCTCCCACAGGAGCTATGGCGTTTTACCAGGGAATCGTTTCGCCCTTGTAGTTGACGAAGTGGTGCCCGCCCTTGCCGGCGAAGGCGTTGACCTGATTGATCAAGCCACGGGTGCTGGTGTCGACATCGATGTCCGCGCCTTCGCCGCCCATGTCCGTCTTGACCCAGCCCGGGTGCAGCGACAGCACGGTCAAGGCTTGCTTGCCCAGTTGGCTGACAAAGCTGTTGGTCATGGAGTTGAGCGCCGCCTTGCTTGCCTTGTAGAGGGCGAGCTCTGGTGCGTCGGGCATGGTCACGCTGCCCAGTACCGAACTCATGAACGCCAATACGCCGCTGCCGTTGCGGATCTGGCCGACGAAGCGCTGGGCCAGGTTGATGGGGGCCACCGCGTTGGTGAAGAACAACTGGCCGACTTCAGCCAGTGTCGCGCCGCCCGGGCCTTGGTTGTCAGGGCCTTTGACGCCCGCGTTGACGAACAGCAGGTCGAAGGTTTCGCCCTTGAGCTGTTGGCTCAGGGCGATGACGGCTTGCTGGTCGTCCATGTCGAGCTTTTCGATTCGCACCGGGCCCAGTGCCTTCAACGCCTCTGCGTTCTGCGGGTTGCGCACGGTGGCGGTCACGTTCCAGCCATCGCTGAGCAGCGTTTTCACCAGACCAAGGCCCAAGCCCCGGGAGGCGCCGATGATCAATGCGTTTTTTGCCGAATTCATGAAGGCATCCTTGAATGGAAAGGTCACGGATTTAATGGACAACGTTGCCCCAGCCGTTGTTTCAGCTCCTGGCGCAACGCGTCGAGTTCGGTCATGCGGGTTTCGATCAGGTTCAGTTTGTCTTGCAGCAGTTGCGTCACGGCGCAGTCCGGATCAGGGGCTTGCCACAGGGCGGCGACGCTGGCGCTGATCTCACCAAGCGTAAAGCCCAGGCGCTGGGCCGTCTTGATGTAGAGCACAAGTTGCACCATGTCGGCGGGGTAATCGCGGTAACCATTGGCGCTGCGTCCCGCCGCGATCAGGCCGCGTTGCTCGTAGAAGCGCAGCGTGTCTCGACTGACGGCGCAGGCCTGGGCTAATTCGCCGATGCGCATGGTTCTCTCCGTAGGGCTTGACCTTGGAGCATACTCCAGGCTTTAGGCTTTTTGCTCCCCGATTATCTGGAGCAATACTGATGTGGACTTCTACCCAATACCGCCGGCTGGTGCGCGGCAGCGCCTGGTACGACCTGCTCGTGACGGCGGCATTTGCCACGCCGTGGAGCTTTGCGGTGGTGCATGGCTTGCTGGTGAGCTTCACCCAACGCTTCGGCCTGCCCGGTGAGCTGCCGGAATTTGCCTCCATGCACCTGTTGATGGCGAATCTGCTGGGCTCGATTGTCTGTGTCTGGGCAGTGCTGAGGATTCGCGATCCGCAGCCGGTGTATGGGCGTTATGACGCGGCTGGGCGGTTTTTGTTTGCGGCCTGGCTGCTTTACGCCCTGCTTCACGGGGCAAGTGCGTTGTTGTGGGGGTTCCTGTTTTTCGAGTTGGTGTGGGGCGTCCTGCAGGCACTGCCTGTCCGTGGTGAGGGCGCTTGCTCCCGCTGGGGTGCGCAGCGCCCCGCATAGCAGGCGACTGCTACGCAGTCGAGCGGGAGCAAGCTCCCTCGC
>Ga0308170_10001878_pt1 | contig 18813 bp, 14 predicted proteins | sample PhyBR2_2_FD_202136 | JGI IMG/M metagenome (GOLD analysis project Ga0308170, IMG submission 202136) | Phyllosphere microbial communities from UC Gill Tract Community Farm, Albany, California, United States - DLSLSB.R2 | ecosystem: Host-associated > Plants > Phyllosphere > Unclassified | place...
TTTCCGGTTCCTGGCCCTTGAGGACAGAATCGACCATCTTGACGGCCTGCGCGCCGAGCTGGCGGGTGTCCTTAAAGATGGTGGAGTACTGCTCGCCGGCAATGATGGACTTGACGGAACCCTTTTCCGCATCCTGGCCGGTGACCACCGGCAGGTTTCCCTTGGCATAGCCGCCGGTGCTGGTGAGGGCGGAGATGATGCCGATGGACAGGCCGTCGTACGGGGACAGCACGCCGTTGAGCTTGGTGCCCGAGCTGTAGGCGGAGGTGATGATGTCCTCCATGCGCTTCTGTGCAACGGGTGCCTGCCAGCGAAGGATGGCAGCCTGCTCAAACTTGGTCTGGCCGCTGGGGACCTTCAAGGTGCCTGCGTCCATGTATGGCTTGAGGGTGTCCATGGCGCCGCTCCAGAAGAAGTTGGCGTTGTTGTCGTCGGGGCTTCCGGCGAAAAGCTCGATGTTGAAGGCGCCCTTGCCGTCCACCTTCTTGCCGCTGGCGTCAAGGAGGCCCAGGCCGGTCAGCAGGGAGGTGGCCTGCTGGACGCCCACGGTGTAGTTGTCGAACGTGGTGTAGTAGTCCACGTTCGGAGTGCCGTTGATCAGGCGGTCGTATGCAATCACCTTTACGTTCTGCTCCTTGGCCTTGGCCAGGACGTCGGTCAGGGTGGTGCCGTCAATGGCGGCGATGATCAGGGCCTTGGCGCCCTTGGTCAGCATGTTTTCGATCTGCGACACCTGGGTGGGGATGTCGTCATTGGCGAACTGGAGGTCCGTTTTGTAGCCGAGGTCCTTCAGTGACTTCTCCACGTTGGCGCCATCGGCGATCCAGCGTTCGGATGTCTGGGTGGGCATCGAGATACCCACCAGGGAGTCGCTGGGCTTGGCGGCACTGCCGGATTCGGTGGCGGCTCCGCCCCGGGAGCCGCAACCGGTTGCGCCCACCGTCAGGGCGAGGACAACGGCCACCGCACCCATGAGTTTTTTGATTCTCACCATTTTCTCCTTCCGCGGCAGCATTGCCACGAAGTGTTGTTGGACCGGTCAGCACCGACGCTGCCTGGCCCTCGCCACATTGTTGATGTGTCGGTTCAATATAGACGGGTTTGTGAACGCTAACAAGAGTGCGCGGCCGAAATTGCGAAAGTTTTTCGGCTCCGTTGACTTCTTCTTTGTTAGCGTTCACACTTGCTCCAGCAGCTAGCTTGACCCCAACCCCTACAAACCCGGTAATGAGGCCCCTGCCTCCCGGACGGAGGCAAACCCATGCCAGACACGTTGTTCACTTCCAGCTCCGACCCCCGCCAGGACCAGTACGTCATTGGGGTGGATTACGGAACGCTTTCGGGCCGCGCCGTGGTGGTGCGGGTCCGCGACGGCAAGGAACTTGGAAGTGCGGTCCACGAGTACCCACACGCAGTGGTCACCGATGCCCTGCCCGAGGACGCAGCGGGCGCGGGAGCCAACGGACAAGCGGTGAGGCTTCCCGGGGAATGGGCACTTCAGGTACCCAACGACTACCGGGAGGTCCTGCGCAAGGCTGTTCCCGCGGCGGTGGCTGACGCCGGGATTGACCCTGCCGCCGTCGTCGGTATTGCCACGGACTTCACCGCCTGCACCATGGTGCCGGTAAAGGCCGACGGAACCCCCTTGAACGAACTGCCCGCCTTCGCCAACCGTCCGCACGCTTACGTGAAGCTCTGGCGCCACCACGCAGCGCAGGGGCAGGCTGACCGGATCAACCGGCTCGCCGCCGACCGCGGTGAGGACTGGCTTCCGCGCTACGGGGGACTGATCTCCTCCGAATGGGAGTTCGCCAAGGGGCTGCAGCTCCTGGAAGAGGACCCGGAGGCCTACGCGGCCATGGACCACTGGGTGGAGGCCGCCGACTGGATTGTCTGGCAGCTGTGCGGCCGGTACGTCCGCAACGCCTGCACCGCCGGATACAAAGGTATCTACCAGGACGGCCGGTACCCGTCGGGGGATTTCCTCGCTGCCCTGAATCCCGACTTCAAGGACTTTGTCAGCGCCAAGCTGGAGCACACCATTGGGAAGCTGGGAGACGCCGCAGGCACCCTCACCGCGGAGGCTGCTGCCTGGACCGGCCTGCCGGAGGGAATCGCCGTGGCCGTGGGAAACGTTGACGCACACGTCACGGCCCCGGCTGCCAAGGCCGTGGACTCCGGCCAGTTGGTGGCCATCATGGGCACTTCCACCTGCCACGTCATGAACGGCGCGGAACTGCGCGAGGTGCCAGGGATGTGCGGGGCGGTGGACGGCGGGATAGTCCCCGGGCTGTGGGGCTACGAGGCCGGCCAGTCCGGTGTGGGGGACATTTTCGGCTGGTTCACCAAGTACGGCGTCCCGCCCGAATACCACCAGGCTGCCAGGAACGCGGGCCTGGGAATCCACGAGTACCTGACCGAACTGGCGTCGCGGCAGGCCATCGGGGAGCACGGCCTGATCGCCCTCGACTGGCACTCGGGCAACCGCTCAGTCCTGGTGGACCACGAGCTCTCCGGCATGGTGGTGGGCCAGACCCTGGCCACCAGGCCGGAAGACACCTACCGCGCGCTGCTTGAAGCCACTGCCTTCGGAACCCGCACCATCGTGGACGCCTTCCGCGACGCCGGAGTCCCGGTCAAGGAATTCATCGTGGCCGGCGGCCTGCTCAAGAACAAACTCCTCATGCAGATCTACGCGGACGCCACCGGCCTGCAGCTGTCCACCATCGGCTCGGAACAGGGCCCTGCCCTGGGCTCAGCCATCCACGCCGCCGTAGCCTCGGGCGCCTACCCGGACATCTGCGAGGCTGCCGCCGCCATGGGCGCCGAACCCGGTGAGGTCTACACGCCGATCCCGGAAAACGTGGCCGCCTACGACGAACTGTTCCAGGAGTACAGGACACTGCACGACTACTTCGGCCGCGGCAGCAATGACGTGATGCACCGGCTCAAGGCCATCCAGCGCAAAGCCGCCCGGACCGCAGTGCATACTTCCGGTTCGCAGGCTGAAGCCGTGGGGATGTCCGCATGACCGCCGGCACCGGAACCGAAACCGGAATCCTTCAGACCATTTCCCGGATCCGCGAGGAAGTGTGCGCCCTGCACGCCGAGCTGACCCGGTACGGGCTGGTGGTGTGGACGGCGGGCAACGTTTCGGCCCGGGTCCCGGGCACCGACCTCATGGTGATCAAGCCCTCCGGTGTCTCCTACCAGGAGCTGACCCCGGAACAGATGATTGTCACCGACCTGCACGGCACTCCGGTGAGGGGTACCAACGTCGGCGGGGGCGGGACCGTGGACTGGGGCAACCCGCCGTTGTCGCCGTCCTCGGACACTGCGGCCCACGCCTACGTCTACCGGCACATGCCCGAAGTGGGCGGCGTTGTGCACACCCACTCCACCTACGCCACGGCCTGGGCTGCACGGGGTGAGGCCATTCCCTGCGTGTTGACCATGATGGGCGATGAGTTCGGCGGCTCCATTCCGGTGGGACCGTTCGCGCTCATCGGCGACGATTCGATCGGCCACGGCATCGTGGAGACACTGAAGAACTCCAATTCACCGGCGGTCCTGATGCAGAACCATGGCCCGTTCACCATCGGCAAGGATGCCCGGTCCGCCGTGAAGGCCGCCGTGATGTGCGAGGAAGTGGCGCGCACGGTGCACATCGCCCGGCAGTTGGGTGAGCCGCTGCCCATCGACCAGGGCCACATCGACTCCCTTTACGCCCGCTACCAGAACGTCTACGGCCAATAACAGGCCCGAGAAATTTTCCCAGGAGAACCCATGAGTACCGCAGCAAACACCTCCCTCGACGGCTATGAGGTCTGGTTCCTCACCGGCAGCCAACACCTCTACGGGGAGGAAGTCCTCAAGCAGGTGGCCGCCCAGTCACAGGAAATCGCCAACAAGCTCAACGCCTCTTCCGCAGTCCCCGTGCGGCTGGTGTGGAAACCGGTCCTGACCGATTCGGATGCCATCCGCCGCATGGCGCTGGAAGCGAACTCGGATGATTCCGTGATTGGCGTGACGGCCTGGATGCACACCTTCAGCCCTGCCAAGATGTGGATCCAGGGCTTGGACCTTCTGCGGAAACCGCTACTGCACCTGCACACCCAGGCCAACCGTGACCTGCCCTGGGCGGACATCGACTTCGACTTCATGAACCTGAACCAGGCCGCGCACGGCGACCGCGAATTCGGCTACATCCAGTCCCGCCTGGGCATTGCCCGGAAGACCGTCGTCGGGCACGTCTCCAACCCGGAAGTCGCACGGCAGGTGGGATCGTGGCAGCGCGCCGCCGCCGGCTGGGCGGCCGTCCGGACCCTGCGGCTGACCCGCTTCGGCGACAACATGCGGAACGTGGCCGTCACTGAAGGCGACAAGACCGAGGCGGAGCTGCGTTTCGGCGTCGCCGTCAACACCTGGTCCGTCAACGAGCTCGCGGACGCCGTGCATGGCGCTGCAGAGTCCGACGTCGAGGCCCTGGTTTCCGAGTATGAGGACCTTTACGACGTGGTCCCGGAGCTCCGCGCAGGCGCCGCGCGGCATGAATCGCTGCGGTACGGCGCCCGGATTGAACTGGGGCTGCGCAGCTTCCTGGAAGGCAACGGCTCCGCCGCCTTCACCACCTCCTTCGAGGACCTCGGCGCGCTCCGCCAGCTGCCCGGCCTGGCCGTGCAGCGGCTCATGGCCGCCGGCTACGGGTTCGGCGCCGAGGGCGACTGGAAGACCGCCATCCTGGTCCGCGCCGCCAAGGTGATGGGCGCCGGGCTGCCCGGCGGCGCCTCCCTCATGGAGGACTACACCTACCACCTGGAACCCGGCTCCGAGAAGATCCTGGGCGCCCACATGCTGGAGGTCTGCCCCTCCCTGACCGCCGCCAAGCCCCGGCTGGAAATCCACCCGCTGGGCATCGGCGGGAAGGAAGACCCCGTCCGCCTGGTGTTCGACGCCGACGCCTCCCCGGGCGTCGTCGTCGCCCTGTCCGACATGCGCGACCGCTTCCGCCTGGTGGCCAACGCGGTCGACGTCGTTCCCCTGGACCAGCCCCTGCCCAACCTTCCCGTGGCCCGCGCCCTCTGGGAGCCCAAACCGGACTTCGCAACCTCCGCCGCCGCCTGGCTCACCGCCGGGGCAGCGCACCACACCGTGCTCTCCACCCAAGTGGGCATGGACGTCTTCGAGGACTTCGCGGAAATCGCCAAGACAGAGCTGCTCACCATCGACGAAGGCACCACCATCCGCCAGTTCAAGAAAGACCTGAACTGGAACGCCGCCTACTACAAACTCGCCGGCGGGATCTGACCTGGTGCCCTTGCTGCGGCCCCGGCTTGAAGATGTGGCGGAGCTGGCAGGAGTCTCGCACCAGACCGTGTCCCGGGTGGTCAACAAGCATCCGAACGTAAGCCCGGGAACGCGGGAGAAGGTGGAAGCGGCGATAGCCCGGCTTGGCTACCGCCGCAACACCGCAGCCCGGAGCCTGGTCACCCGGCGCTCGCAGACCATCGGGGTCCTGGCCAGTGAGCTCTCGCAGTATGGGCCCGCCAACACCCTGCTTGGGGTGGAACGTGCTGCACGGGACGCAGGATATTTCGTCAGCGTCGCTGCCCTGCGGGAGGTTAACCGGGAAGCCATCCTTGATGCTGTCCGTCACTTCCTGGACCAGTCGGTAGACGGGATCGTCGTGATCGTTCCGCACCTTGAGACGCCGGCGGCCCTGGCGGAACTGCCGGTTGGGGTGCCCTTAGTGGCAGTGGGACCTGCTGGCAACGATGCGGTTGGCGGCGTCAGGGTGGACCAGCGGCGGGGAGCCGAACTGGCCGTGCAGCACCTTATCCGGCTGGGCCACACCAGGATCGGACATGTGGCGGGGCCGCAGGACTGGATTGACGCCGTGGCGCGCGCGGACGGCTGGCGGTGCACCCTGGCTGCGGCCGGACTGGACGCCGACCTGATGGTCGAGGGGGACTGGAGTGCCGGCAGCGGGTACGAAATCGGCCGGCGGGTGGCGGTCACCCGCCGTGCCACAGCCCTTTTTGTGGGCAACGACCAAATGGCCCTGGGGGTGCTGCGGGCCCTGAATGAGGCCGGGATCAACGTGCCGCGGGACGTTTCCGTGGTGGGCTTCGACGACCAGCCCGAGGCCGGTTACTTCAGCCCGCCGCTGACGGTGGTCCGGCAGGACTTCGAAGAACTGGGGCGGCGGTGCATGGACATGATGCTCGAGGCGCTGGAGGGCGGGGAAGGGCCGCGGACGCTGGTGGTTGAACCGGAACTCGTCCTGCGCAGCAGCACCGCTCCGCCTGGCTGAGGTGCAGGCCGGCTCCGCGACTGGCTGCTGGACACCTTTACGTATGACTCCGGGTCCCACGCTGCCGATGCCATGGTTGACGCCACCCGGTGGGGCTGGCTGCCGGCATTGAGCGGGGTGTCCGCGGGCGCGTACCAGGCACGCTCCGGGCAGGCGGGAACAGGCACGATGTCTGGTTGAGCACACTATTGCGCCGCTAGCGGGATAATGCCCTAAACTGCTTCACTGAGGTGCCTGAAATGGCGCTGCGCAGCAACGAAAGTGAACACGCTATGGCTACCGATTACGATGCTCCACGCAAGCAGGAAGAAGAGTCCCCCGCCGACTCTCTCGAGGCCCTCCAGGCGTCACGGAGCGGCAACGCGCAGACAGCGGTCATCGATGTCGACGAGAACGACACCGCTGAAGGTATCGACCTGCCCGGCGCCGACCTGTCCAACGAGGAACTGACCGTCATTGTGGTTCCCGAGCAGTCCGACGAGTTCACCTGCTCGTCATGCTTCCTGGTCCGCCACCGGTCCCAGGTTGCCCGCGAAAAGGACGGCCTGAAGTACTGCCGCGACTGCGAAGGCTAATCGACTTCCTGAATTTCCCGGCGCCGGCCCCCTCCCTGAGGCGGCCGGCGCTGCTATGTCTCCGGCCGCCGTCGTTATCAAAATGACCCCTCGTATACGGACGTCAACGCTCCTACGCTGGAATCATCCAATGGCCTTTGTTCCTGGATGGCACCGCAATGAAAAAGTTCTCCATCTGGCTCGCAGCCATTCTCTTGGCTGCAGGGCTGGCAATCCTAGCCCAGGCGCCGGCGTCGGCGTCGCCCTACTGCGGCCTCACATGGGGCTCGCTGGCGAAGTCCGGCCAGGACGCAGGCGCCGCATCTGTCACCAACGTCCGGGCCGGGCAGCACTACTGCTTTGACCGGCTGGTGGTTGACCTCAACGGCCCTGCGGTCGCCTACACGGTGCAGTATGTACCGCGCATAGAGCAGGAGGGCTCCGGGGCGTTCATCCCGGTGCGGGGCGGCGCGCGCCTGCACGTCAGCATCAAGGCACCCTCCTACGACCAGAACGGCAATCCCACGTATAGCCCGGCGGACAAGAATGAGCTGAGCAACGTCTCCGGCTACCAGACCTTCCGGCAGGTGGTCTCGGCGGGAAGCTTCGAAGGGTATACGAGCCTGGGGCTGGGCGTCCGGGCCCGCCTTCCGTTCCGGGTCTTTACCCTCGATGGTCCCGGCAACGGGTCGCGCCTGGTGATCGATGTGGCGCACTACTGGTGACAGCACAGCACTACTGGTGACAGCACAAAGGTGCCGTGCCCCTGGTGGGGCACGGCACCTTTGGTGTGGCGGTTTATTCCGGGACCACCAGGGCGGGGGTGTCCTGCTTGAGGGTTTCGCCGCGGAAGAAGCCGGGGTGGGTGCGGGACATGATGAGCATGACGACGGCGCCCAGCGCCAGGATGCCGATGCCCAGGATGAACACCAGGCCCACGCCGAGGATCTCCGAACCGCTGCCGAACTCAGGGGCGAGGCTGTCTATGGCGGTCTGGGCGAACACCACGAACAGTCCCACGCCGCCCACCACCGGGCACACCAGGCGGAACATGAAGTGGCGCACGCTGTTGAACAGGCTGTGCCGGAAGTACCAGGTGCAGGCCAGCGCGGTGAGGCCGTAGTAGAAGCAGATCATCAGGCCCAGGGCCAGGATGGTGTCATTCAGGACGTTCTCGCTGACCACGTGCATGATTGCGTAGAACCCCGCGGACAGGACGCCGGCGGCGATGGTGGCGAACCCCGGCGTCGAGAACTTCCTGCTGATCCGGCTGAAGGGCTCAGGCAGGGCGCCGTAGTGGGCCATGGCCAGCAAACTCCGGGACGGCGACATGAACGTGGACTGCAGGGATGCAGCGGAGCTGGAGAGCACGGCGAGGGACATCAGGATGGCAAAGGGACCCATGATGGGGGAAGCCAGGGCCGTGAAGATGTTCTCTTGGTTGTCGGCGTTGTTCAGCCCGTTGCCGGTATCTCCAACGCCGGCGAACATCATGGTGGCGATGCTGACCAGGAGGTAGATGGCCAGGACGATGGCGGCGGTCAGGGTGCCGGCCAGCCCCGCAGTCTTCTGGCCGTTGGCGGTTTCCTCATTGACCGTGAGGCACACGTCCCAGCCCCAGTACACGAAGATGGACAGGGAGATGCCGGCTGCAACCTGGCCGAACGTCTCGATCTTGGTTACGTCGAACCAGTCCCAGCTGAACGGGATGGCCGTCTCGGACGTGGACCAGTTGGCAAAGGCCATGACCACGAACAGGCCCAGGACCAGCAGCTGGAAGCCCACCAGGCTGTACTGCACCAATTTGGTGGTGTGCAGCCCGCGGTAGCTGACCCAGACGGCCAGCGCCACGAAGACGAAGCAGGTGAGGACGTTCAGCGCCTTGTTGTCGGCCAGGTCCGCCAGCTCAGGTGAGCCGGTGAGCTGGGACAGGAAGAGGTAGAAGAAGTCGACGGCGACGCCGGCCAGGTTGGACAGCACGATGATGTTGGCCGCTAACAGGCCCCAGCCGCCCATCCAGCCGATCCACGGCCCGAAGGCCTTGGTCACCCAGGTGAAGGTGGTGCCGCTGTCCGGGGAGTCGGCGTTGAGCTCCCGGTAGGCGAGCGAGACCAGGATCATGGGGATGAACCCGATCAGGAAGATGACGGGCAGCTGGAGTCCGGCTTCGTTGACGGTGGGTCCGAGTGCGCTGGTGAGCGTGTAGGCGGGGGCGATGGTTGAAATACCCAGGACGACGACGGCCAGGAGGCCGAGCTGCCCGCCCTTTAGTCCCTTGGCGCTGACGCCGTCCGCCGAAGGGGCGTGGGCGTGCGGGCCGGGTTTTGCCGTACTGGTGCGGATTGTCTCTGTCATGGCACCACTTTCTGGAAGGCTGTGAGACGGAAGTCACTATATGAATGGCGTTCATTTAGTATGGGGGTGACGGCGGTGTGATGCAAGACGCAATATGAATCACGTTCGTTTATGACTGGATTTTGAGGATTAGTAAGCTCACTGAGAAATTGCCGAAGGTCCTGCCGCCGCGCGGTCCGCGGCTGGTAGCGTCTGGCGTACTCGACCATTTGAGGAGGATGCATGAAAGCTTCACCGACCTTGACCAACAACCTGCAGGCTGTCCTTGCGGACCTGATCGAGCTCCACGTTCAGGGCAAGCAGGCGCACTGGAACATCGTGGGCACCAACTTCCGCGACCTCCACCTGCAGCTTGATGAGATCGTGGATGCCGCCCGTCAGTTCGCCGATGATACTGCCGAGCGCATGCGCGCACTGCAGGCACTTCCCGATGGCCGCAGCTCCACCGTGGCCGATACCACCAGCCTGGCCCAGTTCCCCGATGGGCTGATCAGTACCGAGGACGCCATCGAGCGGATTGTCGCAGCCATGGAAGCTGCCGTGGGCACCATGCGCAAAGTCCATGACGAAGTGGATGAGGAGGACCCCACCTCGGCGGACCTCCTGCACGAGTTCATCGCCCGGCTGGAACAGTTCGCCTGGATGGTGCAGGCAGAGAATATGAAGCCCACCGCTAAGGTCACGGCCGCCGACTCCAAGTAGCGAATATTCCCAAAGGCGCCCGGCGCCGGGGATCGTCCCCCGGCGCCGGGCGCCTTTTCGTTCCTGGAATGCCCTGCACGTCTGTAAAGCGGGACGACCCTACCTGTTGTTCTTCGCCCCGCCTGCATCGTTGGCCTTGTCGGATTTCTTCTTGTCGGGCTTGGCCTTGTCGGCGGCCCCCGGGCCGGGCCTGGTCTGAGCGTCGACCACGACTTCGTCTTGCTGCTCGGCAGGATCCTGGGTCGCGGCACCGACGGCTGGTGCTGGTTTTATGGCGATGACCGGGACGGGTTCCGTGTCCACTGCGGGAACGCCGTCGGGTGCTGGTTGGGGAGCGGCGGGCGCTGCTTCGACGGGTGGTTGCGTGGAGGAGGCGATGAGGGCTTGCAGGTCGGTGCGGAGCAGGCGGACGGCGGCAACGATGTCACGGTACTGCTCGAAGGTCAGGCCGTCTGCGGAAGCTTCCTGGGTGGCATCATTCAGCAGGCGGTCCAGGTGCGTAAGGGCGGCCTGGAGGTCTCCGTCCGTTATTGCCCTGCGCACTTGACCAAGGATTGGCTGGAGCGCGGCTGAGGGCTGCAGGGCTGTTTCAAGCTGATCGAGATGGAAATCAAGGGGATTATTTTGCACGGGGACTGCGGGTCGGGCCGGTGCCGCCGCCTGGTCCGTGCTGCTGCCCCCGAACGTGCCGGATGTGGTGCCCAGGAGGATGACCGCGCCGAGGGCCGCGGCGATTGCCGTCCGCGCGGCTTTCCCGCGTTTCCTGTGCGCCCGCACGGCAACCATTGCCCGGCCAATGGATGGTTGGTGGGAGGGTCTGGGCGGTTGCCGTGGGCTGTCCACCTCCGGCCTCGGTGCTGGCTCGGCTGCTGCAGCTGTTTCGTGGTCCGATGCCAGGGCCAGTTGCTGCAGCGTGGCCGCGGCTGCGGCCGCTGTAGGCCGGTCGGCGGGATGCCTGGCGGTCATCGCGGTCAGCAGGGCTTTCCACTCCGGCCCGACGGTGTCGGGTATGACGGGGTTCCGGTGGATTCGTGCGACGCCGGACTCAATCTGGGTCCCGGGAAATTCGATCTGACGGGTAAAGCACTCCAGCAGCAGCAAGCCCAGTGAGTAGACGTCGCTGGCGCCGTTCAGCGGCTCACCGAGGGCCTGCTCCGGGCTTAGGTATGCGGCGGTGCCGACGGTGCGGCCTGTCATGGTGAGGTGGTCTTCGTCCATCACCCGGGCAATGCCAAAGTCGGTGAGCTTGGCGCGCCACTGCGAGCCGGGCGCACCGGGATGGAAGTTATGGAGCAGAACATTGCCGGGTTTGAGATCGCGGTGGATCACGCCCCGGGAATGGATGTAGTCCAGCGCGGACGCCAGGTCAGATCCCAGCACTGCGATGTCGGCCGGCGCCAGGCTGCCGGTCCGCAGGTGGCGGCGAAGATCCGGGCCGGCGACGTACTCCATGACCACGAAGCTGCGTTCGGTGGCTGGGTCCCTGCCGGCGTCGAACAAGGTCACCAGGGCCGGATGAATCAGGGAGGCGAGAATCCGGATCTCAGCCTTCTGGCGGGCCGGCAGCTCCGGCTCGCTGCCCTCCTTGGAAAAGACTTTCAGGGCCACTTCGCGGCCCAATGCTTCATCGACCGCCCTGTACACCGCTGCCGCGGCGCCCCTGCCGACCAGTTCCCGCAGCCGGTAACGCCGGCACATAAGCTGCCCGGTTACCTCTGGCCGCTGTGCGTCGGTCATGCAAACTCCCCAACTGCCTGTCGTTGTTTGTATCCCGTTAGCCGTCATGCCATGCCGTCCTCGCGCGTCTTTCAACCACCGCGTCGTTGGAATGCCCAAAATAGTAAGACTACTTAGCATTACATCACAAGGGGGCAGCCCGCTCCTACTGCTTCGCCGATCCAACAACTGCCTTCACTGCGGCTTCGGGGTTGAAGGCAGGCGGGGCGTTCGGGCAGGATCCATGACCCTGCCCGGTTCAGGGGCGCCGGCTACTGCCAGGCCGATTGAGCCTCGCCAGTTACGCGCAGCCTCCTAGGCTGCTTTCGGCACTTTCCGGAGTACGACGGCGGCAAGGGTTGCAGCGCCCGCCATCAGTACCAGCCCGATCGCCGCAGTGATGTGCACTCCGGATTCGAACGCCACTGCGGCGGCGCCGCGAACCGCGTCGGCGACCGGAGCGGGCAGGACGCCGGCCGCCTCCATGGCCCCGGCCAGTGTTTCCCCGGCGTTGTGCATCGCTGGGCCGGGCAGCAGGCTGTCCAGTCCCGCAGGAAGCCGGAGGTTGTGCTGGTAGGACGCCGTCAAAATGGATCCGAGTACCGCTGTGCCCAGCAGCGAACCCACCTCGTAGCCCGTTTCGGAAATTGCCGCAGCCGCCCCTGACTTCTCCGGGGGCGCCGAACTGAGGATGAGGTCGTTGGAGATGGTTTCCGCCGTGCCCACGCCCAGCGCCAGGACCAGGAGCGCCGCAAGCAGCAGTGACGGGCCGCCGTCGTGCTTCCCGAATGTCACCATGCTGTAGCCCGCGGCGCTGAACGCCAGTCCCGCAGTCACGACAAACCCCGGCCGGACCTTGCGGACCAGCGGCACCACCACCAGGCCGGCCGCCACCGTAGCCACCAGCGCGGGGATCATGGCAACGCCCGCCGCGGACGGGGTCATGCCTTCGAGGAGCTGCAGGTGCTGGGCAAGGAACAGGATGAAGCCGTTGAAGGAAAACAGGGCCAGGATGTTGGCGCTGATCGCCATGCTGAAGACCCTGTTGCGGAACAGCGACATGTCCAGCAAGGGGTAGTCCAAGCGGAGTTGCCGCTGCACGAAAACCACTCCCATGGCCAGTCCAAAGGCAACTGCGCCCAGCCCTGCCGGCCCGGGCCCCTCCGTAGCCACAGTCTTGATGCCGTACACCACCGGCACCATGACCAGCATGGAGAGCAGGACGCTGGGGATATCCACCTGACCCGGTGAAGGATCCTTCGATTCGGGGATCAGGGCCGGGCCGAGCGCCAACAGGGGGAGCATGAGGGGCGCCGCCACCAGGAATACGGCACCCCACCAGAAGTGCTCCACCAGCCACCCGCCGAAAATGGGTCCCAGGGCAGCGCCGCCGGAAAACCCTGCCGCCCAGATGGCGATGGCCAGCCTCCGCCGGTTGGGCTCGGGGAAGATGTTGCGGATCAGGGACAGTGTGGACGGCATCAGCATGGCGCCGAAGAAGCCCAGGGCCGCGCGGCCTGCGATCAACCACTCCGGCGTCGGGGCAAAGGCTGTGGCGGCAGAAAGGGCGGCAAAGCCTATGCTGCCGATGATCAGGAGCCGCCGGCGGCCAATCCGGTCGCCCAGGCTGCCCATCGAAACCAGCAGGCCGGCGAGCATCAGGGGATAGGCGTCGATGGTCCACAGCAGCTGCACGCCTGTTGGTTCCAGCGCTCGGGCAATGGCGGGTAAGGCGAACGTCAGGGCGGTGTTGTCCACGGCCACCAGCAGGACGGGAAACATCAGCAGCCCCAGCGCAAGCCAGTCACGGTGTGCAGCGCGCGTGCCGTTGGAGGCGGGGCGCGAAGAGCTGATGGAAGCGGTCATGAGGATAACTGTACCGTCTGGACGGTATAGTTTGAAACGGGTGCTGGTCCCTTTTCCCGCTCCCGGAGAGGCATGATGGAAGGCATGCCCCGAAAGCCAGTAGCCCGTGACGCGGTCCTTGACGCCTTCGAAGCCCTGCTGATCGAGGTGGGGGAGCGCGCCGCGACCCTTGACGCCGTCGCCAGGAAGGCCGGGGTGTCCAAAGGCGGCCTCCTGTACCACTTCCCCAACAAGGAAGCGCTCATTGCCGTGCTGCTTGACCGGCTGGAAGGCCTGGCCAAGGCGGACGCCGAGGCCATGGCCTCGGCCAGCGAAGGCGCGGCCGCGTACTTCATCCGTTCCTCCGTATGGGCGGATACTCCGCTGGACCGGGCCATCGTGGCCGCCACCAGGCTTGCGGAGGTGGCCCATGAAGAGACGCGCCTCCGGTTCGCAGCCATCCAGCAGCGCTGGCTGGACGAGATCGCTGCCGATGTGGGGCCCGGGCTGGCCAAGGCGGTCCTTTACATGGGAGACGGCCTGTACTTCAACGCCATGCTGTCTGTTGCCCCGGCGCCTGAGGGGGGAGCGGCCGCTGACGTGGAGGAACTTCTTGCCGCTTTGGAGCGGCTCCGCAGGTAGCCCGGGGCATTTGCCGGGAAGTGCCGTGCCGTAGGACAATGGAAAGTTGTGGGGGCCGTCACCGGCCGTCATGATCCAACAAGTGAATAGCCTTTGATCTGCGGCGGGAGAGTCCTGCCCGAAGTACAGGCAGGCGCCGTAGGAGCAAATCCTCCCCAGGAATCTCGCAGGCCCCTGTACCGCCGCGGCGAGGCGCCTCTGGAAAGCAGCAGGCAGTTACCCTGCCTCCCCTTGGGAGCGGAAGGACTGCTGTGCTCACCGACGGTGCAAGCGGGTCCTGCGCAGGCAGGCAACGCGGAAACTCTCAGGTCCAATACAGAGCGGGGAGGAACCCGAATAGCTGTGGCGTACCCTGCGCCGCCTGAGTAAATGGAGTTCCTTCGTGTCGGTTACCCCAGCCTCCACCACCTTCGTAGACCGCCATATCGGCTCGCGCCGCCAGGCCGACGTCGAGACCATGCTCAAAGCCGTAGGCTACGACACTGTCGACTCCCTGGTGGACACGGCGGTTCCCAAAGTCATCCGCCAGGAAACTGCCCTTCGGCTCCAGGACGCCCTCAGCGAGGTTGAAGTCCTCACGGAGCTGCGGAAGCTTGCCGCGAAGAACAAGACGGCCGTGCAGCTGATCGGTCAGGGCTACTTCGACACCGTCACCCCGCCGGTGATCCGCCGCAACATCCTTGAGTCGCCCGCCTGGTACACGGCCTACACCCCGTACCAGCCCGAGATCTCCCAGGGCCGGCTAGAGGCGCTGCTGAACTTCCAGACCATGGTGCAGGACCTGGTGGGGTTGCCCATCGCCAACGCTTCCCTGCTGGACGAAGCGACCGCCGTGGCCGAGGCCGTTCTCCTGATGCGGCGCGCCAACAAGACCAAGCCCGCTGCCGACGGCAAGACCGTCCTGGATATCGACGTCCTGCCGCAGACCATTGCCATCGTCCGGGGCCGCGCCGAGGCGCTGGGCTTCGAGGTGGAAGTGGCGGACCTGTCCCAGGGCCTGCCCGAGGGGGACATTAATGGCATCGTCCTGCAGCAGCCCGGTGCTTCCGGCCGGGTGTGGAACCAGTCCGGCGTGATCGCCGCCGCCAAGGAGCGGGGTGCGTTGGTGACGGTGGCTGCCGACCTGTTGGCCCTGACCCTGATCACTCCTCCGGGCGAGCAGGGGGCCGACATTGCCGTCGGATCGGCCCAGCGCTTCGGCGTGCCGCTGTTCTTCGGCGGCCCGCACGCCGCCTACATGGCCGTCCGCAAGGGCCTGGAGCGTTCGCTGCCCGGCCGCCTGGTTGGCGTGTCCAAGGACGACGCCGGTGTTCCGGCCTACCGCCTGGCCTTGCAGACCCGCGAGCAGCACATCCGCCGCGAGAAGGCCACCTCCAACATCTGCACGGCGCAGGCGCTCCTGGCCATCGTTGCCTCCATGTACGCCGTCTACCACGGGCCGGACGGACTGAAGGCCATCGCCGAAACCACCCACGGCCACGCGCGAAGCCTGGCGGCCTCGCTTTCAGCCGCCGGCGTCGAGGTCCTGCACAAGAGCTTCTTCGACACCCTTTCTGTCCGGGTTCCCGGGCGGGCCGCCGCAATCGTCGCCGACGCCGAAGCGCGGGGCATCAACCTGCGCAGCGTTGACGCTGACACGGTGGGCATCTCCTTGGATGAAACCACGACGGCGGCCATCGTCACCGAGGTTGGCGACCTCTTTGGGGCCACCGTGGGAGAGGGGGAAGGCTTCAACCTGGACCCCGCCGTCGAGCGTTCCTCCGACTTCCTGCAGCACCCGGTCTTCAACACGCACCGGTCCGAGACCCAGCTGCTGCGTTACATCCGCAGGCTCTCGGACCGTGACCTGGCCTTGGACCGGACTATGATTCCGCTGGGTTCCTGCACCATGAAGCTGAATGCCACGGCGGAGATGGAAGCCATCTCCTCCCGTTCGCCCCCGATTCACAGACCGAGGGCTGGCGTGAGCTCATCGCCGATCTTGAAGCGGACCTGACCACGATCACCGGGTACGACCAGGTTTCCATCCAGCCCAATGCCGGCTCGCAGGGTGAATTGGCCGGGCTGCTGGCCATTCGCGGCTACCACCACTCCCGTGGAGACCAGCAGCGCAATGTCTGCCTGATCCCGGCCTCGGCCCACGGCACCAACGCCGCCTCCGCGGTGCTGGCAGGCATGAAGGTGGTGGTGGTTGCCACCGCGTCCGACGGCACCATCGACCACGGCGACCTGACCGCCAAGATCGAAGCCAACAAGGACGTCCTGTCCTGCATCATGATCACCTACCCCTCCACCCACGGCGTCTACGATGGCGATGTCCGCGACGTCTGCGACGCCGTCCACGCTGCCGGCGGCCAGGTCTACATCGACGGGGCCAACCTCAACGCCCTCGTCGGCCTTGCCCAGCCGGGCCAGTTCGGCGGCGACGTCTCGCACCTGAACCTGCACAAGACCTTCTGCATCCCGCACGGCGGCGGCGGACCCGGCGTCGGCCCGGTGGCAGCCAAGGCCCACCTCGCTCCCTTCATGCCGGGCGACGCCACCACCTGGAGCGCCGGTTCCGGTGCCACTGATGTGCCGATTTCCGCCTCCCGTTACGGGTCCGCCGGCGTGCTGCCCATCTCCTGGGCCTACGTAAAGCTGATGGGCGGCGAAGGGCTGACAGAAGCCACCAAGTCGGCCCTGCTGGCGGCCAACTACGTCGCGTCCCGGCTGAACGAGTACTTCCCGGTCCTGTACACGGGCGAAGGCGGCCTTGTCGCCCACGAGTGCATCCTGGACCTGCGCGAACTCACCGCCCGCACCGGTGTGACCGCCGAGGACGTGGCCAAGCGGCTGATCGACTTCGGTTTCCACGCCCCCACCCTGTCCTTCCCCGTGGCCGGCACCTTGATGGTGGAGCCCACCGAGTCTGAGGACCTGGCCGAGATGGACCGCTTCATCGAAGCGATGATCACCATCCGGAAGGAAATTGACCAGGTGGACAACGGCGACTTTGCCGTTGCAGACTCACCGTTGCGCCGCGCACCCCACACGGCGGCCGCCGTCGTCAGCTCCGACTGGGACCGTGCCTACCCGCGCGAGCAGGCAGCCTTCCCTGCGCACCACAAGCAGGACAAGTACTTCCCGCCCGTGGGCCGGATCGACGGCGCCGCCGGCGACAGGAACCTGATCTGCTCCTGCCCGCCGCTCTCCGAGTTCGAGAACTGAGGACCGCGCCATGACCGAGAAATACACCGCGCTGTACGACGAGCACAAGAAGCTGGGCGCCTCCTTCACGGACTTCGGCGGCTGGCAGATGCCGCTGAAGTACAGCTCCGAGCTTGCCGAACACCATGCCGTCCGCAAGGCTGCCGGCCTCTTCGACCTCTCCCACATGGGCGAGGTCTGGGTGACCGGGCCCGGCGCCGCCGCCTTCCTGGACTACGCGCTCGTGGGGAAGATCTCCGCCATGACCGTGGGCAAGGCCAAGTACTCGCTGATCTGCAATGAAGACGGCGGCATCATGGACGATCTCATCACCTACCGCCGCCCCGCTCTGCAGGACGGCACGGATGTTTTCCTGGTGGTGCCCAACGCGGGCAACGCCGATGTGGTGGCTGCCGCACTGCAGGAACGGGCGGCAGGGTTCGACGTGGTGGTGGAGGATGCTTCCGCCCGCACCTCGCTGATTGCAGTCCAGGGCCCCAGGGCCCAGGAACTCCTGCTGCGCCTGGTGCCCGCCGCGCAGCATTCCCTGGTGACGGAGCTTAAGTACTACGCTGCCGTCGAGGTTCCCGTTCTGGTAGGCGGTGCGGGCAAGGAACTCCTGGTCGCACGCACCGGCTACACCGGCGAAGACGGATTCGAGATCTTCGTGGACAACGGCGATGCCCCCGCCCTGTGGCAGGCCCTTATGGCCGTCGCAGACGAAAGGGAACTGACCCCTGCCGGCCTCGCCTCCCGCGACTCCCTTCGCCTTGAGGCAGGCATGCCGCTGTACGGCAACGAACTGTCCCTGCAGGGTGACCCGTTCGCCGCCGGCCTGGGCCCGGTCGTGGCGCTCTCCAAAGAAGGCGACTTCGTTGGCAAAGCCGCCCTTGCCGCCAAGAAGGAAGCCGGCGCCGGCAGCACCTCCGGCCGCCGCCTCGTGGGACTCAAAGGCCAGGGCCGCCGTGCCGGCCGCGCGCACTATCCCGTCCTCAAGGACGGTGCCGCCGTCGGAGAAGTCACCTCCGGCCAGCCCTCGCCCACACTCGGGTACCCGATCGCCCTGGCCTACGTCGACGTCGAACACTCGGCACCCGGCACTGCGTTGGACATTGACCTCCGCGGCAAGGCCGAACCGTTCGAAGTCGTCGACCTTCCGTTCTACAAGCGGGTCAAGTGATCTCTCGCGCCGTGACCTGCCGTGGTCACCACCGGGACCGTCGGACCGGACATTTTCACGCCTGCTGCTCCTTCGTCGCTTTGACGCAGGCTTCCGAAAAGTCCGGCTCCGCCGGCCCCTCGTGCGTCCGTCGCCTTTTCGGTGTTGAGCCTCTCGAAACCCGCCTCGTTCATAGTTTTTAGTTAGGAACCTCTCGCATGGCCGTTGGCGTTTTTGATCTGTTTTCGATCGGTATTGGCCCGTCGAGCTCGCATACTGTGGGGCCGATGCGGGCTGCTGCTGTGTTCGCGGAGAAGCTCAAGGACTCCGGGGTGTTG
>Ga0308170_10001879_pt1 | contig 18808 bp, 19 predicted proteins | sample PhyBR2_2_FD_202136 | JGI IMG/M metagenome (GOLD analysis project Ga0308170, IMG submission 202136) | Phyllosphere microbial communities from UC Gill Tract Community Farm, Albany, California, United States - DLSLSB.R2 | ecosystem: Host-associated > Plants > Phyllosphere > Unclassified | place...
CCGATGTACCAGTCAGGCTGGGTACCAGCCGAAACAGGGGATGGGTCGTATGGTCCGTAGTTCCAGATCGGGTTGATCTGGAAGAGGCCGGCGATGAAAGCCACGATGCCGAAGACGATGAAGAAGAATCCACCGGCCTTGGCAGCGTAAACCGGGCCAACTGGGAAGCCAACAACATTGTCGTTGGTACGGCCTGGGCCAGGGTACTGGGTGTGCTTGTGGGTCACAACCATGAAGAGGTGGACAACGATGAGCAAGATGATCACCGCAGGCACAATCATGATGTGCAGCGAGTACAGGCGCTGGATTACGTGCTCGCCTGGGAACTCGCCACCGAAGAAGAACATCGACAGGTAGGTACCAACGATTGGGAGCGCCTTCATGACGCCGTCGATGATGCGCAGGCCGTTGCCGGAAAGCAGATCATCAGGCAAGGAGTAGCCGGTGAAGCCAGCAGCCAAGCCCATGATCAGCAGCACGCCACCGACAACCCAGTTCAATTCACGAGGGCGGCGGAATGCGCCGGTGAAGAACACGCGGAGCATGTGCACGGACAGCGATGCTACGAAGAGCAGTGCCGACCAGTGATGCACCTGGCGCATGAACAGGCCACCGCGCACGTCGAAGGAGATATCCATGGTGGAAGCCATGGCGGTCGACATGCCCAGACCCTTCATTGGCACATACGAACCGTTGTAGACCACGTGGGCCATCGACGGATCGAAGAAGAAGGTCAGGAAGGTGCCGGAAAGCAGCAGCAGCACGAAGGTGTACATTGCCACTTCACCGAACATGAACGACCAGTGGTCAGGGAAGATCTTGCGACCGAATTCCTTGACCATGGCCGAGGCGCCAACACGTGAATCCACGAAGTTGGCGATACGACCGGTGGCGGTCGATGCCTGGTATTCGTTAGAAGTCGTCATGATTAACCACGCTCCCAGTAGGACGGGCCAACAGGCTCATGGAAGTCGCTCTGCGCGACCAGGTAGCCTTCGGAGTCCACGCTGATTGGCAGCTGTGGAAGTGCGTGACCAGCTGGGCCGAAGATGACCTTGCATTCCTGGGTCAGGTCGAAGGTCGACTGGTGGCAGGGGCACAGCAAGTGGTGCGTGTGCTGCTCGTACAGTGCGATTGGGCAACCGACGTGGGTGCAAATCTTGGAGTATGCGACGATGCCGTCCACGTTCCAGTCTTCGCGTCCCTCGGAGATCTGCATTTCCGCTGGATCCATGCGCATCAGCAGAACTACGGCCTTGGCCTTTTCATTCAGCGGGTTCTCGGTTTCGTTGATGCCCTCTGGGACAACGTGGAAGGCCGAGCCGATCTGGACATCAGATGCCTTGATCGGGGTACCGGATGGGTCGCGGGTCAAGCGGATGCCCGTGTCCCACATGGTGTGGCGCAGGGAATCGATCATCTGGTGCGCGGTGTTGCCGGTGCGGTCCAGGTCGCGGAACATGAAGATCGCCGGAATCGGAGCCAAGGCGATGGCACCGATCAGGGTGTTGCGGATCAGCGGACGACGCTTGATGCCGGATTCTTCAAGAACGGTATCTACGATCTCGACTGCATCCTGGCGGTCTTCTTCAGATCGGATCTCGTGGCGCATTTCCATGAGCTCGTGATCCGGCATGAGGGTCTTTGCCCAGTGAACAATACCTACACCGATACCGAGCATCGCAAATGCGGTGCCCAGGCCCAGTGCAGCGTTCTGCACACGCAGCTCAGCGAAAGACATTTCGCCCAGGCGGCCCAAGACGAAGTAGGCCACGAAGAAGAAGAGCGTTCCGATGATGGAGATGGTAAATAGGAGCGCTACTTGACGCTCGTGTCGCTTGGCTGCGCGCGGATCGCGATCTGCGAGACGCGGACGATGGGGTGGCAAGCCCGGATCGGGGAAACGATCCTGAGCTACATCGTCAGCCTTAGCAACGGTGCCCGAGTTTTCGGGACTGCCGTGACTATGGTCGCCCATGTTTCTCTCTCATCCTTCTGTTAGGAAATTATGTACGTAGTGATGGTTACGGCCAGTGCCGTGGTTTGCCTTAGGAAGGACGCGAGGTCAACCAAATGGTGAAGGCGATGATGATGCCCAGACCTGCGGTCCAGGTGAACAAGCCTTCAGCAACTGGGCCCAAGGAGCCCAGGGCTGCACCACCGGCAGAACCATTGGCTTCAATGGTCTTCAAGAAGGTGATGACATCACGCTTCTCGTCTGGGGTGATATTCGAGTCGTTGAACACGGGCATGTTCTGTGGGCCGGTAGCCATCGCTTCGTAGATGTGCTTCTCAGTTACGCCGGTCAGCGTCGGAGCAAACTTTCCTCGGGTCAAAGCACCACCGGCTGCTGCCGCGTTGTGGCACATTGCGCAGTTCACGCGGAAGACAGTTCCACCATGGGCAGCATCGCCCTGGGTGGTATCGAGGTATTCCTCATCCGGAATCGCTGGACCCGCACCCAGGCTGGCCACGTAGGCCGACAGCTGGGAGATCTGCTTGTCATCGAACTGGACTGGCTTCACCTGGGCCTGGGGGCCCTGCATCTGCATTGGCATGCGGCCAGTGCCCACCTGGAAGTCAACAGCTGCGGCGCCAACGCCGATCAGCGAAGGACCGGAGTCCGAGCCTTCAGCATGCATACCGTGGCAGGTAGCACAGTTGGCGACGAAAAGCTTCTGACCTTCGTCAACATCGGTCTGCGATGCGGCGGTGGTCTCAGCGGCCTTCGCTTCGCTGATGTTTCCTGCTGCGGTGTAGAGACTGCCGGTAATCAGCAATCCAAACAGAAGCAGGGCCACAGCGGCGAGCGGGTGGCGGCGCTTTTTCGAAAGAGCCTTCACTTGCTGGTTCCTCACTTAGTTTCTTTGGTGTGGTGTTGCCGTACTTCTTGGTGTGGCAACTAATGACTAAAAGTTGCTACTTCAAGAAGTAGATGATCGCAAACAGCGCGATCCAAACAACGTCAACGAAGTGCCAGTAGTAGGACACAACGATGGAACCCGTTGCTTCAAAGTGGCCAAACTTCTTAGCCAGCATTGCACGACCAATGATCAGCAGGAATGCAATCAGGCCACCGGTGACGTGAAGGCCGTGGAAGCCGGTGGTCATGTAGAAGGCCGAAGCGTAGGAGTTCGAGTTCAGTGCTACGCCCTCGTGAACGAGGGTGACGTATTCATAAGCCTGGACCGAGACGAAGATGGAACCAAGGATGAAGGTAAGAATGAACCATTCAATCATTCCCCATTCCTTGAAGTTGAACACTCCGCCGGAACGGCGAGGCTTGAATTCTTCGGCACGGAACACGCCAAGCTGGCACGAGAACGAGCTGGACACCAGAATCAAGGTGTTAACCAGCGCAAACGGCACGTTGAGTTTGGCAGTTTCATTCGCCCATAGTTCGGGCGCGGCAGCCCGGAGGCTGAAATACATGGCGAAGAGGGCGGCGAAGAACATGAGCTCGCTGGAGAGCCACACCATCGTTCCCACCGACACCATGTTTGGGCGGTTCGGCGCATGTGGCGCCGTCGTATTTGGGGCATGAGTCGCAGTTGTCACACTGACATTATGTCTCTAAATGCCCCTCAGATACCAATGCAGAAAGGCGTTGTCGGAGGTTTTTTGCGCCACACATCGACAACAACCGCGGAAACACGGGGAAGTATGCAGAAAACTCTTTCTACAATTCGTAGAGCTTGATTCGGCGAGTCTTGCTAAACAATCATTTATGCAACACTCTTGTACCCTATTTATCCCTAGAAACACTAAGATTCTAGCGATTTGAGACACATCATTTGGCGACATGAATTGGGTCTGGGACTGCCGGCTCGATAGGCTTTCATTTGTGTCAACGAGCCTTGAAAACGAAAAGTTCCCAACGTGGCCAGATCTCTTAGCCACCCTGATTAGCGGTGGCGATCTCAGTCGCGTTCAGGCAGCGTGGGCCATGAATGAGATCATGAGCGGCGAGGCCAGCGATGTTCAAATTGCCGGCTTCCTGGTTGCCTTGCGCTCCAAGGGTGAAACCGTCGCGGAGCTGACCGGCCTCGTTGATTCCATGGTTGCCAATGCGAAGCCGTTGAATATCGAAGCACAAACATTGGACATTGTGGGGACCGGCGGAGATCGCCAGAACACCGTCAACATCTCGACGATGGCCACCTTGGTCTGCGCAGGCGCCGGCATCAACATAGTTAAACACGGCAACCGCGCCTCATCATCCTCTTCTGGATCCGCTGACGTCCTTGAAGCGCTCGGTGTCCGCCTTGATGTACCAATCGAGAGGCTTGTCGAGGTATACGACAAGGTTGGAATCGCGTTCTGCTTTGCCAACGTTTTCCACCCGTCAATGCGCCACGTTGCCGTGGCCAGGCGCCAGCTGCGCGTGCCAACAGCTTTCAACTTCATGGGGCCCCTGACAAACCCCGCCCTTCCCAGCTCGTCGGCCATCGGCTGCTCAGATTTGGCAATGGCTCCAATCATGGCCGGCGTCTTGGCCAGCCGCGGTTCTCGCGGCCTGGTCTTCCGGGGCAACGACGGCCTCGATGAGCTGACCACCACCGCACCTAACCGGGTATGGGAGGTTCGCGATGGACAGGTCAACGAGTTCATTTTTGATGCGCAGAATCTCGGCATAGCGCGCGCAAGCATCGAACAGCTCCGCGGAGGCGACGCCCTACACAATGCAGAGGTTGTCAAAGAGATCGTCTCTGGAGCGCAGGGGCCAATTCGCGATGCCGTTGTATTGAACGCAGCAGCGGGAATGGTCGCCTACGAACCAACGAACGAGGGCAGCTTCGAAGAACGCATGGCGATCGCTGTCGCAAAGGCATCCGCCTCGATTGATTCCGGAGCCGCAAGGTCCGTTCTGGCCACTTGGTCGCAGACCACTCAGAGGATCGTAGGCGAGTAGCGCACCGGCTTAAACAAGGACGGGTTCTGGTTTCCGCTTATACAAGCGGAAACCAGAACCCGTCCGTCGTTCTGCGGCTTTAGTCATCCAAACCCAGGGAAAAAGCTGCTTCCAAGTCATGATCCGAGTAAGCGCGGAATGCGATATGGGTTTGTGTGCCCCGAATCCCGGGAATCTTGGAGAGCTTATTGGCGATTACCTCCGCCAGATCCTCATGCTTATGAACCCTGGCTACCGCAATCAGATCCCAGTCGCCAGCGACGGAATAGACTTCGCTGATCCCTGAGATTGCGGAAATCTGTTGAGCACACTCCGGGATGCTGTCCGTGGCCGTCTGAATCATGACGAATGCAGTAACCATAATTGCGCCTTTCACTACTTGAGCCTTCACGCTGAAGGCCTATGACTTAGTTTCAACTCTAGTCGAAAATGCAATTTCAGCGAGTCGGTCGAAAGCGACAGGGACGCGCTTCACAAGCCTTAAAGTTAGTATTAATTTTTACAATGCTTTATACTTGTCGCATGATAGTTTTGACCATCGACCAGCGGCGCTCTCGTTCTTCGGAAGACAAGGTGCAAGCTCTCATTGAACAGGCCAACGCCACAGTTCCGGTAGTGCGTCCATTCCAGCGTACCGCCGGAGACGAGGTTCAAGCTGTACTCGATGATGCGTCAGAAGCGATTCGATTGGCCGTCATGATGGCAGCTTCGGGGGATTGGAGCGTCGGCCTGGGATTCGGCCAGGTTGAGACCCCCTTGCCAAAAGAGACTCGGGCCGGTCGTGGTCCAGCTTTTGAATACGCCCGAGTCGCCGTTGAGCGCTCAAAGAATACGAATGCGCACGTTGCCGTCCATGGGCCCTCCCATGAAGCAACGCGGCTAGAAGCCGAGCTCCAGCTAACCGCCTGTATCGTCGCCAAGCGCAGGGCCACCGCCTGGGAAGCGGGAACCCTGGCTGACGAGGGACTTACCCAGCAACAGATTGCCAAGGAATTGGGAATCACCCAGCAAGCTGTCTCGTCTCGCCTATCCGCAGCACTATGGTTTGAGGCAAATCGAATGATGGATGAGGCAGCGAAGTCACTGACTCGACAATTGAAAATGCTAGGGGAGTTGTAGATGTTCTGGATCGCGTGGGGGAGTCTGAGCCTAGCCACCATACTTTCTTGCCTCGCTGCATATCTGGGTTACGCCATGGGAAAGCGGGCGCGTCGGCGCGAAGTTCTCATTGTGATCTCCGGACTTCTGGCTGCTGCTGCGGCCGTTTTATCCGCAGCATCCGGTGAAACTGACCAGTCCAGCCATGTACCGACACTGTATGTCGTTATGCTCTCGTCCATATTCGCGGTGAGTTTTGGTGGACCATTTACGGAACTCGTTTTCAAGCTGGCCGCCAAAAATGATTCAGAGATCAATCAGGAAGAGTCCGACCCATCTCCGCTTCGTGGCGGATTATGGATCGGACTCCTGGAGCGAGCTGCCATCGTCAGCGCGTTGTGGGCCGGTTGGCCAGAAGGAATCGCCATCGTATTGGCGGTTAAAGGACTCGGCCGGTTCTCTGAATTGAAAGACCACCGCGCGGCTGAACAATTCATCTTGGGCACGTTCTCCAGCAGCTTGGTTGCTGCCGGCTCCTACGGGCTAGGCCTGTTGTTGCTGTGATCGTTTAGCGACAAATCCACAGACTGCTCGTCGGCCAAGCAAGAATAGCCCGAGAACAATCAACGTGACGATCACGAATGAAATCGCGGCCGTTTTTCCCATCAATAAGCGTGTCGCAACACCCAAGACGACGGTTCCGAGCCAGACCAGAATACCTGTTGGCCAAAGTTTATTGATCGTCTGCCATGGCCGCGACAGGACAGTCATGACGACATAAGCTATGAGGAAGGGCAGGGCAGTCATGAAGATTCCACTGATTTCCAGCCCATGCTCATGTTCTCGGCGTCCCAGCAACGCGAAGAGAACAATGAGGAGAACGTCTATGGAAACCATCCAGGGCCACTTGCTCATACTTTGCTTCATGTACTCATGATAGGGATGCCTCCGTCGAATTCACGGCAGCTTTCAGGACTAGGACGCTGTTGATTCAGACACAGCGGAGCACCATCAGCAAGAACAGGCCCACAGGCAGTTATTCAATGGTCGATAATCAGTTATAGGGAGCGTAGGGTTCTTGTCTTCAGCAACGACGTGGATGAACAAGCATCAGATCTGGCTCTATTTACTGGCTATCGCGGCAGGCTGCCTTATTGGCGGGCGCTTCCCGATCCTCAGCAGCGTCCTTGGTGCTTCGATCAATCCATTCTTGGGCGTACTGCTATACATCACGTTCCTGAGCATCCCGCTGACCAAGCTGGTCGAAGGTTTCAGGGATTTCAGATTCGTCGCGGTTCTGGTGGTAACCAACTTTATGGTGATCCCGATCCTGGTTTACGTTTTGACGAGATTCGTCCAAGCCGATAAAGCTGTTTTGATCGGTGTCGCCCTTGTCTTGTTGGCGCCATGCGTGGACTACGTCATCGTTTTTTCAGGACTGGCCGGGGGAGAGAACCACAAGCTGCTCGCCGCAACACCGCTCTTGCTGCTACTGCAGATGCTGCTGATTCCCATCTACATGTACGTCATAGTCGGGAAATCCTCAATGGAGATGCTTGCGCCAGAACCATTTGCAGCAACCTTGACATTGCTCATATTCATACCGCTGGTGCTTGCGATTACTACTCAGATCCTGGGCAATAAATTTGCTTGCTTCAGCAATATCGCTTGCCGCGCAGAGAACTTCATGGTTCCAGCCATGATGGGAACGCTTTTCAGCGTGGTGGGTTCACAATTCCACGTGTTGGCTGATCAGGGAGAAAGCCTGATTCAGGCGGCGCTAGTATTTATTATCTTCATCCCTGTGGCAGGTTTCGCCGCGTTTCATATCGGCAAAGCATTCGGCCTTCCAGCAACGGCCCTGCGTGCTGTGAGCTTCAGCGGGGTCACTAGGAACTCCCTGGTTGTACTGCCCATCGCACTGGCTTTGCCGATTGAATACTCACTGGCCTCGTCAGTCGTAGTGACGCAGACGCTTATTGAGCTCGTGGCGATGCTCGTCATGGTTAGGGTCGTGCCGCTACTTGTCAGGGCGACGCCGAACGAACCTCCGGGAAGTCCTAGTGGCTAAAGTACGCTTTGCCCCAGTATGGAGAACCGGTCCGTGTAGTCAGGGCCGGAGAAGACTGGCCTGAAGCCAGATGCTCCAACAGGAGCTGATCAGCTTCGGCCACCTGGAGGGCCCATGACCAGCATGGTGGAAAAGACCGCGACAATCAGGACAAAAAGCGCGATGGATGAAAGAACCGGTCGCGCAACAAGCCAACGCATGGTCGAATCCGTCCAACGCTGATCTGCCGGATGTTCACTGGCTTGAGTGCGCCAGGAGCCAACAAGTTTGCCTCGACGCTCGAGCCACCTGTCAAAAGGAACTGTCAGGTACGGAATCACTGATGTTGCTGCGGCGCCGAGAATTAGCCTCTTGCTCCAGCGCTGATTCATGCCGACCAAAACGGAAGTGGCAATGTAAGTAAGGAAGACGAAGCCGTGGACGAAGCCTGCAATCGATACCGGCCAGTCACCGACTTTCACTGCGTACTTGAGAACCATTGCGATAATCAATAACGTCCAGGTGATCGCTTCTGCACGAGCAACCGTCCGGTATAGGGCGCTTGGTGACATAGTCTTGCGTCAGTCCTTGAAAGATAGGGGAGTGCTACGTCTTTAGTAGCTCCTTCTAGACTAACCTGACAGGCACCCTGCAAAGCTCCCAATTCCGAATTTGTCGACGCATCGCTGACGCTCAAGCAGAGACCATTCCGGGTTTCGATGCAAAGACTTTTGGATGCAGCCACGTTTCCAGGAGCACACCAATTTATTGTTGCTGGCTGAGGAACCCCAAAAGCCTGCGACTCCAAAAAAACCGGCGAGATTACCGTTTCAGCTGATGTTCAAAAGCACTGACGTTGAGTTCAGGATGTTCCAGAGAACACGTCTGCACATCGGTATCGATGCAAGCAACCTCCGAGGCATCTTCATTGCCAACGGGCCCGTTGGCCGCAAGCGGAACCGGTGCTTGGCAATTTCAAGCGTTTTGTTCTGATGAGGTGAACATCAGAATCGTCCGGGCGAAACTGGACTATTGGGGAGTGCCAGATTTCCACTACTTTACATAATGTAGATTATCGGCTTACTGATAACTCGCACGAAAGTAGCGTATCTACCAGCTAATCCGCCTATGAATGCTGGCTCAATCCTCTGTGGAATCCGAGGCGCCTTGCAGCTCAAGTCGGTGCGCTGCAAAATCCAAAGTTTGGCGAATAAACTGGCGGGAAAGCTCATCGTGCATTGAATAGATCACGTGACGGCCAGACTTTTCAGTTTGCAGGACCCCGGCGGTCCTCATGCGCGAAAGCAATTGGCCGGCCACCGTCGGGCTGACACCTATCAGCTGCGCGAGCTCAGACAACGTCAGATCCCGATCACACAGCGCCCAGAGCATTTGAAGCCGCAAAGGATCGGATAATGTCTTGAGAACGGTCACCGTCATATCCAGCAGATCACTCGATATGATTTCTGCTCGCGCCCTCGGGACGCTATATTCACCAGTCATCACGAACACTCCCTGAAACCATGGCATCAACTCCTCGACCCATCAGCTTTTCACAAACTGCTTGCCGAGTGTGTCCATTATGGACTTACCCGCTGTAAAAGCGATAGGCATAGCGAAAATTCACACAGACCAGCCTCCAGCGAGCCCTTGCCTGGCGCAACTCCCCTGAATAAATCATCCGAAAAGAATTGAGTCTTTAAGTATCTGACTAGGTATTCTGAATATTTCTCAGGCCTGCGAACGGCATTGCACTGATGGGGTCGAGAATTGATAGAAAGCCTGGGAATTGGATGCCGCATCCGGGAATGGCAAAATTTAGTTATGCCCGAACCGTCGTTACGAAATTCCGCAAAGAATGCACTGGCCAAGCAAATCCTGGATTCCCTGGCTGCAGAAGGAATTATCGCTGATCCTACCCAGCAACAGCTCATCAACGTACTAGGCAAGACGGTCGGACCAGCCTCGAAGAACGCCCCGCAAGGCGCCTATATCTACGGCCCGCCCGGTCGAGGGAAAACGGTTATCGCCAATTCGTTGGTTGCGCATCTCCCGGCGCACAGCACTAGGAGATTTCATTTCCACGAGTTCTTCCACCAACTGAACTCCCCCAAAAATCGCGTCCCTGGCCAGCCACTTGGCGCCATTTTTTCTCAAGGGCTCGAACGGGAACTGGCTGGCATCCAGGTGCTCATCTTCGACGAATTCCACTGCACGGAGCCAGGCGATGCCATGTTTATGGGAAAACTGGTCAAGTACTGCAAGCAACACGATATTCAATTGGTGACCACGTCCAACTACGAGCCTGAGAAGCTTCTCGACGACGATGCCTTTCACCATTTGGTCAAGCCAATCATCGAGTCCATCCGTGCTGATTACGAGGTATTTGAGCTGGATCATGAGCTGGACTACCGGCTACGGAAAGCAGAGATGGAGGGCGCCACTTCCGGGTATCGCAGTGGTTCGCTGACCCTGCTCCCCCAGCAGGCGCCTAGCGACTCGCTCGAAACATGGATAGAAATCGGATACGACCGAATCGGCCCGGCCCGCCAAGCAGGCGAGGCTATTTGGATTAGCTTCGATCAAATTTGCAGGACCCGGCGCAATACCGCGGATTATCTAGAACTTGCCACCCGTTTTCCGCGGTGGCACATCACCCAAATCCCATCCAGCGAACTGATGCCAATGGATGAAGAGCGCCGTCTCGCGAACCTGATCGATGTCTTCTACGACAAGGACATTGAAGTTCATTTGTACGCCGAGGACGACTTGTCCAAATTGGGCCATATGCTTCATGCCACCGAAAAGGCGCGATTGACCTCGCGGCTAGCGCAGCTACACCGCCACGACATAGAACGGACCACTGTTTCTCCATGAATCCTGAATACACCAACCAAGAGATCCAAGCGCTTGTGCTCGCAGTGCTAGAAACAGCTGACGACAATCTCGTCCTGCCTATCGTCCAGCTTGGCCACCCAGTACTTCGGCAGCAAGCCGTTGCCTACACCGGACAGCTAGATCAGCCCCTGCTCGAACAGCTTTTAAGCGCCATGCGCCAAACCATGTATCACGCGCCGGGTGTAGGACTGGCTGCACCGCAGGTAGGTATTCCGCTCCAGATCGCAGTGCTTGAAGATTTGTACCCGGTGCCAGAAGAGATTGCCGCCGAACGCGAACGCGAACCGCTGGAGTACTTCGAAATTTTCAACCCGTCGTACGCTGCCACCACCGATCGCGAAGCCGTGTTTTATGAGGGATGCTTGTCGTTTGAGGGCTTCCAGGGCGTTGTTACTCGTCCTGCCGATATCACGGCAACCTACGAGGACCGCGACGGCGCGCAACATTCGCGCGAGTTCAGTGGGTGGCAAGCACGAATCGTGCAACACGAGACGGATCATCTCAGCGGGGTCGTCTATGTTGATAAGTCGGAAACGCGCTCGCTAATCAATGAGCAAGAACTATGGCGCCATGAAAGCCTGGACGTCGAAACCGCCAAGAAGGTTCTGAACTTCTGATGCCCAACATCGATACCACCGTCACCTGTCCGGTCTGCGACATGCCGTTGCAGTTCAGCGACGAGACGAGGAAGTCGCTGCGCTGTGTCTCCAGCCATCGCTTCGACGCCGCAAAACAGGGCTACTTCAACTTCCTCACTGGCAAGGGAACCAATTACCTTGAAGACACCTCGGCCATGGTGCAGGCACGAGAGGCATTCCAGTCGAGCGGACACTACGCCCCGCTAGCAGGCAAGCTCTCGGAACTTGTAGAGAAATATCGCCAAGGATCTACGCTGGATCTGCTCGATGCGGGCGCTGGCACGGGCTATTACCTGAACCAGATCCTCACCGCTACCGGCAACTGCCAGCAAGATGCACTGGCGCTGGATATCTCCCGGTTTGCCATGCGCCGTGCTGCGAAGCTGCCCAGCACCATGGCTGTGGTGTGGGACGTTTGGCGGCGATTGCCGTCGGCCGATGCCTCGCGCGATGTGGTGCTCAACTGCTTTGCTCCGCACAACCCAGCCGAGTTTCGCAGAGTCCTGCGTGAGGACGGCGCGTGCATCGTCGTCACCGGCGAACCCGATCACCTGAACGAAGTGATCGAGCCATTGGGCATGCTATCGGTTGCTGAAGGGAAATTGGCTGCCCTGAGCGAAAAATTTGCGGCCGAGCATCTGGCGCACAGTGAAACTCAGCACCTGAGCTATCAGATGGCGTTGAACGAAGAGGACCTGTACAACCTGGCCTTCATGGGCCCCGCGGGACACCACCTCTCCCCGGAAACCTTGAGAGACAAAGTCCGCTCCCTCGGCAACCAGCAGGTAACAGCATCCTTTGGAGTACACGTTTTCGTCCCTGAGCCATAGAAAATACCCCAAAATGACTACTACTTTCATGCCCGGGATACGGCAGAATGTAGGAAAGGCCAAAGCTTGTGGCCCTTGTCCTATGAGAAATTAGGTGGATTCCATGACTACTGCGGAATGGATCATAAGTAATGCGTGGGTAATCTGGCTTGCGCTGTTCTTGCTCTTGGCCATTATCGAGATGCTGTCACTCGACCTTTACTTCATCATGCTGGGCATAGGTGCTCTCGGAGGGGTCACGGTAGCCCTGCTCAATGGCCCGCTGTGGTTGCAGGTTGTTGTCTTCTGCGTAGTTTCGCTTTTGATGATCCTGCTCGTTCGGCCGATCGCCGTTAGGCATTTGAAAAAATCACCGGCTGGATTCAGGTCCAATATCGAGCGATTGATCGGTGCGGATGCGCTGATCCTCGAGCCCACCTCGCGGATCTCTGGCTCAGCCAAAATCCAGGGCGAAATTTGGACCGTTCGCGCAGAATCGAATGTTCCAACGATGGCCCCTGGAACCTACGCCGTGGTTTCGCGCATTGATGGCGCAACCGCATATCTTTCCCCGAAGCCCGAAGACCCAGCTGACAGCTGAATCCTTCTCGACTTTTTCATCACCCCGCACAATGAAAGTGAGTACGAACCATGAATTCTAATGGTTTTGGCGTAACCGTTGTGCTTGTCGTTCTGGCGATCTTCGTGATCGTCGTTCTATTGCGCAGCGTGCGAATCGTGCCCCAGGCACGTGCCGGCATTGTTGAACGCCTCGGCAAGTACAACCGCACCTTGAATCCTGGCCTGACATTGTTGATCCCGTTTGTGGATCGCCTCTTGCCTCTGCTTGATCTGCGCGAACAGGTGGTCTCCTTCCCGCCACAGCCAGTGATCACCGAAGACAACCTGGTGGTCTCAATTGACACTGTGGTTTACTTCCAGATCACCGAGCCGCGTGCGGCAACCTACGAGATTGCCAACTACATCCAGGCTGTAGAACAGCTGACCACCACCACCTTGCGTAACGTCGTCGGTGGATTGAACTTGGAAGAGGCCTTGACCAGCCGCGACCAGATCAACGGCCAGCTGCGAGGAGTATTGGACGAGGCCACCGGCAAGTGGGGCATTCGTGTTTCGCGTGTCGAGCTGAAGGCCATTGATCCACCACTGTCCATCCAGGACTCGATGGAAAAGCAGATGCGCGCAGAGCGTGACCGCCGCGCCGCCATACTGACCGCTGAGGGTACCAAGCAGTCCTCCATCCTCACCGCTGAAGGCCAGCGCCAGGCAGAGATCCTGAAGGCCGAAGGTGATGCGCAGGCATCGATCCTGCGTGCCGATGGTGAAGCCCAGGCTATCCAGAAGGTCTTCGACGCAATTCACGCTGGCCGGCCAGATCAGGAATTGCTGGCTTACCAGTACCTGCAGACCTTGCCGAAGCTTGCTGAAGGCACTTCCAACACGCTGTGGGTTATCCCAAGCGAACTGACCGAGGCCTTGAAGGGCATCGGTGGCGCACTTGGTGGCAACACGTCCCCAGCAACGCCTCCTGCTCCTGGCAGCGACGTGTAGCAGCAGCTGGTTTCATAACTAGATAGCAGTTAGCGGCGAGGTGCAGACCATGCACCTCGCCGCTAACGCGTATAATGGATGTTTTGGTACCTGAAGATTCCAATGCTGCTTGTTGGCTGGAATTATTTTTCGGTGTCAAACGTTGGTACGTGTAGCGAATTCTTTTAACATCGCGGAGGGAAATCATGAGCGATCGCAGCCTACGAGGCATGCGCCTGGGTGCACAGAGCATGGAATCTGAGGCAGGTGTGGAGCCGGCTGCCCGTCAGCGCGTGGAATACCGTACTGAAGACGGCGAGACCGTCTTTGTTGTCTTTGCAGCGGAAGCTGAAATTCCAGCCGTCTGGCACACCAAGACCGGCAAGGAAGCCAAGCTTGTCCATGGCGAAGCCCAGATGGAAGAAGCTAACAATGAGAAGCCAGTCCGCACCCACTGGGATATGCTCCTGGAGCGTCGCAGCGAAGAGGAGCTGGAAAAGACTCTGGCAGACCGCCTGAAGCAGCTGCGTGCAGCTCGCGGGGAAACTGTCTAGCACTTCCCCGATAAGCCGCTGGCAAGCCCAGCGCCGGCTTGAGGGAATATTCGAGGGCTGGTTCCACAACCGATGGTTGTGGAACCAGCCCTCGAATGTTTTCAGCGGGCAGCGGCACCGAGCTGAAAACAGAAATGGCGCGCACCGGGTTTCCTCCCGGCACGCGCCAAATCATGAAATCTACTTCTTTGAAGTCAGCTTCTTCCAACGAGCGCCCAAACCCCAACGGGTTACGTTCCACATCGCTTCGAAGACGATGTTGCCGCTCATCTTGGATGCCCCAAGCTCTCGCTCCACAAAGGTCACTGGAACTTCAACAATCGTCTTGCGCAGCATGGCCACGCGGAAAGTCATATCTACCTGGAAGCCATAGCCGCGCGATTCAACAGCATCGAAGTCGATGGCCTCCAGTGTCTCGCGCTTGAAGGCACGGTACCCGGCAGTGATGTCGCGAAGCGGAAGTCCAAGCATCGTGCGGGAGTAGAAGCTGCCGCCACGGGAGATGATCTTGCGCAGCAGCGGCCAGTTAACTACCTCGCCGCCCTTGACCCAACGCGATCCGATGACCAGGTCGGCGCCAGCGGCGCTTGCCTCGAGCAAACGCGGAAGCTGTTCCGGCATGTGCGAACCGTCGGCGTCCATTTCAACCAGGACATCGTAGTCGCGAGCCAGTGCCCATTCGAAGCCCGCGATGTAGGCGGCGCCGAGACCGTCCTTGCCGGTGCGGTGAAGCACATGGATGTTTGAATCATCGGCTGACATCTTGTCAGCAAGTTCGCCTGTGCCATCCGGTGAGTTATCGTCAACGATCAATACATCCGAATCCGGAACTGCGGACCGCAACCGCCCTACGGTTAGCGGGAGCGACTCCAGCTCGTTATAGGTCGGGATGATTGTAATGACGCGCACTCGGCGACACCTTTCTGGGTATGCAACATAAAAGCTCTCCCCCGAAACCCGAAAGCTGGAAATCCAGCAAAATTTGGCAGCGGGAAGAGATAGTCCAAATTCAAATTATAGTCATCAATTGTTCGCCAGATCATTGAAGACACTGCCTAAAACAACGATCCTCAGTGACTTCGGCCCTATTTTGCCCGCAAGTAGCTCGCAAAATGTTATCTAAGGTCACTGAGGATCGTTGTTTAAACTGCGTCGTTTCGAACGCAACGCTTGTGCATCGCGAAGAGGCGCTTACCTCAGCCTAGTGGGTAACCCACCTAGGCTGTCAACCATCTAATGACTTCAGCCTTTATCTAGACACCACTAGTCAGGGCGTTCTTGATGAAAATTTTTAGGCTAAAGTCAATGGTTTCGCTTTAAGCTAATTGACCTGCTCCAGATTGTCGAAGATCGTAATTCCGGCACGAACGGTGCGCAAGCACTGCGGAATTTCCTCGTCGACCACCGGCAGCATTGGCGTACCTGCGCGAGCGTCCGTGCTCCACGAGCTAATGCGAACGTCCGGGGTCTGCACAGCAAGTTCCGAGGCGGTCCACACGGCGAAAGTTGCCTGTGCTCCGATAGCCAGCTGGCCGGCTAGCGGATTCATCTCGCCCATGGCACGATACGTTGACCTGGTTTGGGCCAAGAAAGCGGCGCGTGCCGAAATGCGTGCTTGGGCATTGGACATGTTCATCGCCGCGCGCACTACTTCCCACCCGTCGACCTCCGTCACCGGTGCATCGGATCCAAGAACCATTGGAACACCAGCTGAAAGCATGGCCGAAAGATTGTTCATCGATTCGGCGCGCTCGCCCAAGCGCTGAACGTACATTCCGTTCGAACCGCCCCATGCCTTATCGAATACCGGCTGCATGGAAACGGTGATGGCATACTGCAAAAGCCGTGAGCGAGTTGGCTCATCGACCATCTCCACATGCTCCAGGCGGTGTCGGCCCATCTGCACCTTGGAAACGCCGATTTGTTCGGCGGCCAGATCAAAACCGTCAAGAACCACATCCAGTGCTCCATCGCCGATGACATGGAAGGAAGCCTGGATGCCGCGGGTGCTGCACGCTACCAGATGTGCTGCAATTTCTTCCTTGTCCAGGTACAGCGTGCCACGCTCCCCGGAGCGGTCGCTGTAGCCTTCGCGCAGGTAAGCCGTGTGGCTGCCCAGTGAACCGTCTACTTTGAGATCTCCGCCCAGGCCCAAGAGCCTGCCTGATGGAAATGATGCAAAGAGCTCATCGGCGGCATCGGCATCGCTGACCAGTTCGGCCCAGTAGGCATAGACCTTCGGCAGATTCGGCTGATCGTCAGCCAAAAGCTGGTCCAAGGCAGCACGACCCTCAAGTTGCGGCGCGGCCATTTCCACTACGGTGGCAAAGCCCCGTGACGCGTAGTGCGCCAAGGCCAGGCGCTGGAATTCGTGATCGGCCTTTTGCGCCTTGGCCAGGGCCAAGCGCACCTCGTCATGATCGTTGCCGGCGACGAGCCCGGGCTTCAAATCGCCCAGCCCCAAGAAGTCCAGGAGCTCCTGGTTGACCAGGGCGCTGTGAACATCGCGGCGGGAGAGGTAGTACGCCCGTCCGTCAGCGGCGCTGGTGAGGTCGTTTTCGGCAGGGAGTTCCTGCTGCGCCCAGCCGGAGTTGTCCCAGCCCTGGGCCAGGACAACCTTGCTGGATTTCTGGCCCTGCAGCGCGACCAGAGCCAACAGCGCGCTGGCTGATGTGGCGGAGCTCAGGTCTCCCCCAGCCAATGTTCGGCCCAGGGCTGCAAGGTGAGTGTGCGACTCGACGAAGGCCGGAGTCACCAACCCGCCGCCCAGATCAATAATCTGGTCAGCCGATTCGGCGTGGCGATCCGCGGCGTCCTCACCGCCTAGCCAGGAAATCGTATCGCCATCCACAACCATTGCGGTCGCAAATGGGTCCGCGGCGGAATAGACTGCCCCGTTTCGGTACAGTGTTTTTGCCATCAGCGTGCTCCCTTTTCTCGTGCACCGATTAGTAAGTATTTGATGTGCTGGGCACGGCGGGCTAGGCCAGCACGTTCGAGTAGGCCACTACCCCGCGCTTGACCTGGTCGGCTGCCTTATACGCGTTGCGCACCAGCAGCGGAGGCAGGTCGGAATTCTTGGCGAACTGGTCCAAGGTATCAATGACCTGCTTGGCCCAGCGCACAAAATCTCCTGGCGCCATATCGGTTCCGCGCAGTGCGCTATTCAGGCTCGAGCCCCGAGCCCACTTGTACATAGGCCAGATCAATCCGGATTCAGGTGGCGCGGTCGGTTCCAAGGCCAGTGCCTCTTCGGTATCCGACAAGTCGCCCCAGATCTTGATCGTGGTATTCCAGATGTCGGCAACCTTGTCAGAGGGCATCTTCGGATCCGGGCGATCGCCATCCCGGCGCGCCTGGTACACCAGGCTCGCGACGACCGCGCACAGCTCCTCGGAATTGAGCTTGCTGAGCTTTCCGGTCTCGAGGATCTGGCTCGTTAGCAGATCGCGTTCTCCGTAGATCCTGCGCAATCGCCGGCCCGAGTCGGTGAGCGTGAAATCATCGCCTTCACCGGAGGGCGTGAGGTATTCGAATTGTTCAAGCACCTTGCAGACCTTGTCGAACTGCGTGGCAATCGTATTGGTCCGCCCGCGAATGGCGCGGCGCGCCTTGTCCGTGTCCTTCTTCAGCTTCCAATACCGATCGGCCCAGCGCATATGCTGGTCCTTCTCGGAACAGGCATGGCACGGATGATCCTTGAGTTCCAGGCGCAAGGCGTCGATTTCCCGTTCGAAGGAATCCGCGCCATCGTAATTGAAGCTTTGCGCATCCACGCGGGGAGGGCGCTGGTCATGAACGGCGTTGCGCAGCGAGGAGGCCAAGTCGCGGCGTTCCTTCGGTGCACGGCCAGTGAACCCCTTGGGAATCCTGATCCGCGAAATGATTTCGACCGGTCCACTGAGATCCTCGGACGACAACCGGCGCAGCTGCCCGTCTTCTGTCAGCACCGTATGCCGCGGGTTGTACATTGCGGTATCGAGCTCCACCACCACAGCCCGCCCGAAGCGGCGCCCGCCCGGAAGATCGACGACATCTCCGCGGATCACCGAGTGGAGGGAGCGTTCTGCGGCGGAACGGCGTTCGGCGCGGCGGTTCTTGGCCGCATTCTTTTCCAGTGTCGACAAATTTCGCTGGAGCTTCAGATACTCGGTGAAATCACCGAGATGGCACTGCATTGATTCCGCGTAGCCGGCCAGTGATTCTTCCTTGGACCGGACCTGGCGGGCCATACCCACAACCGAGCGGTCTGCCTGGTACTGGGCGAAGGATGATTCCAGTATCTGGCGGGTTTGCTC
>Ga0308170_10001881_pt1 | contig 18790 bp, 18 predicted proteins | sample PhyBR2_2_FD_202136 | JGI IMG/M metagenome (GOLD analysis project Ga0308170, IMG submission 202136) | Phyllosphere microbial communities from UC Gill Tract Community Farm, Albany, California, United States - DLSLSB.R2 | ecosystem: Host-associated > Plants > Phyllosphere > Unclassified | place...
GGGGACGGGGTCAGCTTGCCGGCTCCTCGCGCGAGAGAGAGAGAGGTACGGGACGGACCTGGAGGCGGATATCGGACATCGTACTAGTCGACTTGGCGAGCTGCACCCGTCCTGCGGGCCCATCGAGAGGAGGAGCGGGAGGTCGGCCCAGTGTTGATGAGGTGCCGGCGCGACGAGGGCGCAGGTGGTGGCGGGGCGAGCGAGGGTGCAAGGCGAGCCCTGCTGTAGCACGCCTGCATGCTGCTCGTCAGCGCTGCCGCGGTGTGTGGAGCGAGAGCAGGAGGGACGGACAAGGAGCGGCGTGACGCACCTTGTTGACGAGCCGGGGCGTACGCGCGCGGGCTTGGGGCTGCGCGCGATGTGACGCCGGAGGAGGGCAGCCCTGCGCAGTGCACTGTATCTGCGAGGCGAGAGCGGGTACGCTCGAGGAAGTCGAGGCGGCGAGCTGTGGAGAGGCTCGGGCGCCGCGAGCGGCACGACGAGGAGAGCTCGAGCTCGCCCTCAACCGGCGGCGAGCTCGTGCTCGGCTCTGACATGTGCTCAAGGATCTCATTTGTACGCTGTCACGGGGCGAAGCTAGAAGCGCCGCCAAGTGTGGCTGCTCGCCCGATGGCTCTCGAGGCGAGTCGGCGGGAGGCACAGCTCTCACCGCTGAATTTGAACAGAACAAGCAGTCCGAGCATTGCAGGCGCTGCATCCTATCTCGTCGAGTCCGCCGCCATCGACTACATGCTCCTGCGCCCCTGCATGACCCGCCCGAGCCCGACCCTCGCCTCCTCGAGCCGCTTCTTGAACAGCTTGAGCTGCACGACAGACGGCCGCGTCTCGGCGAGCGGGTGCACAGCGACGCGAAGGTCGTCGATGAGGCGGTCGAGCGTCGCAGGCTCGAGGCTGACAAGGGCGACGAGCCCGTCGACCGAGTCGATGCCGGCGGCGGCGAGGTGCGGGGCGAGCGGGGCGAGCGAGGGACCGAGGACGTGCAGGAAGTGTTCGATGTCGTGCGCGGCCGTACGGGCTCGCTGCGGAAGGGCGAGTATCGATCGGTCGAAGGAGGGAAGAGGGCGAGGAGGGAGGGGACGGCGCGGCTGTCGGTGCAGCAACGTCAGCCAAATCCGAACCGCTGGAGCACGTCGAAGAGGTGCGAAGGGAGGACGCACCTGGTGGTTCTGCTTGTAGACGTCGGCCTTCTGTGCCGAGCCCGACGGCCTCGCATGGTCCTGCTGCCGCGCCGGACGCGCCCGACACGGACTTGACGACCTTTTGACGCCGCGCTTGCTCATCTCGCCCTCGCCGTCGCCGCTCTTGTCGACGTTGTCGCCATCGTCGTCGTCGCCGCTGCAGGAGAGCATCTCGACGAGCTTGCGTTTGCGCGAGCCGGTGCCGGTCGACGACGAGTTCATGCCGAGCGCCTCGAGCGCGACAGTCTTGTGGATCATAGGGCGCCAGGAAGGGTTGGCGGCGAGCTGTGGGTGCGGGCCGTGCGTGTGCTCGTACGTCGAGAGGGCGCCGTTGACGACCCACCGGCCCGACGACGAGTCCTTCTCGACGACGACGGCGAACGAGCAGGTGCCCTCGACCGAGTTGGAGTAGTAGCCGTGGTTGCGGATGCAGTACATCTTGCGATAGGTGCTCGAGTCGTACTTGGTGCGCGTCGAGTAGCCGTAGACGGGGACGAGCGCGCGGATCACGGCCTGCTCGGCCGACTCGCTCGACGAGAACTGGTCGCCGGGCTGCGGCATGCCCGGCATCGGCTGCAGGAGAAGGTGGGCGTCAGCGCGCTGCACGTTGGGAGAGTCGAGCTGGGAGAGGGGACGTACAAGCTGAGTAAAGTTGGGCGGGTCGTCGTCGTCGCTCTCGTCCGAGCCGGACTCGGAGAGGCCGCTGTCGCTCGACTCGTACAGCTGGTCCTGGCCGACGTAGCTCGGGCGCGGTCGGCTGGACGTCCTTGGCGACTTGATCGTGCTGCGAGCGATGTCTGTGCAGGCCCGAGTCAGGCCAGAGTCCATGTGCAGGAACGGCAGAGGAAGCTTGACGCACTGCTGAGTATCTTTGACGCACGCTTGGACTTGTCCTGCGGGCGCTCTCGAGCGAACGCACTGAGCGCCTCGCCGTCGTCGTCCAGAGCACGCAGCTCGTCGTACACGGGCTGCGCAGTCCAGACAGCGGCCGTCGCAGCGCTGATGCGCTGGAGGACGGTCCGGAACGTCCGGTTCGACCCGTCCTGGGCCGAGCACAGCGCGTAGAGGGCGAGGAGGATGAGGGCGTGGGTCAAAGGGTAGGGCGGATGTTGGCGAGGACGCAGAAGCGCTTGTAGGCGGCGAGGGCGGCGCGGTCGGCGCGGTGACCGGTCGAGAGGTTGGCGACGGCGAGCTGGTCCGAGCGGCTCTGCAGGGCGGCTGTGGGGTCGCAGAGTCAGCTCGTGCCTAGAGAGTGGGACGACGCGCAGGAAGAGGGGACGCACCGTCGTCGGCCTCGCGCTGCTTGTCGAAGATGGCCTCGCGGCGACGGACCAGGTCTTGCACGAGCGGCGACTTGGTGCGGGCAGTCCACTCGAGCGGCTTGTCGGGCGGGAACCGAGTGACGGGGAACACTCTCCCCGATGCTGAGATGCTCATGCCGCAGAGGGAGCGCAGGGTGAAGGGTCGAGAGTGGACGAGGTGAATGGCGAGGAGGACGGCGAGAAGCGGCGGCGGGTAAGGGGCTGCGGCGGCGCTGGGTGCTGGCGGCGAGGAGAGTAGATCGAGCGGTGCCTGGTGTAGCCCTGGTGCTGGGGCGACGCGGCGACGGTGAGAGGAGGGAGCGAAGAGAGCTCGGCGTCGCGGCGCGACCCCCCCGCGCAGAGGAGGCGCGAGCGAGTTTCGTGCCGGGGAGCACCCGCCGCACGAGCACTATCAGGCTTTGCGCTCACTGCAGCGCTCGAGAGCGCGCAGTATGTAGTGCAGTCCCTAGGAACGGCTTTCGAGAGCTGCGCACGCGCACGAGCGAGCCTTCTCAACGTCGCTCTCTCGCTCGCCTCTCTCGCTCGCTCATAGCTCGCAGCGCTTGCAGAAGACATCAGGACGGTCGATGAAGCGTTTGCCCTGCAAGCGAAGCACCTACTGTCCCTCACGGTCACCTCGACCACGACTGCCGCGCGACCTCGCGCAGCTTCCCCTCGAACACCCAGAGCAGCTCGATCGACGCCGCGGGCTCGCTGTAGAGCGCCGGTTGTTGAGCGAGGTCGTCGAAGAAAAGGCGCAGCGTCGTCGTCTCGAGCTGGGCGAGGGCGGCCAAGTCCCGCACCGAGCTGACGCCTGCCGAGATGAGGACGGGCGCGAGGGCGACGAGCGTGGGGTCGAAGCCGCGCAGGAAGGCGGCGACGTCGTGGCTCGCGAGCTTGGCCTGAGCGGGAGAGGAAGGCGCGGTGTGCTGCGCGGGTGCGAGGCGGTGGATCGGGGCGTGCGAGGTAGAGAGGGAAAGAGCGCTCGGCGGGATGAGGGGCTTGCAGCGTGCCGGACTTGTCTGCGCGCAGGGGGGCAGAGAGTCAGCGACCCATAAGCTTGTAGCGTGCGGACGAGCTAGATGGGAGCGAGCTCACCTCGTGCGAGAGCTTGATGCGCTTGAACCTTGACGGAGTCGATGCCGCCGGCTTGACGTTGCTCGGGGCGCGCTCACAGCCCTTGCCGACGGCCGAACGCTGCCGTATGATGCGCTTGTCGTCGTCGTTGTCGTCATCGTCGTCATCGGACGAGGTGTCGGATGAGGCGTCAGACGAGGTGTCGGACGAGGTATCGGATGAACTCGAAGTCGGCCGCCGGCGCTTCTTGCTCGGTGCCGAGCGGTGCCATGGTGCCGCTCGCGGGGCTGACGGACGACGCGCTGCGAGGGCTCGAGTCAGCGAGGGTCGAGAGTAGCAAGGTGAGGGAAGAGAGCGACGCACATTTCGCGGCTTTGCTCGTGCGCTCGCGGACGAACGCCTTGAGCGCGTTCACGTCTGCCTCGACGGAGACCGAGTTCTTGATGCCCTCGATGGCCGTCCACACGAAGTCGGTCGCGCGCTTGGTCCGAGCGAGGTTGTCGCGGAACGTCTGGATCGGGCCGCTCTCCTGCGACGCGCGCGCAAAGACGACGAGGGCGACCATGGCGTCCGTGACCGGGTAGGGCGGTACGTTGGCGGCCATGCAGAAGCGCTTGTAGGCGTCGAGGTCGCGAGTCTGGCGGATGAGGTCGACCTTGCGCATGGCCTTGTCGGCGAGCTCGTCCGAGCGGGCTTGGAGTGCAGCTGCGGGCAAGCTGAGCGTCAGCGTCTGGGCGCAGGAGGTCGATCGAGGGAGATTGGAACGCACGGATGTCGGCCTTGCGCTGCTGGGCGAAGATGAGGTCGCGGCGGTTGACGAGTTGGCGCATCTCGGACGACTCGGTCGAGGCCGACCAGTCGAGGGGCTCGCCGGGCTTGAAGCGCAGGCGCCAGTGGGTCGATGTGAGCGCAGTCGCCATCGTGGCAGTCGACGAGTCGAGGCGAGGGCGAGCGAGTCGTGGCAGGAGGAGGAGGAAGGCGGGGAGCCGAGAGGAGGAGGAGGCGACGAGTCGCGCAGTCGGATGCGGCGCAGGCTGCGGTGCGGACAGGGCTGCTGACTAGCTATGCGCTGCGACTGCTGGGCTGGCCGTAACAGCTGCGAGCAGGCCGCATGCGGCGACAGGGAGCAGCGCGTGCGGGACAAAGGGCCGCGGAGGCGAGCTCTCGGCGAGCAGCGTGAAGCGCGCGCACAAGAGGAGCGAGCGTCCGGCTGCGGAGCGAGCGAGCGTACGGTCGGCGGCCGGGCAGAGCTGGCCGGACCGCTTGCCGGGGAGAGAGAGCGACAACGAGACGAGGCTCGCGCCGAGTCCGCAGCAGGTTGGTTACGATTGAAACGCGCAGAATGCAATCTCCGCGGATGTAGCTCTGGGGGCGGATCGCCCTGGCCTCGCGGCGGGCGCGTCATTTCCTTCGGACTGGCTGCCGCCCCCGGGCTCCGCCTCCCTCGCTCTTCCTCCCTCTCACACCACACCGCCCTTCAAGCTCTTCACCATGCAGCGCTCTACTCGCATTGTGAGCACACCCTCGCACCCACCCTGTGCCACGGCGCGCCCACGCTGACGTTGCTCCTCTCGACCTCGACTCCCAGATCCCCTCGTCCCGCCGCTTCCTCTCGGTCCCGCCCACGGGCCGCCCCATCGCGACCGACAAGACGACCAACGTGCCCCTCGGCAGGCAGACGGCGGCCGGCTACGGTGGCACGAGCGGGCCCATCCCGCAGGCCGGCGGCGTCCCTCCCCCGCAGCCGCCCAAGAAGTCCAACGTCGGGTACGTCACCCTCGCTCGACTCCCTCTCTCACCTCTACTCGACGGAGCCGCACGGCGGGAGGCTCGACGCAGGAGTGCAGCCGCTGACTCGAGAACCCTTGCTCCCGTGCAGCTTCATCGTCGGTGGTCTCGCTCTCGTCGGCGGCGCCGCCGCCTACTACCTCACGCTCGACGACCCCAAGCACGAGGCGGCCAAGGACCTTTCCAAGCTCAAGCGCGGCGCCGAGCGCGAGATCCACGACCTGCGCTCGGGCGGCGCGCGCTCGACGTCCGAGCCCCTCGGCCCGAACGAGGCCGACCGGGCCTCGCGCGAGGCGACTCGCCTCGCCGACAACGTGCGCTACGGCGCCGAGCAGGCCAAGGACTCGCTCAAGGACGGCGCGCACTCGGTCGCCAACGCCGGCCGCGACGCCGTCGACGAGGTCAAGCACTGGGGCGACAAGCTCGCCGGCGACGCCAAGTCGACCGCCGACCGCGCGCGCAACGCGGCTGACCGGGCGACGACGCCGTCGCTCACCGACCGCGTCCGCAACGCCGCCGACCGCGCGACGCCGTCGTCGTCGGCGGCCGGCCACGGCTTCACCGACGAGGTGCACCGCTGGGGCGACGCGCTGCGCTCGGGCCCGAGCGAGCGCCAGGCGTGGAAGCCGACGCTCGACGAGCTCAAGCGCTACGGCCAGAGCCTCAAGGGCCCCGACCGCGAGTTCGGCTTCGAGCAGCTCGAGAAGACCTTCAACAGCAACGGCATCAACACGTCGGTCGGCGGCAACCCGTACCTCGACTGGGTCGGACCCGGCCGCTCGCTCCGCCGCGGCACCATGGAGCGCAAGCTGCGCGACCTCGAGTACGAGGTGCGTCCAGAGCCTTCTTTCCGAGCCCGCTCGGGCCCCCTCCTCTCGACGACCTTCTCAAGAGGCTGACTCGCCTTCCTCGCCTTCTCTTGCCCCTCTCCTCTCGCAGACCAAGTCGACCCTCGACAACGCCGCCGACTCGGTCAAGAGCGAGTACAACCGCGCCAAGTCGGCCGCCTCGAACGCCGCCGAGGACATCAAGTCCGAGGTGCGTCTCGCTCTCTCGCTCGCGCTTCTCTCCTGTACGACGAGCGTCTCGTGCTGACTCTTCCGTCTTCCTCGCCCGCAGACGCGCAGCTGGGTCAACTGGGGCTCGAGCAAGGCCGAGGAGGCCAAGGACAAGACGGCGGCAGAGCTCGACCGTGCTTCGCAGGCTGCGAGTGACAAGGTGCGTCCCCTGTCGCTCTCGCTCCCTCGCTCGAGTCGAGCACGCACTGACTCGGCTCGTCCCGCTACCTGCTCGCAGGCCTCTTCGTGGTCGTCGTGGACGTCGGCCAAGGCGGACAACGCTGCGGCGTCGCTGTCGTCGGCGGCGGCGAGCGCCGAGCAGACGGCCGACGAGGCTGCGCGCAAGGTCGAGGCCGAGGGCAAGAGCTGGTGGAACTGGTCGTCGGCCAAGGCTGAGGACGCCAAGGACGGGCTCAAGGAGGGCCTGCTCAAGGCGGAGCGCGGCGTCGAGAAGGGAGCGCAGCAGGCGCAGCACGAGACCAAGAAGCTCTGAGGTTGGGAAGCCGCTCCGCTCTCTCTCTCGTGTCTAGTTCGACGTAATAGTCCCTCGTGTGTGTGCAAAGGCAGTAGTGCAAAGCCGTCTTGAACCGCTCGAGCGAGAGAGAAAGAGTGAGACGTCGAGGCCTGGAGCGACGACGAGAGCGGCGGCCGCCTTTTCTCCCGCCCAGTCGACCTCACCCCTCTACTCGCACCCTTAGTCAGTGCGTCCACTCTCTCTGTACCCTCCTGGCTCTACCTGAACACGGGCGTGCGCGGTCGGCGAGGCCTGCCGGGCTGGGATGGGCCGAGGCGGACGAGCTCCCACGACGAGACGGCGGCGGGGCGAGGGCGGGCCTCCCACCGGCCTGTGCGGCTTGTGAGGAGGCTCGAGGCACTGGTAGCACTTCCGACTGTCCCCCAGCGCGTGCACAGTCTGGCCAGAGCAGTCGTCGCTGCGGCACGTTCCCTCCGCTGACGCTCAACCTCGACCTCTCCCCACTCGCCGCTCTCCTTCCCCTCGCCCTCCGCGCAGCCTACAATGGAGCAGACCTACATCATGATCAAGTGCGTCTCCTTGCCCCCCTGCCCGCTCCCGCAGGAACGAGATGCTGACGTCGTCTCCCTCCTCCCGCTCGCAGGCCGGACGGTGTCCAGCGCGGTCCGTCTCGTCTCGCACTCCCGCCTCGGCAAGGCACCCGCTGACTCGGGCTCCGCACCCCTGCAGGCCTCGTCGGCGAGATCATCGGCCGCTTCGAGAAGCGCGGCTACAAGCTCGTCGCCCTCAAGCTCGTCCAGCCCTCGGTCGAGCACCTCGAGAAGCACTACGAGGACCTCTCGTCCAAGGGCTTCTTCAAGGGCCTCATCAAGTACATGGCTTCGGGTGCGTCGCTCTCGCCCGTGCTCCTGCGCTGCGCGACCGGGCCTCGTTGCGGCGAGCCTCGCGTCCCGCTGCAGTTCCTGCACTGGACGTCGCGCTGACGCTCTCTCCCCAACTGTGCGCAGGCCCCGTCGTCGCCATGGTGCGTCACCTCTCGATGCCGATCCTGGGGGGGGGGGGCTTCCCCTCGAACAGGAGGGTCCTCCTGAGACGTCCGGCCTGGCTGACCACGCTCGTCTCGCACGCAGGTCTGGGAGGGCAAGGACGCCGTCAAGACCGGCCGCACCATCCTCGGCGCGACCAACCCGCTCGCGTCGGCCCCGGGCACCAGTGCGTCCTCGCTCGCTGCGGCTTTTGGCGCACGAGCCCCTCCCGACTGACCTCGCTCGGCCTCCCTCGCTCGCAGTCCGTGGTGACTTTGCCATCGATGTTGGCCGCAACGGTGCGTCGCACTCTCTCTCGCGCGCAGCTTCGTGCACGGCGAGAATGGCCCGGCTGACGCCGTTGACCTTGTCCCTCGCTCGCAGTCTGCCACGGCTCGGACGCCGTCGAGTCGGCGCAGAAGGAGATCGCTCTCTGGTTCCCGGAGGGCCTCACCCAGCACAAGCTCGGTGCGTCGACTCTCGCTGTTGCTCTTCCTCGTTCCTGCGCACGTTCTGACTCGACGACCGTCATCTGCCTCCCCTCGCACAGCTTCCGAGGCCTGGGTGTGCGTCTCTCTTCCCTCGGTCGCCCGCCTTTCTCCCACCGCAGAGACTGACTCGCCTTTTCCTCCTCGATCTGCAGCTACGAGTAAACGCACCACGTCGCCTTCGTGTAGCGCTTGCAGTAGAAAAAGCTCGTTTGCCTCAGCACCACGACTCGTGAGCGGCTCGCAGTGCGTTTCTGTGCCTTTCGCTCTGACTCGCTGTCGAGAGAGAGAGCGAACGTTCGAAAGGGCAGAGAGCGAGAGCTGGAAGGGCCAAGCGACCGTCGTTGTGAGGCGCGAAGGCTGGACGAGACTCGCGCTCGAGCCTCGTCGGGCTCCACCGCGCGTGCGCTGGTCCGCCTCGCTCGCCTCGCGCTCGACGGCCCACTCTGCTTTCGTGCTGCTCGAGCTCTCGCCGTATTGCCGTTCTCTCGACGCGGTGCTCGACGAAAGGCAGAAACGGCTATGGACATTGCTCGAGTGAACGTGCGCGAGGGGGTAAATGTACAGAGGGGGGACGGCTCGAGGGAAGGCTCTTTGCCATCTCCCGCCGTCGACGCAGTCGGTATTGGTGAGATCTCGAGTAATAGAGAGAGGGAGAGAGAGAAGGAAGGCCATCGAGCGCTCTACTTGGTGACCTTGGCGAGCTGCTCCTTGAGCTTGTCCTTGCCCGACGAGACGGCGGCGGCGACCGCCGAGTCGTGCTCGGCCTGCTTCTTGGCCTGCGGGCACACGGGCACGATGAGTCAGTGCTGTGAACAAGTCCTCGACTCGCACAACGAAGGGACGGAGGCGTGCGCCTCGTCGCCTCGACGGGTACAGCAGAGAGAGAGCGCGACGCACCTCCTCCTCGTCCTTCTTCTTCTGCTCCTCCTCCTCCTTGGCCTTCTTCTCGTCCTCCTTGGCCTGCTTCTCGGCCTCCTCCTTCTTCTGGCGCTCCTTCTCGACGTTGGTGAACTTGACGTACGCGTCCGACGCCTTCTCGGCCTTCATGTCGCCGAGCTGGGCCGAGTAGCTGCGCGCGGCGAGGAGAAGCGGACGAGGAAGACGGACGAGACGTCAGTGCGCGCTCTGAGCAAGCAGGGTACCGAGAGCGAGATCGAGGGAGGAGAGTCGTCCCTCGCTCGCACCCGCCCGACGAGCCGTCGCAGAGAGGGAAGAGCCGACGCACCCGACCGGGTTGGTGCTCGCGGGCGGCTTGCCCTGACGGAGCTTCTTGAGCTGGCTCTCGCGCTTGGCGAACTCGGTCGACGAGCCGTAGTAGCCCGTCGCGGCGAGCGAGAGGAGGATCGAGCCGCCGACGATCGACGTCAGCCAGAAGCGGTACTGCGGGCGCGCGAGAGGACCAAGAAAGGGTCAGTGCGGTGCTCCGAGCCAGTGGTGACTGCAGCCGAGGAGGCGAGAAGAGCGAAGGGGGAGAGCCGAGCCGGCGCGACGAAATTGTCGAGGCGGCGGGGAGGGGCCCGAGCGGGAAAAGCGGAGGCGAGAGGGAGAGAGGAAAAGGGACGCACGGTCGCGTACCACTTGGGGACCCAGCCCTTGGTCGTCGCCTTCTGGTCCATGTACCACTGGGCGAAGAAGGCGCCCCACTGGGTGACGAGCGCCATCTGACCCGGGATGAGGAGCGACCCCCAGCCCGCGATGACGGGCACGACGCCGAGGAGGTAGCGCCGGTTGCCCTTGGTGCCGCCGTACTTGGCCCACTGCGTGCGACAAGGGCGAGGCGGCGAAGCTCGTCAGTGAGGGTACGAGGAAAAGGAGGGAGCGAGTCGGAGCAGGGACGAGCGCTCGGGACGCACCTCGAAGCCCCAGTGGACGGCGCCCATGAACGAGAGGATGATGGCGCCGTACTGGATCTGGAGGAGCTCGGCGTGCTCGAGGAGGGCGTTGGCCGCCGCGGCGTCGTATCCTGCATCGGCTGCGAGCGAGGAGGGAGGGCGTGAGTCGCTGATCCGCTTCGAGGCGCAAGCCGCTCAAGTGCTCCAGCTGTCGAGAGTTCAACGAGAAGGTGAACATGGTGACGCACCGCCGAGTTCTTCTGCGAGCCAGGCCTGGCGCGCAAAGTAGACGATGCTGAGCGAGGTGCCGGCGTAGGGGAGGAGGCCGGCTGCGCCCCAGGCGAGCGTGTCGCGCGGGACCTTGCTCAAGGTGCCCTTGATCGTGTTCTGCGCGCGTCGTGCTCGGCGTCAGCGAGGTGCGCGCGAGCAGAGAGGGAAAGGGGGGGGGGGGGAGGAGGAGGAGGACGGACCCATTCCTGGCCGACCTCGCTCGCGCCCAAGTCCTTGCGCGGGGCGGTGTGGCTCGTGACGTCGTTGGCCTCGCCTGCGACGGCTTCTGCGACGGTGCGAGCGATGCCTGCAGGAGGAGGTCCAGGGTGCTGGGTCAGCGCCGAGGTGTCGAGAGGGAGGCGCTCGAGAGGGGGAGGGGAAGAGGACGGACCCTGGACCTCCTCCTTTGCGTTCTGGCCCATGTGCTTGATCGAGTCGGATGCAGGCTGTTGGCTGTTGGGGTTGACTGCTGCCCTGCGTGCGCTGGTCGCGAAGAGGGCCGCCGAGCGCAGTGGGGGCGGGGCCGCAGCGAGGCGCGCGACGGCGACAGTTCGAGGGCGGGCCATGGGGCGCGCGGTGGCGGCGAGGAAGCGAGTCGAGAGCATGCTCGAGCTGGTCTGAGTCTCTCTGGTGGTAGAGGAGAGGAGAGAGAGAGAGAGGAGGAGCAGAGTCCGTCCCGCGCTCGCCGTCATCGTCACTCGGCGCCTTGACCGAAGATCCCTCGGTCAAGCTCTCGCTCCACTCTGCGCACGTCTGGCCTTTCCTGCTCTCTGTCAAACCATCGACAGCCAGAGCGAGCCCGCCGAGAAACAGCAGTCAACCTCGCACGGCGACGACCAAAATCCCCCGACCCGACCTGCTCGCCCAAACCGTTCTCGTCTCTCGCCTCGAAGCTCGCCGCAGACACTGCACAGGGGATCCCATTCCCAGCGGCACCACCGCCCCACAGTCTACCTCGGCCTACACAGAAAGCGCCCGCTTTACGCGCGCGTTGCGTGGTCGAACGCAGAGCGGTCCGCCTCCTCGGCCTCGACCTCCTTGATGAACGGCTTGAGGTAGCGCGTGTCCTGCACAGAGGTGGAGCGCAGATGGGCCGAATCGGGGCGGCGGGTGAGAGTCGTCGACGCGCGAGCGAGGCGAAGAGGACAGGAGCGAGGGTGCGGCGAGGCGACGAGGTCGAGAGCGGTGGCGAGGAAGATGGGGGCGTCGAGGACGTCGGCGAGACGTGGAGAGGGTATAGGCGAGTGTGCGTAGGTCGTCGGAGGTCGACAAGGAAAAGACGCCGCGCGAGGCGAAGTGGGAGGTGAGCGGGGAGGACGAGCGGGGGAAGATGGAGGTGAGGAGGAGCGGGTCAGCATCTGCGCCCGAGCACAGCTTGTCGGCAGAGGAGAGAGACAACTGCGCACCTCGTTGGGCTTGATCCACTTGTCCTTGGGGAGCTCCTCGTGCGCGATGGCGCACATGCTCGCCGTGCGCAGGCGGAACGCACGGTCGTACGCCTCGCGCTCGGACAGGCGGCCGATAGCCTGCGAGAGGCGAGCAGAAATGTGCGGTGTCAGCGATGGTGTGCTCGGAAGAGGCGCAGGGGTTGCTAAACGAGAGGCGATGTCGGCGAGAGGAGCTTGTCGAGGTGGAAGATGGCTGTCGACGGAGACCGCTCGTGAGGCTGCGCCGTGCCCAGGGCATGCCCGAAGCAGCCCTTCGAGCTTGCTCCTGGCTCACAGGCTCCCCTCGAGCGGCGTGCGAGGTGTACGGGGAGCGAGATGAGGGAGGATGGGCGCACCTTCTGGACCGAGGCCGACTCCTCGATGAGGACGTCGTCGTACTTGAGGCCGTACGCGCGGAAGCCCGCCAGGTTGGCGTAGCGGTCGGCCAAGGGCTTGAGGGCCTTGTACAGGCCGCGCGACGCCTTGAGGTGGTTGGCGAGCGAGATGCCGAGAGCAGACCTGCGGGCGCGGCGAGGGGCAAAGGGGGAGGAGAGGGGACGATGTGGGTCAGTGAGAGCTGCTCGAGCGAGCCAGACAGGCCTCGAGTGCTCACATGGTGTGTGGGTGGCGAGCGGAGGACGACGAGCCGACTCTCCTCCTCCGCGCCTCGTCCCGCGCGCGCAGCCAATCAGGCTCGCCGCTCTCGCCTCATCTTGCTCGCGCACAACTGCAACAGACCTCGCCCAGTGCAATGCAAAACACTCGTAGATAGACAGCCGACCCATAGCAAAACACCCCTCGCACCCGCAAATCAATCGAGCCTCGACCCTCCGACCGCGCGCTCGTCTCCTAAAGCTGCCGCGGCGGCGGGCTCGCGACGATCAGGCCCGCCGAGCGAGGCCCCGACGCCGGCGACAGCGCCTGCGACGCCGACACGGGCGCACCGAGACCCGGCGAGCCTGCGTCAGCGACGACGTCGACGTCCATGCCGTTCGGCGGCGACGAGCGCGCCGGCGCCGCAAACATGCCGTTCACCGGCGCCGACTGGTGCTGCCGAGGCGCGAGCACGCCCTCGCCGACGCCGGGCTCGAGCTTGGCCGCCATCGCCGACGTCGACGAGCCGCTCGCGAGCACGCGCGCTTGGACCTGCGCCGCCGAGGCGTCGCTCGCCGACACGCTCACCGAGCGCGACCCAGAGCGCGAGCCCGGCTCGCCGCCGCGCAGCCTCGCCCACGCTGCGTCGCCCTCGTCGCCGGCGAGCCGCTGCCCGAGCTTGATCTTGGGCCACAGGCCCGTCGACTCGTTCGGGAGCGCGTCGACGAGCTTGAGCCGCGCCGCGCGCGACTCGGCAAAGAACGACGCCGGCGCGCACGACACGTACGGCGACGCGAGGACGCGCGCGAGCGGGACGAGGTCGGCGTCGCCGATGACCGTCAGGACCGCCGTCCACTCGGCGAGCACGGCCGGGTCGACAGGCGCAGGGCGAGGCGCAGCGGGGAGAGGGCCCTGGTGGTGGTGCGAAGGCGGGTGCGGGTGGTGGTGAGGGTGCGGCTGAGGGTGGTGCGGCTGCGCGCGAGCGTGCGGCGGCGGAGCAGGCTGCGACGGCGACGGCACGAGGCGGTACGGGTCGCCGCCGCTCGGGTAGGCTCGCGGCGAGTAGCCGTTGGCGTACATGGCCGGGTGCTGCTGGTGCTGAGGGTGGTGCGCCTGGCGCGGCGACAGCGCCGGGACGATCTGCGCCTGGAGGTCGATCGCGCGCTGGAACGGCGGCGCGAGCGCGCGCTCGGGCTCGATGGCGGCGTACGTCACGGGCGCGCCGACGGGGCGGCCTGACGTCGACGAGCTCGGCGGAGGAGCGGGTGCGGCGAGGCTGCTGCGCGTCGCGGTCCGGGACGACGTGCGGGGCGCCCGGCCGGCGCTCGACTCTTCTTGCGCAGGGCCGTCGGGGAGCGTGACGACAGGCCGCGGCTTGGCCGCCTTGGGGCGCCCGCCGTTCGGGTGCGACGACGAGCGGGCGTCGACCGTGCGCATCCACTCGTCGACCGAGAGGCCGACCTTGAGGTCGGGCTTGGACCCCGCCGGGTGGCGGCAGCGGTACGTCGAGCGCTGCTTGGTGTCAACTGCGAGCAGGAGGGACGAGGCGTCAGCCGACCGAGCCAGAGTGCGAGCAGGCTGTTGTCGATGAAGAGAGATGCACCCTCACCGCCGCGAATGAGCCATCCTCCCTCCTTGGCCTTGGTGAGCTTGATGATGAACGGGCAGCCGGCCTTGCGGTACGAGCACAGGACGTGCATATAGGCCGACGAGACCTTGTGCGTGCGGTCGTCGCCGACGAGGATCGTCATGTTGCGCGTCCTGCGAGAAGGGGGCGAGTTAGGAGGGGAAGCTCGGGGTGAAGGAAGGCGGGCGAGACGAGGACGCACGCAGCAATCTCCTTGCAGAGGGCGATGAAGCTCTTCGGGTTGCTGAAGACGATGTCCTCGAGCTCGTCAAAGCTGCGCTTCTTGCCCGAGCTGCCGCCGCTGCCGCCGACGCTGGCGGACCCGAGCGAGGGGCGAGGGGCGATGAGCGCCGGGCGAGGGCCGCCCGAGTAGTCGGGAGGGTCGCCGTCCGACACGCCGCCGTCCGAGTCCGAGTCGGTCGCCATCGGGTGGTACGAGCCCTCGCGCTGACCTTGGCGAGCTGCGAGCGAGAAGGGGACGAGGGGAGGGTCAGTCTTGTCGGCGAGAGAAGGGCGCGCGTGCTCGGCGAGAAGCTCGCACAGGGTCACGAGCTCGGCTGAACGTCGTCGAGAGCAAGCAGGCGCGACTCACTGCTGGGAGCGCCGGTTCCGGACGAGGCGTTCGAGTCCATCGCGGGGTGGTGCGGCGCGAGGTCGGGAGAGCGGCCGTGGTGCGAGCGGCGGGTGGCTGGGGCGGGTCGGAGACGTGCACTTGTCGCTCCTGGCGGCGGCTGTGCGTCTCAGGGAGCGCAGGCGAGAGCGCTACGAGGGGGCGGCGAGGCGAAAGGCGGGAGGACGACCTGGGCGGCGGCGACGACGGCGGGGACGCGTTGGACTGGTGGATCGACGGGTGGGAGTGTCGAGCTCGAACGGTGCGGTGCTTCGCAGCGCGTCCTGCTGGGGGAGCGAGGTGGAGAGACGGAGAGCTGCTCGCCCGCCCTGGTCCCGCTCCGCTTTGCCCTCCTTCGCTCTCGCCGACGACCAGACGAGCTTGGCGACTGGCAGACTTGCACACAGAAGCCCCTGCTCGTCGACCGCATGCTCGCCCGCCTCGCACCGCGCACCCTCGCCAACTCGCTCTCGCCTCTCCGTCCGACTCGCACGCTCGCCCCGATCACCCGCTCCCTCATGAGCTCGGCACCAGCGCTCGGTCCAGTCGAGCAGGCGATCCGGCAACGAGTACGTCCTCGTCCACCTCCTCCTCTCTCTGCCCGTCGCGCACTCGCTCACCTCGTCGTCGTCCCCCACACACAGCTCGAGGAGTCGCTCCAGCCGACCACGCTCGACATCACCAACGACTCGAGCAAGCACCGTCACCATGCGCCCATGAAGGCCATCGGCGGAGGAGACGGCGAGACCCACTTCACCGTCAGCGTCGTCTCGGAGCGGTTCGAGGGCATGGTGAGCTCTCCCTCTCCCTCCCTCTCCCGCTCTCCTCGCGCTCACGCTGATGCCAGTTCTCCTTGCGCGCAGAGAGTCATTCAGCGACACCGCCTCGTCAACGACGCTCTCAAGCCTCTCTTCGACGCCGGGCTCCACGCGCTCGCGATCCGGGCAAAGTCGCCAAAGGAGGTCGGCGAGACGTAGCGCCGTTGCAACAGCGGGACATGTACAACAAGGGTGCGCATACAAACTTATCGAGCCCGATGAGAGTTGGAGAGAAGCACGGGAGCGCTACAGCTTGGCCTGGTGGGCGTGCGCAGGCGGGACGAGCGAGGCGACGTCCTGGTCGGCGAGGAACCGGTTGAAGAGGGACGTCCAGAAGCGGAGGTCGTAGTAGTCGTACCAGCTGCGAGCCGAGAAGAGCTGCATCAGTGTCTGCGTGCGGCGAGAAGCGAGCGAGAGGCAGACGCACGCGTGCGAGACGCCGTCGAACGTGAGGAGCTGCGCGTGCTTGATGCCGTCGAGGATGTACTTGTGCTCGCTGTAGTAGACCGAGCCTGCGAGCGAGAGCGTCATGAGCTCGAGCAACGAGAACTGGAGAGTGTCAAAAGCGAGACGCACGATCGAGGTTGCCGTGCAGGACGAGGACCGGGAGCGTGTCGGGGATCGTGTTCAGCTTGGAGCGGACGTCGTACCCGGCGATCTGTACGAGCTGGGGTCAGTTCGAGCGAGCGCACAGGCGAGGAAGAGGGACGCACGACGCCGATCTGGTTCTCTGCGTGGTAGCGAGAGGTCGTCAGCTTTAGAGCCGAGGGAGCCGAGGGAGAGCGCCGACGCACGAATGGTTTGAGCCGGCCGCTTTGCGTCGACGGCCTCGCGCACACGTCGCTCGAGGACCTCCTTGTTCTGTTTGGGAGGGTTAGAGAGGGGGCAGGAGGGCGAGCGAGGAGGAGGAGGGACGCACTCGGGGGTTCTGGATGAAGGCAGGGTCGTAGCCGATCTGTTCGTGGCGCTGCGTCAGCAAGGCGCGCTCGACAAGGCACAGAGGAGATGGACGCACGTGGATGAAGGGTCGAGAGAGGTCGCATTTCTGCTCGAACGTAAGCGGTCCGGCTGGCGGCTGCGGGATCGCCTGGAGGAGGTCCGAGTGGGCGCGTTTCCTGCTCGCCCTCGAGTCAGCGAGGGCGCAGGAAGCGAGGAGGGGGGCTTGGACGTACGCAGAGGTCGCGACGAGGACGGCGTGCTTGATCTTGAAGGGAAGGTTGGCCGAAACGAGGACGGTTTGCGCGATCATGCCGCCCTGCAGCGGTCGAGGGGTCAGCAGGACGTCCAGAGCGGCGAAAGAGCGCGACGTGACGCACCATTGAGAAGCCCATCAGGTCGATCTCCTTCCAGCCGACGTGCTGTTGCGCAAGGGGAGAGCGTCAGCTCTGCGCTTCGTGAGGAGGAGAAGGAGGGCGACGCACCTTGACGAGGTCGACGACGTCGGCGGCCATGGCGTAGATGTCGTACGGCTCGCTCGACTTGACGGCAGGGATGGTCGAGCCGCCGATGCCGCGGTTGTCGAAGACGAGGACTGCGCGAGCGAGGTGGGTCAGCTCGAGAGGGTCAACGAGAGGGATGTGGGGGAGGAGGACGACGAGCGTGGACGCACCTGGACGGTGAGCAGCGAGCGCGTCGGCGAGCGGGAACCAGTCGACAAGGCCGACCGCTGACAGTCTGCGCGCGCACGGCCGAGTCCAGGTCAGCGCCGTCTCGGCCAAGCCGGCGAGGAGGAACGAGGAAGCGGCGAGGACGCACCCGTGGACGAGAACGAGCGGCGTGGCCTTGTGCGAGCGACCGAGGACCTTGTAGGCGAACGCATAGCCGTCGTGCCGCTCGTAGAGCGAATGGGCGAGGGTCGGCATCGCCGAGAGCTGGGTGGTCGGGGTCGGCGAGGAGGCGACGAGCGCGGGAGGAGGGCGCAGGGCGAGGGCGTGTCGAGGCTGAAGGGTCAGGTGCAGAGCTCTCTCTGCTCGCTTGTCCGAGTCGTGGAACGCGCAGGAGCGAGCCGTCGGGCACAGCACGGAGCGAGGCAGGTCCGGTTCGCTTGCTCTCCACATCCGGGCGCCGACCAAGGCCACGCGGCGAGATCGGCACAGAACGAGCCGTTTTCGAGAACGTTGCACAGGGTGAGAGTACACAGGGTGGGGGAGGCTAAACAGCGTGCGGATAAAAAGGCGGAAGAAGCGACAGCGAGAGGGGAAACCGAGAGGGTCGTGATGCAGAGGGACAGCCTCGAGGCGCGCGAGAAGGGGAAGCCAGGGTCGCTCACTTGGCGAACTCGGCGTCGACGGGCTTCTGCGGGCGGGGAGGAGGGCGGGGAAGGGGTCAGCGAGAGCGACAGGGACGGTTGTAGAGGGAGAGGACGACGACGCACGAGCGAGGGGTGGAGCATGAGCTGGTGCAGCGCCTTGCCGGCCGGAATCATGGGGAAGACGTGCTCCGACTGCGAGCGAACAGGACGTGAGCGTCAGCGAGCAAGTCGGGGCGCACCTGCTGCGAGGGGGAGGGGGGAGGGGAGAGGGAGCGCACCTTGACGACGCGCGCCTCGAACAGGACCGGCTTCTGGTTGTCGTACTCCATGAACTCCTTCATCTTGGCCGGGAGCTCGTCGACGCTGTCGCAGCGGATGGCGTGGACGCCCATGGCCTTGGCGAGCGCGACAAAGTCCGGGTTGGTCATGGCCGTGTGCGAGTAGCGCTTCTCGTAGAAGAGGTCTGCGAGCGCCGGCGAGACGCAGGACGTCAGCCATGACGCTCGCGAAGACGCACGTCGCACCGCCGAGAAGAGAGGGAGAGGGAGAGGGACGCACCCTGCCACTGGAGGACCATACCCTGGAACTCGTTGTTCAGGATGAGGACCTTGACGCCGATGCCGTACTGCGACGCCGTCGCGAGCTCCATGGCCGTCATCGAGAAGGACGCGTCGCCGTCGACGTCGACGACGACCTTTTCCGGCGCGGCGACCTTGGCGCCGATGCACGAGGGGAGGCCGTAGCCCATCGTTCCGAGGCCGCCCGACGAGACCCAGGTGCGAGGGTGACGCCACCGGTAGTGCTGGCACGCCCACATCTGGTGCTGGCCGACGCCGGTCGCGACGACGACGTTCTCCTTGCCGTAGTCCTCGCACCAGTCGTTGAGCGCCTCGATGACCTCCTGCGGCTTCATGAGCTCGCCCTTCGAGGGGTCCGACGGGACGTAGGTGAACGGGTAGTCGGCCTTT
>Ga0308170_10001885_pt1 | contig 18773 bp, 16 predicted proteins | sample PhyBR2_2_FD_202136 | JGI IMG/M metagenome (GOLD analysis project Ga0308170, IMG submission 202136) | Phyllosphere microbial communities from UC Gill Tract Community Farm, Albany, California, United States - DLSLSB.R2 | ecosystem: Host-associated > Plants > Phyllosphere > Unclassified | place...
CACCGTCGAGGCAAGCGCGGCATTGCCGCCTCCGTCGATCGTTCCGGCGTTCGTGACGTAGGAGACCGTGCCGGCGATACCGCCGATCGTCCCGGTCGCGCGGTTGGTGACCGAGAGCGAGCCAAAGCCCGTCTGGTTCGCAACCACCGCGGGGCCTGCGGTGCCGCTGATCGTCCCGGCATTATCGATCGAGGCCGAGATATAGCCATTGGTGTTGCTGGCATCGCGCTGGAGCAGGATCCCCTGCGCGCCCGTCACCGTGCCGCCCGCCGCAACCGTCACCATCGCACTGGCCGACGGATAGTTGGTCAGGGTGGAGCCGATGACGCAGTAATTGGCCGAAGCGCCCGCATAGGGATCCGTACATATCGTCGTGAACGGCATGCCGGTGGTTACGAACAGACCGGCCTTGCCCGCCCCGCCGTCGACCAGACCATTGACGTCGAAGGACGCATTACTGGCCCGACTGATGATCGCGGCAGCGCCACTGCCGGGGCGCACGGTCGCTTCGCTTGCAATCACGATGCGACTATTGCCGGTTGCGACCGAGAGCCCATCGGGGTCAGTACCTATGCAGGTCGTCGTGCCATTGGTGACTGTGGGATCCGGCGCGCATTGTGCAAATGCTGGGCCTGCCACAAAAAACGTCGCCACGATTGCGCTTGTCTGTAACGCACACATACGCACGCGCCGCTTACGCAACGTGATTTCCCCGACCTTCATGCATTCCCCCGCCATTTACCTAGGGTAAGTTAGCTTGACCCCCTCTGCATGTCGATCACCCAAGAGCTATTTTAACCATATTCTATAAAATATAGTTATAATAATATGCCAATATTGATTAAGCCATTAAAAGGCACTTTGTATAGTACAAAGATTAGACGCTTCACCGCATCATTGTTGCTGAATTAAACCCCATCGACGGCGTTCAATATAGCACGCCCATAATTCGTCTTTTTAAACCGCTCGCCCGCCTCGCGAGCTTGGGCCGTAGTTATGAAGCCTTGGTGAAACGCGATCTCTTCCAGGCAGGCAACCTGAATCCCCTGGCGGTGCTGGATGGTGCGGACGAACTCGCTGGCTTCGAGCAGAGAGTCGTGCGTGCCGGTGTCGAGCCAGGCGTAACCGCGGCCCATCTGTTCGACGAACAGGTCGCCCGCCTCCATGTAAATACGGTTGAGATCGGTGATCTCGAGCTCGCCTCTGGCAGAGGGCTTCAGGTCGCGGGCGAATTGCACGACGCGGTTGTCGTAGAAATACAGGCCCGTGACCGCGTGATGCGACTTGGGCTTTGCGGGCTTTTCCTCGAGGCTGACGGCCTTGCCGCCCTCGCCGAACTCGACGACGCCGTAGCGCTCGGGATCGTCGACGCGGTAGGAGAACACCGTCGCGCCGCTCTTGCGCGCGACCGCGCTCGCCAGCAGATCGGTCAGGTGCGCGCCGAAGAAGATGTTGTCGCCGAGCACGAGCGCGACATCGTCGTCGCCGATGAAGTCCGCGCCGATCGTGAACGCCTGGGCGAGGCCCTCAGGGCGGGGCTGTTCGGCATAGGAGATCGCCAGCCCGAATGCCGACCCGTCGTCGAACAGGCGACGGTAATTGTCGATATATTCGGGGCTCGAGATGATCAGGATGTCGCGGATGCCCGCGAGCATCAGCACCGACAGCGGATAATAGATCATCGGCTTGTCATAGACCGGCAGCAGCTGCTTGTTCACGGCGAGCGTCGCCGGATGAAGCCGCGTGCCCGAACCGCCGGCGAGAATGATGCCCTTCATTGGGAAATGTCCTTCTTGGGGGCCCCGAGCAGTTCGTCGAGGATATTGCCGAGCGCGGTCTGCCACGCTGGTGGATGGATGCCGTAGTCGCGCGTGATCGCGTCATGGCTGAGCAGCGAGTTTGCCGGGCGCGTCGCAGGGGTCGGATAGTCGCTGGTCGGGATGCCCTCGACCTCGGCGCTGGCACCACCGCGCGCGATGCTCTGTGCGAAGATCTCGCGTGCGAAGCCGGCCCAGGTGACCGCGCCGGCGTTGCTGAAGTGATAGACGCCGGTGGGGGCGGCGGGATCCTCGACGAGCCGCATCGCGATCGTCGCGAGCGCAGCGGCGAGATCGGTCGCGGAAGTCGGGCTGCCATGCTGGTCGTCGACCACGCGCAGGCGCGGGTTGGTCGCGCCGACGCGGAGCATCGTCTTGACGAAGTTGTTGCCGTGCGCGCTGACCACCCAGGCGGTCCGGACGATCGCGTGGCGCACACCCGAGGTCCGTACAGCGAGCTCGCCGCTAAGCTTGGATGCGCCATAGACGCCGAGCGGCGCGACCGGATCGGTGACCTCCCACGCGCCATCGCGGGCACCGTCGAAGACGTAATCGGTTGAGACCTGGACGATCGGGATGCCGGCCTTGGCGCAGGCCTCCGCGAATGCCGCGGGGGCCATTGCGTTGACTGCCCAGGCGGTGACGATGTCGCTTTCCGCCTTGTCGACCGCAGTATAGGCGCCGGCGGAGATCACCGCGGCCCAGGGCTCGCCGTCATGGCCGCCCGCGACCATCGCGGCGATCGCCGCGGTATCGCGCAGGTCGAGTTCGTCGATGTCGATCGCGGTGACTGCCCAGCCTTCGGGCCAAGCATAGCGCTTGAGCTCCGTGCCGAGCTGGCCGTTGCCGCCGGTGACGAGGATCCGCTTCAGACCGCCAGCTGCGGAAGCATCGCTCATACCGAAAGCCCGCGACGTTGGTCGGCCTTGTGCTCGGCGACGATCGCCTGCCACCAGTCCTGATTGTCGAGATACCACGCGACGGTCTTCTCGATGCCCGTCTCGAACGTCTCGGCGGGCTCCCAGCCGAGCTCGTCCTTGATCCGGGTAGCGTCTATCGCATAGCGCTTGTCGTGGCCGGGGCGGTCGGCGACATAGGTGATCTGCGTCGCATAAGGCTGGCCGTCGGCGCGCGGGCGGAGGCGATCAAGGATCGTGCAGACGGTCTTCACGACCTCGAGATTCTGCTTCTCGTTGTTTCCGCCGACATTGTAGGTCCGGCCGGGCTCGCCCTTTTCGAACACCGCGTGCAGTGCGCGGACATGATCCTCGACATACAGCCAGTCGCGGATCTGGTCGCCCTTGCCGTAGACGGGCAGGTCGGCGCCCGCGAGCGCCTTGACGATCATCAGAGGGATCAGCTTTTCGGGGAAGTGATACGGCCCGTAATTGTTCGAGCAGTTGGTAATCAGCACAGGCAGGCCAAAGGTGTGGCCCCAGGCGCTGACAAGATGGTCCGACCCCGCCTTCGACGCCGAATAGGGCGAACGGGGATCGTACGGGGTCTCTTCGGTGAACAGCCCCGTCTCGCCGAGCGAGCCGTACACTTCGTCGGTGGAGATATGGTGGAAGCGGAAGGCCGCCCTCACTTTGTCGTCCAGGCTCAGCCAATAGCTGCGCGCCTCGGCGAGCATCACATAGGTGCCAATCACATTGGTTTGCACGAAGGCGCCGGGTCCATCGATCGAGCGGTCGACATGGCTTTCGGCGGCCAGATGCGTGATGACGTCTGGACGGAATTCGGCGATCGCGGCACGCACGGCCTCGGCGTCGCAGATGTCACCTTGGACGAAGTGATAGCGATCGCTGTCGGCGACCCGCTCGACTGTCGAGAGCGTGCCCGCATAGGTCAGCTTGTCAAAGTTTAGGACCTCATGGGCCGTGTTTTCAATAAGATGCCGGACGAGCGCCGAGCCGATGAACCCGGCCCCGCCGGTAACGAAGATACGCATGATGATGTGATCCTTCAGGCGAGCGGTTTGCCGTCATATTCAAAAGGGCTGTCAAACGCGGAAAGGATCGGCTGAACACAATCCTTGGCACTGAGTTTCGGGGTGATATCGGCTGGGATAGGCCAGTCGATGCCGACGCTGTCCCAATGGATACCACCGTCAGCCTCAGGCGCGTAGATGTCTGAGCATTTGTAAGTCACTTCGGAGTCGGGCTCGAGCGTGAGAAAACCGTGCGCAAAGCCAATAGGAATAAACAGCTGATGCCCGTTCTCGGCCGACAATTCGGCCCCGACCCATTGGCCATAGGTGGGGGAGCCACGCCGGATGTCGACCGCGACGTCCCAGATTCGACCGCGTATGCACCGGACCAGCTTGTCCTGTCCGCGGGGAGGCGTCTGGAAATGAAGGCCGCGCAGCGTGAACTGCGGTACAGAAAGCGAGTGATTGTCTTGCACAAAGCGGCAGGTGATGCCGAGCTTCTCGAAGGCAGGCTCCGAGTATACCTCGGTGAACCAGCCACGACTATCACCGAAACGCTTTGGCGTTAACAATCGGACGGGAGATGTGAGCATGATCAGGCCATTAATAGAAGATGACAACGGTGCAAGGGGCTTACCTATGACGGCTATCGAACCCGTCGGAGTTGGGTCAGGATCAGCGCGCGCCATGTCCAGAAATAATTGTTCGGACGGTCTTTATGATAATAAGCAAGTCTAGCCAAACAGAAAAATATTTAATATAGTAGAAGTCATAATATAGCTTTTCCGTCACGTCCTCGACGTTGGTAACGTGGCCTTGGTTGACCTGAGCCCATCCTGTCAAGCCAGGAAGAATGATATGCCTGTAGCGGTAGAACGGTATTTCATTTTCATACCATTGTGACAGGACAAGTGCTTCCGGGCGCGGGCCGATCCAGCTCATCTCACCCCTAAGAATATTGATAATCTGGGGAAGTTCATCGATTCTGGTTCGGCGAAGAAATTGACCGATTGAAGTAATGCGCTTGTCACCATCTTGCGTCATTGCGGCGCTGCGTGCTTCGATCGATGGGTCTTCCACGGTCATTGTTCGAAATTTATAGACGAGGAAGGAATTGCCGCGATGGCCCATCCGCTTTTGCCTGAACAAGGCGGGGCCGGGAGATGTCGCTCTGATCGCCAGACCGACAGCGATCAGAAAAGGTAGAAGGACAACGCCGACGCTAAGGGCGAGCAGGAAGTCCGCAATGCGTTTCGTGACCATCACCGACAGGCGGGGCGAGAGGGATCCGAAATTGCTTTCGGAGATATGCTCCAACTCGACGCGGCCGGTAAGCGACTCCTTGAGATGCTTGAGGTGATAAACCGGAATGCCGCTGAGGGCGTAATCGGCCAGTGCCGCGTCCCACTCGGATGGCGGGATACGCAAATCCGCCATGACCGCATCCACCGCGGCGGGCAAATGCTCAGGGGTTTCCAGCAAAAAGGTCGTTACGCCTTTCACACCCTGCAGAGCGTTAGCATCGCAGGGAGGCACGATACCGACGCGTAAAGTCTGGCGCCGCTGCACCGACGAATAGATAACAAAAAACCAGACTATACTAACGCCCCATCCCGAGAGCAGAACTGCTCTATTGTATGGAAAACGACCTGCGATCAGCACGAGCAACAGGATGGCATAAGCCGTTGAGATAGCCGGTACGACATAGGATGTCGACTCAACTCCCGGATAGGTATTGATGCTGTGGGAAATCCAGACGCCAAGCAGCATCGCGAAAAAGCTGCACACCATCGTAAACAACAGCTGGTACAGACCCTCCTGGTCCGCCATAAAAAAATAGCGAATGACTGTCGGCACAACGATGGCAAGTAGGATCCCCCCACCAAGCTGGTATCCTATCTTTGATCGACGGTGGTCTTGCAGGCGGATCGTGACACTCATATGTTACTCTTTAAATCTAATGTCTGCTGCTGTTAGCACCAAACGCATTCTATATTTTAATAGACATAAAAATAAAAAGATCAGTACATGATATTGATCAAACTACTTAAACTTATCCTCAACATTTACCAATATTGTTCATGCCGCCCACCCCCCGCCAGCAATCAGGCGTCCACTTCCGTTGCGCAAGGGTGGCGCTTCTACCGAGTTTTGAAAGTAACATGCCGTGAAAGTCAGATCGCTTCGATCACCCGATGTAACGATGGCAGGTCTGGCCGAGGAGGGGCGATAGGCGCCGAAACTCTTGAATGCGCAGCTGTCGATGTGAGCCAGCAACGATCCCTTGAGCGATCGGAACGCGATATGAGGCGAAACACGATCGGTATCGGTCCGCTGAAAGGTACAAGCAGTTAATTTCACAGTGCCGCTGTCCGCCGTGGTCCAATCAAAGACCACCTCGGCGCTGACGAGATTATTCTCGAAGTAGCAGCTATCGATATGCGTTGACGCCCCCCCCTGCGCGGGTCCGTCGCGGAATAGAATGGCGGCACCCTTACTGGCCGCCGATCCGTTGCCCTCGAAGCAACAGGATCGAAATGCGATATTGCACCCGCCCTCAAAACGAGCAGCAGTGTCACCATTGCCGCTGAGATTGCAGGCATTAAACGTATAGACATTTGGGCTTGTAAAGCTTTGACCGCGTGCGTTAATCCCAATACTTCCCCCCAGGATATGGGCGTTGTTGGCATCGAACCGCAAAGTGTCGACTGCGTCTATGTTCGTATTGAAACCAGATATCTCCACGTCGTTAAGCATGACCCCTTCGACGCCATTCAGTTTCAACCCGGTGCCCGTGCGATGAAAATCCTGGGATCGCCGCAAGCGCAAGCCCGAGATTGCAAGCCTTAGTGACGGAGCATCACCCCGCGCCGCCTTGTGCGCGCGAACCTCAAAGGCTGAACCGGTGGCTGGACCGGCATAGAACAAGACTACGTTTGCACTACCGTCGCCTTCCATCGTCAGGCGACGCATGTCGCCGTCGTCCGCAACGCCCTCGTCGTCGCGCCAGACATATTTCAGGGGGCTCCCAATAAGATATCGCCCCCCCGGAACATAGAGGCGTTGCCCGGCCATTAATGTGGAACGATCCCGCGCCGATGCGGCATCGATCGCCCTCTGGAACGCGGGTGCGCAATCGACGGACAAGGTCCCCGCGCGCACGTCATCCAGCATGGCCGGCGTCATGAATGCCGTCACGTCGAGGCGGCCGTCCTTGTCCACAGGTCGATCGGAAGGCGAGCTTCCGGCGGAAGTCGCGGCTGCCATGGAGGCCGTACTGGCAATCGACAGGTTTGTTAAAGCCTGTCGCCGACTGATCAATGTTCGCCACATGCCGCGCCTCATGCCCGAAGCGGAAGTCAGAAGCCAGTCAGGTAGCGGGTGACGCTCCGGACATGCCAGCGAAGATAGCGAAGGCTGCGATGGCTGGCGCGCTGAGCATCGTGAACGACCCGCACGCTAGGCACCAGCCTCACCGTCCAGCCATGCCTCCGAAGACGACAACCAATATCGGCGTCCTCCATGTACATGAAATAGCGTTCGTCAAAGCCGCCAAGGGTTCGATAAGCCTTGCTGCGGAACATGATGAACATACCGGCAATCCAGTCGACCGCGATCGGCTCCGAGCGCGGATTGTAGTCCGACGTACGACGCCGCAGCACCGCGCGCTTGAACAAGCGTGTAAAAGTTGGCGAGCGACGCGCGCTGTCCTGCATCTGCCCTTCGCTATCGATCACCAGCGGGCCACACGCGCCGACCTGCTCGTCAAATGCCGACATCAGCTCGGCGACGGGATTGCCGTTCAGACGGATGTCGGGATTGACGACACAGAAATAAGGTGAGGCGCAAAGCGTAAAGGCTTTGTTGTGATTTGCACCGAATCCCTTGGGTAAGTCGTTCTTTACGACCGTGATAGGCAGATTTGCAAATTGATTAAGAAAGTCAAGCGGCTCTGGAATGTTAATGACTAAAACGATGACAGTCCGCGACAGGTCAGTCTTTGTAAGATCCCGTAGCAGATGACTGATCAGGCGTCCCTGGCCGTGGCTGACGATCGAAATGGTGACGAGAGGCGACATCAGAGGATTCCACTTGCGGAAAGATCGGACGGTCTCTGCGCGACCCGTTCCAATCCATCATCAAAAATCTTGCGAGCCGTCATACGAAGACGGGCGAGACAATTTTCGTTATGTGCCAGCGCCATCGCGTGCTCCAGAATATCTTCGGCAGGCAGGGTGAGGGGAAGTATATTTTCAGCAAGCTCGCCTCGCATATATGCGCGTACACCCCCTGCATCGCGGCAAAGCGGTACGCAACCCGCTCCCATCGCCTCGAGGGGGGGGAGGCCGAAGCCTTCATGCTCTGATAGCAGGAGGAAAACCCGAGCGCGTTCGTAGATCGCACGCATTTCTCCTACTGTCGGGCGCAGGAAAATATCGACGCTTGCGTCACCCCGAAATGCCTCGGCAAACTCGTCGTTCGGTGTGATAACAGCCATGCGCAGATGCGGATGGGACTGGCGCTTGAGGCTCAGTATCCGCTCCGCAATATCGACACGCTTATGCGCCCCCCGGCGCATCACGAGTATGATGTCGATGTCGCGGCGGCCATCGAGGGCACCTTGAAAGTCTGGCGAGGCCCATATCGGAATAGTTGCGGCCACCCTCACGCCATGATGAGTGAGTGCGGAGGCGAGATAAGAGTTCGCCGCCAGCGTTCGGCCGCGTGTCAGCGTCGACAGGATGAGCCGGCGCAATATCCCGCGAAAGCGGGGCGGTGCGAACGTCCATTCCAAGTCCTGGACAAAAAACCAGAGCCTGTTGCCGCCAATGAAGGGCGCCAAGGCATAGGTAACATAGTGGCTCAACATCCACTGGGCGTCACTATGGTGTTTCTTCATTTTCAGGAAGCGTCCCAGAACCCCCGGCATACCCGCAATCACCTGCTTGGGGCTGATTGCGGCCGAACTGAGATAGTCGACCGGCAGCGGATGGCAGGATATTTCGTCCTTCGTTCGCCACATGGCGATGACGCGGGCCTCACCACCAGCCGCCGCTATGTCACGGGATAGTGTGACAATTTCCTTGGTGCCGCCCGTGATCTTGAGCGAGGGCACGACAATGAAAACCAACTTTTTCAACGTAAGCGCGCCTGCAATATTTTGAGACTGTTCAGCATCTTGAGTGCAAGCGCGTGCACGCCCCGGGTGTGTTTGTGAATGAAAATGCCGTCGGCACGATATTTGCGGATCAGGGATTGCGACCGCGACCAGCGGTCCCCGGCTGAAACGCCACCGAGATGGGTAAGGGAAAAGCGGGGATCGTAAATGACTGGTATGCCATGCCGGTTCGCACGATGGCTCCAGTCCATATCTTCTCCGTAGAGCGGATAATCACAGTCAAGCAGGCCCACCTTCGCAAAGACGGCGCGCGTCGTAAGCATGAAGGCCATGATCCCGGCACCGATCGGCGTTGGTGAAACCACATTGGCATAGTTCGGTTGACGCCGCAGTGCCCGGCTCAAGCCTACGGGCTGGCCGACACAATCCTGGTGGCTTCCATCGGCGTTCAGCAACTTGATGAACAGGACGCGATCTTTAGGAAGTTCCGGTATCAGAGACGTCCAGAACGAAGAAGTAAGGCCAAATACATCAGGATTGAGAAGTAGAATCGCCTTATGGCGCGCCATAAGGATCAGTTGGTTGTTCGCATAGGAAAATCCGGGGTTCGAAGGATCATGTATGTAACAATCCTCTCCGGCGATCGAATAAAGCTCATTGGTTGGTGAGTTGTCGTAGAACAGGATTTCAAAATCAGAAAAAGGAGCCAGCGACTGACGCAATTCGGCGGCAAATCGCTCGGATACCTCCTGTGCCCGATAAAGTACAACGCAGATGGAAAGGGGAAGGGGTGTCATGCTACCACATTTCCACCAATCAGCGGGTCTATTGAGAAAAATACTGCTCGCAAGCCAACGACGGCGTAAATTACGGCCAGAATCTTGATGACATTGCTACTAGGCCATAATCTCGACATCAGTACCAGGTAAAATGGCATGAACAATTCCATCATCCGAAATGCGAACACCGGCGTTCCGCTCAGCGCATAGAACGAGATCAGCCCAATTGCCGAAAATATTAGTTCCTGGTAACGCCCTTCCAAACGCCGGAAGTTGAGAGCGGCAAAAGCTAATGATGCGATCATGACAATCGGCATCAAGCTGAAAATGTTAATTTCATTAAACTTACCCTGCGCCGTCAGATCTTGATATTCGTTTACGCGTTGTATGCTCTGGGTAAATATATCTTGCGAAAAAAGCACAGCTGTGAATATAATTACTGCTATAATCGCAACGACGGGTCGCCGGGTTCCGACAAATATCAGGATATAAGCAGCAACGATTATAACAAATGAACTGTGAATTAGCGCTGCTATCAATAGAAAGACGTATCTTAATTTGGTTTCAGCGTAAACTCCGTACAATCCAATAGATAAAGCCAGTGCAATGCGAACTTGAACGTAATCGTGAAGCCAGAATAGGTAAGATCCGTACAGGGCCAGTAATACTAGACGGTTGCCGTCTGTTTTAGACAAAGATATTACTTTAAGGGTACATGTACAGGCCGCCAACAATGCTACAAATGCCTCAAACGGTAATCCTATCACCGCAGTAAAATGCGATATAGTATGGTATAGCGGATCACTACCCTGCCATATGAAGGACAGCGGCGAGATCGAGTCAATCAGATACTGGGACTGATAATTGCGATAATCGGGGGCTGGACCGGCAAGCTTGAATCCGGAAATTAATGATCCCACGATGATGATGATGACGAGCAGGAAACGCTCTGGCATATCATTCTTGGCATTGCGGTAGGGGGTATTCGCCGTAGAATTGGCAAGCCCGGTCATGATTGGGTTTCCTGTTTCACCTGGCGCCCATACCGTTGCAAGGTGTCGGAAAACTGACGTTCCATATCCCTTGCCACGACAGGCCAGCCAAACGCTTCGGCGGCAATCCGGGCGCGCTCGACTTTTTCGTGCATATCGGTATCATGCTCGATACCGGCAATCACCTTGATCAGCTTGGCCGTGTCGCGAGCCGGATATACCCAGGAGTTGCTTTCATTGGCTGGCCTGTAACCGGTGCTGACCGCCGGTACGCCGCTGGCCATGGCTTCCAATACGGGATAATGGGGGCTGTCGTTCAGCCCATAGGTACCGGCAACCATGATATCGAGCGATCGATAAAAAGCGGCCAGTTCCGCATCGCCACGCGGCATGACGACTTCTGCTGCAGGATGGCTCCAGCCTTCCGGAAGATTTCCAAACGCGACGCGAAGGCGATAGCGAGAGTCGTGGGAATGAAGCTGCTCGAACGCCTCGAGGACGTATCGCGTGCCTTTCCAAGGTTCCGTGCGCCCAATGGTCCCCAACACGATGGGCGCATCCTTGCGGAAGTGGACCGGGTCTTTGCGGCGATGGAAGGTAGGCAGGTCGATGCCGCATGATACCACGGGTCGATCTTCGAGGCCTGGATAGGATGGTGCATTGACGATCTGTGTCAAAGGCAGGTTGTAGGACAGTCGGGCAAGGACGTATCGTCCCGGCGCGAAAGGATCGATACAGAAAGTCGGTTCATAGGCCTGGATGTAATAGAACCGCGCATGGCGCGGCACCCCGGCCAGCGCCACGGCCCAAGCGGTTAGGTTGTGATTGGCCAGGATCACGTCATAGCGATTGCCAATCCGCGCAAGGCCGGCGCGCAATGCAAAATTGTTGTGAAGTCCGGATTGTTCAGGGTATTCGGGTTCGGCCTTGACCTCGACGGCGCCGCGAAGATTTGTCCGCAAAATGCGCGCCTTGGTCGGAAAATACGGGCGTCCTGCGGTGCTGGGCACCAGCATGTCGACCTCATGCCCCGCATCAATCCAGGCATTAGCTAGCTGAGACAGGACGCGAGCGCCTCCGGCTGTTCCGAAGGCTGCCATCGGAATGAGGATCTTCATGCCGAGTCCTGTGTATCGGGCGAAAACATGGCCATGCGCCGCCCGGGTGTTGAGATGGTAAGGGCAGCAACAACTACGGCGTAGGTGCTATATGTCACCAAATGAGCGATCGCGACCCCCTTAAAGCCAAACAGCTGGGTGCAGACGATCGTTGCCAGCCAGAACATGAGGCCCGCGATGATCTCGGTCGTGATAAAACTTTTTACCAAGCCGCGCCCAATCATTAGGAATGCTAGAAGCCAAGACCCGATCTTCACGACATCCCCGGCCATCTGCCACGCAAAAAGGACGCGCATCGGGCGGAAATCGCTGGCGAACAGGAGTGAGATGATAAGGTCGCGAGCCAGAAAGATGACGATTGACGCGACGATCACCAGCGGCAGCACGGTGCGATAGACCAGAAGGAGTTCGCGCCGCATTTCGGGCCACTGCCGAATCTCGGCGATCCGGGGCAGATAATATAGCGACAGGGTCGTAGTGATGAGTGTGAGATAGAGCGCGCTGATGCGCCACATAGCATCCCAATAGCCCGCATAAATCAGGCCGAAGCGATCGACCAGCGTGCTTCGCACGAGTATCTGGCTGAGGGGCGACACGACAGCCGTGGTGGCGGCCATGACAACGAAACTTGCCAGCCGGCGCGCTTCCTTGCTGTCGATCGAGCCGACGAGCGAGTGCCGATCGAACCAGTCGGTGCCAAGCGCCTGCTGCAACGTGACTAATAAGAGAATGCCTTGATTCACACTCAGTGCGACCAAGGCACCGTACAGGCCAAACTGCCACGCAAGAGTGCCCGTTACCAGCAGCGAGACGATCGAGCCGCCGATGTTGCTGACGACGAAGCGGCGAATTTCCTTCTTCCCATTCATGATCGCGAGCAGCAGCGCATTGCTTGCGATGAGGGGAAGGCATATCGCCAGCCAAACGAAGACCCCCGAATATTCGATGTTGTGTAGGAAAGTCGACGCCAGTGTGTCTCGGAACACTAAGATCAACGCGGCGCCGACGAGCGACGTCACGAAGACCAGAAGCCCCGCCGTGCGCCACATCCTGCGTTGCCGCTCAACATCCGTAGTATATTCAGCGGTCAGCTTGACCACCCCATTGCCCGTTGCCCCGGTCGCAAAGGTAATCACCATCGTGAGGGCGTTCTGAAACTGACCGATCAGTGCGTACCCGGCCGGGCCGACATAGATAGCCAGTACCTTGTTCAGCACGAGCGAGGTGCCCGTGCGAACAATGACCGCAATGCCGTTCAGGGCGCTAGTCTTCAATAGCGACATGGAATGGGCTCAGGCGTGACGATGTACCGCGTCTATCACCCGTTCAACCTCTTCATCTGACAGGGCCGGTCCAATGGGCAAGCTTAAGACCTCGCGATGGATACGCTCGGTCAGCGGGAAACTGCCTTCGGCAATCCCAGCGTCACGATAGGCAGGCTGCAGATGGGGTGGCACGGGATAATGGATCATGGTCGCGATACCGTCTGCCTTCAGACGCGCGGCTAGGCCATCACGATCGGTATGGCGGACGACGAATAGGTGCCAAACCGGATCAGCCCAATCGGGCACCATAGGTAGGATAACATTCGCGCCGCGCAAACCATCGAGATACCGAGTGGCGATCTCCTTGCGTCGGGCATTCTCGGCGTCAAGCGCGCGAAGCTTGACTCGCAGCATAGCAGCCTGCAACTCGTCCAGGCGGCTATTATAGCCGATAACCTCGTTGTGGTATTTGACTCGCGAACCATAGTTCCGCAGCATCGCCAGCTTGTCGGCGATTGCCGGATCGCCAGTCGTCACCCCGCCGCCATCGCCGATCGCTCCCAAATTTTTTCCGGGATAGAAGCTCCACGCGACCAATGAGTTGCCGGTGCCGATCTGCATCCCATGGTATTTAGCCCCATGTGCCTGCGCGCCGTCCTCAAGAACAGCCAAGCCATGGCGTTCCGCAATATTTTCAATGGCGGGGATATCGGCGGCTTGCCCATAGAGGTGGACCGGCAGAATGGCCCGTGTGCGCGGCGTGATCGCAGCCTCGATTAACGCGGGATCCATATTATAGGTCGCTTCGACAGGTTCCACCGGGACTGGCGTGGCGCCGACATGGCTAACGGCCAGCCAGGTCGCGATATAGGTGTTGGCCGGAACAATCACTTCATCGCCAGGACCGATGTCGAGTGCCCGCAATGCCAGCGACAAGGCATCGAGGCCGTTGGCGACCCCGACGCAACGCTTCGTGCCGCAATAATCGGCATATTCCTGCTCGAACGTCGCCGTCTCGCGGCCCAGAACAAGCCATCCGGAGTCCAAGACGTTCGCGGCAGCTTGCAAGAGGTCCTCGCGATGCGTAGCGAGATTTGCTTTCATATCAAGGAAGGACACTTCTTGGGTCACGATTCTGGTCCTATCAAACTGAGAAACTGATCGTATTCGCGGATGTAGTCTTCAGAGTCGTAGTGATCCGAGGCAAATACGAGCAATATTGCATCCGAGGAGTATTGATACTGCGTGCCCCATATCATAGGTGGCATGTACAACCCCTTGTTTTTGCGATCGAGCAAGAACTCTTGCCGAGAAACCCCGTCATCGGCTACCGCGACGCATTGACCTCGTAAGCAGATCAAAAACTGGTGGCATTTCTTGTGAGCATGTTCGCCACGTGTTTCGCGGCTTGGTACGTCATAAACGACGAAGTACCGCTTCGGCTCGAACGGGATGTCCATCCCGAATTCGGCGACGCTCAACTTGCCACGCAGATCTGCCGCTACGCGCAACTCATGCAGTGTAACGCCGGGAACGATGCTTTCGGTCGCGGCGCTAGGCTCGCGGCGGGAGCTTGTCGCGGGGCGCGCATCGGTATTCGTGTAGCCGATGATCGTGGCGGGGTTCCCGACCACGATGGCATAATCGGATACGGACCGCGTAACGACAGCGCCCGCACCGACGAGTGCGTGCTTGCCGATCGTCACGCCCGGCAGGATAGTCGCATTGGCTCCGATCGAAGCGCCCTCGCGCACAAGTGTACGCGCAAAACTATCAGGATAGCGCTTTGATCGCGGATGTAGGTCATTAGTGAAAGTGACATTGGGACCGATAAAGACATCGTCTTCCAACGTAATGCCGTCCCAAAGCTGAACGCCGCACTTTACGGTGACGTTATCGCCCACCATAACGTTATTCTCGATGAAACAGTGCGAACAGATGTTGCCGTTCGTGCCAATTTTTGCACCAGCTAGAACTACGCAGAACTGCCATACCTTGGTGCCTGCACCTATAGCTTGACTGGCCACGTCGGCAGTCTGGTGAATGAACGGCCGGTCCAAGATGGTTACTCCAGAACAGAAGATTAGGTGACGACTATTGTTAGGCGGTGAAGCGGCATGTCGAGCGTCTTAGCCGCATAGAAGGACGTATCATGAATACCCGCGCTGGTAGCGATGCGATTGGGGGATTGCAATCGCGCGACCGTTGCGGTGGTTTCGTTTGGATCGCTATTAGCGTAGAGGCGCAACCCTATGCGTATACCCTATCGTTCAGGAACGTCCGTCAGCATCAGTGGCTCAGTGCTCGCACTCGCCGCGCTACTTGGTGTTTTGTGGCTGGCGGGAGGGGCATCGCGACCCGACTCACTCGGCCAAGTGCTGGTGCGTGCGACCGCCTGGCTGGTGCTGGTCGGGGCATTGCTCATGATGAAGCGGCCGTCCATCCGCGACGTGAGGCCCGTTGCGGCACTGATGCTTGCGGCATTGGGGCTGGCGTTGCTCCAGCTGGTGCCGTTGCCGCCGGGGGTGTGGCAGACTCTTCCGGGCCGGGCGATATTTGAACGCGCCGCCCTGCTCGCGGGCGAGAGCCAGCCTTGGCGTCCCTTGGCGATCGTGCCGGGGGCGGCGTATAATGCCGCTGCTTCGCTGGTCGTACCATTCGCGTTTCTTATTCTGATCATGGGGATAGACGAGCGAGAGGCGACGTGGCTGCCGGGTATGCTTCTGGCCTTTGTTGCCGTTGCGACCTTGCCGGGTCTGGCCCAGTTCGCTGGGGCGGCCTTCAACAATCCGCTCATCAACGATACGCCCGGGCAGGTGAGCGGCATCTTTGCTAACCGCAACCATTACGCGTTAGTGCTGGCCTTTGGCTGTCTGATTGCCCCCGTATGGGCATTTGGTAATCGCTCGGGAGTCATATGGCGGATGGTGGTCGCACTAGGCCTCATTCTGGTGTTCACGCTGACCATCCTTGCCACTGGCTCGCGTGCCGGCCTGTTCCTTGGCGTCTTGGCCTTGGTCATCGGTTTTGGCCTCACATGGCGACGGGTCCGCCAGATGCTGCACCGAGGTCCCAAATGGCTGTTTCCGGCTTTGATCGCCGGCGTCGTGGCCATCATAGTTGTTATTGTGCTTCTAAGCATCGCAGCTGACCGCGCGGTATCCATCGACCGGGCCATGGCCATGGATGCCGGCCAAGATATGCGTCGGCGGGGCCTGCCCGTCGTCATCGAGATGATCCGAATTTATTTTCCCGTTGGCAGCGGATTGGGCGGATTTGATCCTCTATTCAGGATGCACGAGCCATTTGAATTGTTGAAGCCGACCTATTTTAATCATGCGCATAACGACTTTCTGGAGATTGTGCTCGATACAGGCGTGGCCGGCCTAATTCTACTGGTCGCTAGCATTAGCTGGTGGGTATGGGCGAGCTTTCGGGTCTGGCGCGGTAAGGAAAATCGGGTGCGGCTGACGGGACGACTGGGGTCCGCAATGATATTGCTTATCTTCTTGGCCAGCATTCTTGATTATCCTGCAAGAACGCCAACGATCATGGCGCTACTTGTTCTCGCTGCGGTTTGGCTGTCCAAGGGAGCATCTGATATGGCCAGAGCGTAACGCGCAGGCTTGGCTTTACCGGACGTACGCCCGCTTCTATAGCGGGTCGGCTGCTTGACGATCAGGACCTTTACATACCGCATGCGTATCATCTGTGCTGCCTTGTTGCTGACCGTTTCACTGTCGGCGTGTGCTGAACGTGAACCGTTGCAATCCACCTCCCGGCTTTCCGTCGTCGAGAATGATGCAACGCTGCCCGCTCCGATGCGCGGCGACCTAACGGCGGGGGACCGGCCGTCGTTGATCGGGCCGCTCGACACCATTCAGGTCGACGTGTTCAACGTTCCCGAATTAAACCGCGAGATGCAGGTTGACGCCAGCGGGCGCATTTCTATGCCTCTTGTTGGAACTATCGACGCCCGCGGGAAGACCGCCAGCGAGCTTGCTAGCGCTGTCGAGGCTGCACTGCGTGGGCGATATGTTCGGAGCCCCGACGTTACGGTCAACATCAAGAGTTCTGTCAGCCAAGTGGCGACAATCGATGGTCAGGTCGTCGAACCGGGCCTCTATCCCGTCACCAACCAGATGACCCTTTTGCGTGCGATTGCCTCCGCAAAAGGATTGTCTGAATTTGCGCGTCAGGATGACGTCGTTATCCTGCGGACGGTAAATGGACGCAAGATGGCCGGGCTCTACAATATCGATGCCATTCGTCGTGGCGCTTATGACGACCCTGCAATCTATGCCAATGATGTGATCGTGGTGGGCGATAGCCCGCAGCGTCGCCTGTTCCGTGATTTCGTGTCGCTCGCACCACTGCTTGCCGCGCCGCTCATCGCGATCGTGAATTAAGGTTGTTGGTCGACATGAATACGCTTTCTCCCCGGGCCAATTTCACCACACCGGCTGATCCTGCTGTGGCGGGAAGTGGACGCCTGCCACTCTTGCGACAGTATTTGCGTATCGCGTTACGTTGGCGCTACGTCATCATTGGCTCGGTGATTGCCTGTGTGCTTTTAGGCTTGATCATCACATTATTGATGACTCCCAAGTATACCGCCACCGCGACTATTGAAATTTCGCGAGAGGCCGACAAGGTCACGAACATTCAGGGGGTCGATCGCGAAGCGAGCGTCGCGGATCAGGAATTCTATCAGACCCAATATGGATTGCTGCAGTCCCGTTCGCTGTCTGAACGGGTAGCGTCGCAACTGCGTCTTGTCGACGATCCCAAATTCTACGAGATCTTTGGAGCCGTTAGCGATGAACCTGCGTTTCAGTTGACTAATGGCCGCTATCCGGCATCGGGCCGCGCTGAGCGACAGCGTGTTGCAGGCGAGGTTCTCCTGAAGCGATTGAGCGTCGATCCTACACGGCTTTCGCGACTGGTCGACCTGCATCTTACTAGTCCGAGTGCCGATCTGTCCGCCAAGATCGTCAACGCCTGGGCGGAAAACTTCATTCAGACTAATCTTGAGCGCAAGGTTCAGGCGACGTCTTACGGGCGCAATCTCCTTCAACGCCAATTGGCCGATTATAAGGAAAGGCTTGATGCGTCGCAGCGTCAGCTGGTCGGCTATGCCTCGGCGCAGCAGATAATCAATCTTCCATCCCAGACGACGGGCGACAACCGTGTTACCTCCGAGCGATCGATCGTTGCCGACGATCTTGCTGCGCTGAACGCGGTGTTGAGCCAGGCGACGGCGGATCGCATCCAGGCGGAGGCGCGTAATGCACAGGCCGGTCGTGCGGGTGCATCGACCGAGGCGCTGCGTAACGTGGCAATCAACAATCTGCGGCAGCGTCGGGCAGAGCTGGCCGCGGAATATCAGCAGTTGATGGTCCGCTTCGAGCCCGGCTATCCCGCCGCGCAGGCCCTCCAGTCGCAAATTGACCAGCTGGATCGCTCGATCGCACGCGAAGAAGGCCGTGTTTCCGGTTCGCTAGCCGCAGACTACCGGGAAGCGCAGCAGCGTGAAAACGCGCTGCTGCAGAAGGTGAACCAGCTGAAGGCGAGTTATCTCGATTTGCGCCGTCGCTCGATCCAGTACAACATCTATCAGCAGGAAGTGGATACCAATCGCGCCCTGTATGATGGCCTGCTTCAGCGTTTCAAGGAAATCGGTGTCGCCGGTGGCGTAGGGGTCAACAATGTTTCGATTGTTGACCCCGCCGACATTCCTCAGAAGCCCTCTA
>Ga0308170_10001886_pt1 | contig 18759 bp, 17 predicted proteins | sample PhyBR2_2_FD_202136 | JGI IMG/M metagenome (GOLD analysis project Ga0308170, IMG submission 202136) | Phyllosphere microbial communities from UC Gill Tract Community Farm, Albany, California, United States - DLSLSB.R2 | ecosystem: Host-associated > Plants > Phyllosphere > Unclassified | place...
GGCGGGGAGTGGAAGAGGACTGCGGGCGGACCGAGCGGGCGTCTCGACAGCGTTGCGCCTCGACAAGGCTGCCTGCGACCGAGCGAGTCGGCTGTGAAGCACGAGCATCAAGTAGCGAACGTGCAGCCGCGCGCTCAGTAGCAAGCCAAGCGGAGAGACGAGCGAAGCAGCGACACGAGCAGCGACGAGGTCGGACGACGAGAAGCCGCTCGCGAGCAGCCTCGGCGCGCACCACCTGCACCTCGCCGAGACGACCGACTCCGTCGTGAGCGTCGAAAGAGGGTGTAGAAAGTGGTGAGGGATGTCTTGCGCGCCGGAATCGTACAACAGGTCCGTCCTCCTCGGCCTCGCTGCTCCTTGCTCTGCACCGGGCCGTCGCGCCCGCACGCCTGCCCGCAGCCGCCTCGAAGCACCGCCTGCGCACTCACATGTTGAAGCCGAGGCTGCGCATGCACTGGCGGTGCCGCTCGACAATGTCCTTGCACTGGGCGCCCGAGTCGGCGCTGTCGTCGGCGTTCGACCCGAACTTGAGGAAGCAGTCGTCGCGCGCCTTCTTGGTCTCGGGGCAGGCGCAGCAGCTGCGCGCAGTGCGGAGGCTTGTCAGCGGCGCGGCTACCACAAGGATCAGAGCTCTGCGGCGGTCCCTCGAGAGCACCGCCACCGCCGCTCAAGCCGAGGTTGCCGAGTTGTCTAGGCGGGGGAGTGAGAGGGGGAGGACTGGACGCACGGCTTGTGTCCCTCTGGGTTGAGCGGGTTGAGCTCAGGGTTGGCCGCCTCGGAGTTGGTCAAGGGCCGGCCGAGGGTCGGGTGCATCGAGACTGGGCCGGTGGCCGGGATGGCTGACGAGGAGGACGGGGCGGCGGGCGAGGTCGAGAAGGGCCACATTGGTCGTGCTGGTCGTGGAAGGCGAGGTGCTCGAGGCGGTGGGACGGAAGAGAGAGAGCTGACGAAAGCGACCGGCCGCCGAGAGCACGAGCGAGAGGCGATCGCTCGCCCGCTCCTCGTGCAGAGCTGACGGTGTTCGGGCGGCGGATCTGAGAGAGGATAGCGAGCACATCTAGTGGAACAGGCAAGCCCGGGAAGCTGTGCGAGAGCGGTCGTCTCATCTCCCTCCTCGTCGCGTCGGACCTGTGCTCGGCTCCACCGCCTCTCTCACGCCTCGCACGCACGAGCAACTTCGTGGACCGCACACAGAGATGTACGTCATCCGCACTCCAAGCATCTCGCTCGTCGCAAAGGCTCACGCGAGCTCCACTCACAGGCGAACCCGCTCGCGATCAGCCGCCTCGGCTCTCACCCTCGCCGCCCTCGCCCTCGTCCTCGCCCCGTGGTGCGCCGAGGCCAGCATTGGCGACCGAGCACCGGCGTACCAGCGCTGCGTCGCCTCGTGCCGCGCCGAGCAGTGCGCCGACCGCGCCGCGAGCGCTCCTCCCCCACCTCGAGGCGACGCGCCCTGGAGCGGCTACTCGTCGTCGCCCTTGTGGCCCTGTCCGGCCACCTGCCAGTACGCCTGCCAGCAACACCTCACCGACCTCGCCCTCGCCCAACTCGACACCTCGTCGTCCTCGACCTCCTCCCCTCGCCGCGACGACTCGACGCTCCACCACGCCGGCGGCGCGCTCGAGGGCCTTCCGCCAGGTCACCAGGTCCAGTTCCACGGCAAGTGGCCCTTCCACCGCTTCGACCTGTCGCACCTCCCCCTCTTTCCCTTCCTCCCCCTCCGCCTCGCCGCCCTCTTCATCCCTCGGTTCCAGGAGCCGCTCTCGGTCGTCTTCTCGCTCGCCAACCTGTGGGCGCACTGGGTCGGCCTGCGCACGCTGCGTCTCCTCGCGCGCACGGCGCGCATGACCGAGGGCAAGCGCCTCGCGCGCGTGTACGCCGCCTACGCCGTCAGCGGCTGCCTCGCCTGGGTCGCGTCGACCGTCTTCCACACGCGCGACACGGACACGACCGAGCGCCTCGACTACTTCCTCGCGGCGGGCACGATGCTCGCCGGCCTGTGGGCGGGCGTCGTCCGCCTCCAGGGCTGGTACGCCCCGACGTCCAAGGGCGCGCGCGTCGCGCCCGCCCAGCGCCGAGCGGCCGGCGTGTGGACCCTCGTCGTCGTCGCCGCATTCGCGCTCCACTGCACGTACCTCGCACGGCGCGAGCGGTTCGACTACGGGTACAACATGCGGTTCAACGTCGGCGTCGCGCTCTCGACCATCCTCCTCTGGTCGGCCTGGGTCGCTCGGCAGGCGACGCTCCCGACGCCGAGCAACTTCTCGCGCCGCCAGCTGTCGTCGTACCCGTCGGCGCGCGCCCGGTTCCGCGCGCCGCACTACCTCGCCTCGCTCGCACCCCTCGTCCTCCTCCCCGCCCTCACGGCCCTCGAGCTCCTCGACTTTGCGCCCGTCGGGCCCGGCGGCCTGCGCCTCCTCGACGCGCACGCCCTGTGGCACCTCAGCACGGTGCCCGTCGTCCGGGCGTGGTACCGCTTCCTCGAGAAGGACGTGCGCTGGATCGACGGCCAGGGCGAGGGCGGCGACCCGGGCAGCGTCCTTCCCGCCGCGCCGTCCATGTCGGCCGCAGCAGGCGTCGGCAGCGGTGGAGGAGGAAGCGGCGCCGGCGGGCGCAGCGGTGGAGCGGCGCCGAGCGCGCACGGCGCAGGACCGGCGGCGAGCCGGCGGCGCGCGAGCCTGTTCACGCTCGAGCGGCTGCACGCCGAGGGGCGACGTGTGACCGAGGTCGGGCGCGGGCTCGGACTCGGCATCCTCGGCATGGTGACGCCGCGGCTGGGCGGGCCGGCGTCAGGAGAAGGAGGAGCGGCGGGGCACGGGCGCAGCGCGAGTCGGGGAGGAGGAGGAGGGGTCGGCGCGCCGAGCGTTCCGGGCGAGGAGGCCAAGGCGGCGAGGGCGGACTGATCAGTCGTCGTACAGAGGTTGCGCCCATGCAGTGTAGTTGCCCTTGCTCTTCTCGTCTCGCAGCCTTCCTCGCGAGCTGGCGGCTCGAGAGCGTCGAAAGCAGGATCTCGAGCGTCCGCGAGCCCGCTGCTGCAGCATCTCGCAGGGCTTACTATTGCATCAGAAGGGCTTTGCGACCTACTGCAACGCCGGCGAGCGAGCGAGAGAAAGCGCCTCGTCGTCGTCGTCCTCCTCCCCGCATCATCGCAGCCCTCTCTCCCCCACCACGCCCGCCATGCTCGCCCACCTTCGCCTCGTTCGTCCCGCCACGCGGACCGCGCGCCTGTTCAGCACCACCCCTCTGCGCCTCGCCCGAACGCAGGAGGTGCTCCCGCCACACGAGGGCATCGCCTTCGAGGCTCCGCCTCCCGTCGAGGACCTCAAGGGCAAGGCCGTGGGCCAGGTGGACCTCCCCGACATGGCCGCTATCGAGGCCGTGGCTGAAGAGCGCGCCAAAATCGTGCGTCCCTCTCTCTGCGTGTCATCTCGAGCGGCGAGAGGTGGGGGGATGAGGTCACGGCTGCGATGCCGCGGGCTGCGGGAGGAGGAGGACGGTCGTCTCAGGGCGAGGACGCTTCTGTACGGGCTGGGCATGGCGGCCCGGGCTCGGCGAGGCGGCAGGCGCGAGCGAGGTGGTCAACATCGCCGAGTGCACCGCCTCGCTCCTCGCGGCGGTCGGCGGACGGCCCGTGCAGCGCAGCAGAGCTCCGGGACGCGTGTCTACTCCCTTGTTGGACAAGGCCGCCGTGGCGGCACGGCTCGGCGCGCTGTCTGTGGACGCTCGCACGGCACGAGGCGGTAGGACGCAGAGTCGGCGGCGCAGACACACGGCTCGACGAGCTTCATCGCGACCAAGGGCCCTCACTGACGCTCACTCACACGCCTGCATGCAGCCTACCGCTCCCGACACGTACCGCACCCAGTCGTCGTCGCCCGACGCCGAGCCCGCGCCCCTCATCGAGCCTCCCGCCGTTTCGACCGCGGCGCACCCGTCGACCCTGCCCGGCGGCGGCCCCTCGCTCCAGCACTCGGGCGACGACAGCATTGCGTCGGGCGGCGAGGGCGTTGGCGGCGAGAAGGGCGGGCACGGCGGGCGCGAGCAGCGTCACGACTTCGAGGACCGGCCGCTCAACGAGGACGAGCGCCGCGGCCTGTACATCCTCGGCGGGATGCTCGCCGGCGGCTACGCGCTGTCTTACGCGACCGACCCGACGAGGCACAGGCACCGCAAGGCGGCGCACTAGGTGCGCCGTCGTCGTCGTCGTCGTCGTTCGCGTTCGAGGCGTCGTCCTCCCTCTTCGCTTTCCCCCTCCCTCATCGAGTCTGCAAATCAAGCCGTACATCCAGTCATCATGCCGACGTCACGTCGAGGCTGGTGCAAGCGCTCGCCGCGCTGGAGCGGCGGCCGGACGGCGCTGCTCTCGGGAGGAGGAGCGAGAGCGAGAGAGAAAGACTGAGTTGTGCAGCGCGCACTCGCCGGGCCGTAGCGAGAGCTTGATTGATTGCTCAGTGCAGAGGAAAGACAGCGTCTGGCTAGGTGAGAGCGAGTTGACGATCTCGCCGTCCTCATCACAAGGCGAGCGAGCCGGCTCGTTCTGCGCACCCTCTCGCCGCTCCCGCCAGCCGAGCACTCGCTGCACTCGCCCGCACCGGCTACATGCCCTGAGCCCGACCCGCTCATGGTCGCGCCGCATCCACCGCCGCCCGCCTCGCACCACCCGACCTTCTCGTCGGCCGCGTTCCTCCAGGGGCCCAGCACCTCGACGGTCGTCCAGGAGTACGGCGTCGGGTCTACAGCGCTCGGCAATGGCGACTCGAGCGGGGCGCAGCTTGAGGGCGAGAGCTGGAGGGGCGGCTTCTCGGGAGGGTCGGCGGTCGGGGTCAGTCCTCCCTCTCTCTCCCTCGAGTGGGTGCGCAGACCCGGCGAGATGGACAGTACAGCTTGAGGGAGCGGCTCAGACGAGGTCGGAGCGGCCAGGCAGGTGTGCGAGGCGCGAGGCGGCGGGCGTTCGGCCTGCCTTCGCTCGCTCGAGCCGACTTGCGCGGGCTACACACCCTGCGGTCATGCTCTCGCACCCTCAAGGACTTGCACACACACACAGAGACCCGATCCTGAGCTCGAGCTGACCCTCCTCGTCTCCTCGTCGCGCAGATTCACTCGGCGCCGCGCGTCTCGTACTACTTTCCGCAAGGCGTCGGCGAGTACCACTTCGGGGTGCGTTCTCTTCCCCATCTACCTCGCAGACACGGAGAAGCAACAGCTGACTCTGTGCCCTCGCTTGCAGGAGCGACACCCGATGAAGCCGCACCGCCTCACGTTGACCAACCACCTCGTCATGGGCTACGGCCTGCACAAGCGCATGGACGTGTTCCAGCCTCGGTCGGCGACCAAGGAGGAGCTCGAGGCGTTCCACGACGAGGACTATGTCGACTTTCTCGCGCGCGTCACGCCCGACAACGTGCGGCACTTCACCTCGGTCCTGTCGCGGTTCAACATCGGCGACGACTGCCCGATCTTCAGCGACATGTACTCGTACTGCCGACAGTACGCCGGCGCGAGCCTCATGGCGGCGCGCAAGCTCGTCAGCGGGTCGACCGACATCGCCGTCAACTGGACCGGCGGGCTCCACCACGCCAAGAAGAGCGAGGCGAGCGGGTTCTGCTACGTCAACGACATCGTCCTCGCCATTCTCGAGCTCCTCAGGTGCGTCTCTCAGTCCCCTCCATCGCAGAGCCCAGGTCTCGAGCAGCGCACTGACCCTCTCGCCCGTCCCTCCCTCGCTCTCGCTCTCGCTCTCGCTCTCGCTCTCGCTCTCGCTCTCGCTCTCGCTCTCTCGCAGGACGCACGCTCGGGTCCTGTACATCGACATCGACATCCACCACGGCGACGGCGTCCAGGAGGCGTTCTACAACACGAACCGGGTCCTCACCGTCTCGTTCCACAAGTACTCGCCCGACTTCTTCCCCGGGACGGGCCACATCGACGAGCTCGGCCACGCGCTCGGCAAGAACTTCTCGCTCAACGTGCCGCTCCAGGACGGCATCGACAACGAGTCGTACGTCGCCCTGTTCAAGGCCATCATGGAGCCGACGATCCACACGTTCCGGCCCGACGCCATCGTGCTCCAGTGCGGCGCCGACTCGCTCGGGTGCGACCGCCTCGGGTGCTTCAACCTGTCGATCGCGGCGCACGGCGAGTGCGTGCGCTTCATCAAGTCGTTCGCGCTCCCGCTCGTCGTCCTCGGCGGCGGCGGCTACACGATCAAGAACGTGTCGCGGTGCTGGGCGTACGAGACGGCCGTGTGCCTCGGCGTCGAGCAGGACCTGCCCAACGCGCTCCCGCACACGGCGTACGACGACTTCTTCGCGCCCGACTGGAAGCTCCACCCCGAGCTCGCGTCGGGCCGCAACCGGCTCGAGAACCTCAACTCGCGGCGGCAGCTCGAGCGGATCCGGGTCGCCGTCCTCGAGCGGCTGCGGTACATGCACGGCGCGCCGAGCGTCCAGATGCACGAGGTGCCGCCGAGCCTCGCGCAGTGGCTCGCCGACGAGGACGAGCGCGACGAGCAGCGCGAGCGCGACGAGGACGGCGCGCACGCTCCGGACGGGCGCAGCGACGCGCACCGGCACGCCAATGACTACTTCTCGCACGACGGCGACCGAGAAGGGGACGCCGTCGTCGGCGGGGCGGCGTCGAGCGGGCACGGCGGCGCGAGCGGGAGCGGCGCACCTCCGCCGACGCCGGCAGCGAGCGCGAGCATCGGCGCGTTGGCGTCGGCGGGCAGCAAGAAGCGGCGCAAGGTCGCAGGAGCAGCAGGTGGGGCGGGATCGTCGGCGGAAGGAGGAGGAGGAGGAGGAGTCAAGCCGGTGAGGATCGAGGCGGGAGGAGCCGAGGACGAGGCGTGAGCGAGGAGGAGCGAAGCGGACGGGCGAGCTCGCGATGGGGACGCGCGGGCCACTTGGGAGCTTGTTGTTGTTGTAACGCTGGCTCTATTTGTCACGCTCGAGTGCGACTCAAGGGTAAAGGCCCTCGCCTCGCTCCAAGCCGAGAGCGGCTGAGTCGCGCGCGGGAAGGTCGAGGTCCTCCTCGCATCGGCCACCTCCTTCCACCACTCGCTGACTCGCCGAGCGCGTGACTGGACTCGACCGCTGCTCTGCGACCGCCTGCGCCCTACACAGTGAGCTCTCGCTCCCTCCTCGCCCACCGTCCCTCCTCTGGCGGCGATGACCTCATCATCCCCGTCGTCCTCGACGCCCGACCTGATGTACATGCTCCTGCAGCAGCGCATCGAGCACCACAACCCCCCTCGACCACCGCCTACCCCTCCCCGCGCCGACCCGCTCCCGGCGTGGCCCCTCGTCGTCGTCGACCGAGCCGCCGAGATGGAGTTCAACTCGTCGCCGCGGTACACCCACTACCAGGCCCAGCCGCAGCCTCTACCGTACCCGCCGGTCAAGGACCACCCAGCCTTCGCCCACCCGCCCCCGCCCCAGGGCTACGTGCCCCTCGCCCAAGCACACGCCTTCCCCTCGTCCCCCTCCTCGGCGACCGGCACCTTCCCGCCGCCCCACCTCCAGCACGCTCAGATGGGCGTCGGCTCGCGCGCCGGCGACTTTGAGCTCTTCGGCCAGCACCAGCACCCGCACCCGCACCAGCACGCCCAGGCCCTGCAGCAGGTCCAGCAGCAGTTCGTCGCCCAGCCGTTCGCCAACTACCGCCCGGGCCCGGCGCCGTCGTTCGGTCAGGGAGCGCACACGGCGCCCCTCCCGTCGTACGGCCACTCGCCCTACCCGATCTCGATCCCGTCGAGCGCGTCGTCGTCGTCGTCGCACGCCGACAACGACTACCCGCCGCTCCCGGACCTCGTCGCCGACGAGGGCGCCTCGCCCGCCTCGTTCTCGCCGCCCTCGCCCCGGTTCGCCCCGCCGACGCGGCCGGCGCTGTACCGCGGCGGGCAGGGCAGCAGCGGCGAGGGGACGTACCGCGCCGACCGCGCCGCGAGCGTCCCCATCCCCGACGCGCCCCGCCCGATGCGCCGCAAGACGCAGGAGTCGCGCGACTGGCCCTCGTTCTACTCGAGCGGCTCGTCGTCGACGTCGAGCTCGATGAGCTCGAGCGCGTACCTCCCGACGCCGCAGCTCGGCAATCAGGGCGTCCTCCCGCCGCCGCAGGGCGGCTACGTCGACGAGCCGGCCTCGTTCGACACGCCCACCGCCGCGTCGCACCCCAACCCGTTCGACGCCGCCAACCTCGTCCTGTCGCCGGCGCCGCAGTACTCGTTCTACCAGCAGCCGCCCGCACCGCCGCACACGGACCACCCGCTCCTCGCGAGCGAGCAGACGGATCTCCTGCGGCGCGTCCAGCGCGACCTCGTCGACGTCGACCTGAGCTCGATCAAGGGCCCGCTGCGCGCTCTCGCCCTGTCCGGCGGCGAGCGCGAGTCGACGCCGCTCGCGCGCGACAGCCAGGGCGGTCGTGCGTCGGCGCCTCCCGCCGTCTCGCCGCGCCCGCCCGTGCCGCAGCAGCAGCAGCAGCATCAACAGCAACAGCAGCAGCAGCAGCAGCAGCAGCAGGGCGCGCCCTCGCCCTCGACGATCCTGCGCTCGCCGGCTGCGGCGACCGTCGCCGAGGACGCCCTCTCGGCCGGCACCGTCTCGCCGCAGGAGGCCTTCCTCGATTACGACGAGGTCGACTCGCGCCTGCATGACCCGCACGACCCGCTCTACTCGGTCGGGCGCGACCGCGAGTTCGGCGTCGGCGTCGGCGCGTCCCTCTTTGCGCCGCTCCCGGCCGTCGCCGCCACGAGGGGCGCGCCGAGCCCGGCGACGACGACGGCGCCTTTTGCGCCGAGCCCGCTCCGCGAGCGCTCGACGACGCCGACGGCCGCGAGCGTTGCCGGCCCGCTCTCGCCCAAGATGGCGTCGCCGAGCGCGCCGTCGTCGCACGCGCACCACGGCCACGGGCACGCCGCGCGCCGCGGCCCGCACCCGTTCTCGGTCCCGCAGAACGCTGTCACGTGGGCGGCGCGGCGGTCCCAGTCGGGCTCGCACCTCGTCGGCGGCGTCGTCGACGGCGATGCGGATGACGACGACGGCGACTTTGGGTCGCAGGACCCCGAGGACGAGGAGGAGAGCGAGGCGAGCGAGGCCGAGCGGCGCAGGCTCGACGCCGTGCGCAAGCAGGCCGGGCTCGGCGCCGGGTTCGGCGCGTTCGACAAGCGCGACGTCGACCTCAAGCCGGCGCTCAACCAGCCGGCGACAACGTCGCACACGCGCGTGCAGCCCATCCTGCCCGAGCCGGCGCCCAGCGAGGAGGAGCGTGCGAGGTACGACCTCGACAACGTCGGCAAGCCGCTCGTCGGCGTCGCGCCGTCGGTCAAGAACGAGGGCGAGGGGGTCCGTGCGGCCTACGCCCCGCCGCTGCGGCCCTCCTCGGCCGCAAGCTCGACCGCCTCGACCGCCGCTCCTGTCGCCCAGTTCGCCCCGCCGCCGCCGTCGGGCGTGTCGGCGTTCCACACCGAGCTGCAGAAGCAGAAGGCGCAGCTCACGCCGGGCACCGCTGCGGGCAGCGGCACCAACACGCCTCGCCGCGCCGCCGCCGCCTCGGCTCTCGCCGGCCTCAACGCGCACCCCGAGCTGTACGCCGACGGCTCGGACGCAGGCAGTGCCGCTCCGTCGCCGCCGCCGTCGTCGGCCGCTCGTCCCGCTCGGCAGCGCAAGCGCAGCCGGGCCCTGCGCGCCATCTACGGCGAGCTCTCGGACGAGGCCGGCGCCGGTGCAGCTGCAGCAGACGACGACGACGACGGCGACGAGTCGGACGCGTCGTACCACTCGTCGGCGTCGAGCTTCGGCGCCGCGACCGGCGGCGGGGGCAGCGCTCGTCAGGGCGGCCCGGCGCCCAAGCGGCGACGACGCGCTCCCGCTGCAGGCGCTGCGCAGAGTGCGCGCTCGAGCGGCGGCGGCGGCCCCGGGACCGCGACGGGCTCGGGCTCGATCCGGTGCGACCACCTCAACAGCGACGGCACGACGTGCGGCGTCATCTTCCGGCGGCCGTACGACCTCGCTCGGCACCGCGAGACGATCCACAACGAGAGCCTCGGCGGCGAGAAACTCAAGAGCGTCAAGGAGTGGCGCTGCCACGAGTGCGACGGCACGTTCAGCCGCAAGGACGCCCTCATCCGCCACTGCCGCATCAGGGGCCACAAGGCCGGCTAAGCCGGTGCGTCTCGCCTTCTCTTCTCCTTTCTCGCTCCCTCGTCTCGTCGTGAGCAGGGTTCTGACGTCGTTCTCTCCTTTGCAGCGCTCGTCGCCGACGACCCTCCCTACCTCGTCTCTCCCCGCCTTCCCCCTCCCTCGGCTCTTCTCCTCGCCCTCTTCCCGACGTACCCTCACGCCCCTTTGTGCATATCATTCCCTCGCTTGTAACCCCCCTCGCCTAATGCCTGTCGCCTCGCACCTCTCTGTTCAGCTTGCCTACTCCGTCGCACATAGCTTCTTGTCCCTCGTCCTTTGTTCCTTCTTCCCGCACCAGTCGTCGTTTCTGCAGTTTCCTCCCCACTCCTGTGCATCACACCCTTTGCTTTGCAGCAATGTGCCTCGAGAGGAGGTGAGCGGGGCGAGGTGCGTCGTTCGCGGAGAGTCCGCAGCTCGCTCCTCCCTCTTTGCCTCTTTTCCTCTCTCGCTCTCAGCTGTTTGCGGCTTGCCTAGTTTTAGCGCTGCACTACAAGCCTATGCGCGCCTCGCGCCATCGCTCAGCGCCGACAAGCCTTCGCTATGCCGCCGCACGGCCCTCTCGCTCCGAAGCCGTGCTTAGCCTACCTCGCCTGACCCTCGTGGCGCACTTGCAAAGAGCTCTACGGCATCCTTCTCTTCTCATCTGCTCATCTGCTGAACTGTTCGACGCCTCAAGTGGCGCAAGAAGCCGCTGCTGGGGACGCGACTGCGCACCCTCACTCAACTGCTATCTCTTGATCCAGCGTGATTACGGCCTTCTGCGCGCGCGCGACCGAACGAGGACGTCTCTGCGGTGCAATCGAGCGCGTCTCCTAGCCATGTTGGTCTTGTAGAGCGCGAGCTGGACCGTTTCCTCTGCCTTCTCAAGTTGGGTCGAGAGGCGACGAGCGCGCGCTCTTCCTGCGGGCCCTGTTCCGCTCGAGCGTGCTCTGTGGACCTGTTCGAGTGCGCCCTGAACGAGGCGAGGCGCGCGAACGCTTGTGGGCGGCGCAATGGCCGTCTGAAACGGGCCGAGGAAAGCTAATCGGGCAATAGGAACGCGCGCCTAATCTGATTCACTTTGAATCGTTTTCCCGCCCGCCCGCGACCCGAGTCGGGTTCGAACCGACGCGGCATTACAAAATCGAGCTAATGAGACTTTGTATTGCTCGCTCTCGCGCCCGCACCAGCTTGCGAGCATGGGCTCGCTACCGTTCTAGCTCGCGGTCCTGCTATTTCTTGGGCCTGCAGAGCCCTCGAGCGACGTCGCGAGCCGCCTGCCTGCTCGAAGGCGGGGCCGTGTCGCGCCAAGTCGAGCGAGGCTCGCACGGACCTCGCGCCTTGCTTCCTCGGCCATCCGCACGAGCAAGTGTGCGCAAGGCCAGGCTGCAGTGCATCACCTCTCGAAGAGCGAAGGTGCGCTCGAGCGGAGGAAGGGCCTCGCGAAGCCAGCGCGTCTCGCAGCACCGGCATTTCTACTTCGCCGTCATCGAGGGCACTGCATGCATAGCGTACCTGTCGGACGAGGAGAACGCCGCGAAAGCGGCGCCGGGAGCGGGCGAGAGAACGTCAGACCAGCCTCCCGCTTCATGTAACGAGCTCGCCTTTTTCTCTCCGAGTCGCTCGCGGATCAGAGAGGCCGAGAGCAGATAGAGAGACGAAGAGAAGACAGAGAGCGCCCTGCTCTTACAGCCCGTACCGGTACAGACCTCGCCCTGGCCCGCTCGGACCCCTCGCCCGACTCACGCTCGCTCCTCACTCCCTTCCTCTCCCGCTCGCGCCCGCCTGCCTTCGCCGACTCATGCCATCTCGACCTCGCCCTCGTGCAGTGCCGCGTGCTGCTCGACGTCGCCCTTGGTGACTATAGGGAGAGGGCGACCGTCCCAGACGCGGCCCCACTTGGGGAAGCAGCGCTTGTAGAGCGTGAGGCACACCGTGTCGAGCTGCGAGATGGGCCCGTCGAAGCCGGCCTGCAGGAAGAGAGAGCGCGAGAGAGAAGAGAGCGTCAGTCGCAGGTCTGGAAGATAGAGCGAGAGAGAGAGGGAGGAGAGGGACGCACCTTGAAGTATCCGTGCGTGCCGAGCGGCTCGCGGATGTGGCCGACACGGCCCGTCTTGGTGCGCAGCTGGATCGGCTTGAAGTACTCGACGTCGTCGCGGTTGAAGAAGAGGTACCTGATCGTCGCCGTCTTCTTGTGGACCTTGAACGGGTGGCCGGTCAGGATGAGCCGCTTGGCCGTGATCCTCGTCGCGTCCGACGACAAGAGCGAGCCCGTGCCGATGAGGTGGATGCCCTGGTCGGGCGAGGCGTTGACGGCGTCGGCCGAGGTCGTCGGCACCCGGAGGAGGAGCGAGGGCGAGTTGCCGAACGTGATGGGGAGGTAGGCCGTCGCGACGTGCGCATTGATGCCGTGACGGAGGAAGCGCTCGAACTTGTGCACGTTGTTGGCGCCGCGGCCGCCGTTGCGCTGCGTGTGCTGCGAGAAGATCGGATTGATGGCGAACCGGCGGAAGCCCTGCTGGAGGACGAGCGGGTCCTTGGACCGCACCGTGTCCGAGTTCTCCGTGTTGCGCTGGACCGTGAAGTGCATGATCGAGTACTTGTGCTCGTGCTTGTGCAGGCCGAAGAGCGCGAACGGGTTGAGCGGGTCGTGCTCGTCGACGACTCGCCGAGGGACGTTGGCGACGTGGACGATGACGCGCGTGCCGGGCTGCGAGCACGACGACGACGAGCGTCAGCAGTGCGTCAAGAGTAGGAGCCGGCGAGGAGGAGGAAGACGCACCTCGGCACCCTCAAGCTGCTGCCCTCGTCGCTCCATCTTGCGACCCATGCCCTTCCAGTCCTCGAGCATGAAGCACCGGCCGTAGTCGCGCGGCAGCTCCTCGTACGGGTCCCACCGGCTCGTGCGGAAGCTCTTGAGGCCGCGGTACCGAGCGAACCGCTCGCGCGCGGGGATGTTGAGAGGCGTGTCGACCTCGTCGGGGAAGTCGAGGTCGTCGAGGTTCTGCGTGTTGCGCTGCGCCGCGCGCTGCGACAGGTACTCTTTGAGCTGCGCCTCCTCCTGCTCGGGCGACAGGTCGGCGAAGGGGCGGGCCGAGACGGACGCCGTGTCGTCGGCCGCCGTGTCGACGAACTCGGTCTCCTCCTCTTCCTCGTCCGCCTCTACTTCTGCGCCGCCGCTCGCCTTCATCGACTCGTCGTCCTCGTCCGCCTCGAGGTCATCGGCGTCGTCGTCGTCGTCGTCGTCGTCGATGATCCACGCCGCCTGGTACGCGCTCGTGCCCTTGGCGACCTTCTTGAGCTTGGGCGTCGTGCCGGGCCTCGCCGGTGGCGGCATCTCGGCCCGGTCGCGCGCACCTGGTGCCGAGGCCATCTCCTCCTCGGTCGGCCACGTCTGCTCGTCGAGGCCGAACTCGTCGTCGTCCGGGATGTTGGTCGACGCGAGCGAGTCGGCGTCGTCGTCGGGGAGCGAGAGCGGGTCGAAAGGGGCAGAGGTAGAGGCGGTACCGTCGACCGACATGGTGTCGGACGGCGCAGGCGCGTTGCGCTTGGTCGGGCGGTTGGGCGGCGCGAGGAGGATCTGCAGGAACAGCAAAACGTCAGCGAGGAAAGCGAGAACGGCGACGGGCGAGCGAGACGCACCTTGGAGATCTTGAAGTCGCCGAGGCCCTGCAGGTGCACGAGCCTGTTGGCGTTCAAGCCGCCGCCGCGCACGACGCCCTCGACGACGAGCGTGCCGAGGTCCTCGCCCTCGAAGCCCTTGGGCTTGTCCTCCTCGCTCACGCCCTCGCTCGGCAGCTCGCCGTCCTCCTTCTCCCACGCGACACGCTCGGCGAGCACGCGCGGGCGCGCCTCGCGCCACCGCAGGCCCTTGGGCGTCTTCTCGCAGATGGCGCGCACGATGAGGGTCGCCTCGGGCGAGGCGGTCGCCGCGGCCGACGAGGCGGCGTCCTCGGTCGCCATGGCGGAGGTCGAGGCGGTCGAAGAGGCGGACGGCGTCGCCGAGACGCAGTGAATGCGCTCGACCGAGGGGAAGAAGTGGGTGAGGAAGGACTGGAGGGACAGGCGGGTCGACGAGGCGACGGTCGGGTTGCCGCCGGGGAGGTTCTGCAGAGCATAGGCGCATCAGCATGCATGCAGGACGAGAAGCTCAGAGAGCTCGGCGGGACGCACCTTGACCACGCCAAAGACGCCGCCGTTCGAGCCGCCGACGCCGAGTCCCGTCAAGCAGCGCAAGACCGTCTCGCCCTGCGCATCGACCTCCTCCTCGCTCGACATGGCGATAATGGTGAAGTCGGCGACGGCTGCTGCGTCGAGGATGGGGAAGAGCGAGGTCGTGCGCGACGCGGGCGGGAGGAGGAGGAAGCGCAGGGACTGGTTGTGGAACTTGGGGACGCTGCGCGCGGTGAGTCTTGGGTCAGCTTTCTAGCTCTTGGGAAGAGAGGGCTTTGTCGAAGACCGTCGGCGTGAAGGGGGAGCGGGGAGGAGGCGAGGGAGGAACAGGACGCACTCGAGAGAGCGGTACCCCTCGACGCCCGACAGCTCGCCGCCGATCGACTGGGCGAGGAGCTCGACAAGCTCGAGGCTGCTGACGTCCTCGGTCATGGGCACGACGGCGACGACGCGCTGGACCCGGTCGCCGTTGCGGTTCTTGCCGGCGAAGATGCCCTTGGCGTCCTCGACGATGCGGCGCTTCTTGTCGAGGACCTGCTTGGCGTGGTGCTTGCGGTTGACCTTGAGGTGCTTGGCCTGGACCTTCTGCGACGCCTGCTTGACGGCCTTGGTCGCCTCGCCCTTGACGGAAGGGCGGTGGGTGCGGCCCTTGGCCTGGTCGCGGAGGCTGCTCTTGGACGCGTGCTTGGACTTGAAGCTCTTGTTGGTCTGCTTGCCGTGGGCCTTGTGGCTGTGCCCTTGGCTGCCCTGCTGGCCGGCCATGGTGTCGAGAGGGCGATGAGAGCTCGCCGGGGAGATGAGGCGAGGTCGGGCTCGGGCGCGGCGAGTGGGCGGAGTGGGAGGCGGCGCGGGTGCTGAGCGGCGAGCGAGGCGGTCTCGCTGTGCTGTCGGGCGGGCTGAACAGCAGCAGGCGAGAGCTGGCGGTGAGGAGGAGAGCGACACGCCGAGCGAGCTTGGTCGACCTGGTCTGTCAGCAGCGATGGCGGTGCAGCCTCGCTCGAGGCGGCCACACGGCTTCGTTCCCTGTGTTGACGACTGCAGAAAATCTCTGAATACACTCTGAGGCAGCTGGTGCCCAGGGAACGCAGGAAAGAGAGACGCTGAGGCGGTCGCCTTCGCCGGCTCGAGCGCTCGGGCAAGTCGACCTCGTCGAGCTTGCGGGATGACGCTCGCAGCATGAGAGCGACTCGTCCTCACTCTCACACTCTCGAAGCTGGCGACGCGCAGTAGTTCGAGACGGAGCTGGTACTGAGTTATGCTCGATGGCTCGCTACAAAGGTCGTCGAGGAGGATGCGGTTGCGCTGGAGCACGATTGACAGATGAGGAGTGACGGTCTAGAGGCGATGAGGATGGAGGGTATGAGGCTCTAGAGATGCTCGCGCAGGCGCTCGAGACGAGCGGCGGCGACGCGCTCTGAGAAGGTTGCGCGCTTGCCGCGAGAGGAGGACGTCTGCACGTCGAGGAACAGGATTAGCGGCTGCGCGTGCGTGCCGAGGACTCGAGGAAGGACGCACATTGATCTTCCAGACCGAGAGGGCGCTGGATCCACCGCACCACTCGTTGGGGTTGCCCGAGCAGGGGAAGCGGCACCTCGACTCGGCGATCTTGGACGTCTTGATGGCCGTCGTACTCATCCAGCACTCGCCATCTGCGTGCACTCATCGTCAGCGCAGAAGGAGGGGGTGAAGAGGAAGTGGGACGCACAGTACGAGAGCCCGCAGACGAGAGCGCCCTTCTGTGCGCAGGCATCGAGACACGCGTCGGCGGTCATGGCGGGGTTGCTGAGGCCGGTCGGCAGCGAGCGCACGTTGTTGACGAGGTCTTCGTAGCCTGCGAGCGCGGAGAGAGGGCGTGCGTCAGCGAGACGACGTCGGCGACCAAGGAGAACGAGGAGAGGAGGGCGCACAGGCATCGTACGTCCACGGGCCGCGCTTCGCGAGGTCGGCACTCGTCGGACTCGTGAGCGCCTTGCGCGAGGTCGAGAGGTAGACGTCGAGCGCGCCGGACCCGCCGCACGTCTGCGCCGAGTTCTTGCACTTCATCGAGCACGAGCTCGCCGAGAGCTTGCCCGCCGCCGGTGACAGCGCAGGAGCGGCCCAGCACTCGCCATAGTAGGACAGGCCGGCGACGGCGAGACCTGCAGCGTCGGCGGCGGCGAGGCAGCCGTCGACGGTCGAGTTGGAGCGACCGGTGAGCGAGACGGGGAGCGAGCGGCCGGCGTTCACGAGGTCGGCGAAGCAGCCCGAGTCTGTGACCGAGAGCATCAGCTTTGCTCTCGACGACCGAGGTGTGCATAGAGAAGGGAGGAGAGGGACGCACAGGTCCAGCCCTTGTTGTAGGTGACCATGCCCGGCTGGGCGACGAGGACGGGAGCGGATGCGGTCGCCGAAGCGACTCGAGTCGTCGTCGTTGTCGCCGTCGACGCTGCAGACGACGCGCTGGCCTTGCTCGACGTCGCCGTGCTGCTGATGGTCGTCGACGAGGTCGAGTTGGCCGTTGCCTTGCGCGTGTAGAGCTCCATCGACGCGCTGCCGGGACCGCCGACGCCGCCGCAGTACTGCAGCGGGTTGTCGTAGCACGTGAGGCCGCACGAGCCTGCACCGAGGGCCGTCGAGCCCGCACCGAGGCTGTTGGCGCCCCAGCATTCTGCGAGCGAGGTTTGAGAAGGTCAGCTCAGGCCTCCTCGAGAGGGCGTTTGGCGAGGACGAGGCGCACCTCCATGGTACTCGACACCTGCAGGAGGGCGGAAAGCGTCAGCTCGTGCTTCTGTGATGTGTGAGAAGAGCGAGGGAGGCGACGCACCGCAGTAGGCGTAGTTCTTGGCGTCGCACGCTTCGAGGCACGCCTGGACGGTCTTGGTCGAGGTCGAGAGGCCGTTGGGCAGCGCGCGACCGTTGACGAGGTCCGAGTAGCAGTCCGAGTAGGTGAAGATCGAGCCCTTGGCCGACGTGTACGAGGTGAGGACGGTCGGCGCGCTGCTCGGGACCTGGGCGCCGACGGGCCTGCGAGCGCGACGAGAGGAGGATCGTCAGCTCGTCTCCCACTCGAGGAACGGTGAGAGAGGAGGACGTACGGAGCAGCACCGGTGTAGGCGACCGGGTTCGAAAAGATGGCGGGCGGGTTGGGGTCCGTGCACGGCGTCGCGTTCGGGCCGGCGCCGGTGACGGGGTTGCAGCCGGGGAGCTTGGGGAGGGTGCCGAGGACGACCTCGTTGACGTCGGGCGTCTTGCGGCACGTGTGGCTCGAGTCGTAAAGGTCGAACACTTTGCCTGCGGCGCGAGAGAGGAGAAGAGTCAGTTTGAGAAGGTCGATCGAGTCGAAGGAGGGGACGCACAGTACTCGATGACGCCGCTCTCCGACGTGCACGTGTCGATGGCCTCCTGCAGCACTCGACGGTCCCAGCCATTCAAAAAGTCGCTGTGGTATCCATACCCAGTCGTGTCGCCCATGGCGAGGACGAAAGGCTGCTTGGGGTTCTTGGCGAGCGAGCGGTACTTGTTCCACGAGTTGACGTCGTGCATGATCTCATCTGCGTGTGGGGACGACTTAGTGTGTCGGAGAGCTCGAGAAAGGCGGGGAGGGACGCACAGAAGAGCGTGACGAGGCGAACCGGGTGCGTCGTCGGGCAAGCTGGGCGGGCGAGGACGTCAGGAGCGCGCTCGGCTCTGCAGGACGTGGAGGAAAGCACGCACGTCCAGACTCGCCGCCGATGGGGTATGCGACGTGGCTGCTGTGGTCGGGCGCGTCGAGGTCGACGCCGTTCCAGCAGGACGGGAGCCGGACCTCGCCGCGCAGGCCGTTCGGGCAGTTGTAGTCGGGGAGGGTCGGGATGCGCCTGTAGCGAGGTGGAGAACTACGTCAGCAGTGCAGGAAGCATCGAGAGGAGGCGACTGCACGCACGTTTGAGCGACGTTGGCGCCGAGGCAGTTCCAGCCGATCGCCTGCGCCGCCTCGGAGCCGTCGTAGCTGCGCTTGAACGGGTTGCCCGCCAGCATGCGCAGGCCGTCGGGGAAAGCCGTGACGTTGGTCTTGTCGGCCGCGTTGAACCGAGGGACTGCGGGCAACGAGCCGACGTCAGTTCGAGCAGGAGGAGAGGTCCGAGGAGCGCCTGACACTGTAGAAGGCGGCGACGCACGGTAGTATATCAACAGGCCGGACGATACGCTGCTCACGGACCCGTTCGAGAAGAGAAAGTAGAGGGAAGGAGCCCAGTATGCTGACTTGTCCTGCTTGACGAGGCAGGAGGTGCACTCGCTCGCCCTCATGTCGTCGAACGAGTTCGAAAGGGCGAAGTTGCTGCCGCCGACGACCGTGTGCACGTGACCGCTGTGTGTGTACAATAGAGGAGGGCGCAGAGGCGATGAGGGGACGAAGGAGGACCGAGGGAAGGAAGGACAGGCGAGAGAGGGAAGGAGGGGCGGGAGGAGGAGG